>Ga0209883_1000137_pt1 | contig 16990 bp, 13 predicted proteins | sample GWRWT4_21May14_FD_187196 | JGI IMG/M metagenome (GOLD analysis project Ga0209883, IMG submission 187196) | Sand microcosm microbial communities from a hyporheic zone in Columbia River, Washington, USA - GW-RW T4_21-May-14 (SPAdes) (version 2) | ecosystem: Engineered > Artificial ecosystem > Sand...
AATGCCATCCATCACAGGCATCAATGCATCCATAAGAACAAGATCAGGCTGATGCTCAATAAATTTCTCTATGGCATCGAAACCATTTATTGCCTCTACCACCTCGTGCCCGTCATTTCTGATAATCGTAGAGAGCAACAACCTGTCTGTTAGATCGTCTTCAACTATTAATATTTTTAATGCAGTGCCAGGTGCGTTTTCTTTTGGCATTTGGCATCCTTGCCATTGATAAATGTCGCGCGCTACTTGATTAAAAACAGTTGTTCAAAGTTTGATATGGTCAAAATCTTTTTGACATCCTGATTGCAATTAACAATATTTATTTTTGCTGAATCCCCTCCGGCATGATCACGAAGCAACAACAACATACCTAGGGCTGAACTATCAAGATAGGTTGTCTCTTTAAGATCCACAATATATTGCGAGGATTTGTCTGAATTCTTTTCATATGCATCACGAAACTCCTGGTGTGCACTAAAGTCAAAACGGCCTTGCACCTTAATGGTCAATGCTTTGCCGTCATTAGAGGGTGACGCCCAAATTGCCATAACTCTTCTCCATTTAAGCTCAATCTTTTTCAGATAACATATTTAATGTTATGTTTTAAGGTTAGTTGAAAAGTGCGTTTGGACAAATGATATTAGCTTCAAATATGATTGAAATTGTAAACAAGCTGAAAATAAGTTTTATGCAGACCTGTTTTTACAGGCGTTTTTTAGCGAGATAAACCTTTGCCTTCATAGAAGCGAAGCTCAGTGGAAGGAGTTCTATAGTCAGCTGATGACGCAAGCGTATGCCAGGAATACAATTTAAAACGGCGTATCAAAACAACTTTAAAATACTGCAATCACAGAAACAAAAAAGCCTGTAAGCAACGCTCATTTAAATGTGCAGCTTACAGGCTTTTGTTTTATTCACTATGCATTGCTTTAGTCACTATGCAATTTGTTTAAGAAGCTCCTTGGCATCCTGTTTTTGATCTTCGTTACCTTCTGAAATGACTTCATTCAGTATATCTCTGGCGCCCGCTGCGTCACCCATTTCAAGATAAGCACGCGCCAGATCTAGTTTCGTTGCTGTTTCATCCAGATCAGCGAGCAAATCAAGGTCGTCTTCATCCAGATTTATTTCATTGACAGCGCTTTCAGGAGAATCCATGGTCACCTCTGAATGAGGGAGTTCTACTTCATGCGTATCGCTCGTATCATCCAGTGAGAAATCAAATTCAAATTCATTATCGGCCTCATTGTCGGCTAGTGTAGCCCCCTCTTTTGTATCTGGCGACTCGTTAACGTCATTTGAAAAATTATCTGCTACGCCCTTATGCTGCGCATTAATATCATCAACACTGGGCTCAAGTGCAACAGTAGATAATGCTGAGCTCTCTTCCTCAAGATCAAAATCAAAGTCAAACTCCGCATCGTTAACGCCACGCTTATTCTCTGCTTCATCCAGAATTCCATGCATGAAGTCCGGCGTTTCACGCAGGTTTTGATGATATTCTTCGGTGTTTTCATCCTCAGTCAAGTCAAACTCGAGTGACTCAGACCCGGTGTCGATACGTGAATGCTCGGTTAAATAGTCGCCTTCATTCATGGATTCTGTATCAGCACTGTCTGACAACGCTACTTCTGACTTATTGTTATTGCTGAAATTATAATCGTAGGTCTCTGGGGATAAATCCAGTGCATTGTGTCCATTTTTCTGATTCGCATTCTCTTCATGTTCGGGTATTTCATCTCGCGCGAATGGCTGCTTTGCATTAAATTCGGCAAGCTCAGTGTTTGCACCAACAGAGTTAGATCCCTCGCTCTCATCAAAAGAGACCTCTGTTCCAAACAATTTATGGTGTAATGTTCTTATCGTATCCAGGGTGTTGCTATCGGCTGTTTTACGCAAGATAGCTTCTTGTTGTTTAAATTCCTCTTTATCGCCCATTTCAGCGAGTACATCGAGGTATTTAAGTCGAATATCATTTCTGCCTGGCTCTGAATTACAGCCCTGCTTGAGCAATTCGGCCGCATGACTGAAACGTCCATACGCAATATAGATTTCAGCTTCGCCTATAACATCACCCAACTCCTGTTTTACTTTTTCTTCGTGTACTGCAGATTCATCGAGTTCAAATTCATTCTCTGGCACTAGAGAATTTTGTTGTTCTTTCAGTTCGTCACCGCTGTTGTTATTTGCATGCAACGCGTAGGTTGACATGTCCAGCTCGTTACTCTCGTCTGCGTTCTTTTTGTTGCGACGCACAAGCATAAACCCGAGAAGGATAGCCACCACAGCGGCAGCCATGCTTGCCACTATGGTCGGATTATTTAACCAATTATCCGATGAGGTATTGTCAGCCGTGGCGGCTGGTTGCGCCTGAATTTTATTTTCCAGTTCATTCAGTTTTTGTTGCAAGGACGCAATTTGCTCATCCTTGAGTTTTACGAGATCTTCGCTGGTTTTGACTTGCATACTGACGTCATTTAAGCGCGACTTTAGTTCTTCATTTTCTACGGCTATTTTATCCAGATTTTCTTTTTCCAAGGCAGAAACCGTAGAATCAACTGCCGCTGCGCTTGTCTTGTTTTCATTTGAACCCAAAGTGCCTGTACTGGGCGCATTTTCTTCAACTGGCGCTACTAATTTTAAATGACCGCCCTCGTCTACATTTTTTTCAGGCAGTGGCTCTACACTATCGCCCATTTGTGACTCGACAGCAGCTTCATTTTCATCCGATTTTGGCGTCTTGGTTTTTGTATTTTCCCATGCCTTGTTTTGCTGATAAACCTCTTCAATTGCGGCACGGGTATCCTTTTGTTGCACCTCATCTGCTTTTGGCACTCTAAGAACAGCGCCTTCTTTAAGTAGATTGATATTATTCTGTGCAAAGGCCTGCGGATTCATTTCCTGCAGTGCCAGCATGGTTTGGTGAATTGTCACCGCGTTGGATGGACGTAGCTTTTGTGCAATCTCCCATAAACTTTCACTTCGTGCGACCGGGCCATAGGTATTCGCCGGCGGCGCTGTGGGTGCGAAGACTGTGGGTGAAGGCGTTTTTTCCGCATAGCCTGTCACGGGCATTGCATTTTGATCGCGCGGCTCAGATACACGATTTACATTATTGGGATTGGGTCTAACAGGCGTCGGGGCTGGCGCATGCTCAAGCGGCTGATAACTTTCCTGTGCAAATACGGGAGGATCAAGTAACAAGGTATATTCGCGCAACAGCTTTCCTTGCGGCCACTGCACTTCAACAATAAAATTGAGAAAAGGCTCAACAACGGGTTTGCGCGTACTCAAATGAATGGTTGCATTGCCGTTATTACCCACCTCAACCTGAAATCGAATTTCATTCAGAAATTGATCGCGTGTAACACCAGATTTTTCGAAGATTTCAGCAGATGCCAATTTGCCGATAATTTCATCCGGACTTAAATCGCCCACCTGCGTAATAACGATTTTCGCATCCAGGGGCTGATTGAGCGCTGAATTCAAGGTTATATCACCCAAACCAAAAGCGCCGGCAATACCGGGTATAAGAAAACTGCTACCGAAAATAGCTGCGTTGATTTTGCGCCCCATAATTAAACCCTTAATATTTTCCCTAATAACCCATTTATCACTAACAACCGGTGTTTCGTTCTTTTATTGCTGAAATAAAGATTAAAATAACATTCTTTCCTGCTGTGTTAACTTTTATTTCATCTGCCTCTTATACCCAAGGTCAAACTCTGAACTGATTTGCAACGCGCTGCAACTTGCTGGTCACATCCCCTAATGATTTTGTTGCATTTACTACATCGCCCGCCATAGCAACGGAGGCTTCAGCTGCTTCTTTTATACCTTCCACATTTTGATTAATCGCTGCTGAGGTTCGTTGCTGTTCTTCGGTCGCCGAGGCGATCTGGAAGTTCATATCACTGATACTACCCACTTTTTTACCAATTTCACCTAACGACTGCCCTGTTCTGGCTGCATGGGACACACTCTGGCGCGCGTTCTGTTGTCCTTTTTCCATAACCTCGGTAATACTGCGGGCTGTACGTCTGAGCTGTTCAATAACGGTTTGAATTTCTTTTGTCGACTCTTGTGTTTTGGAGGCCAGCGTTCGAACCTCATCCGCTACCACCGCAAATCCACGACCATGCTCTCCGGCACGCGCCGCCTCAATCGCCGCGTTGAGTGCCAACAAGTTGGTTTGTTCCGCAATACCCTGAATAACGTCAAGAATATTTCCGACGCTTTCAGTATCATTTTCAAGTTGTCTATTGGTCGCACAGGCGGCTTCAACTTCGGTCGCCAACTGATTAATTGATGCCACGGTTTGTTCAAGAATACCCTGTCCATTTCTGACTTGTGTATCGGCTTCTTGTGCTGACGTTGCTGCGGTGGATGCACTGGTTGCAACATCATTTACGCTTTCAAACACTTGCGAAATAGCATGTGCAACTTCATTGGTCGTTGCCAGCTGATTACCAGAGAGGGACGTAGTCCGCTCTGCCAAAGCGCTTAAATTTGTAGACGCTTTTGTTAAGGGATCAATTGCAGCGACAACATCCGTTATTATGATTTGCAGTTTTTCGACAAATTTATTAAAGAATGAAACCAATACGCCAATTTCATCATCACTGTGCTGTTCTATACGTTTGGTTAAATCACCTTCACCACTGGCGATATCTCTTAAGGAATTAACCACGGTGGCTATATTACGGGTAATCATCAAAGTAATACTGATAGACACAATTAATAGCACGGCAATCGTCACGCCTGAGGCCAGCATATTCAGATTCATGGCCAATGCTGAATCTTGAATACTGTTTTTAACCGTATCGCTGAATTCGTTATAACTCTGATCCCTGAACTCTTGCATCTCGTTTTTGGTACTGGTCATCAACTCTTTCATGTTGCTGATTTTTGTTTGCATGCTCCCTGCATCAGCTGAGCCCTTGACCATGGCCAGCGAAACATCACGTGACACGTCATAGTATTCATTGAAGTGTTTGGTCAGTTTATTAACGTCACGGGCCTTATCAGGATAGGTTGACGCAATCGTTTCCAGATTTTCTTTTATGGCCTTCGCCACACCGTCGGCTTTGGTGATCCCCTCCTCTTCGCCCATGCTGACCGCTGCATTAAGTTCATCAGCAACTTTGGCCAATAATACCAGGGTATCATCAGCCCTATTTAATACGGGGAAATACACATCTTTAATTTGCGATAAACGGCCTGCATTTTGACTATTAATGTTGTAATTAATAGAAAGATTGACTGCAAACCCTATGATTCCTACAGCAGGAATCAGCAAAATTTTGTATTTAATAGATAATTGTTTTAACCAACGCATGGAGACTCCTCGATCCTTACCAAAATAATGGTTATTTCCCATTCACTTTTTTCAGCTTAGACCATGGTTTCCAAAATTAAAGAAATTCCATAACGAAATTCTTTCCATCATGGATATTCCTGATGAATCCAGGAGACTGTGTGCAATTATTTAAATACCGTGGTCAGATTCAAACCAGGCCAATTTGGAATGTAAACGCACAACCTCCCCCACAATGATAATCGTGGGTGGCTGAATGTGTTCGTTTCGAATAATGGCGGGCATACTTTCCAGTGAACCGATTAATACCCGTTGCTGCGAAGTTGTCCCTTTTTGCACCAAAGCGATGGGCGTTTGTGCCGACAACCCGTGTTTAATGAGTTGATGGCAAATAGTATCCAGGCCCACCAGGCCCATGTAAAAGACCAGTGTCTGACGGGGCTGGATTAAAGAGTTCCATTCCAGATCGGGTGCATTGTCTTTTAAGTGCCCGGTCACAAAACGTACCGACTGCGAATAGTCACGGTGCGTCAGCGGTATGCCGGCATACGCCGCACAGCCCGAAGCGGCGGTAATTCCAGGAACCACCTGAAATGGAATATTCTCTTGTGCCAGCAGCTCTATTTCTTCACCGCCGCGACCAAAAATAAAAGGGTCGCCGCCTTTTAAACGACACACCCGATGGCCCTCTTTAGCAAGACGCACCAGCATGTGATTGATCTCTTCTTGCGGCACGCTGTGATTACTGCGTGCCTTGCCAACATGAATCATGTCGGCATCACGTCGACACAAATCGAGAATACCCGGCGAAACCAGTCTGTCGTAAAGCACCACGTCAGCTTGCTGCATCAAGCGTAAGGCACGAAAGGTCAGCAGGTCGGGCTCACCCGGTCCCGCACCCACCAGGTACACTTCACCCACATCTGTTTTATGGTTTTTCTTGTCGTCCAGCGTTTGTTGCAACAATGTTTCGGCCTGTGCCTCTTTGCCGGCAAACACCATTTCAGCAATAGGGCCTTGTAACACCGACTCCCAAAACCCACGGCGCTTATTAGGCGCTGCTATATCGCTTTTAACCGCATCGCGATAGCGACCCATCAACACCGCCAAACGACCATAGGCGCTGGGAATGAGCGTTTCCAGACGCGCCCTGAGCAAACGTGCCAATACAGGTGACTGCCCCCCGCTTGATACGGCCACCACCACCGGCGAACGATCAACGATGGCGGGCAGGATAAAACTGCACAAGGCTGGATTATCGACCACGTTCACCGGCAGTTGGCGCTCATGTGCCAGCTTTGATACGCGTGCATTAAGTGCACTGTCATTGGTTGCGGCAATCACTAACTGGACATTATCCAGATCACTGTCTTCAAACGCCCCCTCACGACTGCCGCAGGCTTCAGACTGAATAAACGTTTTCATCGCGGGTGAAAATTTTTCCGCAACCACAAACACATGGCCCTGCGCACGACGTAGCAAACCTGCTTTACGTACGGCAACGGTACCTCCCCCTATAACCAGACAAGTTTTACCATTTAATTTAAAAAAAAGGGGGAGAAAATCCATGCTCAACAACCTATATCAAAAATAAAATCCTAGCGTCACCCCTAAGGGGCAATGTGTTTGAGTCCGCCCATGTAGGCTTGCAACACCTTGGGCACCACAATGGAGCCATCGCGCTGCTGGTAATTTTCCAGCACAGCAACCAAGGTACGCCCTACTGCCAAACCGGAGCCATTCAAGGTATGGAGCAATTCGGTTTTTTTGTGCTCAGGATTTCGCCAGCGTGCCTGCATACGACGCGCCTGAAAATCTTCAAAATTACTGCACGAAGAAATTTCCCTGTAGGTATTCTGCCCCGGCAACCACACTTCGATATCATAGGTTTTCGCTGCCGAAAATCCCAAGTCGCCACCACACAGCGTTACAACCCGATACGGCAGTTCCAGTTTCTGTAAGATTGCCTCGGCATGACCTAACAATTCGTTCAGCGCCGAATAGGATTCATCGGGACGGCGAAACTGCACCAGCTCCACCTTTTCAAATTGATGCTGACGTATCAAACCACGGGTATCGCGACCATAACTGCCGGCTTCACTGCGAAAACAGGGCGTGTGACACACTAACTTCAGCGGTAACTGGTCTTCGCTTAAAATTTCATCACGCATCATATTGGTCACGGGCACTTCAGCGGTGGGGATCAGATAAAAATCACGCTCGCCCGGAATCTTGAATAAATCAGCCTCAAATTTTGGCAACTGCCCTGTGCCACGCAGCGACTCTGCCGACACCAGGTAGGGCACATACACTTCTTTGTAGCCATGCTCAGTGACATGAGTGTCGAGCATGAATTGTGTTAGAGCCCGATGCAGACGAGCCACGGCACCTTGCATAACAACAAAACGCGAACCGGCAATTTTGGCCGCCGTATCAAAATTCATCCAGTGAGCAGCCACATCGACATGGTCCTTCGGTGCGAAATCGAATGTGGGCACAACACCCCATTTCTTTAACTCGATATTATCCTGTTCGCCATTTCCGGCCGGCACTGAGCTGTGCGGTAGATTAGGCACTTCCATCAGCATTTGCTCTAACGCTAGCTGTATGGCATTTAGCGCGGCCTCTTTGGCGGCTAATTCTTCGCCAAATTTTTCCACTTCGGCCATTAAAGGCTCTATTGCCTGCCCTGACGCTTTGGCTTTGCCAATGGATTTTGAGCGCACATTACGCTCATTTTTCAGCGCCTCGGTTTCAACCTGTAGCGTTTTGCGTTGGCTTTCAAGCCCGTTGAATTTTTCTTCATCAAAGCAATAGTTTTTAAGTGCCAGACGTTGCACGACCATTGCGAGTTCTGCACGTAATAATTTTGGATCTAACATGTGTTTTCTTAACCCTTATCAACCATGAAAAAGTGATTACAGCACCCACTCGCCCAATCGCATCCCCGCCCATGTTGCCAACAAACACAGTGCTACACTGGACAACATATAGGTGAATGCCGTTAAACTGTGTCCCGTCTGCAACAAACGCAAGGTTTCAAACGAAAATGACGAAAACGTAGTAAATGCCCCTAAAAAACCAATCAACAGACTAAAACGCAAGGCATCGTTCATATTGAAACGTTGACTGATGGCAATAAATAACAAACCAAAAAGAAATGAACCCAAAATATTTACCACCCAAGTACCCAGTGGAAACTGTCCTGCGGCCAACACCGGTGTAATCGCCCGTACCAGAAAATAACGACATAGAGCACCGGCGGCACCACCAAACATAACCATAATCACAGGATGGGTCAGCACGAACTAATCCTTCTTCGGTATTGTTTGATTTTCAGTTTCACGCTGATCATGAGCGGAACCATAACGCTGCCAGGCACTTTGCTTATCAAGTTGCCGCAAGTGCTTGAGTTTTTCTGCAATTTTATGTTCCAAACCACGCGATACCGGATGATAAAATGACTGTCCGTCCAGCGCTGGTGGAAAATAACTTTCCCCTGGAACATAGGCATCGGTCTCATTATGCGCATAATGGTACTCCGCCCCGTGACCCAGCTCACCCAGCAAAGCGGTAGGTGCATTTCGCAGATGAAGTGGTACCTCATAACTGGGACTGGTTTTAATCTGTTTTTTGACCGCATTAAACGCCGCATACACCGCATTACTTTTAGGCGCACAGGCCAAATAAATCACGGCCTGAGCTATCGCCAGTTCACCTTCAGGGCTGCCTAATCGTTGCTGCACGTCCCAGGCATTTAGCGCCAACGGTAAACCGCGCGGATCAGCATTGCCAATATCCTCACTGGCCATGCGCACCACTCTGCGCGCCAGGTACAGGGGATCACAACCACCATCAAGCATACGTGCAAACCAATACAGGGCCGCATCGGGCGAACTGCCTCTAACGGCTTTGTGCAGCGCCGATATCTGGTCATAAAAATAATCGCCGCCTTTATCGAATCGTCGTGTCTCTCCCTGCAGAATCGCATCCAGAATAGTTACAGATATTTCCGCACCGGGCTCAACAAAATCAGCGGCTATTTCAAGATAATTTAACAGACGGCGTGCGTCCCCATCGGCACTGCCTAGCAATTTGACCAAGGCCTGTTCACTGATAGTCAAACGTCGAGCACCCAGGCCGCGTGTTTCATCGGACAAAGCCGCCAATACCAGCTGTTTAAGCGCAGTGTCATCCAGACTTTTTAAAACATAGACCCGGCAGCGAGACAGCAGCGCATTATTCAATTCAAACGACGGGTTTTCTGTGCTTGCACCCACAAAAATCAAGGTGCCATTTTCAATATAGGGTAAAAAGGCATCTTGCTGAACTTTATTAAAACGATGTACTTCATCAACAAACAAGAGGGTTTGTTCGCCGGCCTCACGATAGAGTTGAGCGCGTTCAGTGCTTGCGCGGATATCTTTAATTCCCGCCATCACCGCCGACAAACTTTCAAAACGCACCTGCAATTGCGCCGCAATAAGCTGGGCCAGACTGGTTTTTCCTATGCCGGGAGGCCCCCAGAAAATCATGGAATGGGGCTTTTGCTGCACAATAGTTTCACGCAAAGGTTTACCTTCACCCAACAAATGCGCCTGACCAAAAAACTGATCCAGCGAGCGTGGACGCATGCGTGATGCCAGTGGTTCAAAATTGCCCGTCATAATTCGCTTATTAGAAAAACCCGTACATTATCAGACATGAGGCTAACCTTCCTTGATTGGAGTCGGCCGTGTTATGAGCACGGTCAGCGCCAAATGATGTCAAAAACTCACTCGTGGGAGTTATCAATAAGATCAACGTCTTTGGGAAAACTCAAGGCAAAGGTTTGCGCAGAAAATACCGGATTTAACACCACATCGGTAAAGTGAACCGTAATAGTTTGACGCAAACTGTCCATGAGTTTCATGCTCACCAGTTTTTTGCCATTAAATTGCAACTCAATCCATGAAAAAGTACTGTTAAAATCGCGTGGCTTGAGGCTGTACTTCCAGTCGCCAGAGCCCTCAATATGCCCATCAACAAAAAACTGTTGCACCACTTCTTCGGGTTTGCCACTTAAAAGAGCCGCAGGCGTTTTACCCAGACCCGGATCAACTTTCTGCACTGTGACCTGCTCAAGGTCAACATCGTAGACCCAGATACGTACACCATCCGAATTGATTTTTTGTTCAAAGGGCAAATCGGTCTGCCAATAAAACTTGCCCGGTCGCTGTAATTTCATAACGCCTTGCGTTGACTGCAAAGCCTCACCGTTGCCATTCACCACATCCTGTTGAAACTTTGCCGACATGCTTTGAATACCATTCAATAATTGCAGCAAGGACCTGACCGACGTCGCATCTTGATCGCTTGAATTTTGTCCGTAGGCACAGGACATAGATACGGAAATGGTCAGAACAGCCATCCAACAAATTACAATAGTACGTTTTAATTTGGCACACAGAGGTTTCATGTAATTGATTTACTCATCTCGAAACGGTGGAGGGGCGATAACCTCACGGTTACCATTAGCCAGTGGTGTTGAAATAACCCCGGCAGATTCCAGCGCCTCAATAATATTGGCTGAGCGATTGTAACCAATTTTAAAACGCCGTTGCACCGACGAAATCGAGGCCTTGCGTGTTTCAGTCACAAAGGCAAGCACTTCGTCATACAGTGGATCCTGCTCATGATCAACAGCAGCAGCACTGCCAAACTTTTGATCACTTGCCCCCGAGCTTCCACCCAGAATTTCTTCCAGATAATCCGGGCGCTGACGTCTTCGCCATTCGTCACAGACACGATGCACTTCTTCATCGGACACAAAGGCGCCGTGCACACGTACCGGCATTCCCGTTCCCGGCGGTAAATACAACATATCACCATGGCCTAATAATTGTTCGGCACCGCCTTGATCAAGAATGGTGCGCGAATCAATTTTTGACGAAACCTGAAAAGCGATTCGACTGGGAATGTTAGCTTTAATCAAACCGGTAATCACATCCACCGACGGGCGCTGCGTGGCTAAAATCAGATGAATACCCGCCGCTCTGGCCTTCTGTGCAATCCGGGCAATCAGCTCTTCGACTTTTTTACCCACCACCATGATCATGTCTGCAAATTCATCAATGACCACCACAATAATGGGCAAGTTTTCTAAGGCGGGAATCTGGATCGTGGTGCCGGCAAGTTCCAGCTCAGAGGGGGTATAGAGTGGGTCGTCAATCGTCAAACCGTCTTCACGTGCCATGTCTATTTTGTGATTGTATCCGCCGATATTTCGCACGCCCAGCGCCGCCATCAATTGATAACGACGATCCATTTCCGCCACGCACCAACGCAAGGCATTGGCGGCCTCCTTCATATCGGTGACCACCGGACACAAAAGATGCGGAATGTCATCGTAGACAGACAGCTCCAGCATTTTCGGATCAATCATGATCAAGCGCACCTCTTTCGGTGAGGCTTTAAGCAGAATGCTGATAATCATGGCATTCAAACCCACCGACTTACCCGAGCCTGTTGTTCCTGCGACCAGCAAATGCGGCATTTTGGTGACATCAGCCACCACCGATTGCCCGGAAATATCTTTACCCAGCCCAATCGTCACCGGCGACTTCGCTTCTTCAAAGGCTGTTGAGGCGAGCACTTCATGCAGACTGATCATTTCTCGCTGCGGGTTTGGAATTTCAATGCCCACATAGGTTTTACCTGCAATGACCTCCACCACTCGCACACTGACAACGGCCAGAGAACGGGCCAAGTCCCGGGCCAGACCTGAGATCCTGCTCGCCTTGATGCCAGGCGCTGGCTGAATTTCAAAACGGGTAACGACAGGACCGGCAATAATATCTCGCACCTCAGCGACCACGCCGAAGTCTTTGAGCTTCTCAATCAGTAAGGCGCCCATATCATCAAGATGTCCCCGCGTATACCCTTGCTGCAAAGCAGCGCTTTTTCTATCCAGCAAACCCAGAGGCGGTAACTCGCCGACATCCATCTCGGGCATGACGTGTTTTTCCCGTTGCAGACGCTCATTAAGCACAGCCTTTACCGGCGCAATCACCTTTCGATTTTTTTCGACAACGCTGTCTATTTCAGGCAAGGGAATCGGGCTGGGCTGAGCGGGTTTGGTGCTCACGACCTTTCGCTCAATCGGTTCGCGCGCTTGCACCTGCGCACCCGGACTCGCTGTTAAAGGCTGAAAAGTTGGCTCGTTTTTTCGATGCACGCGGTTTTGCCATTTTTCATAGACCACATCCAGCAAGGCAGGCAAGCGTGACCAAAGCACCAAGACGCCTTTGCCGATCACTTGAAAAAAATACAACAAAGAAAAGTCGGTTGAAAGAATCAAACCCAAGGCAAACAAAACCAACAAAAGAATACTGGCGCCAAGCAAATTGGCTTTAATAGCCAGCACTTTAGCCAGCTCCAAACCTAAAATTCCCCCAGAACTGCTGGGCAGCTGCGACACGGGGCTATGAATATACAAGGAAGCCAATGCAGCGCCAGCAATGATGGTCATTAGAACGCCGACAGCGCGGACGCTGAACATCGGCCAATTCCATGGAATGTTCGCCAGTTGATCACGAAAAACCCGCCATGCGCGATAAGCTACCAAGGGTGGAAACAACAAGGCCATATAACCAAACAATTGAAAAAGTACATCGGCGCACCAAGCACCGATAGGGCCAATAAGATTATGCGTTTCGGTGCGCGGCCCAATATGCGACCAGCCCGGATCAAGCGAGTCATAACTGATCAAAGCAAAAAACAAAAAACTCGAAAATGCCATCAGCACCAACATAAAACCTTCTGTCAGTCCTTTTGACAAATATTCAAGCCATTGGGGCTTGTCATCACCCTTGCGGTTTTTTGCCTTGGATGAATTTGAGTTTTTTCTAACCACACTATTCAATTTTTTACCTTATTTTTTGCCTTAGCAGAAAGAGATCTGGAGAGTTTTCAGTTGCCATTGTCACGCATATGCAAAACATTTTACAGCACTAGTGGTGCGAATCATAAATAGTGGAACAAGATAAAACGGGTGGATTTTTTCGCAGGGCAAGGCGCGAGAAGGAGACATAGCCCGGACTATGGCGACGACGAGCAACGCCGCCATTCGGAAAAAGACGCCATTTTATCTTGTTTCGATAGTTATGATTCACGACACTAGCCCAAAGAAACGAGCGCCGGGTGCACAATTTGGCCCTGGTTAACATTAATCCCCCCCTTCAAGGACGGACTGTGTTCCAGCTGCCCTTTAGCCAAACGCAACACATAAGGCAAAATAGCGGTCGACAGCGCTTGCGAAGCCGTTCGGGGTACGGCACCTGGCAAATTAGTCACGCCCATATGAATCACTCCTTCTTCGATAAACGTTGGATTCTGGTAATCGGTTGGACGCATGGTCTCTATACAACCGCCTTGATCAATCGCGATATCAACAATCACCGAACCCGGCGGCATTTTTCTTACCATGGCCCGCGTCACTAATTTCGGCGCCGCCATGCCCGGCACCAAAACAGCACCAATCAATAAATCCGTCTGAGGAAGCAAGGCCTCTATCTCCTGCGGCGTGGAATACAGTCCGGTAATATTGGCGCCCGATTGGCGCACCCGTTTCAGCGCGTCAGGATTAAGATCAAACACCGTCACATTCGCGCCCATACTTGCTGCTTCTAAAGCAGCATAGGTTCCGGCTGTACCTGCGCCTAATACCGTCACTTGACCCCGCCCCGTGGTGCCCGTTCCCCCAAGCAAAACACCCCGCCCGCCCAAGGAAGCATGCAACCAATGCGCACCACTTTGCACGGCCACTCGACCGGCAATTTCACTCATCGGCGCCAACAAGGGCAACAGACCCTGCTCCTGAACAGTTTCAAAGGCCAAGGCCAAAAGTCCTATTTTGAGCAACTCGTCCAGCAATGGTCGATTTGCCGCCAAATGAAGATAACAAAACAGAGAATGGTCTTTTCGCAGAAACCGCAAATCATCTGCGGTAGGCTCCTTCACTTTCACAATCAATTCAGCCTGCTCATAGAGCAGTTTCGCATTATCAACAACATGCGCGCCCGCCTGTTGATAACTTTTATCGTCAAAGCCACTCAAAAGACCCGCACCCTGTTGCACATAAACAACACCGTGCTGGCGCACAAGTTCTGCCACCGCGAAAGGCACCAGACTCACTCGACCTTCCATGCGTTTTGTTTCCTTGGGTATACCTATTTTCAGCATCATAGACTCTTCACTTTTTTGGGCTAATGTAAAATTCGCTAAGCGACTTCTCGGGTATTTTCTTCAACTGTTTTCTTTTGCAGAATAAAATAAAGTATAGTTTGTACCGTTCATCTTTATTTCACTTTTCAATTTACCTTTTTTGGATCAATGCCATGAGTGATATCCAGCACCGCCAATTAATTATTCTCGGCTCCGGCCCAGCCGGATACACGGCGGCCATTTATGCGGCTCGCGCCAACCTCAAACCCCTGGTCATCACCGGCATGCAACCAGGCGGTCAGTTAACCACCACCACCGACGTTGACAACTGGCCTGGCAACATTCATGAAACACAAGGTCCACAATTGATGGAACAGATGCAAAAACATGCAGAGAAATTTGATACTGAAATTATTTTTGACCATATCAACGCTGTTACTTTATCAGAACGCCCTTTCCTGCTGGTCGGCGACAACAACCGCTATACCTGCGATGCCTTAATTATCTGTACGGGCGCATCAGCCAGATACCTGGGCCTGCCCTCTGAAGACGCCTTCAAGGGCAAAGGTGTGAGTGCCTGCGCCACCTGCGACGGCTTTTTTTACCGCAATAAAAAAGTCGCTGTGATCGGCGGTGGCAACACGGCGGTTGAAGAAGCGCTCTATCTTGCTAACATTGCCGCTGAAGTCACGCTGGTTCATCGTCGTGACCAGCTTAAATCAGAAAAGATTTTACAAGACCGTCTTTTTGCCAAGAAAAATATCCACATTGAATGGAACCATACCCTTGATGAAGTGTTAGGTGATGCATCGGGTGTAACGGGTATACGTATTAAAAACACCCAGGATCAAAACAACAAAGAACTGGCGCTGGACGGCGTGTTCATTGCCATTGGCCATCAGCCCAACACAGATATTTTTAATGGCCAGCTGGACATGAATAATGGCTATATCAAAATCCAAAGCGGATCAAGCGGTGGTGTCACCAAAACCAGCATCGAAGGTGTTTTTGCCGCAGGCGATGTCTGTGATCAAATCTATCGTCAGGCCATCACCTCGGCAGGTTTTGGCTGCATGGCGGCACTGGATGCAGAAAAATACCTGGATGCCAAACATTAAATCATCGCTCACAATACGCCTGTTTAATTAATGATACACATTCCTTGGCTGACCGCTGACACCCTCACATTTCCGCCGGTAGAAAGCGCCTTAAAGCACCCCAACGGATTGCTCGCGGCCGGTGGGGATTTATCATCGCAACGTTTGATAGCCGCCTATCAGCAAGGTATTTTCCCCTGGTACGAGACAGGTCAGCCAATTCTGTGGTGGTGCCCTGATCCTCGTACTGTTCTTTTTCCTGAAGAATTAAAAATTTCACGCAGTTTATCCAAAACCCTGCGTCAAAAACGCTTTACGATTACCTTTGATCGTGCGTTTGAACAAGTTATCCGCTGCTGCGCAGCGCCACGAAAAAATGCACAAGGAACCTGGATCACCGAAGATATAATCACCGCCTTCTGCCGACTCCACCACGAAGGTTTTGCTCATTCAGTTGAGGCTTGGCAAGATAAGCAGCTTGTGGGCGGGCTTTATGGTATTTCTATCGGTAAAATTTTTTTTGGTGAATCCATGTTTGCCCGCCAAACTGACGCGTCAAAAATTGCTTTTATCCATCTGGTTCGCCATTTACAAACGTCGCACTGCCCCATGATTGATTGCCAGGTCGCCAATCCGCATCTGACAAGCCTAGGCACCAGGGAAATTTCACTGACACAATTCAGAGAAACACTTCAGGCCAACACGCTTCAAACAATTCCTCCCCTACTGTGGCCCAATCCTCAAGACTGATCAGCAAGTATCCGCATCAAGAAAACATAGGCAACACACAACTCAACGCTGCCGACTCCCATCGACGTAGAAAGACTAAAAAGTTCGTCCTAACCCCATCCATTGCCTGCTACACTAAGGCCCATCGGGTATGAAAGCGAGCGTTGGTGTCTGTATCAGAACATGGAACCAGGCAGAGCCCTAGCGATTTACTTTGCGTAAAAGCAAAAAATCGGGCAGAATTCGGCCTCCAAAAAAAATCAACTTCAATAATCTGGTTTAGTGAATGGCAAAAGAAGAGCAAATCGAAATGGAAGGCACGGTTACAGAAACCTTGCCCAACACAATGTTTCGTGTACAGCTTGATAACGGGCACGTTGTGACTGCTCATATTTCTGGAAAAATGCGCAAGCACTACATCCGTATTCTGACAGGTGACCGAGTTAAAGTAGAAATGACGCCCTACGATCTGACCAAAGGTCGTATCAACTTTCGAGTTAGATAAAATTTTATAGCGTTTTGTAGTTACTTTTATTTTAAATTTTACCAATAGAACACTTTTTAATTTTTTATGAGGAGCTCAGCAGAGCCCCTCATTGTTATTCAAGCGTTATAACCCTTGATTAGTGGCTTAACACTTCAA
>Ga0209883_1000139_pt1 | contig 16921 bp, 16 predicted proteins | sample GWRWT4_21May14_FD_187196 | JGI IMG/M metagenome (GOLD analysis project Ga0209883, IMG submission 187196) | Sand microcosm microbial communities from a hyporheic zone in Columbia River, Washington, USA - GW-RW T4_21-May-14 (SPAdes) (version 2) | ecosystem: Engineered > Artificial ecosystem > Sand...
GCTGCTCGAGGACGGCCTGCCGATCGGCCACCCCTTGCCGATCCTCTCGGCGCTGGCGCAGGCGGTGCAGCAGAGCCAGGACCACGACCGGCTGGTCGAACTGGTCCGGGCCGAGCTTGGCACGCTAATTGTCGGGCGGATCTGCGCGCCGGGCGAGCGGCTGCCCGTACTCACGCTCGACGCCCAGCTGGAGGCCGCGATTGTCCAGGGTCTCAGCGATCCCTCAACCGGCCAGCCGGTGATCGAGCCCGACCTTGCCCGCAATATCGGCGAACGTGTGGCCGAACTGGTGGCCGAACGTGGCCCCGGTGCGCAGCCGCTCGCGCTGATCGTCCAGCCTCGAGCCCGCCGCTCGCTCGCCGCCTTGCTGAGGCTGCGCGCGCCGAGCTGCGCCGTGCTGTCCATCGCAGAACTGCCCGCCGCCCAGCCGATCGAGGTTGTCGCGGTGATCGGCGCTCCGGCGCTGCCCCAGCCTTCCCCTGTTTCCGAACCCGAAAGTGAACTTGCATGATCCACGACCAGAAGAGCCTAGCCGCGGCTGAGGCCTATCGCGGCGACCAAGCCGAGCGGATCCGCCGTTTCGTGCCGATGGTGCGGCGCCTCGCCTGGCACGTCCACGGCGGCGGGCGGCAGGGGATCGAGCTCGAAGACCTGATGCAGGCGGGAATGGTCGCGCTTACCGAGGCCGCGCAAAAGCATGCTGGCCCCACTGAGGATGGCTTTGCCGCCTATGCCAAGTTGCGCGTGCGCGGGGCGATGGTCGATCTGATCCGCCGCCATGTGCCGCTGAGCCGCGGCGCGGTGGAGCGGCGGCGGCATTTGCGCGAGATGGAGATCACCTTGCGCGGGCAATTGGGCCGCGATCCCTTGGGCCACGAACTCGCGGCTGCAATGGGGCTGGATGAGAACGAGCTGGAGGCGCTGCGCCACGCCAGCGAGCCGCTGCGCTTCGAATCGATTGACCAGGCCTATTCGGATGCCGACATGGCCTTTGCCGACGAGCGGCCCGACAGTTTCGCGCTGCTCGCCGACGAGGAACTGCGCGGCGCGGTGGCGGGTGCAATCGCGGAATTGCCCGAGCGGCTGCAACTGGTAGTACAGCTCTATTTCGTCGAAGAACTCAATCTGGCCGAGATTGCCGAGGCGCTGCAAGTGTCGGTTCCGCGGGTCCATCAGCTCAAGGCCCAGGCGCTCGATAAACTGCGCAGCGCATTGGCAGGGCTGGCTGACATCATCTGACTTGCACTTTCGTGAGGGCGCGCGCATGGAAAGTGCATGTCCGCCTGCGATACCTGCGTCGTGCGCAACCGCGCGATCTGTGCTGCGCTTGATGCCGAAGAGCTCAAGGCGCTCAACGCCATTGGCCGCCGCCGAACGCTTGAACCGGGCGAATCGTTGATGTGGGAAGGCGAGGATTCGGTTCTGGTAGCCAATGTCGTTGACGGCGTGCTCAAGCTTTCGACCGGGACCGAGGACGGGCGCGAACAGATCGTGGGCGTGGTCTATCCGTCCGATTTCATCGGCCGCCCGTTCGGATCGACCAGCGGCCACGGGGTTACGGCGCTGACCGAGGCCAAGGTCTGCGTGTTCAGCCGCCGCGATTTCGATGCCTTCGCGCGTGAGCACCCAGCGCTGGAGCACAAACTGCTGCAACGCACCCTGGCCGAGCTGGACCGCACGCGGCGCTGGATGCTGCTGCTGGGCCGCAAGTCGGCCGGCGAAAAGCTCGCCTCGTTCCTGCTCGAGATGTCCGAACGGCTGGTCCAGCCGGGCTGCGAAACCACGCCCGAAAAGGCGCTGCGCCGCTTTGCCCTGCCGTTTTCGCGCCAACAGGTCGCCGACGTATTGGGGCTGACGATTGAGACGGTCAGCCGCCAGTTCACCCGGCTCAAGGCCGATGGCCTGATCGACCTGCCTTCGAGGCGCGAGGTGGTGATCCTCGACCGCGAAGCCTTGATGGCCGAAGCGGGGTAAGACCCACTACGTGCTGATCTAGGCTCAAAAGCCCTTCCCCATTGGGGAAGGGTTGGGATGGGGGTTCGACGCTAGCGTGGCACCCCCACCCCAACCCCTCCCCGTCGGGGAGGGGCTTTGAGACCCACAAGAAAGGGCCGGCGACCGCCTGCGAAAGCTGATCTGCCGACCCTTCCCGTTCCCGCTGAAGTTTGGGGGGACAGCGGAAACCTTCTCGTCCTTAGAAGCGGAAATAGATCCCGCCCGAGACCACCCACGGATCGAGCTTGTGCTTGGTTTCCAGCGCCAGCGTGGAGCCGGCGTAGAACTTGGCGGTGGTGTTCATCCAGTACTTCTTGGCATCGAGGCTGATCCCCATGCCCTGGCCGAGCGCCACATCGACCCCGGCCTGGACCGCCACGCCGACATTGCTCGACAGCTTGGTATTGGTCACACCCAGCGCGGTTGCGGTGGTGTCGGGCTTGGAATCGAGCATGATGAACACCGACGGCCCTGCGCCGACGTAAGGCTTCACTGCCCCCAGCGGCATATGGTATTTGAGCGTGAAAGTCGCCGGAATGAACAGCGCGTCCTTGACCAGCGGCGCACCGGCGATCGATCCCGTGCCGGTGACTTTGTGCTTGGTGACGCAGCAGATCGTTTCCAGCGAGACGTTCTTGCTGAAGTAGTATTCGATCGCGACGGTCGGAACCACAACGTCATTGGCCTTGGTGTCGGGATTTGCACCCAGCGCCGCTGCGACCGACGGGATCACGCTGTTGATGGTGTCGATCTTGCCGTCGGGCAACACGCCGGTGGCGAGCACCTTGACCTGGATCTTGCCTTCGTCCGAACCGGCCCAGGCGGGCGCGGCGAGCATGGTAGCGGCAGTGAGCGCGGCCGCGAGCGTCAGCTTTTTCATCATTCCCTCATCTTGCGCCGCAGCGGCCGCCCATTGCGGCCCAGGGTTGTTGCGGCGTCGCGCTGTCTTTGCCCCCATGCTGCAAGTGCAAACATTGATCCCGCGCAAATTTTGGCTGATTTCCGGGAATTTTTGTTGACGGCAACGCAAATTGATCCGAGTCAATGCCGCGTTGCAATGAGCGGCCGAAAGGCCAAAGTGACAGTCAGAACTGCTGCTCAATTGTGCCCATGCATGAGGGGGGAACGAACTCATGGAATCCTTGGTATCCCGCGCCGGACTGTGGTTCGCCGCGTTTCTTGTTGCCATTTTCATGTTCGTAAATGCGGTCGATACCGGATTTGCGATTCACATGGTGGTCTTTGGCCTCGCCGCGCTGGCCGGGCTGGTAATCAGCCTGACCAAGAGCAATTACAAAGTGCTCGCCGCCATTGGCGGGGCGCTGCCGCCCGATCAGTCGCGCTATGACGACGATCTGGTTCGCACCGGGGTGATCCTGACCACCTTCTGGGGCTGTGTGGGCTTTCTGGTGGGGCTTTACATCGCGCTGCAGCTGGCCTTCCCGGCGCTGAACCTGGGGTTTGAGTATACCACCTTCGGGCGCTTGCGGCCGCTGCATACCTCGGCGGTGATTTTCGCCTTCGGGGGGACCGCGCTGATCACCACCAGCTTCTACATCGTCCAGCGAACCTGCCGCGCCCGCCTGGCGCTGCCCGGCCTCGCGCGGTTCGTGTTCTGGGGATACCAGCTGTTCATCGTGCTGGCTGCGACCGGCTATGTCCTGGGCGTGACCCAGGGCAAGGAATATGCCGAGCCTGAATGGTACATCGATCTGTGGCTGACCCTGGTCTGGGTGGCTTATCTGGCGGTCTTCGTGATGACGCTGATAAAGCGCAAGGAGCCGCACATCTATGTGGCCAACTGGTTCTTCCTGAGCTTCATCATCACGGTGGCGCTGCTGCATCTGGTCAACAATGCCAACGTTCCGGTCAGCCTGTTCGGATCGAAGAGCTACCCGGTCTGGGCCGGGGTCCAGGGCGCCCTGGTGCAGTGGTGGTACGGCCACAACGCGGTGGGCTTTTTCCTGACCGCCGGCTTCCTGGCGATGATGTACTACTTCGTCCCCAAGCAGGCCGAACGCCCGGTCTACAGCTATCGGCTGTCGATCCTGCACTTCTGGTCGCTGATCTTCCTCTACATCTGGGCGGGTCCGCACCACCTGCACTACACCGCGCTGCCCGACTGGGCGCAGAGCGTGGGCATGATCTTCTCGCTGGTGCTGCTGGCGCCGAGCTGGGGCGGCATGATCAACGGCATGATGACGCTGAGCGGCGCGTGGCACAAACTGCGCGAAGACCCGATCCTCAAGTTCCTGATCGTGGCGCTGTCGTTCTATGGCATGGCCACCTTCGAGGGGCCGATGATGTCGATCAAGACCGTCAACGCGCTCAGCCACTACACCGACTGGACCGTCGGCCACGTGCACGCCGGCGCGCTCGGCTGGGTCGGGCTCATCACGATCGGCTCGCTGTACTACATGATCCCGCGCATGTTCGGCCAGACCAGGATGTACAGCGTCAAGGCGATCGAGCTGCACTTCTGGATCAGCACGCTGGGCATCGTGCTCTACATCGCCGCGATGTGGATGGCCGGCGTGATGCAGGGCCTGATGTGGCGCGCGGTGAACGCCGACGGCACGCTGGTCTACAGCTTCGTCGAGAGCGTGAAGGCCACCTACCCGTTCTACCTGATCCGCCTGGTCGGCGGCCTGCTCTACCTGAGCGGCATGGGCGTGATGGTGTGGAACACGGTCAAGACGGCGCAGGCCGGCAAGTACCTGCCGCAGCGCATCCCGGCGGTGCACGCCGCCGTGCCGAGCCCGGCCTGAACCCGGAACCGAACCATGGCCACGCCCAAAGAAAAATCGACCGGCTTCTCGCACGAGAAGATCGAGACCAACAACTTCCTGATGATCGTGTTGATCCTGCTCGTGGTGGCGGTCGGTGGCATCGTCGAGATCGTGCCGTTGTATTTCCAGCGCTCGACCACCGAGCCGGTGCCGGGCCTCAAGCCCTACACCGCGCTGCAGCTCGCCGGCCGCGACATCTACGTGCGCGAGGGTTGCTACAACTGCCACTCGCAGATGATCCGCCCGCTGCGCGCCGAAACGCTGCGTTACGGCCACTACTCGATGGCCGGTGAGTTCGTCTACGACCGCCCGTTCCAGTGGGGCAGCAAACGCACCGGCCCCGACCTGCACCGCGTCGGCGGCAAGTACAGCGACGAGTGGCACCGCATCCACATGAACAACCCGCGCGACCTGGTGCCCGAGTCGAACATGCCGGCCTACCCGTGGCTGGCGAAGGCGGCGCTGAAGCCGGCCGAGTCGGAGCCGCGCATGCGTGCCATGCGCCTGCTCGGCGCGCCGTACAGCGACGCCGAGATCAGTGCCGGTGCCGCCGCGCTCGCCGGCAAATACGAGCTCGACGCGCTGATCGACTACCTGCAGGTGCTCGGCACCGCCGTCAAGTGAGGGGCAGAACGTGGACGTGAACATCCTGCGGATCGTGGTGACGCTGCTGTCCTTCGTCGCTTTCCTCGGCATCGTGCGCTGGGCCCTGGCGCGCAAGAACGCCGCGGCCTTCGACGAAGCCGCGCAGCTGCCGTTTCTCGACAGCGAACAAGCGGCCGACAAAGGCAGCCAGCCATGAGCGACTTTTTCCACAACGGCTGGGCCGTGTTCGTCGGCGCGGCCACCGTGATCGGGCTGCTGTGGTGCGTGTGGCTGCTGTGGGTGGCCAGCCAACGCGAGGTGATGGCGGGCGACAACACCACCGGCCACGTCTACGACGAAGACCTGGTCGAGATGAACAACCCGCTGCCGCGCTGGTGGGCGATCCTGTTCATATTGACCGTCGTGTTCGCGTTCGCCTACGTGATCGTGTACCCCGGCCTGGGCAGCCTGCCCGGCACCTTCGGCTGGACCAGCGTGAACCAGTACGAGGCCGAGCAGCAGAAGGCCGGCGCGGCGATGACGCAGGTCTACGCGAAGTTCAAGGACCAGCCCGCCGCCGAACTGCGCAAGAGCCCGGAGGCGATGGCCATCGGCGAACGCCTGTTCATCAACAACTGTTCCACCTGCCACGGCTCCGACGCGCGCGGCAGCAAGGGCTTTCCGAACCTGACCGACACCGACTGGATCCACGGCGGCACGCCCGAGAAGATCGAAGAGAGCATCACGCTCGGCCGCCAGGGCAACATGCCGCCGATGGCCGCGGCGGTCGGCACGCCGGACGACGTGCGCAACGTGGCGCACTACGTGCTCAGCCTGTCGGGCAGCGCGCACGACAGCATCAAGGCGGCGGCCGGGCAGTCGAAGTTCGGCACCTGCGCCGCCTGCCACGGCCCCGGTGGCAAGGGCCTGCCTGCGCTCGGCGCACCGAACCTGTCAGACAAGATCTGGCTGCACGGCTGGGGTGAAGACGCGATCGTGAACATGGTGAACGCCGGCAAGCTCAACGTGATGCCGGCGCAGACCGGGCGGCTGCTGCCGGAGCAGATCCACGTGCTCGCGGCTTACGTGTGGGGGCTGTCGCAGAGTGCGCTGCCGCCGTAAGCCGCAGCGCGCGCACTGAACCCGATGGCGGCCCACAAGATCATCCCCATCGCCGCGGCGGAGTCGTCTTCGGAGATGGTCTCGCTCTACCAGAGCGAGGGCAAGATCCAGATGCGCTCGGTCAGCGGCTGGTTCGCGGGCTGGCGCTGGGCGCTGGTGTGGTTCACGCAGATCCTGTTCTACGGCCTGCCGTGGCTGGCGTGGAACGGCCGCCAGGCCATGCTGTTCGACCTGGCCGCGCGGCGCTTCTACATCTTCGGCATGGTGCTGCACCCGCAGGACGTGATCTACCTCGCCGGCCTGCTGATCATCTCTGCCTTCGGGCTGTTCCTGTTCACCGCCGTCGCCGGGCGCCTGTGGTGCGGCTACGCCTGCCCGCAGACCGTGTACACCGAGATCTTCATGTGGGTCGAGCGGCGCTTCGAAGGCGACCGCCAGGCGCGCATCAAGCTCGATGCCTCGCCGTGGAGCTTCGACAAGCTCTGGCGCAAGGGCGGCAAGCAGCTGGTGTGGCTGGCGGTCGGCCTGTGGACCGGCTTCACCTTCGTCGGCTACTTCACGCCGATCCAGTCGCTCGCGGCCGCGGTGGTCGGCGCCGGTGGCTTCGCGCTCGGCCCGTGGGAAAGTTTCTGGATCCTGTTCTACGGCTTCGCGACCTACGGCAACGCCGGCTACATGCGCGAGCAGGTCTGCAAGTACATGTGCCCCTACGCGCGTTTCCAGAGCGCGATGTTCGACCGCGACACGCTCGTCATCAGCTACGACCCGGCGCGTGGCGAACCGCGCGGCTCGCGCGCCCGCGGTGTGGCGCCGGCCTCGGTGGGCAAGGGCGATTGCATCAACTGCACACTCTGCGTGCAGGTCTGCCCGACCGGCATCGACATCCGCGAAGGCCTGCAGTACGAGTGCATCGGCTGCGCCGCGTGCATCGACGTGTGCGACAGCGTGATGGACAAGATGAACTACCCCCGCGGCCTGATCCGCTACGCCACGCAGAACGGCATGGAAGGCGGCTGGTCGCCGGCGCAGATGTGGCGCCGCGTGGCGCGGCCGCGGGTGCTCGTCTACAGCGCGGTGCTGCTGGCGATCGTGATCGCCTTCGTCGCGAGCCTGGCCTTGCGCTCGCCGTTCAAGGCCGACGTGGTGCGCGACCGCGCTGCGCTCGCGCGCCTGGTCGAAGACGGCCGCATCGAGAACGTCTACCGCGTGCAACTGATGAACTCGACCGAAGCGGCGCAGCGTTTCCACATCGAGGTGACCGGCCTGCCGAACGCGGTGGTGACTTCGCAGGCCGACGTCGACGTCGGCGCCACGCAGGCGCGCTGGGTCGCGCTCTCGGTGCAGATGCCACCGCAGGCGGCGCAGGCGCTCGGGCCCGGCGCGCATGTGATGCAGGTGCGCATCACGCTGAAAACGAGCACCGGCGACGGTGCGGTGCTGAACGAAAAATCGACTTTCGTCGTCCCCCGCTGAATGAAAGGCCACGCCATGCAAACCCGGATCGATCCGCAGCCCCCGGTGCCCTGGTGGCGCGTCGGCGTGATGTGGCTCGCGCTCGGCGGGCTCGGGGTCGTGGTGGTCGCCAGCTTCGCGCTGGCCGTCACGGCCGTGAGCGGCGCCGACACCGTGGTCACCGAAAGTTTGCTCACCGGCCGGCCGGCCGGCACGCAGCCGAACACGCCGGCGATGCAGGGCCGCAACCATGCGGCCACGCCGCCACCCGTCGGCCGATAAGGCAGCGCGATGATGAAACAGCGCGCGTTGCGGATCCTCTGGCCGGCCTTCCTGATGGCCGGCGTGCTCGAGATGCTGGTGTTCGCGGTGGTCGATCCGAACGACCTGCACTGGTTCGGCGGCAGCGCGATCGGCTGGTCTTCCCAGGCGATCTACACCGTCACCTTCCTGATCTTCTGGGGCGCGGTGGCCACGGCCGGCGCGATCACGGTCTTGCTCTGGCTCGAACCGGACGACGTGAACCAGCGCCGCAGCGCCCGGTAAACGGCCAGGTGCCGCTCAGCAACCGTTGACGAGCAGCCGCAAGGCCGCGTCGTCGAGCACGCGCACCTGGCGCTGCTTGACTTCGAGCACGCCGTCGTCCTGGAACTTCGAGAACGCGCGGCTCACCGTCTCGAGCTTGAGGCCGAGGTAACTGCCGATCTCTTCGCGCGTCATGCGCAGCACCAGCGCTGTAGCCGAGAAGCCGCGTGCCTGCAGGCGCTGCGTCAGGTTGAGCAGGAAGGCGGCGAGGCGCTCTTCGGCCCGCATGCTGCCGAGCAGCAGCATCACGCCGTGGTCGCGCACGATCTCGCGGCTCATCACCTTGTGCAACTGGTGCTGCAACTCGCTGAACTCGCGCGACAGGCATTCGAGCTGGTCGAACGGGATCACGCAGACCTGCGAGTCTTCCAGCGCCACCGCGTCGCAGGTGTGGTGTTCGGTGCCGATGCCGTCGAAGCCGAGCAACTCGCCCGCCATCTGGAAGCCGGTGACCTGGTCGCGCCCGTCTTCGGCACAAACGCGGGTCTTGAAGAAGCCGGTGCGCACCGCGAACAACGAGCGGAACGGCTCGCCGATGCGGTACAGCGTGGCACCACGCGGCACCGAAGTGCGGTTGCCCACCAGCGTGTCGAGCCGCTCCACACCGGCCGGGCTCAGCCCCAGCGGCAGGCACAGCTCGCGCAGGTTGCAGCTGGAGCAGGCCACCTTCAGCGCGTGCGGTTGCACGGGCGGCAGCGGGTGGATGACAACGGTCTCGTGCGCGGTGTGAGTCGACATGCAGTCGATTCTGCGCCCTGCGGCGTGCGCTGCCGTTGACTTTCATCAAAGAGCGGCGGCATCGAACGCGCCACAGTCGCGTGTGAACATTTCCCCCATCACCGAGCCCGCCGTTTCGCCGGAATTGCTGCGCCGACTCGACGTTCCCGGCCCGCGTTACACCTCTTATCCGACCGCGGATCGTTTTGTCGAGGCCTTCGGTGCGGCGCAGTACAGACAGGCGCTGCACACCCGTGTACAGGGCGCGGCGCGCAACGCCGGTGTGGCGCCACTGTCGCTCTACGTCCACATTCCGTTCTGCGAGTCGGTCTGTCATTACTGTGCCTGCAACAAGGTCATCACGCGCCACCACGAGCGCGCCGCGCCTTACCTCGACGCGCTGGAGCGCGAAGTGGCGTTGCACGTGGCCGAGATCGGGCCGCGCCAGCCGGTGAGCCAGCTGCACCTGGGCGGCGGCACGCCGACCTTCCTGACCGATGCCGAGCTCGACCGGCTGATGCAGATGCTGCACCGGGCCTTCGCGATCGCGCCGAACGCCGAGATCTCGATCGAGGTCGACCCGCGCACCGCCGACCCGGCCCGCCTGGCGCACTTTGCGGCGCTCGGCTTCAACCGCCTGAGCTTCGGCGTGCAGGACTTCGACGAGCAGGTGCAGCGCGCCGTGCACCGCGTGCAGAGCCACGAAAGCGTGCAAAGCCTGCTCGAAGCGGCGCGCGAACTCGGCTTCCGCTCGACCAACGTCGACCTGATCTACGGCCTGCCGATGCAGACGGCGGCTTCGTTCGCGCGCACCGTCGAACAGGTGTGCGCGCTGCGCCCCGACCGCATCGCGCTCTACGCCTACGCGCACCTGCCGCAGCGTTTCAAGCCGCAGCGCCGCATCGACGCCACGCAGTTGCCGTTGCCGCAGCAGAAGATCACGATGCTCGCGCAGGCCATCGCCGGTTTTGTGGCCGCGGGCTACGACCACATCGGCATGGACCACTTCGCCCTGCCCGACGACACGCTCGCGGTGGCGCGGCGCCAGGGCCGGCTGCACCGCAACTTCCAGGGATACAGCACCCAGCCCGACAACGACCTGATCGGCCTGGGCGTCTCGGCCATCGGCCGCATCAGTGCCACCTACAGCCAGAACGCGAAGACGCTGAGCGAGTACACCGACGCGCTCGGCCAGGGCCAGTTCCCGGTCACGCGCGGCCTGGCGCTGTCGCGCGACGACGTGCTGCGCCGCGCCGTGATCATGGCGCTGATGTGCCAGGGCCGGGTCGAGTTCGAATCGATCGCACTGGCGCATCTGGTCGACTGTCACAAGGTCTTCGCCAGCGAGCTGGTGGCCTTGCGCGGGCTGGAGGCGAACGGGCTGGTGAAGCTCGATGCCGGCTCGATCGAAGTGACGGAACTGGGCCGCTATTTCGTGCGCTCGGTGGCGATGGTGTTCGACCGCCACCTGCAGATCGACCGCACGCGAGAGCAGTTCTCGCGGGTGATCTAGGGCCTGCTGGATGGACAGCGCGCTGATCGTCTCGGCCTTGTTGATGGGCCTGGCCGGCGGGCCGCACTGCGCCACGATGTGCGGTGCGGCGCACGGTGCCATCGCCCACCAGGGCGGCGCAGCGCAGGCCCACCGGGCGCTGGTCGCGTTGCAGTTCGGCCGGCTCGCCAGCTACGCGGCGGCGGGCGCGCTCGTGGCACTGAGTGTCGGCTGGGTTCGCAGCTTCGAGGCTGTCGCGCCGCTGCTGCGCCCGCTGTGGACGATGCTGCACGTGGCCGCGATCGCGCTCGGGCTGTGGCTGGTGTGGGCCGGCCGCGCGCCGGCCTGGCTGGCCCAGGCCACGCGCCAGAGCAATCCGTCGCTGGCGACCGCGCAGCCGCTGCGCTTCTTCGCGCGCATGCCGGTCACGCAGCGCGCCGGCCTGCTCGGGATGTGCTGGGCGCTGATGCCCTGCGGACTGCTGCAGTCGGCGCTGGTCGTGGCCGCGCTCGCGTCGGGGCCTTTTCAGGGCGCCGGCGTGATGGCGGGTTTTGCCGTCGCCTCGTCGCTCAGCCTGTGGCTCGCGCCGCGCTTGTGGCTGCGTTACGGCGCGCGCGGCCGGGCGCTCGGCGAGTCGGTGTTGCCGGTGCGGCTGGCGGGCGGTTTGCTGGCAGGCGCGTCGCTGTTCGCGCTGGTGCACGGCCTGGGCGCGGCGATCGCCCAGGCCTTGTGCCTGCCCGGCGCCTGAACGGGCCGATTCAACCCGAGCGCTGCGCCAGCACGAGCTGCACGCCCATCGCCGACCGAATGCGCGCGAACGCCGGCAGCAGCGGCGCGCAGGCGGCTGTGCTCATGCCAGCGCGGCGTGCGATGGTGGCGCCGGTGTGCGCTGCGCTCGGTTCGCCCTTCCACGCGAACACGACACGGTTGCTGCCGTCGCTGTCGTCGACCAGCAGCACCGAACCGGCGAAGCTGCGGCGGATGCGCTCGACCCAGGTGTCGCAGTGCAGGCGGTCGTTGTGCAAGTTCACGACCAGCAAACCACCGGGCTGCAACACGTCGGCGCAGTTGTCGTAGAAACGTTGCGAGCGCAGCGCCTTGGGCAGGCCTTCGGTGTCGAAGCCGTCGACCAGCAGCACGTCGAAACGCTCGCGGCTGTCGCGCACCAGGTGGGCGCCGTCGACCGTGATCACACGCAGGCGGGCGTCGTCGGGCGGCACCTCGAAAGCGTCGCGCAGCGCCACCACGTGCGGGTTGATCTCGGCCACCGTGAGCGCCGAGTGCAGCAGGTGGCGGTGGCAGAACTTGACGAGCGAACCGCCGCCCAGGCCGATCAATGCGATCTGCGCCGGTGCCGGCGCGAACAGCAGAAAGCCCATCATCAGGCGCGTGTATTCGAGGTCGAGCGCGTCGCCGTGCTGGATCTGCATGCGGCTCTGGATCGCGCTCACCGAAAAGTACAGCGTGCGCTCGGCCAGCGTTTCGTTGATGAACGGGCGCACGTGCTCGTCATCATCGTCAGGCGCCACGGGCGCGGGCCAGGGCACTTTCATGCCGGTGGTGCTGCGGCCGCGAGCGCGGCAGGCAGGTCGGCGGTGATGTGCGCGTCGCCGATCAAGGCCGCGAAGCCGGTGCGCCGCAGGGCAAGCAGTGTGTCGGGTTCGAGCTCGCACAGCCACAGCGAGATGCCGTCGCGCTGCAGGCGGCGGTGCAACTGCGTCAGCGCGTCGACGCCCGACGCGTCGATCCACAGCACGTGGTCCAGCCGCAGCACCAGCGCGCGCGTGCCGGTGGGCAAGGTCTCGGCGAGCGACTCGACCTTGCCGACCGCGCCGAAGAAGAGCGCGCCGTGCAGCTCGACCACGTGCACACCCGCGGGCGCGTTCGCCGCTGCTTCGGCGTCGGCGCGGAACAGCGTGCCCATGCGCCAGATGAAGAACACGCAGGCCGTGACCATGCCGAGCTGCACCGCGACCATCAGGTCGAACACGACAGTCAGGAAGAATGTGCCGAGCAGGATCACGCGGTAACCGAGCGTGAAGCGGCGCAACTGCGAGCGCGAGAACTGGTGCCACTCGCCCATGTTCCAGGCCACGAAGAGCAGGATGCCGGCGAGCGCCGCGAGCGGCACGCTCGATGCCAGCGGCGCCGCCACCAGCACGATCAGCAGCAGCGTGAGCGCGTGCACCATGCCCGAGACCGGGCTGGTGGCGCCTGCGCGCACGTTGGTCACGGTGCGTGCGATGGTGCCGGTGGCCGGGATGCCGCCGAACACCGGCACCACCATGTTGGCGATGCCCTGGGCCATCAGCTCCTGGTTCGGGTCGTGTTTCGGGAACGTGCCGATCTGGTCGGCCACGCGTGCGCACAGCAATGATTCGACCGCGCCGAGCAGCGCCAGCGTGAGCGTGGGGATCAGCAACTGCTTGGCGCTGTCCCAGCTGAAGGGCGGCAACTCGAGCGCGGGCAGGCCTTGCGGAATGCCGCCGAAGCGGCTGCCGATGGTCTCGACCGGCAACGCCAGCCACGCGGTCAGCGCCGTCATCGTGACGAGCGCCACCACCGGCCCGGGCACGTGCGACGCGAGCTTGACGAGCCGCCCTTCGATCAAACGCGCCGGCAGCAGGGCAGCGTTCTTGCCGAACAGGCGTGGCCACAGGAACAGGCCGCCGAAACAGACGATGCCGATCGCGAACGCGAACGGGTTGAAGCTGTGCAGGTTCGCAAACAGCGCGCCGAGCTGGGCGAAGAAGTCGGCCGAGACCTTGGGCACGGTGAGGCCGAACAGGTCTTTCAGCTGCGACAGCGCCACCAGCACCGCGATGCCGTTGGTGAAGCCGATGATGATCTGCACAGGCACGTAGCGCACCAGCGTGCCGAGCTTGAGCGCGCCCATCACGAACAGCAGCACGCCCGAGAGCGCGGTCGAGATCAGCAGGTTGGTCAGCCCGTAGCGCTCGACGATGCCGAACACGATCACGATGAAGGCCCCGGCCGGCCCGCCGATCTGTACCGTGGAGCCGCCGAGCGCCGAGATCAGGAAGCCGGCGACGATGGCGGTGACGATGCCCTGCTCGGGTTTCACGCCACTGGCGATCGCGAAGGCCATGGCCAGCGGCAGCGCGACCACGCCGACGGTGAGCCCGGCGCCGACGTCGGCCAGCGCGCGGCTGCGGTCGTAGCCGCGCAGCGAGTCGAGCAGGCGCGGGCGGAAGGGGTGGAGTTGGGCGGGGAGCATGGGTTGGTGGCGCAGCGTGACCCTGAGCGACCAGCACGTTGCGTACCACCCCGGCATTGTGTCAGCACCCGCTGCCACTGAATCGGGCTTTTCGGTAAAGTGCTTTACAAGTCAACTATTCAGGATTAATCTTGTTGCGCTGCCGAACGCCTGCGGTTCGGCACCGCCCCTCGGCCCCGGAGTCTCCATGAACATCGTCTGCATCGGCGGTGGCCCGTCGGGCCTGTACTTTGCGCTGCTGATGAAGCTGCAAGACGCTTCGCACACGATCACCGTGGTCGAGCGCAACCGCCCCTACGACACCTTCGGCTGGGGTGTGGTGTTCTCCGACCAGACGCTGGGCAACCTGCAGGCAAGTGACCCAGTCTCGGCCGCGCAGATCCTCGGCGCCTTCAACCACTGGGACGACATCGAGGTTAACATCCGCGGCCACCAGATGCGCTCGGGCGGGCACGGCTTCTGCGGCATCGGCCGCAAGCGGCTGCTCAACATCCTGCAGCAGCGCTGCGAAGAGCTCGGCGTGCAGCTCGTGTTCGAGACCGACGTGCAGGGCGACGAGCAGTACCCCGACGCCGACCTCATCATCGCCTGCGACGGGCTGAACAGCCGCATCCGCGCCAAGTACGCCGCCACCTACCGGCCCGACGTCGACACCCGCCTGTGCCGCTTCGTCTGGCTCGGCACGCACAAGCTGTTCGAGGCCTTCACTTTTGCGTTCGAAGAAACCGAACACGGCTGGTTCCAGGCCCACGCCTACCGCTTCGACGACACCACGTCGACCTTCATCATCGAAGCACCCGAGAGCGTGTGGCTGAAGGCGGGCTTCGACACGATGGAAAAGGACGAGTGCATCGCGTACTGCGAGCGGCTGTTCGCCAGGCACCTGGGCGGCCACAAGCTGATCTCGAACGCGAGCCACCTGCGCGGCTCGGCGCAGTGGATCCGCTTTCCGCGGGTGGTGTGCGGGCGCTGGGTTCACCACAACGGCCGCGCGCCGGTGGTGCTGATGGGCGACGCGGCGCACACGGCGCACTTCTCGATCGGCTCGGGCACCAAGCTCGCGCTCGAGGATGCGATCGAACTCGCGCGCTGCATCGGCCAGGCGCCGCACGATCTGGCCGGCGCATTGCAGCACTATGAAGACGTGCGCAGCATCGAGGTGCTGCGCATCCAGAACGCGGCGCGCAACTCCACCGAGTGGTTCGAGCACGTCGACCGTTACGTGCGCCTGCCACCCGAGCAGTTCGCCTATTCGCTGCTCACGCGCAGCCAGCGCATCAGCCACGAGAACCTGCGGCTGCGCGACAAGGCCTACGTCGAAGATTACGAAGACTGGATCGCCGAACACGCCGGTGTGAAGCGCGGCCCGGGGCACGCACCGGTGCCGCCTATGTTCACGCCGTTCACTGTGCGCAGCGTCACGCTGAAGAATCGGATCGTCGTCTCGCCGATGGCGCAGTACTCGTGTGTCGACGGCCTGCCGGCCGACTACCATCTCGTGCACCTCGGGGCGCGGGCGATGGGGGGCGCAGGGCTGGTCGTCGCCGAGATGACCTGCACCTCGCCCGAGGCGCGCATCACGCCGGGTTGCCCGGGCCTGTGGAACCCAGCGCAGCGCGACGGCTGGAGGCGCATCGTCGACTTCGTGCACACCAACTCCGACGCGAAGATCGCGATGCAGTTGGGCCATGCGGGCGCGAAAGGCTCGACGCGTGTCGCATGGGAAGGCACCGACCACCCGCTGGAGCTCGGCAATTGGCCGCTGCTGTCCGCCTCGCCGCAGCAATACCTCGACGGCGTGAGCGACTGGTCGCGCGCGATGACCCGGGCCGACATGGACCGCGTGCGCGACGACTTCGTGCGTGCCACGCGCCACGCGGCCGAAGCCGGCTTCGACTGGCTGGAGCTGCACTGCGCGCACGGTTACCTGCTGTCGTCGTTCATCTCGCCGCTGACCAACCAGCGCAGCGACGAATACGGCGGTTCGCTCGAGAACCGGTTGCGCTATCCGCTCGAAGTGTTCGCGGCGGTGCGCGGCGCGTGGCCGGAACATTTGCCGATGTCGGTGCGCATCTCGGCCCACGACTGGGTCGAAGGCGGTATCACGCCCGACGACGCGGTGCAGATCGCGCGCGCCTTCAAGGCCGCCGGCGCCGACCTGATCGACTGTTCGTCGGGTCAGGTCAGCAAGCAGGAAAAGCCGGTCTACGGGCGCATGTTCCAGACGCCGTTTTCCGACCGCGTTCGCAACGAAGCCGGCATCGCGACGATCGCGGTCGGGGCGATTTCCGAAGCCGATCATGTCAACAGCATCATCGCCGCCGGCCGCGCCGACCTGTGCGCGATCGCCCGGCCGCATCTGGCGAACCCGGCCTGGACTTTGATGGAGTCGGCCAAGATCGGCTACACCGAAGTGGCCTGGCCGAAGCAGTACCGCGCGGCCAAGTCGCAGCTCGAACGGAATCTGGAGCGGGAGAGGGCGGCGGCTTCGGGGGCTGGCGGGTCGGCGGTCGAGCAGGCGAATCGGGCGTTGGGGGTTTAGGGTGGCGTCCTTGTTGCTCCATGTCCTGCCGCCTGTGGTGCAAGCAGGGGCGCGGGTGGGCGAGCGTCGGCGCTTCGCTGGGGTACCAGAGGCGCGCCGCCACTCACCCACCCGCGCCCCTGCCAACAACGTTTGTCTTCTTGCGACGAGAAACACAGGTGATGGCAGCAAGGCCGGGGTGGATGGGTGCGTAGGCGCCTATGCAGCGCTGAGCATCGCAGCGCAGCGGGGGGAGTCCGGCGTACCCGCCGGACCGGCGAGAAGGATTTATGCAGTGCCGCGTTCAGCGGCAATGCGAAGCCATCGCAGCCGCCCCGCGGAGCGAGAAGCGCAAGGCACCGACGCCGCAGGCGGCGGCGCTGCATCGAAGCCGGAGCGCCCATCCGCCCCGGCCTTGCCGCTCC
>Ga0209883_1000140_pt1 | contig 16784 bp, 9 predicted proteins | sample GWRWT4_21May14_FD_187196 | JGI IMG/M metagenome (GOLD analysis project Ga0209883, IMG submission 187196) | Sand microcosm microbial communities from a hyporheic zone in Columbia River, Washington, USA - GW-RW T4_21-May-14 (SPAdes) (version 2) | ecosystem: Engineered > Artificial ecosystem > Sand...
TCGCGTGCCGCTTCGGCTTCGACCTGGATCACGCCGTCGAGCAACTCGGTGCGCAGGTTCTTCGGGATGAACCCGGCGCCGATGCCCTGGATCGGGTGCGGGCTCGGCGCGCCGCCGCTGATCACCGGCGAGGCGGTGGGCTCGACGGCGTAGACCTTGAGCTTCGGCCACATGCTTTTCAGCACCTGCGCACAGCCGGTCAGGTGGCCGCCGGTGCCCACGCCGGTGATCAGCGCGTCGACACCACTCGGGAAGTCGGCCGCGATCTCCTGCGCCGTGGTGCGCACGTGCACGTCGATGTTGGCGGGGTTTTCGAACTGCTGCGGCATCCACGAGTTCGGGGTTTCGGCAATCAGTTCCATCGCCCGTGCGATCGAGCCCTTCATGCCTTTTTCGCGCGGCGTGAGCACGAAGGTGGCGCCGTAGGCGAGCATCAGGCGGCGGCGCTCGACGCTCATGCTGTCGGGCATCACGAGCACGAGCTTGTAGCCTTTCACGGCCGCCACCATCGCCAGCCCCACGCCGGTGTTGCCGGAAGTCGGCTCGATGATCGTGCCGCCTTTCTTGAGCGCACCCGAGACCTCGGCCGCTTCGATCATCGACAGCGCGATCCGGTCCTTGATCGAACCGCCCGGGTTCGAGCGTTCGCTCTTCACGTAGACGCTGTGGCTGTTGCCGAACAGGCGGTTGATGCGGATGTGCGGCGTGTTGCCGATGGTGGCGAGAATGTCTTGAGCGAGCATGGCGGGCCTCCGTGTTGGAGCGCCGATTATCGGCGCCGGCATGGTGGAAGCGCTGAAGCGCCGACCCCACCGCCTTTGCGACAATGCCCCATGTACGCACCGCTTCAAAACGACAGCTTCCTGCGCGCCTGCCTGCGCCAGCCCACCGATCACACGCCCGTCTGGCTGATGCGCCAGGCCGGGCGCTACCTGCCCGAGTACCGCGCCACCCGCGCCAAGGCCGGCAGTTTCATGGGGCTGGCGACGAACACCGACTACGCCACCGAGGTGACGCTGCAGCCGCTGGAGCGTTACGCACTCGACGCCGCCATCCTGTTCAGCGACATCCTGACCGTGCCCGACGCGATGGGCCTGGGTTTGAGCTTCGCGCTCGGCGAAGGCCCGAAGTTCGCGCACCCGGTGCGCGACGAAGCCGCGGTCGCGAAACTCGAAGTGCCCGACATGGACAAGCTGCGCTACGTGTTCGACGCCGTCACGTCGATCCGCCGCGCCTTGAACGGCCGGGTGCCGCTGATCGGTTTTTCCGGCAGCCCGTGGACGCTGGCCTGCTACATGGTCGAGGGCGCGGGCTCCGACGACTACCGGCTGGTCAAGACCATGCTCTACAGCCGGCCCGACCTGATGCACCGCATGCTGGCGATCAACGCCGACGCGGTCGCGCTGTACCTGAACACGCAGATCGAGGCCGGCGCGCAGGCCGTGATGATCTTCGACAGCTGGGGCGGCGTGCTTGCCGACGGCGCGTTCCAGGCCTTCAGCCTGGCCTACACGAAGCGCGTGCTGCAGCAGCTCAAGCGCGAACAAGGCGGCCAGCGCATTCCGCACATCGTGTTCACGAAGGGCGGCGGCCTGTGGCTGGATCAGATCGCCGACCTGAACCCCGACGTGGTGGGCCTGGACTGGACGATGAACCTGGGCACCGCTCGCGCACTCGTCGGCGACCGCGTGGCGCTGCAAGGCAACATCGACCCGAACGTGCTGTTCGCCGGGCCGGAGCAGATCCGCGCCGAAGTGACGCGCACGCTCGAAAGTTTCGGCGCGCCTTTGAACGCCGACGGCAGCGTCGCCGGCCATGTGTTCAACCTCGGCCACGGCATCAGCCAGCACACGCCGGCCGAGAACGTGTCGGTGCTGGTCGACACCGTGCACGAAGTCTCGCGCCGCTTGCGTGGCACGGCCTGAGTCCAGCCACCCCCGCCGGATCCCGACGACCGGCAAATCGCATTATTTCGCAGGTAAGTGAGCGCTCAGGGCTTGACTTATCCCCAAAATCTGACCTCACGGGTTGCGCGCCGACGACTGTTGCGATGCAGCATGCGGATTTCACCAAGCAGCGCCAAGTTGTTGATTTCATTGAGGGTCGGTCGTTGCCCCGAAAGCGGGCAATCTTTTCCGATCCCAAGCGCAGCAAGCGTTTGCGGCCGTTCAGGGTGAGTTACGCACAAAGTTATCCACAGAATGAGTGGAGAATTTCAAAAGCCGTTCAAAATCATCGACTTACGGGCCGTCTTTGCAGGATCTTTTAGCTTTGAGCCATAACTGTTCTGCACTGCACCATGGCTGAAACGATTCGGCTGCGGGTGGTCGTCGATGCGCCGCAGCACACCGGCCTGATCGGGCCGCTCGACTACATCAGTGAGCGCACGCTCTCGCCTGGAACATTGGTGAGCGTTCCTTTCGGGCGGCGCGAAGTGCCAGGCGTGGTGTGGTCGGGTGTGCCGGGCGATACGGCGGACGCCGACTTGAAGCCCGTTTCGCACGCGCTGCCAGCGCTGCCACCGCTGAACGCCGCCTGGCTTGAGCTGATTGAATTTGCATCTGCTTACTATCAACGCAGCGTCGGCGAAGTGGCGCTGTCGGTCCTGCCACCGGAGCTGCGCAAACTCGACGATGCGCAGCTCGCCAACCGCATCAAGAAGCTGCACCAGGCGCTCGCTGCACGGCCGGCGGCGGCGACTGAAACCGAAGCACCGCCACTGAACGAAGCGCAGGCCGAAGCGTTGGCGCAGATCGCCGCGGCCGAAGGCGCGAACACGGTGCTGCTGCACGGCGTGACCGGCAGCGGCAAGACCGAGGTCTACCTCGGCGCCGCAGCACGCGCCCTGGCGGCCGGCCAGCAGGCGCTGGTGCTGGTGCCCGAGATCAACCTCACGCCGCAGCTCGAAGCGCGCTTCACCGAGCGCTTTGCCGGCCGCCACATCGTGTCATTGCACAGCGGCCTGACGCCGGCACAGCGGCTGCGCAGCTGGCTCGCCGCGCACCTGGGCCTGGCCGACCTCGTGCTGGGCACGCGGCTGGCGGTGTTCGCTTCGATGCCGCGGCTCGGGTTGATCGTGGTCGATGAAGAACACGACCCGTCGTACAAGCAACAGGAAGGCGCGCGTTATTCGGCACGTGACCTGGCCGTGTACCGCGGCAAGCTCGAAGCGGCGACGGTCCTGCTCGGCTCGGCCACGCCCTCGCTCGAAACCTGGCAACGCGCCAACGAGGGCCGGTACAAACGCCTGGCGCTGCCGGAGCGCATCGGTGGCGGCGCGTTCCCGACCGTGCGGCTGGTCGACATGAACCTGCTGCCCAAGACCAAGGGTGTGAACAGTTCGCTCTCGCCACCGCTGGTGGCCGCCTTGCAACTGCGCATCGACCGCGGCGAACAAAGCCTCGTGTTCCTGAACCGGCGCGGTTATGCGCCGGTATTGCATTGCGGCGATTGCGGCTGGAAAAGCGGCTGCCCGCATTGCAGTGCCTGGCGGGTGTTCCACAAGCTCGACCGCACGCTGCGCTGCCACCACTGCGGCTTCACCGAACGGGTGCCTCGCGCCTGCCCCGAGTGCGGCAACCTCGACATCGCGCCGCTCGGCCGCGGCACCGAGCGGCTCGAAGAGCAGCTCGCGCAGACGCTGCTGGGCGCCGACGGCCAGCCGGCCCGCATCGCCCGCATCGACGCCGACAGCACACGCCTCAAAGGCGCGCTCGAAGCGCAGCTCGGCGCCGTGCACGCGGGCGATGTGGACGTGCTGGTCGGCACGCAGATGGTGACCAAGGGCCACGACTTCCGGCGCATCACGCTGGTGGCCGCGGTGAACCCCGACGGCGCGCTGTTCAGCAGCGACTTTCGCGCGCCCGAGCGCCTGTTCGCGCTCTTGATGCAGGCGGCCGGCCGCGCCGGGCGCGATGCCGACCAGGCCGCGCGCAGCGAAATGTGGGTGCAGACCTGGCACCCGCGCCACGCGCTGTACGACGCCTTGCGCCAACACGACTTCGAGACCTTCGCCGCGAGCCAGCTGAAAGAGCGCGAGATGGCGGGCCTGCCGCCGTATTCGCACCTCGCGATCCTGCGTGCCGATGCACGCACGCCCGAAGCGGCACGCGCCTTCCTGCAGGCCGCCGCCGAACTCGCCGTGACCTTGCCCGGCCACGAGGCCGTGATGATGTACCCGCCGGTGCCGCTGGGCGTGGCGCGGGTGGCGAACGTGGAGCGCATGCAGATGCTGGTGGAATCGGCCTCGCGCGTGGCCCTGCAGCGCTTTCTGGCGCTCTGGCTGGCAGCGCTGCACGACACACGGCAGGCCCGCACGGCCAAGGTCTTGCGCTGGGCCGTGGACGTGGACCCGCTGTCGATCTGAGTTGCGTCAGCGCCGCCGCGGTGGCGCCGGGCGCCGCGGTCTGCCCGCATCACCTTGCGCGCCGGGCAGCGGCCGGCTGATGTCGGCCAGCAGCAGCGTCGCCTGAACCAGGCCTTCGACCGCCTCGCTCAGGTCGGCCGGCGGCTCCAGCGACTCGATCTCGGCGAGCAGGTCGTCAGCGTCTTCCAGGTCGTCGGCCGCGAGGTGTCGGTACAGCAGCGCCAGCGGCTCGGTCAGCGCTTTCGCGTCGCCCGCCATCAGGCCCGGAAAGTGTTCGAGTGCGGTCGCGAAGCCAGCGACCCACGGATACACGGCGTCGACCTCGGACGGCGCACCGTCGTCGAAGTCGTCCTCGTCGTCTTCACCCGCTTCTTCACCCAGCTCGAACACCCACGGGTCGAACCACTGGCGGCGGTCGATCGCGTCGTTCAGTTCGGCGTGGCGGCGCAGCACCAGCGGATGCAATCGGGTCGTGTCGAAACGCGGCGGCAGCGCGCGGCCGTCCACGTCGGTGACGAAGGGCATCCAGCGCGCGACCGGCACCCATTCCGGCTGCAGCAGCACGCCGCACAAGAAGCCGTCGAGCATGCTGACGTCGAGCGCTTCCAGCGGCGCAGGCACACGGTCGAGCAGCGCCTGCAGTTCTTCGAGCTCGGGTTCGGTGATCGGCAAGACCGGCGCGCCGGGGCCGCTGGCGCCCCGCGGCGGTGGGCGCGATGGAGCGCGGGAGGGTGGGCGGCGCGGGGGGGCAGTCATGCCGGCATTGTCACGCCAAGGCACATCCCCCGCCCAGGGTGAATCAATCGTGAACCTTTGTGACTCGCACGCCCGCTTCCTTCAAAGTGGGGATGGTGCAAGCGCATGCGCGCCCATAGAGTCGCTTCATTGCTGTCACACGAGGCCTCGCAAGCGGTCGCGAACGCAAGGTCCTCAACGCTCGGCGAAGAACATCACACCGAACAGAGCGCAGACCGCACCAGTCCCAACGACGTCCTTTCGAGGACTTGCGAAGCCCACCTGCCCAGGCCGGTGGGCTTTTTTTTGCGCTCCGAAGATCAGGCGCGGGCGTCGCCCCAGCGCAAGGGGCAGGCTTCGTCGCCGAGGTAGTAGGTGTCGCCCTTGCGGTCGACGCAGTACTGCGGCGCGACGATCATTTCGTGAAACACCTGCGATTCGGCGATGCGCGTGTACTCGAACAATACGCTGCGCACCAGGCTCGCGCCGCGCCGCACGTGGCTGCCGGAGCCGATCCACGCCGGCCCCTGAATGGTCACGCCGGGTTCGATGTGCACGCCCGAGCCGATGTAGACCGGGCCGACGATCGTCACCTCGTCCCAGGCCACGCGCGTGTTCAGGCCGACCCACACGCCGGGCCGCACTTCGTGGCCGGGCATGTCCATCTGCGCCACTTCACCGCACAGCACACGTTGCAGCACGGTCCAGTAGTCGCTGACGCGGCCGATGTCGATCCAGTTGAAGTAGCGGCTCTGCGCATAGAACGGCATGCCGCTCTCGACCATCAGCGGGAACAGCTGGCTGCCGATGTCGAACACGGTGTCGCTGGGCACGAGGTCGAGCACCTTGGGCTCGAAGATGTAGATGCCGGTCGAAGCGAGCGTGCTCTGCGCATCGGCCGGTTTGGGCTTTTCCTGGAAAGACAGCACCTTGCCCGCCTTGTCGGTCTTGACGATGCCGTAGTTCTCGACCTCCTCGCGCGGCACGTCGAGCGCCACCACGCTGGCGATCGCGCCCTTGTTGCGGTGCTCGAACAGCGCGGCGCCGAAGTCGAGGTCGATCAACGCGTCGCCGCACAACACGACCGTGGTTTCGTCGAAGAAGCCCGAGAAGTCCTGGATCTTCTTCATGCCGCCGGCCGAACCCATCGGCTTGGGCACGATGTCGCCGTGCTGGCGCGCGCCCTCAAACGAGTAGCCGATCTCCACGCCCCAGCGCCGGCCGTCGCCGAAGTGGCTCTCGATCTTCCAGTGGTTGAAGGCGACATTGATCATGATCTGCCGCACGCCGAAACGCGCGAGATGCTCGATCAGGTATTCCATCACCGGCTTGCCGAGAATCGGCACCATCGGTTTGGGCAGATCGCGGGTCAGCGGGCGCACGCGTGTGCCCTGGCCTGCAGCGAGGATCATGGCCTTGGTCATGAGTCGGTTCCGGTTGTCGTCAGCATGGGATGGGCTCGCTCACAGCACACGGCCGTAGGTGTCTTCGAAGCGCACGATGTCGTCTTCGCCGAGGTAGGTGCCCGACTGCACCTCGATGATCTCGAGCGGGATCTTCCCCGGGTTGGCCAGCCGGTGGGTCTGGCCGAGCGGGATGTAGGTGCTCTGGTTCTCGGTGAGGATCACGACGCTGTCGCCGTTCGTCACTTCCGCCGTGCCCGAGACCACGATCCAGTGTTCGGCGCGATGGTGGTGCATCTGCAGGCTGAGCGTGGCGCCGGGGTTCACGAGAATGCGCTTGACCTGAAAGCGCGCGCCGGCGTCGATGCTGTCGTACCAGCCCCAGGGCCGGTGTACCTTGCGGTGCAGGCTGTGTTCACCGCGGCCTTGCGCGGTCAGCGTGCTCACGACCTTCTTCACGTCCTGGCTGCGCGCACGGTCGCTGACCATCACGGCGTCGGCCGTTTCCACCACCACCACATCACGCAGGCCGACCACGCTGACGAGCCGGCTGGTGGCGTGCACCAACGTGTCGTTGCAATCGTTCAGCATCACGTCGCCCGAACTCGCGTTGCCACTCTCGTCTTTGGCGGCCACCTGCCACACGGCGTCCCAGGCGCCGAGGTCGTTCCAGCCGGCTGCGAGGTCGACCATGCGCAGGTCGAAGGCGCTCCCCGGGCAACGCTCCATCACCGCGTAGTCGACCGACTCGGAAGACACGGCGGCGAACGCGGCCTTGCCCGGGCGAACGAAGGGCGCGTCGGTGCTGCGTGCGTCCCAGGCGATGCGCGTGGCGGCGACGATGTCGGGGCGAAAGTGGCCGAGTGCCGCGAGCCACACCGACGCCCTGAGCACGAACATGCCGCTGTTCCAGCGGTAGTCACCTTCCGAGACATAACGCTGTGCCGTAGCGTGGTCCGGTTTTTCGGTGAAGGCCATCACCCGGTCGGCACCTTCGGCGGGCGCGCTGCGGATGTAGCCGTAGCCGGTTTCAGGGCGGTCGGGCGTGATGCCGAGGATGACGATGGCGCCACCGGCCGCCTGCCGCACGGCGCGTTGCAGCGCCGCCGTGAAGGCATTGGCATCGGTGATCGTCTGGTCGGCCGGCGTCACCACCAGCACCGGGTCGGCACCCCCTTCCAGCGCCTGCAGCGCCGCCAGCGTGAGGGCGGGCGCGGTGTTGCGGCCGAGGGGCTCCAGCAGCAGCGTGCCGTTCGCAGCGCCTATCTCGCGCAGCTGGTTCAGCATCAGGAACCGGTGTTCCTCGTTGCCGACGAGCAGCGGCGCGGCCACCACGATGTCGGCCGCGCCCAGTGTGCCGAGGCGTTCGACGACCTGCTGGAACAGCGTCGTCTTGCCCGACAGCGCGAGAAACTGTTTAGGGTAGCCCGCCCGCGACAGCGGCCAGAGCCGGCTGCCGCTGCCGCCCGCCATGATGACCGGAAGAACAGGCGTCGTTGAAGGGGTCACAGGGGCCTCGCAGCAGCTTCTTGGATTTGATTCGACTCATTTCGCAAGAAGCGTACCCATCGCGGGGCCCTGCCGGTTCAAGGCACGACCGTGGCGCCCACCACCCCCGATGTGAAGGGAGTGACGATCACGCCGGGCGACGTGATGCTGGTGGCCGGGCTCGCGCCCTGCACCCGGTTGCTGTCGAGGCGCACGCCGGTGTTCATGTTGCTGAAGATGCGGATGCCGGTCTGGCCGTTCTGGTACAGGTCGTTGCGGGTCAGCGTGATGTTCGTATTGGCCTCGGCGCCGTCGCTGTACAGCATCACCGCACCGTGGCCGGTGGCGTTGCCACCGCAGTTCTTGAGGGTGTTGCGCTGCACGACGACATCGTGCGCGCCGTAGGTGGCGTAGGGGTTCTCCTGGGCGATGTAGACACAGGCGTACCCCGCCTGGTTGTTCTCGAGGTGGTTGTTCTCGTAGAGCACGTTGCTGCCCCCGACCACGCTCATCTGGCGCCCCCACTTGTTGTTGATGATCACGTTGTTGCGGGCGGTGATCTGGTTCACGAGGCCGCCGTTCTCACGGTAGCTGACCACCGCGATGCCGTCGTCGCCGGCGTTCTCGATGCGGTTGTTCTCGAGCGTGATGTAACTCGCCTTGTCGGTCATGTGGATCGAGTCGGCCAGCGTGTCCTTGATGTTGTTGTTGGTGATGCGGCCGTTGCTGGCCGACTGCGCGGTCTGGATGCCGGCCGCGGCGGAGCCGTCGATCGTGACGCGGTCGATCACGAAATTGCGCGCCCCGAACAGCGTGATGCGCGTGGCCTCCCAGGCCGCCTGGCGGCTCGGCGACTTGACGCCGCTGAGCTTGACCTGGCGCACTTCGGCACCGTCGCCGTACATGAAGATCGATTCACGCGCCCAGTTCAGCGCGTACAGCACCGAGCCGTCGCCACTGCCGATCAGCTTCACGCCGTCGAGGCGGATCACTTCGCCGTAGGCGCACACGCCCACCGGGATGACCACCGGCAAGCCCCGGCTGCGGGCCGACGCGATCGCACTGGCGATGGCCGCGGAATTGTTGGTCGTGCCGTTGCACACCGCGCCGAAGCTGGTGATGTCGACCCCGGTCGCCGCGACCGGAGGCGGCGCAGGTGCCGGCGTGGGCGCAGGTGCGGGGGCCGGGGCCGCATTGTTGACGACCAGGGTCAGCGCGCCGGCATCGGCCTGGCTGGTGGCGGGTGTGCCCGCGGGGCTGTTCCAGCCGCGCGCTGTCAGTGCGACTGTGCCGTTAGGCAGCTGGGTCGTGTCGACCATCGCCGTGGCCGTGGTCAGGTCGGCCGACACGGTGGCCAGGGCCACCCTGCTGCTGCCACTGAAGATCTCGACGTTGCGGAACGCGCGGCCGGTCAACCGGACGGATTTGGCGCCGCTCACCGCGCTCGTGGAACTGGCCGTCGCCCACTGCAGCACGACGGTCTCCGCCGCAGCGGGGGCGGGGGTTGGCGCAGGCACCGGTGTCGGGGCCGGCGCGGGGGTCGGTGCGGGAGCAGGCGCCGGAGCCGGGCTCGGTGCCGGTGCCGGTGCAGGACTCGGTGCAGGACTCGGTGCTGGTGCTGGTGCCGGCGCAGGCGCAGGCGCGGTGGAAGTCTCTCCTTCGGCAACGGCCTGGTTTTCGGCGCCTCCGCAGGCCACGGCCAGGAAGGCGCAGGCTTGAATGGCAGTGATCAGTCTCGACGTTCTCTTCAGGTCCATCTGGCTCATTCTCGGTTCGGTACTTCCGGCCGGGCCAACGCGGGTCGCGTCGGTGGCGCTGGCAAAAAATGGCGCAGAACTTCCACGCAGACTTCGACGCTAACGCAGCCCCATCGCCAGGCCGTAACCGGACATGGACGCGCGAGCCGTGCACGGCCCAAAACGGTGTGCCGCGAAATCGGGGCCTTCTTCCTGCGGGAGATGCAGCGCGCACCCCCCTAGTTCGTCAGTTCGCTCCACACACGCACCAAACTAGCGCTTACCAGTGGTTGCAGGTCAGGCAGCACGCGATCACCGTGCCGGGCGCGGCGCAGGGCACGGTCTCGAGTGCGTGCACCTTCCGCGTCAATGGCACCGATCTTGCGGATTGCCGACCCACCCACACCGTTCACCGCCCGGCCCGCCGGTGCCTGAAATGCGCGTCAGCATCGTCATCAACAACTTCAACTACCAGCACTTCGTCGGGCAGGCGATCGTGTCGGCGCTGGCGCAGACCCATGGCGATGTGGAAGTGATCGTGGTCGACGACGGCTCCACCGACGGCTCGGTGGCCGAGATCCGCCGCCACGGCGAACGCGTGGCGCTCGTCGAACAGACGAACGGCGGGCAGGGGTCGGCCTACAACAGCGGCCTGCAGCACGCCAGCGGCGACGTGGTCATTTTTCTCGATGCCGACGACTGGCTCTACCCGCAAGCCGCAGCCCAGGTCGCGGCGGCCTGGCGGCCGGGCGTGAGCAAGGTGCAATTCGCGCTGGCCGTGGTCGACCGCGACGGGCAACCGCTCGGGCGCCAGGTGCCACGCCACCTGCACGACCAGAACGCGCTCGACCTGCTTCGCGAGTTCGGCGCCTACGGCTCACCCCCCGGTTCGGGCAACGCCTACTGCGCGAAGTTCCTGCGCCAGGTGATGCCGATGGACGCGGCGCTGTGGCGCACGGCGGCCGACTCGGTGCCGATCCTGCTGGCACCGGCCTATGGTGAGCTGGTGTCGCTGCCGCACTCGCTGGGCGCCTACCGGCTGCACCGCAAACCCGACGACGACTCGCTGGTCGGCAACAACGCGCCGGCCGGCTTGTGGCACGAGTACGAACGCATCGAATGGACCAAGCGCTTCGTCGAGAACTCGCTGTCGCTGCTGGGGCTGTGGCCGCGCGTGCCGCAGCTGCTGGCGCCGTGGGAGGCCCGGCTCGTGGCCTTGTGCATTCGTTTCGGCGGGGTGCCGGCCGGCGCACCCGCCGGTCGTTCGTCGCTGCAGCTGATGGGCTACGCGCTGCGCTCGGTCTGGCGCTGGCCGCTCTCGGGCCTGCGCATGAAGTCGTTGCTGTCGGTCTGGATGATGGGCGTGTGGTGGTTGCCGCGGCCCTGGGCGCAGCGGCTGGCGCGGCTGCACAAGAGTTCGATGGGTGCGCCGAGTGCCCCCTGAGTTGCTGGTCAACGGCCGCTTCCTGACCCGCCCTTCGACCGGCGTGGACCGCTTTGCGATCGAGCTGCTGCGTGCCCATGCACTGCGCACGCCAGGCGCGGCGCTGCGGGCGCTGCTGCCAGCCGCGTCGCCGCCGGTGGGCATCACGCCGCCGGGCCTGCAACTGGCACAAGCCGGCCGCGGCACGGGCCAGACCTGGGAGCAGTTCGTGTTGCCGCGCCTGGCCGGCGCCGCACCGTTGATCAACCTGTGCAACACCGCGCCGCTGCTGCGCGAACGCCAGCTCGTGGTGATCCACGACGCGGCCACGCTGGCCAACCCGGGCAACTTCAGCGTCGCGTTCCGTTCCTGGTACCGGCTGATGCTCGGCACGCTGATGCGGCGCAGCCGCGTGGTCGCCAGCGTGTCGCGCTTCAGCGCCGACGAGCTGATGCGCTACTTCGGCGCGCGCGCGCGCGGTGTCGAGGTGATCCACGAAGGCGGCGAGCACATCCTGCGCGAAGCCGCCGACACTTCGGTGATCGAGCGCCTCGCGCTCGGCGGGCGGCGTTTCGTGCTGGCGGTGGGCAGCCAGTCGCCGAACAAGAACCTCGCGGCCGTCGTCGAAGCGATGAAGTTGCTCGACGACCCGAACCTGCTGCTCGTCGCGGCCGGCGGTGGCAACAACCGCGTGTTCGCCGCGGCAGCGATCTCCGACCCGCGCCTGGTGAGCACCGGCTACGTCACCGACGGCCAGCTGCGTGCGCTGTACGAACACGCCGCGGTTTTCGTGTTCCCGTCGTACTACGAAGGCTTCGGCTTGCCACCGCTGGAAGCGATGTGCTGCGGCTGCCCGGTGATCGCGTCCGACCGCGCCTCGATGCCCGAGGTCTGCGCCGACGCGGCGCTGTACTGCGACCCGGCCGATCCGTCCACGCTGGCGAATCAGCTCAGGCGTGTGCTGGACTCACCGGCGCTGCAGGCCGAGCTGCAGGCCGCCGGCCATGCACGCGCCGCCAGCTTCAGCTGGGACCGGGCCGCGCGCCAATTCGGCGAGCTGGTCGAGGCCCACTTCCGATGAGCGCGCCGCTGCGCGTCATGCACGTGGCCGAGACCGCGCAGGGCGGCGTGGGCAGCTACATCGAGGAGATCGTGGCACTGCAGGCCGCGCGCCACGGCGCCGAGTCGCTGTGCGTGCTGCTGCCGCGCGAGCACGCGGCGCACTTCAAGCGCCTGCCACCGGCCGCGCTGCATCTTTACGACATTGCGCAACGCGGACGCCTGCGCACGATGCTGCACATGGCGGCGGTCACGCTCTCGCAAGTGCGGCGCTGGCGGCCCGATGTCGTGCACATCCACTCGACCTACGCCGGCTTCGTGCTGCGCCCGCTGCTCGCCGCGCTGCCTTCGCGGCCGCGCATCGTCTACTGCGCGCACGGCTGGGCTTTCGACCGCGAGGCATCGCCGCGGATGAACCGCCTGGTCGCCGCCATCGAGCGGATCTGGTCGCGCTGGTGCGACGCGGTGGTGTGCATCTCGCGCCACGACGCCGACAGTGCACTGCGGGTCGGCGTCGCGGCACGGCGCGTGGTCACGGTCAGCAACGGCATCGCCGACGCGAGCACCGATGCGTTGGCGGCGACGGCGGCTTCATCACGCTGGCCCGAGCACACACTGCGGGTGCTGTTCGTCGGCCGGCTCGACCGGCAGAAAGGCGTGGACGTGCTCTACGCGGCCCTGCAGCGCGTGGGCGGGCACGCGAGTGCGCTGATCGTCGGATCGGCCGTCGTGGCGGCAGAAAAAACGGCCACGCCGCCCGACAACGTGCAGTTCACCGGCTGGCTCTCTCGCGATGAGATCACGGCGCTCTATGCGGCCGCACAAGTGCTGGTGGTGCCCTCGCGCTGGGAAGGCTTCGGGTTGGTGGCGGTCGAGGCCATGCGCGCCGGCCGCGCCGTGATCGCGAGCCGCGTCGGTGGCCTGCCTGAAGTGGTGGAACACGGCGTCACGGGCCTGCTGGTCGAACCGGGCGACGCCGACGCCTTGGCCGCGGCCCTGCGAAGCGTGTCGGTCGACTCGCTGCAGGCGATGGGTAGCGCGGGGCGCCTGCGTTTCGAGCGCTTGTTCCACGTGCGGCGTGTCGGCGACGAACTCGACGCGCTGTACCAGCGGCTGGTGCCGCCGCAGCGCGTCGTCGCCACGGGCGGGCCGGCCGCGGGCTTCAGCGAGCGCACGCCGCGCCCCTGATCCCGGCGCGGCGGCAGCGCCCTCAGCGCGCGAACATGCGCAGGGCGGCGTTCCAGAGAATGTCGGTCTGCCCCGGCAACACCATGGCGCCGTCGAAGGCCGCCGCGCCGGTGCCGATGTCGACCGTCACGCCCGCATCGGTGGGCAACAGCGTCGCGCCGTTCAGCGTCACCGACTCGATGTAGAGGTTGCGGTCTTCGGTCGCGCTGCCGCCGTCGTTGACGAACACGATGTCGACGCGCGCGCCGGCGGCCACGGCCGCACTCAGCGGGAACACGATGTCGGTGTAGCCCGCGGCCCGCACCTCGACGGCGCCGACCTGCACGCCGTTCACCAGCACCTGCATCTGCGGCCCCACGTTCGCGGCGAGGGTGGCACGCGCACGCACCGTCAGCTTCGGCAGCGCGCTGTCGGGCGCGGTCAAGCGCAGTGCGGCGTTCCAAAGAATGTCGGTCTGGCCGGGCAGCACGTCGAGGCCGTCGAACGCCGCCGCGCCGGTGCCGATGTCGACGGTCACGCCCGGGTCGGTGGGCAGCAGCGTGGCGCCGTTGACCAGGACCGACTCGACGTAGAGGTTGCGGTCTTCGGTGGCGCTCGCTCCGTCGTTGACGAACACGAGGTCGATGCGCGCACCGGGAGCGACCGCAGCCGCGAGCGGGAAGACGATGTCCGCAAAGGCCGCCGAGCGCACTTCGACCGAGCCGACCGGGACCCCCGCCACCAGCACCTGCATCTGCGGCCCGACGTTGGCCGTCAGCGTGGCGCGGGCGCGCACCGTCAGCGTCGGCGTGGCGCTGTTCGGCGCGGTGAAACGCAAGGCCGCGTTCCAGAGAATGTCACTCCGGCCGGGCAGTGTGTTGGCGCCGTCGAAGGCCGCCGCGCCGCTGCCGATGTCGACCGTCACGCCGGGATCGGTGGGCCGCAGCGTGGCACCGTTCACCGCGACCGATTCGATGTAGAGGTTGCGGTCTTCGGTGGCACTGCCGCCGTCGTTGGTGAACACCACGTCGACACGCGCACCCGGGGCGACCGCGGCGCTCAGCGGGAACACGATGTCGGTGTAGGCCGCGGCCTTGACCTCGACGGCGCCGACCTGCACGCCGGCCACCAGCACCTGCATGATCGGGCCGACACCGGCCGTCAGCGTGGCGCGCGCGCGCACCGTGAGCTGCTCGCCCGAGGCGGCGGGCACCGCAAAGCGCAGCGCCGCGTTCCACAGCAGGTTGCCCTGGCCGGCGATGACCTGGAGGCCGTCGAACGACGCCTCGCCGCTGCCGATGTCGACGGTCACGCCTGGATCGGTGGGCCGCAGCGTCGAGCCGTTGACGAGCACCGATTCGACGTAGAGGTTGCGGTCGCCGGTGACGCTGCCGTCGTTGGCGAAGGCCACGTCGAGCCTGGCGCCCGGGTTGACGGCCATCGGCAGGCTGAGCACATGGTCGGTGAAGGCCAGGTCGGTCACTTCGACGCTGGCGCCGAGCGCGCCGTCGACATACACCTTCATGATCGCGCCCAGGCCTTCGGCGATGTCGGCGCGTGCACGCACGGTGATGGCGGTGGTGGCCGACGCGCCGGGCGTGTAGAAGCGCAGCGCGCCGTTGACCGTGAGGTCGGTCGTGCCGGCCACGGTGTCGGCGTTGTCGAAGGCGGCCGCGCCGCTGCCGCGGTCGAAGACCACGCCGCTGGCGCTGGGCAGCAAGCTGCTTCGGTTGATCGTCACCGACTCGACGAAGAGGTTGCGGTTCTCGCTGCCGATCGTCGCGTCATTCGTGTAGACGACCTCGAGCTTGGCGCCGCCCAGCGTCACGCTGGGCAGGGGGAAGCTGAAGTTCTGGTACGCGGTGTTCGTGACCTGGCGGCTCGCGATCAATGCGCCGGCCAGGCGCACTTCCATCGTCGCGCCGACACCGCCTGCGAGTGAAGCGCGCGCGCGCACCGTCACGGAGTTGGGGAACACGTCGCTGGCGGCGGCCAGGCGCACGATCTTCGCGGCCGAAGGCACGCCGGCACTGTCGAACACGAACACCATGTAGTTGCCGGGCGTGGCGAGCGCGGCGTTGGCCGGGGCCTGCACGGTGAGCGTGGTGCCACTCTGCGTGAAGGCGAGCGGGATGTAGCGCTGGTCGAAGTCGACCGAGTGCGTCACCGAGCCGGTCTTGATGAAGGCGACCTTGGAGATGCCGGTGGTGTCGGTCTGCAGCGTGAACGGCGTGCCCCACGCGGCCTGCAACGGCGCGCTCTGGATCACGGGGCGCGTGGCGTACGTGCCGTCGGCCTTGAACAGGTACGGTGGTTCGTAGAGCTCGGCGTTCAGGTTGATGACCGGGCCCGGCGCACCGCCACCGGCGGTGAGCACGCGCCCGTCGGGCATCAGCATCGAGGTGGCGTGGTACAGGCGCATGCGCGTCGCGATCGCGCCCGTGGTCCAGGTGCCGGTCGCCGGGTTCCACAACTCGCTCTGGTAGGCCACGTCGGTCGCCAGGTTTTCCAGCCGCGAACCACCCGACACGAACACACGCCCGTCGGCCAGCACGGTGCTGCTGCCCCACAGGCGCTCTTGCGAAACGGGGGCCGTGGCGGCGTAGGTCGGCGTGGTCGGGTTGATGTCGATCACGCCGGCCAGGCCGCCGGTGCGCAGCGTCAGGATCTTGCCCGGCGCGTACATCACGGCGGGCAGGAAGTAGGTGGTCGCGGGCACGGTCAGCGGCAGTTGCGTGATGCTGCCGGTGCCGGCCGGGTTCAAACGCCAGGTGGTGCCGGCGTTGGTCACGACGAACACCTGCCCGGTCGGCCCGACCCACGCCCGCGGGTAGAACCATTCGCTGTTGACGCTGCCATAGGCGGCATTGCTCGTGGCCCCCGGCAGCGAGCGCCAGCCGGTGGCCACGTCGTACAACTCGGGCGTGGCGATCGCCGGCGTGGGGATCAGCGTGTCGCGGCCGCCGAGCACCAGCACGTTGCCGTCGGTCAGCGTGACCACGCTCGGGTACCAGCGCGCCAGCGCCATGCTCTGCGGGCTGCGGCGCAGCTTGTTCGTCAGGTAGTCGAAGAAGTTGACATCGGCCACCGAATAGTTGCGGCCGCCGTCGACGATCTTGTCACCGCCCGTCAGCAGGACCTCGCCGGTGCGCGGCAGCACGATCTGCGCGCTGCAGAAGATGTCGGTGGCGGTGGTGTTGGGCAACAGCAGGTGCGCTTGCGTGCCGGTGCCGAGCGTCGGGTCCCAGATCGCGTAGTTGAACAGGCCCGACTGCTGGCCGAGTTCGTCGGAACCGTAGCTCAGTACCCGGCCGTCGGGCAGCACGGTCGTGTGGATCGGGATCAGCGGCCAGTGGAAGGCGGCGGTGAAACGCCCCGACACATTCGGCGCCCCCGGTGGCGCGAGC
>Ga0209883_1000141_pt1 | contig 16645 bp, 12 predicted proteins | sample GWRWT4_21May14_FD_187196 | JGI IMG/M metagenome (GOLD analysis project Ga0209883, IMG submission 187196) | Sand microcosm microbial communities from a hyporheic zone in Columbia River, Washington, USA - GW-RW T4_21-May-14 (SPAdes) (version 2) | ecosystem: Engineered > Artificial ecosystem > Sand...
TGGCCAGGTGCGAGAAGATCTTCAGCGCTTCGATGAAAGCCACGCCCTGCTTGCGCGAACCGCGCAGGTTGAAGCTGAACACCGAGCCGCAGCCGCGTGGCAGCAGGCGCTTCGCGAGCGCGTGGCTGGGGTGCGATTCGAGTTCCGGGTAACCCACGCTCTCGACCATCGCATGCGCCGCCAGAAAGCCCACCACCTTGCGCGTGTTCTCGATGTGCCGCGCCATGCGCAGCGGCAGCGTCTCGATGCCTTGCAGGATCAGCCACGCGGTGTGCGGGCTCATGCAGGCGCCGAAGTCACGCAGGCCTTCGCGGCGCGCACGCAGCAGGAAGGCGCCGACGCTGCTTTCTTCGCTGAACACCATGCCGTGGAAACCTTCGTAGGCCTTCGTGAGCTCGGGGAAACGGCCGGAACGGTCCCAGTCGAACTGGCCGCTGTCGACCAATACCCCGCCGATCACGGTGCCGTGGCCGGACAGGAACTTCGTGGCCGAATGAAAGATCAGGTCCGCGCCGTGATCGAAGGGTTTCATCAACCACGGTGTCGTGAAGGTCGAGTCGACCAGCAGCGGCAGGCCGTGTTCGTGGCCGAGCGCCGAGACGGTCGGGATGTCGAGCACGTCGAGGCCGGGGTTGCCGAGCGTTTCGCCGAACAGCACACGTGTCTCGGGCCGGATGGCCGCGCGCCAGCCGTCGATGTCACCGGGTTTCACGAAGGTCGTCGAGATGCCGAAGCGCGAGAGTGTGTAGTGCAGCAGGTTGTGCGAGCCGCCGTAGAGCGCACTCGACGCCACGATGTGCGAGCCCGCGCCGGCCAGCGTGCTGATCGCCAGATGCAACGCCGCTTGCCCGCTGGCGGTGGCGATGGCACCGGTGCCGCCTTCGAGCGCGGCCACCCGCTCTTCGAACACCGCGTTGGTCGGGTTCGAGATGCGGCTGTACACATGGCCCGAGCGTTCCATGTTGAACAGCGAGGCCGCGTGTTCGCTGCTTTCGAACACGAACGAGGTCGTCAGGTGGATCGGCACGGCGCGCGCGCCGGTGCTCGGGTCGGGCGCGGCGCCGGCGTGGAGTGCCAGCGTGTCGAAGCCGGGGTCTGAGTGGCCGGGCATGGTGTCTCCGCAGGCGCGTTGAAGGTTTTGCTGGGTGTTCTGGCCGTGAATTGTGGGCTATATTGACCCAACCCCACCGCCCTGGAGCGCCCATGAAAGTCAGCGACATTCTTCGAGTCAAGGGCGGCACCTTGTTCACCGTGTCACCCGACCAGGCCTTGCACGAGGCGGTGAGCACCATGTCGGAGCGCGACATCGGTTCGCTCGTCGTGATGGACCACGGCGAAGTCGCGGGCATGCTCACCTTCCGCGAGGTGATCCAGGCCATCGTCAAGAACGGCGGATCGCTCGGCACGATGCTCGTGCGCGGCGTGATGGACGACCACCCACTCACCTGCACGCCCGACACCGAGATCGACGAAGTGCGCCGCATGATGCTGGGCCGTCACGCGCGTTACATGCCGGTGCTCACACAGCGCACGCTGATGGGCGTGATCTCGTTCTACGACGTGGCCAAGGCCGTGGTCGACGGGCAGGACTTCGAGAACCGCATGCTCAAGGCCTACATCCGCGACTGGCCGGTCGAAGACGCGAGCGACGAGCAGGCGCCGACGCCGAACTGAGCAGCGCATCAGCGCCTCACGGCGCTGGCCTAAAATCGCCGCACTCGCCACCGCCTCCGGGCGGTGGTTCTGATTCCGGCTTCAGCAAATCGGCGCCCCCACACCATGTCCGGCAGCACCCTCGGCGAACTGTTTCGCGTCACCAACTTCGGTGAAAGCCACGGCCCCGCGATCGGCTGCGTGATCGACGGCTGCCCGCCCGGCATGGCGCTGTCGGAAGCCGACATCCAGCCCGAGCTCGACCGCCGCCGCCCCGGCACCTCGCGCCACGTGACGCAGCGCAACGAACCCGACACGGTGGAGATCCTGTCGGGCGTGTACGAAGGCCTGACCACCGGCACGCCGATCTGCCTGCTGATCCGCAACACCGACCAGCGCAGCAAGGACTACGGCAACATCCTGCAGACCTTCCGCCCCGGCCACGCCGACTACGCCTACCTGCACAAGTACGGCCTGCGCGACCCGCGTGGCGGGGGCCGCGCTTCGGCGCGGCTCACGGCGCCGATGGTCGGCGCGGGTGCGGTCGCGCGCAAGTGGCTCAGGCTCAAACACGGCACCACCTTCTCGGGCCACATGACGCAGATCGGCGACATCGTGATCCCGTTCGAGTCGATGGCGCACGTGCCGAACAACCCGTTCTTCGCCGCCAACATCACCGACATCAACCGCCTGGAAGCCTACATGGACGATTTGCGCAAGGCCGGCGACAGCTGCGGCGCGCGCATCAGTGTGGCGGCACACGGCGTGCCGGTCGGCCTGGGCGAACCGCTGTTCGACAAGCTCGACGCCGACATCGCGAAGGCGATGATGGGCATCAACGCGGTCAAGGGCGTGGAGATCGGCGCCGGCTTCGCGAGCGTGGCGCAACGTGGCACGACCCACGGCGACGAGCTCACGCCCCAGGGCTTCTCCACCAACAACGCCGGTGGCGTGCTCGGAGGCATTTCGACCGGGCAGGACATCACCGTCAGCATCGCCGTCAAGCCGACGAGCTCGATCCGCAGCCCGCGCCAGTCGATCGACCTGCAAGGCCAGCCGGCCACCGTCGAGACCTTCGGCCGCCACGACCCGTGTGTCGGCATCCGCGCCACGCCGATCGCCGAAGCGATGCTCGCGCTGGTGCTGATGGACCATGCCTTGCGCCAGCGTGCGCAGTGCGGCGACGTGCACGTGGCGACCGCGCCGATCCCGGCCCAGAGCCCCGCGCGCGGCTGATGCCGGGTTCAGCGGGCGCGCCATCGCAGCGCGCGCTGTTCGCGTTCGGCGCGGTCTCGTTCGCCTATTTCTCCTACGCCGGGCTGTTCGGCACCTACGCGCCTCTGTGGTTCCAGAGCCTGGGCTTCAGCACACTGGCGATCGGCGCGCTGGCCTCGCTGCAAAGCGCCACGCGCCTGTTCAGCCCCTACGCCTGGGGCTGGGTCGCCGACCACACCGGGCAGCGCACACGCCTGCTGCGCATCGCGGTCGGGCTCGCTTTGGCCAGTGCGATCGGCTTGTTCGTCTCGCCCGTATACGGCTGGATCGCCGCGGTGACGCTGGCGCTGCACACCTGCACCGCTGGTGTGATCCCGATCAGCGAAGCGGCGCTCGCCCACCTCGTCAGCCACGGCGACACGCTGAACGCGGGTCGCTACGGACGCGTGCGGGTCTGGGGATCGATCGGCTTCATCCTCGCCGTGATCGGCAGCGGGGTGGCGCTGCAGGGCTGGGGTGTGCAGGCCTTTCCGTGGCTGGTGCTGGCGCTGCTGGGCTTGCTGCTGGTGGCCGCGCTGCGCCTGCCGGTCGTGACCGAAGCGGCGCATGGCAGCGAAGCGGCGCCGGGCGCGCTGGCGGTATTGCGCCAGCCGGTCGTCGCCTGGTTCTTCGCCGTTGTGTTCTTCACCGTGCTCGCGCACACCAGCCTCTACGCCTTCTTTTCGCTCTACCTCGTGTCGCTCGGTTACAGCAAGACCGCGGTCGGCCTGATCTGGGCGCTGGGCGTGGCGGCCGAAGTGGCCTGGTTCTGGTACCAGGGCCGCTGGCTGACGCGGCTGTCGCCGCAAGGCTGGCTGTTGCTGGCGGCCGGGGTATCGGTGCTGCGCTTCGCGGCCACTGCGGCGTTCGGCGCCACCGTCTGGGTTCTGGTGCTGGCGCAACTCACCCACGCCATCACCTTCGCCGCCCAGCACAGCTCGTGCATCGGCATGATCAACCGCCACTTCCCCGGTCGCCTGCGGGGTCGTGGGCAGGCGCTGTACACGGTGCTGGGCTACGGCGCGTCGGGGGTGATCGGCGGGCTGGCGGGCGGGGCGCTCAGCGAAGCCTTCGGCTTCACGGCCGTGTTCTGGGCGGCGAGTGCCGCCGCGGGGCTGGCGGTGCTGTGCTGCTGGCGTGCGCTGCGGCTGGAGCGTGATGTCGGCCCGGCCGGGCAGCCGGCAGCCTGACCCCCACAATCTGCAGACTGTCGCAAGGGATGGCGGCAGACGGGGGGTCATGAATACACTCCCGCTCCACCAGAACAACACAGGAAAGGAAGCCTCATGCGCAAGCAGTGGCTCGTGGGCGCGGGCGTTGCGATCATCGTCGCCGCCGTCGCCCTGGCAGTCGTATCGCGTGCCAAAAGCAGCGACGATTCCAAGGACAAGAAGCCCGTCGTGACCCTCGAATTCACGCCCGCCGAGGTGATCCGGCCGGTGCTGGTTGCGCTGCCCGAGCGCATCGAGTTCTCGGGCTCGCTGATGGCGCCGCGCACGGCCGTCGTGCGGGCCAAGGCCTCGGGCACGCTGCTGGCGCTGTCGGTGGCCGAAGGGCACCGTGTCAAGGCCGGGCAGCAGCTCGGCAGCATCGACCTGGCCGACCTGCAAAGCCGCGCTGCCGAACGCTCGGCGGGGGTCGAGTCGGCCCAGGCGCGGGTCGTCGAAGCCGAGCGCGCCCATGCGGCCAACGAAGGCCTGGCGCGCCAGCAGTTCATCTCGGCCAACGCGCTCGAATCGTCACGCGCCACGCTCGAGACGGCGCGCGCCCAGCTCAAGTCGACCCAGGCGGCGCTCGCCACCTCGAAGCTCGGCATCCGCGAGGCCGCGCTCACGGCGCCGATCAGCGGTGTGATCGGCCGGCGCAACGTGTTGCCGGGCGAGAAGGTCAGCGCCGAGCAGGAGCTGATGACGGTCGTGGATCTGTCGGTGCTCGAACTCGCCGGCGTCGTCGGCACGCACCAGGTGTCGGCATTGAAGCCCGGGCAGACGCTCGCGGTGCGCATCGAAGGCGCGGCTGCGCCGGTGCAGGGTCGCATCGACCGCATCGCGCCGTCGGCCGAGCCGGGCACGCGCGGCATCCGCGTCGTGGTCGTGCTCGCCAACCCCGACGAGACCTTCCGCGCCGGCCAGTACGCCAGCGCCGTGGCGATGCTCGACGACGCGGCGCAGCGCCTGACGGTGCCGATCGCCGCGGTCGGCCAGGCCTCGGGCCAGGACTACGTGTGGACGGTGGAGAAGGGCGTGCTGGTGCGCCGCATCGTCATCACCGGCCGACGCGACACGATCGGCGGCCGGGTCGAGGTCACGCAGGGCCTGACGCCCGAACTGCAGGTGCTCGGCGCGCGCTTCGACAGCCTGAAGGAAGGGGCGCCGGCGAAGATCGTCGCCAAGGCTGCTGCGCCGACGGCGCCTGCCGCGAGCGCGTCGGCGGCGGCCGCCAAGGCGTCCTGACATGTGGTTCACCCGCGTTTCCATCAACAACCCGGTCTTCGCCACGATGGTGATGGCGGCGCTGTGTGTGCTCGGCCTGTTCTCGTACAGCCAGTTGCGGGTCGAGCGCCTGCCCGACATCTCGCCGCCGGTCGTCTTCGTCAGCGTGGCTTACCCCGGTGCCTCGCCCGAAGCGGCCGAGACCGAACTGACGCGCCCGATCGAACTCGCGCTGAACGGCATCGCCGGCGTGAAGATGATCCGCTCGAACAGCCTGGAAGGCAGCAGCCAGACGGTGGTCGAGTTCCAGCTCAGCGCCGACATGAGCCGCGCCGTGCAGGACGTGCGCGACAAGGTCTCGGCCCTGCAGCCGAGCTTCCCGCGTGATGCGAAACCGCCCTACATCTCGCGCTTCGACGGCGACAACGCCCAGCCCACGGTCTACCTCGCGCTGGTGGCGCCGGAGCGCAGCGCACGCGAGCTGTCGCTGCTGGCCGACCAGGTCGTGCGCAAGCGGCTCGAGCGCGTCGGTGGTGTCGCCAAGGTCGACGTCAGTGGCCTGACGGTGCGCCAGTTGCGCATCAACCTCGACCCGCAGCGCCTGCGCGCCTACCAGCTCACGCCGGCCGACGTGTCGGCGGCGCTGCAGCGCGCTAACGCCGACGTGCCGGTCGGCCTGCTCAGCAGCGGCAAGGAAGACGCGCTGGTGCGCGTGGAAGGCCGGGTGCGCGACCCGAAGGCCTTTGCCGACGTGGTGGTGGCCAACCGCGGCAACCTGATCGTGCGCCTCGGCGACGTGGGCGAGCTGGTCGAGCGCGAGCAGGAGCCGGTCTCGATCGCGCGGGTCGATGGTGTGCCCTCGGTCTCGTTCGAAGTGTTCAAGCAGCAGGACGCCAACATCGTCGAAACCGGCGAAGGCATCAAGCTCGCGACCGAAGAGCTGCGCAAGAGCCTGCCGGCCGGCGTCGACCTGCGGCTCGTCTACGCCGACAGCGACTGGGTGCGCGACTCGCTCGCCGGCGTCAAGCGCACGCTGATCGAAGGTGCGCTGCTGACGATCGCGATCGTGTTCCTGTTCCTGCACAGCTGGCGCAGCACGATCATCACCGGCCTCACGCTGCCGATCTCGGTGATCTCGGCCTTCATCGCGGTGTACGCCTTCGGCTTCACGCTGAACTTCATGACGATGATGGCGCTGAGCCTGTGCATCGGCCTCTTGATCGACGACGCGATCGTGGTGCGCGAGAACATCGTGCGCCACATCCACATGGGCAAGGACCACCACCGCGCGGCCCGCGAAGGCACCGAAGAGATCGGCCTGGCGGTCATGGCGACCACGTTCGCGATCTGCGCCGTGTTCGTGCCGGTCGCGTTCATGAAAGGCATCATCGGCAAGTTCTTCTTCCCCTTCGGCATCACGGTGGCGGTGGCGGTGCTGGTGAGCCTGTTCGTCAGCTTCACGCTCGACCCGATGCTCTCGAGCATCTGGAAAGACCCGCCGGTCAATCGCCTCGGCCGCGTCTGGGGCCTGGGCCACCTGATGCGCGCGACCGACCGGCTGCTCGACGTGATGCACGCGGTCTACGAACGCCTGATCCATTGGGTCTTCGCCGGCCGGCGCCACCGCATCTGGGTGCCGCCGATCCCGGCTTTCGGGCGGCCTTTCGATGCCGCGGGCCAGCGTGACACGAGCCAGCCGCGGCGGCTGCGCTTCGCCACCATCACACCGCGGGCGGTCGTGCTGTGCGCCGGCCTCGCCAGCTTTGTCGGCGCGCTGGCGCTCGCGCCGCTGGTCGGCAGCGAGTTCATTCCCGACGCCGACAACAGCTACATCTCGCTCAACGTGCGCATGCCGGTGGGCACCAGCCTGACCCGCGGCGACGAGAAGATGAAGCAGGTCGAAGACCTGGTGCGCGTGATGCCCGAGGTGCGCCTGATGTCGACGCAGGTGGGCGATGTGGACGGCAGCCGCAATGTCGGCAAGCTGAGCCTGCAACTCACCAAGCCGAGCGAGCGCAAGCGCTCGCAGAAGCAAGTGGAAGAAGCGATCCGCAAGGCCATCGCGCCGATCCCCGGGGCCGACGTGTCGATCGGCAACCGGCCGATCTTCGTCTCGCTGCTCGGCCCCGACCCGAAGGTGCTCGACGCCGAAGTGCTGCGCCTGGCCGAGAAGATCGGCCAGATCAAAGGCATCACCGATCTGGAAACCTCGGTCAAGCCCGGCCTGCCGGCGTATGCGGTGCGATTGCGGCCCGATGCGGTGCGTGAGCTCGGCCTCACGCCGATGGCGGTGGCCACGAGCCTGCGCAGCTTCGTCAACGGCGACGTGGCGACCTACTGGACCGCGCCCGACGGCGAGCAGGTGGAAGTGGAGCTGCGGCTGCCGCAGCTGCTGCGCGAGAACGTGGCCCAGCTCGACAGCCTGCCGGTGGCGTATGCGAAAGACGGCACGCCGATCGCGCTCTCGCGCGTGGCGGATGTGGTGAGCGTGGTCAACCCCGAGGTCATCAAACGCCAGGACCTGCAGCGCCGCCAGGCGGTCTACGCCGGCGTGACCGGCCGGCCGAGCGGCGACGTGGGCGCCGAGGTCAAGAAGGTCGTCGAGGCGACGCAGTTGCCGCCGGGTTACCGCTTCGACCAGGGCGGGCAGTCGCGCGAGCAGGCCGAGGCCTTCAAGGGCATTCTGCTGGCGCTGGTGGCGGCGGTGGTGTTCATCTACATCGTGCTCGCGTCGCAGTTCGGCAGCTTCCTGCAGCCGTTCGCGATCATGGCGTCGTTGCCACTCGCGCTGATCGGCGTGATGCTGGCGCTGCTGATCACCCGCTCGACGCTGAACCTGTTCTCGATGATCGGCCTGGTGATGCTGATGGGGCTGGTGACGAAGAACGCGATCCTGCTGGTCGACTTCGCCAACCAGGCGCGCAAGGCCGGCATGAACACCGCCGACGCGCTGCTGCAGGCCGGCCTCGTGCGCATGCGCCCGATCATGATGACGACCGCGGCGATGGTCTTCGGCATGTTGCCGCTGGCGCTCGCACTCGACGAAGGCGGCGAGCTCCAGGCCTCGATGGGCCGCGCGATCATCGGCGGCGTGATCACCTCGACGCTGCTGACGCTGATCGTCGTGCCGGTGCTCTACAGCTACCTCGACGGGCTGGCGGCGTGGTCGAAGAAGCGCTTCGGCACGCCGCACGAGACCGCAGCTGCGGGTGGCGCGATGCCCGAGCAGATGCCTGCGTCGAAGGAGTAGCTCAGCTCACTGTGAGACGTGGATCACGTCGCGCACGATCGGGTAGATGTGGTTCTGCCAGCGCTTGCCGCTGAACACGCCGTAGTGGCCGACGTTGGGCTGCACGTAGTGCGTGCGCATGTAGGGCCGCAGGCTGCTCGCCAGGTCTTGCGCCGCGAGCGTCTGGCCGATGGCGCAGATGTCGTCGCGTTCGCCCTCGATCGTGACGAGCGCGGTGCGCCGGATCGCCGCCGGGTTCACCGTGCGGTCACGGAACTTCAGCTCGCCCTTGGGCAGCGCGTACTTCTGGAACACGAGGTCGACGGTCTCGATGTAGAAGTCGGCCGACAGGTCGGACACCGCCATGTATTCCTCGTAGAAGGTGCGCGTGATCTCGGCCTTGTCGAACTCGTCGTCGACCAGGTGCTGGTAGTACTCCTTGAAGGCGTTGACATGCCGGTCCTTGTTCATGCTCATGAAGGCCGAGAGCTGCACGAAGCCCGGGTACACACGCCGCCCGCCGCCGCCGTGGCGCCAGGGCACGGTGCTGATCAGGTTCTTCTCGAACCACTCGATCGGTTGGGTCATCGCGAGCTTGTTGACGGCCGTGGGGCTGATGCGGCAGTCGATCGGGCCGGCCATCAGCGTCAGGCTGGCGGGTGTGGCCGGGTGCTGGTCTTCCGACATCAGCGCCACCGCGGCGAGCGCGGCGACACAAGGCTGGCAGACCGCGATCACGTTCGAATTGGGGCCCATCGCGGCCAGGAAATGAATGATGTGCTCGGTGTACTCGTCCAGCCCGAAGCGGCCGGCGGCGAGCGGCACGTCGCGCACGTTGTGCCAGTCGGTCACGTAGACGTCGTGGTCCTGCAGCACGGTGCGCACGGTGTCGCGCAGCAGCGTGGCGAAGTGGCCCGACATGGGCGCCACGACCAGCAGCTTGGACTGCGCCGGTGCGCCTTCCTTGCGAAAGCGCAGCAGCGTGGCGAACGGTGTGCTGAACACGACTTCTTCGGTGACCGGGACGGCCTGGCCCTTGTCGATCACGCTGTCGATGCGCCAGGGCGGGCGCTTGTGGGTGACCTCGGCGAGTTCGAGCACCTTGCAGGCGGCCGCCATCTGCCGGGTGGACGACTGCGCCGACAGCCCGAAACCCGGGTCCTGCAGCATGGGAACCGACATCTTCGCAAGGGTGCGCAGCGGCCACATCAGATCGGACTGTGCCTGGTAGGCCTGGTACATCATGGTTTCTCCGGTTCTGATTCGTGCCGCTACCTCTGCAACTACCGCGCCAGCGCGTGTGGCACATCCCTTGCTGTCAGTAGCCACAAACCCCGCGCCGGAGAGCCACCATGCCTGTTGCCACCCCGTCCAAGCCCAAAGCCGCCGCGAGCAAGACCGCCGCGAAGCCCGCCGCCAAGCCGGCCGCGAAGGCCACCAAGACCGCCAAGGCCAGCGCTTCGCTGACGCTGAGCAGCAAGAACTATTCGTCGTGGTCACTGCGCGGCTGGTTGATGGCGAAGTTCGCCGGGCTCGATTTCGAGGAAGTGATGGTCTCGCCCGACGATGCCGATGCGCGCAAGGAACTGTTGCTGCTCGCCCCGTCGATCCGCGTGCCGTGCCTGACGCACGACGGCGCCAAGGTCTGGAACACGCTGGCGATCGCGCAGTACCTGAACGAGATCAAGCCGAACGCCGGCCTGATGCCCGACGACCGCATCGCGCGCGCGCACTGCCGCTCGGTCAGCGGCGAGATGAACTCCGGGTTCGCCAACCTGCGCGCTTCGCTGCCGATGAACCTGAAGGGCAAGTTCCCCGGCCACAAGGTCTGGGCCGGCGCCCAGCCCGACATCGACCGCATCGTCGAGATCTGGACCGAGTGCCTGGCCACCTATGGCGGGCCGTATCTGTTCGGCAAGCAGCGGGGCATGGCCGACGCGATGTTCGCGCCGGTGGCCACCCGCTTCCTCACCTACGACGTGAAGCTGAACAAGCCCTGCCTGCTGTACTGCCAGACCATCATGGCGATGCCGGAAATGAAGGAATGGGTGGCGGCGGCGAAGCTGGAGCCAGACGACATCGAAGAACTCGACATGGACTTCTGAAGACAGCGGCCGTCGGCCGCTGTGAGCCGGCTCGCAGTTACTTCCAGGGCGTGGGGGTAGGCACCGCACACGGCGCCGGCACGTCGATCGACTTGAAGTCGGCCGGGCCCACGATCTCCAGGTACTCCATGTCGGGCGAGTAGTCGAACAGGTAGTGCACGATGCCCGGGCGCTGGTGCACGCAGTCGCCGGCCTCGACCAGCGTTTCCTGATCGCCGTACATGAACTTGGCCCAGCCTTTGGTCATGAACACGATCTGGAACTCCGCTTCATGGCGGTGCCAGCCGGTGCCCTTCTCTGGTGCCATGTTGGCCTTCACCAGATGCGCGATCACGCGGCCCGAGGTCGCGTCGGCGACACCCAGGTCCTTGTAGAGGAAGAAGTCGCGCAGGCCTTCGCTGCGCCACGGCGTGTCGGCGGGTTTGACGTGCGAAAACTTGGTGGTGGTTTTGTCCAACATGGGGCTGCCCTCCTGCGGCAAGTCGATGTGCAGGTGCAGCATGCATAAGGCGTTCCAACGAACGCGCTCAGAGTCCCATGTGGCCGGTGGTCATCTCGGTGGTGGCCGGCCAGACTTCGGAGTCGGTCCAGGCCTGCGGGATCGAGTCACCATCGACCTCCACGGCCCACTCGCGTGACGGCAGCAGGTCGGCACGGCGACGGGCACAACGCATTCTGTAGTCGGCCAGTTCGATCAGGGCGTCGGGGCGCCAGGCGGTGGTGACCGGGTTCGCGGCCAGACCCATGCTGACCACGATGTCGCTCGCCACGTTCATCTCGCTCAGCGCCTGGTCGATCGGCTGCTTGAGCCGCTCCGAGAAGGCCGCCGCCACGCCCAGATGCGCCTGGCCGAGCAGAACCGCGAGTTCGGTGTCGGCGGTGCGCACGAGCACGTCGATCGAACGCAGCCGGGCGTTGAGCACCCTGGCGAGCTTGGAGGTCACGGGCTCGAGAATGCGTTCGCTGAGGTGTGCGCGGCCCGGCGCCAAGCCGATCTCGAGCAGCACCATCGCCACCTGGCCTTCCGGGGTGTTGGAGAACTCCGAGGCGTGCTGGGTCTGTTCGTACAGCATGCGCCGGCCAGACGGGCCGAAGATGGCTTCGCGATCACGGGGCTGGCGGGACATGGGGCTGCAGAGGGCCGGGTGGGAATCGAAGAAGGCTGGATTGTCAGAACGGAGCTCGCTACCGGTCAAGCACTGAAGTGAGTGTTGTGGTGACGACGCCTTACAACTCGGCAATGCTCAACATTCCACGATGTTCACCGCGAGGCCGCCGCGTGCCGTTTCCTTGTACTTGCTCATCATGTCGGCGCCGGTCTCGCGCATGGTCTTGATGACCTTGTCGAGGCTCACGTGGTGCGTGCCGTCGCCGCGCAGCGCCATGCGCGCGGCGTTGATGGCCTTGACCGAGGCGATCGCGTTGCGTTCGATGCACGGGATCTGCACGAGACCGCCGACCGGGTCGCAGGTCAGGCCCAGGTGGTGCTCCATGCCGATCTCGGCCGCGTTCTCCACCTGCGCCGGCGAGCCGCCCAGCACGGCGCACAGCGCGCCGGCCGCCATCGAGCAGGCGACACCCACTTCGCCCTGGCAACCGACCTCGGCACCGCTGATCGAGGCGTTTTCCTTGTAGAGCATGCCGATCGCGGCGGCGGTGAGCAGGAAGTCGATCACACCCTGGTCGGTGGCCGACGGCACGAACCGGGTGTAGTAGTGCAACACCGCGGGCACGATGCCGGCGGCGCCGTTGGTCGGCGCGGTGACCACGCGGCCCCCGGCGGCGTTTTCTTCGTTGACGGCGAGTGCGTAGAGGTTGACCCAGTCGAGCACCTGCAGGGGGTCGCGAGGACCGCCAAAGCGGGCCTCTTCGTGGCCCTTCGCCGCTTCGGGGTTGGCGCACAACTGCCGGTGCAGGTCGGCGGCGCGGCGCCGCACCTTGAAGCCGCCCGGCAGCACACCGTCGGTTTGGCAGCCGCGCACCACGCAGGCCTGCATCACGGCCCAGATCTTCAGCAGGCCGGCGTCGATCTCGGCGTCGCTGCGCCAGTGGCGCTCGTTGCGGCGCACCAGTTCGGCGATGCTGCAACCGTGTTGTTTCGTGAGCAGCAGCAGGTCGGCGCCGCTGTGGAACGGGTGGGCGAGCACCGTGGTGTCGGGCGCGATCACCTTCTGCAGGCTGCCGTCGTGCGCGACTTCGTCGCTGACGACGAAACCACCGCCGACCGAATAGCAGGTGCGCGTCAGCAGTTCGGAACCGGCCGCGTCGAACGCCGTGAAGCGCATGCCGTTGGCGTGGAAGGGCAATGTCTCGCGGCGGTAGAAGATCAGGTCGGTCTTTTCGGTGAAGCCGATCTCGTGGGTGCCGAGCAGCGCCATGCGCTTCTCGTCGCGCATGTGCTTGAGCCGGCCGGCGATGCCTTCGATATCGACCGTGTCGGGCTCGGCACCATTCAGGCCGAGCAGCACCGCCTTGTCGCTGCCGTGCCCCTTGCCGGTGGCGCCGAGCGAGCCGTAGAGCTGCGAGCAGACGCGTGCCGTCGCGTCGAGCTTGCCTTCATGCTGAAGGCGCAGCGCGAACAAACGCGCCGCACGCATCGGCCCGACCGTGTGCGAACTGCTGGGGCCGATGCCGATCTTGAACAGGTCGAAGACCGAGACGGCCACGGGTCAGGTCTCGTAAGCGGACAAGGGCGGGCAGGAGCACATCAGGTTGCGGTCGCCCCAGACGTTGTCGACGCGCCCGACCGGAGACCAGTACTTTCCGCGTCGCAAGGCCGGGACGGGGTAAGCCGCTTCCTCGCGCGAGTAGGCGTGCGGCCAGTCGTTTTTCAGCAGCGCCTCGGCAGTGTGCGGTGCGGCCTTCAACGGGTTGTCGTCCTTCGGCCAGGCGCCGGACTCGACCTTCGCGATCTCGTGGCGGATCGCGATCATCGCGCCGCAGAAGCGGTCGAGCTCTTCGCGCGATTCGCTTTCGGTCGGCTCGACCATCAGCGTGCCGGCGACCGGGAAGCTGAGCGTCGGCGCGTGGAAGCCGTAGTCGATCAGGCGCTTGGCCACGTCTTCGGCGCTCACACCCGCCGCGCCGCCGGTCGCTTCCTTCAACGGCCGCAGATCGAGGATGCACTCGTGCGCCACGCCGCCGCCCTTGATGCCGGGAATGTTGCCGCTGTAGTGCACCTCGTAGTGGTCGGCCAGGCGCGCCGCGATGTAGTTGGCCGACAGGATCGCGGTTTCGGTCGCAGCGGTCAGGCCCTCGGCGCCCATCATGCGCATGTACATCCAGCTGATCGGCAGCACCGCCGCATTGCCGAGCGGGGCGGCCGACACGGCGCCCACCTGCAGCTCGGTGCCGATGCCGGCCGAGCGGTGCGCCGGCAGATACGGCACCAGATCGGCGACCACGCACGTCGGCCCGACACCCGGCCCGCCGCCGCCGTGCGGGATGCAGAAGGTCTTGTGCAGGTTCAGGTGGCTCACGTCGCCGCCGAACTCGCCCGGTGCGGCCACGCCGACCAGCGCGTTCATGTTCGCGCCGTCGACATACACGCGCCCGCCGTGCTCGTGCACCATGGCGCAGATTTCCTTTACCTGCGTATCGAACACACCGTAAGTGGAGGGGTAGGTGATCATGATGCAGGCGAGCTGCGCGCTGTGCTGCGTGCACTTCGCCGCCAGGTCGGCCAGGTCGATGTTGCCTTCGTCATCGCACTTGGTCACGACGACCTGCAGGCCGGCCATCTGCGCGCTCGCCGGGTTGGTGCCGTGCGCCGATTCGGGGATCAGGCAGATCGTGCGGTGCGCTTCGCCGCGCGCTTCATGGAAGGCCTTGATCACGAGCAGGCCGGCGTATTCACCCTGCGAGCCGGCATTGGGTTGCAGGCTCACGCCGCTGTAGCCGGTGGCCTGGCACAACCAGGCTTCGAGCTGCGTGCGCAGTTGTTCGTAGCCGGCGAGCTGGTTGATCGGTGCGAACGGGTGGATGTTCGCGAACTCCGGCCAGGTGATCGGGATCATCTCGCTGGTCGCGTTCAGCTTCATCGTGCACGAGCCGAGCGGGATCATCGTGCGGTCGAGCGCCAGGTCCTTGTCCGACAGGCTGCGGATGTAGCGCAGCATCGCGGTTTCGGAGTGGTGGCGGTTGAAGACCGGGTGGGTGAGGAAGGTGCTGCTGCGGGCCAGTGATTCGGGAATCAGCGAGCCGATGCCTTTTTCGAACGGTGCGAAGTCTGGCAACGGTTGCTTGCCGGCGAAGAGTTTCCACAGCGCCGTGATGTCGTCACGCGTTGTCGTTTCGTCGAGCGTGATGCCGACGCTCGTGGCGGAATCGCGGCGCAGGTTGAAGCCGACCTCGCGCGCCGCGCGCAGCAGTGATTCGGTGTTCGTGCCCGTCGTGACCTGCACCGTGTCGAAGCCGCTCGTGTTCGGCAGCGGGCAGCCGAGTTCTTGCAGGCCCTTCGCCAGCACCGCCGTGTAGCTCGCCACGCGGCGCGCGATGCGCTTGAGCCCTTCGGGCCCGTGGTACACGGCGTACATGCTCGCCACCACCGCCGGCAAGACCTGCGCGGTGCAGATGTTGGACGTGGCCTTCTCGCGCCGGATGTGCTGCTCGCGCGTTTGCAGCGCAAGCCGGTACGCGGGCGCACCGTGCGCGTCGACGCTCACGCCGACCAGCCGGCCCGGCATCGAGCGCTTGAACTCGTCCTTCGTCGCGAGAAAAGCCGCGTGCGGCCCGCCATTGCCCATCGGCATGCCGAAGCGCTGGCTGTTGCCGACGACGATGTCGGCGCCCATCTCGCCCGGTGCCTTCACCAGCGTCAGCGCCAGCAGGTCGGCGGCGACGATGGCCAGGCCGCCGCGGGCGTGCACCGCGTCGATGGCCGGCTGCAGGTCACGCACGACGCCGTTGACGCCGGGGTATTGCAGCAGCACGGCGAACGCATCGGTGCTGCCGGCGGCGTCGAGCGTGCCGGTGAGCACGGTGAGGCCGAGCGGCCGGGCGCGGGTCTGCACCACCTCGAGCGTCTGCGGCAGCACGTCGTCGGCAACGAAGAGCGTGGTCGATTTGCTTTTGCCCACACGCAGCGCGAGTGTCATCGCTTCGGCCGCGGCGGTCGCTTCATCGAGCATCGACGAGCCGGCGATGGCCATGCCGGTCAGCTCGCACACCATGGTCTGGAAGTTGACCAGCGCTTCCATGCGACCCTGCGAGATCTCGGCCTGGTAGGGCGTGTAGGCGGTGTACCAGGCCGGGTTCTCGAGGATGTTGCGCAGTATCACGCCCGGCGTGTGCGTGCCGTGGTAACCCTGGCCGATGAAACTCTTCAGCACGCGATTGCGCCCGGCGATGGCCTTCAGCTCGGCCAGCGCCGACGCTTCGGTCAGCGGCTCGGGCAAGGCCATCGGCGCGCCGCGTGCGATCGAACGGGGCACCACGGCCTCGATCAGCGCGCGGCGCGATGCGGCACCGATCACCGACAGCATGTGGCGCTCGTCTTCGGCGCTCACGCCGATGTGGCGGGCAACGAACTCCGACGCGTCTTCGAGCTCGCGCAGCGGCTTGTGGGCAGACATCAGCATCGAGAACCCTTCAGCTGTTCTTGACGAGCAGGTCGTAGGCCGGCGCGTCCATCAGCTGCTCGAACTCGGTCATGTCAGTGAGGTGCACCTTGAAGAACCAGCCGTTGCCCAGCGGGTCGGTGTTGGCCAGCGAGGGGTCGTCGCGCAGGGCTTCGTTGACTTCGGTGACTTCGCCGCTGATGGGCATGTAGACGTCGGCCGCGGCCTTGACCGATTCGACGACACCGGCGACTTCTTTTTGCGCCAGCGTGCTGCCGACGGAAGGCAGGTCGACGAACACCACGTCGCCGAGCGCGTCCTGCGCGTGGTGCGTGATGCCGACGGTGGCGACGTCGCCGTCAACGTTGATCCATTCGTGGTCTTCGGTGTACTTGATCATGGGGTTCTCCAGAA
>Ga0209883_1000145_pt1 | contig 16517 bp, 14 predicted proteins | sample GWRWT4_21May14_FD_187196 | JGI IMG/M metagenome (GOLD analysis project Ga0209883, IMG submission 187196) | Sand microcosm microbial communities from a hyporheic zone in Columbia River, Washington, USA - GW-RW T4_21-May-14 (SPAdes) (version 2) | ecosystem: Engineered > Artificial ecosystem > Sand...
CTTCTTTTTTACAGAGAACATCATGGGGTCAAGTACCATCTTAGCTATTGCGCTGGGCAGCATCGCTGCACTCTTGGCCATTTTTTACGTAAAAAATGGCATGGATCAGGTCGAACTCAACCGAGCGGTAGAAATCGCTCAACACAAAAAGTCAATTCGTCGATTTCAGAACACGCTCAAGGGTTTTCCTCCGCAATACCTTATTCCACTTTTTAAACAATTCTTACTGCAAGAAACATTAAAAGAGCTTCAGATCATTTTGAATTTGGAACCAAATAACACTGAAATACGTCGCGAACAAGAAGCCATACGACAGCAGCTGGAGCAAGTGACACAAACTCCATCGCCCAATTTAACTCGCCCAATTCAATCTCTTGAAGAAAGCAATGATATTCGCAATACCACAGCGGTGATTTTAAAACACGTCCAGGAACTGTATGAAAACAGGCAAATGGATAAAAACAACGCACAACAACTTTGTTCACACCTGCAGAAAGTCATCGGTCAGTCAGGCCTTGATTTCTATCTATTCAAGGCTGACATGTCAGAGAAAGATAAAAAATATCAACTTGCGCTAAGCCTCTATCACCGGGCCAAACAAGAATTGTTACAACACCCCTACCTTGATGCGCCACATACCCTACAGCAACAAATTGAACACAAAGTAAAGATACTGACAGATTTAAGCCAAAATCAGGACAGCACTAACAGCAGCGACAGTGCCACTACACTGGATGAAGCAGTTAATGACCTTATCGCCAAAGAAAATGAAAAATGGACTAAAAAATATTTCTGATCTCTAATCATGGACAGAAAACCAGAGCAAGCTATCCGTCCATGCCATTTATCTTTTCAACAAATCAAGAATTCAGCAAGGCCACAAGATCCTTTTCAATACTTTCGGGCGTATCCGTCGGCGCATAACGACGAATCACCTGGCCATCGCGTCCTACCAGAAATTTAGTGAAATTCCATTTTACGGCCTTGGTATTCAAAGCCCCGGGTGCTTCTTCTTTTAAGTAAGCATAGAGCGGTGCTGTATTATCACCATTGACCTCAATCTTGCTGAACAGAGGAAAACTGATGTCATAATGCGTGGAGCAAAAACTTTTTATTTCCTCCTCATTACCAGGTTCCTGATGCAAAAACTGATTACAGGGGAAACCCAGAACTTCCAGTCCCTGATTTTTATAGCGTTTATATAAAGCCTCCAAACCTTCATACTGCGGAGTCAGTCCACATTTACTGGCAACATTTACAATCAACAAGACTTTGCCTTTAAAATCGGCCAAAGACCGGGGTTTATTGTCAATATCAGGCACGCTGAACTCATATACGGATACAGTCATTTTCGATCTCCTGTGCATTATTATTCGATTATTCGGGCAAGCGCCCATTGAGCCATGGAAAGCACTTAAACCTGTACGACCTTACCTAGTATTCATAAAATACTCAATGAATTGTGGACACAGCTTTACCACAAAAAATAGAGTAGAATTAAGCACAACCTATTCCTCGCACTCAACGAAAGTAAACTCCCGTGAAAGAAATCAAAAAATCTTCCAAGCTAGCAAACGTTTGTTACGACATCAGAGGCCCGGTGCTGGAAAAAGCACAGCAAATGGAGCAAGAAGGTCACCACATCATCAAACTCAATATCGGCAATCCGGCCCCTTTTGGTTTTGAAGCACCGGAAGATATTCTGCGGGATGTTATTCATCACCTGGCCAAATCAGTCGGCTACTCTGATTCCAAAGGTCTCTACTCTGCCCGCACCGCCATCATGCAACATTACCAAACCCGTGGGGTACGGGATGTATCAATTGATGACATATATCTGGGTAATGGGGTCAGTGAATTAATTGTCATGGCCATGCAGGTTTTGCTTGAGAACCATGATGAAGTGCTGATTCCATCACCCGACTACCCCCTGTGGACAGCGGCGGTTGCATTATCGGGCGGCAAGGCTGTTCACTATCGTTGTGACGAAGAAGACAGCTGGAATCCTGATCTTGATGACATGGAAAGTAAGATCACGCCCAGAACCCGGGGCATTGTGGTGATTAATCCCAACAATCCAACCGGCGCCGTGTATCCTGAAGAGCTGTTAAAACGGATCGCTAAACTCGCTAAAAAACATCAACTCATTATTTTTGCCGACGAAATTTACGACAAAATCCTTTACGACGGCATTGAGCACACCACTTTGGCCAGTTTGTGCGAAAACCAGCTGTGTGTTTCCTTTAATGGTTTATCAAAAAGCTATCGTGTAGCCGGATTTCGTTCCGGCTGGATGATGATCAGCGGTAAAAAAGATCATGCCCGCGATTACATTTCCGGACTAAATATTCTGGCCTCCATGCGCTTATGCGCTAACGTCCCGGCTCAGAATGCCATTCAAACCGCGCTAGGCGGTTATCAGAGCATTAATGATCTGGTACTGCCTACAGGCAGGCTCGGCAAACAACGCGATCTGGCGTGGAAACTCCTTACCGATATACCCGGTGTCAGCTGCGTTAAACCACAAGCGGCGCTGTATTTATTTCCGCATCTTGACCCTGCCATGTACCCTATCGAAAACGATGAGAAATTTGCCCTTGAACTGCTGATGCAGGAAAAAGTGCTGGTTGTACATGGTACCGGCTTTAACTGGCCAGGCAAAAACCACTTCCGGGTTGTATTTTTACCGATTGAAGACGAACTCAGAGAAGCGATTGGCCGCATCGCCAGTTTTCTTGAACGTTATCGACGCGACCAACGGTTCTAAGTGTCACAGTCTTTAAGCTGCCCCTATCTGGTATTCATGGAGCAGAACAGTTTTATAATCGTGATACCGGATTTCCAAGCGCTGTCTGTTCGCGCCCAAACGCTGGAGCACGCCATTGAATTGGCACAGATAGCCCTTATTGAAAAAATCAGAGACATCAACGCCCGTCAACAAGCCCTGCCCGAAATGAGTCGTCGCGAAGACTACATAAACCAGTATTTAAATGCTGTTTTAGTAAGCACCTTATCAATCGATCTGGAAACTTTATAATTTTTTCAATTCCCAAGCTCACTTGGTAACAAAATGCGTCAAGTGCTGCACTCCATTTCACTCCGTCTTAATTGACGATGGTGTGTAATTTTCCAGAACTGACAAATAATTCGCCCTTTCATAGAGGCCTGCATCATCATCTGACACGTGCTCCTGACACAAACGACCCTTGATCTGTCTAACCGATTCATGATTATTGTTTTCCAGCCAGCGCGCTAATTCACTCAAGAGTGTGGTGACATGCGGCGGCCCTTGTTGCAGCAACACTGAACACAAATAGACGGCATCTGCACCGACAAGTAAAGCCTTTAATATTTCATCCATCCGATGAAATCCTCCCGTGGCCGCAAAAGAGAGATTGATTTTTTTCGAAAGCAAAGCAATCCAGCGTACACGCTCCAGGGCTTCGTCAGGCGTTGAGAGTTGCAGAGTGGGTTCCAGACTCAAGGTATCAAGATTGATGTCCGGCTGATAAAAACGATTAAATAAAACAACACCCCCTGCCCCATTGTCTTTGAGTTGTTGCACGAAATTAGCCAGTGATGTGTATTGCGGTGAAAGTTTTACTGTAATGGGAATGCTGAGATGAGTCCGCAGTGCATCGAGCAATAAAACATACCGTGCTTCGACTTCGGCCGCCGTCTCAGCAAGACTGGCAGCAACATGATAGATATTTAACTCCAGCGCATCACAGCCGGCTTGCTCAAGCTGTTTGGCATGGCTGATCCAGCCACTTAAAGAATGACCATTCAAGCTTGCAATGAGCGGAATATCCAGACTCTTTTTCATTGTCTGAACTTTTTCCAAATAGGAATCCAGATGACTTTTATAGCTGTTTGTCTGTGCTGCATTATCCATTTCAACAGAATTACTGCCATGAAAATCGAGTACGGCATGTCGCAGGCGCTGATCCTTTACAATCTCTTCTTCAAACAACGAAGGCAGTACAATGGCAGCAATGCCAGCATCTTCGAGTCGACGAACGGTATCCAGATTACCGGTCAGCGGAGAGGATGAGGCCACCAAAGGATTTTTCAGTTTTAAGCCAAGATACTCACTGGTTATATCCATTGTTATTATTCCCTGTTATTTTTTCATTCCGTTGCTCATCTTACCCATCAGGCAAAAGCACCCACACACTATCTCAATCTTTATTAAGCACAATGTTCACCTAAAATGCTTACATAAACAGTATTCGAAAATATATTCTTCCCGCCTTGGCTATAGGTATATGAATAACAAACGACGTCTATTGATGCCAGACAGAACATTCTCATTTATATGAATTGAATGCACGATATTTTCTAGGAGACAACAGGGAATAACACAAAGGTATTGTTTAAAACACGTTACAAAACCAGCGCCATGATAAGCGCATCTTCCCGACCTGTGTTTGAAGGGTAGTAATTCCGGCGATGACCGACTTCATTAAAGCCTAAGGAATTGTACAGTGTATAGGCAATTTTATTGGATGGTCTGACTTCGAGAAAAACCGTGTTGGCCTGACGTGCTTTGGCGACTTCCAAAAGATGCACCACAAGAAGACGTCCCAGACCCTGTCCTTGCATGGCCGGATTCACGCACACATTGAGAATATGGCTTTCACCGGCAGCAACAGTGAGCACCGCATGCCCTGCCATTTCGCCTGCCATTTCGCCCGACTTTTCTGCCACCCAACAGCTGTAGTGAGCATGCAAACAATCACGAAATATTTGTTCGCTCCAGGGAAAAGGATAGGCTCGACGCTCATTAACTAACACGCGTGACAGGTCTTTCTCCAGCATCGGGCGCAACAAAAAATCAAGATCATTCACCTGGCGATAGGGATTGGGCCCATCAGGGCTGCTCATACTCACGCGTCGCTCTCAGAATTTTTATTTGCTGCCATAATTCAGCCTTTTTATACGGATGCTCCAGCAGGGTTTTCAAGCTCTCACCTGCAATCACCTTAAGCGCGTTGTTCACAACGGAAGGCTCTTGAGCATCGTCCAAACAAAGTTTAGTCAAGGTATTACCTAATAGTAGCAAACCCCCAAACGGTGAACGCTGATATTCCGCTGCCAGATAGGCACGCATAAAATCACGTGCAGCATCAAACGTGGCAAATTGCACCTGTCCCGCTTTTAATGGCCACCGGACCTGATGCGCATCAAAACCTCGTTCACCCACCGTCTTGGTGTGGATCGCCTGTAAAATTGCCGCCAATAAACGTGATTCCTCTGCGGATAAACCCGGTGCAGTGACGTCACTCAATTCGACCAGCAACAAAAAACCGTTTTGCAGCTGAATTTTACAAAAAGCAAAAGGCAGCAAGTTCAAAGATAAGGAAGCCGTATTTTGCGTTTTGTTTGCAATCTCGTCTTTCGCACGTATTTCAAATTTTTGTGTGTTTTGTACGACAGGATCCAGATAGTCGCTTAAAGCACTGCGCGGATGTTTGGTTTCTGTTTTAGGCGCATTTTCAGCAGGCAGGATAGCTCGCACACTGTCTATAGATGTCAGTTCTGTTTCAACTTCACACCCATCCACTTTTTCAGCAAAAGAAATCGTCGAAGGCAAGGCACCCGGCAAAGGCGCCTTGGACCACCATAAGGATACACCCAAGCGTTCGAGATAGGCTCTACGTCTGGATTCTTCCATGCCCCTTTCTTCGCGCAAATTACACCGTCTCTATCTGCGGATGGGCTTTTTCGACGTCGGACAAGATCAGATTCAAGGCATCCAGATAGGCTTTTGCCGATGCAATAACAATGTCGGTGTCTGAGCCGCTGCCATTGACTACACGGCCGCCCTTTTCAAGACGCACCGTCACTTCGCCTTGCGAATCAGTACCGCTGGTAATGGCGTTAACCGAGTACAGTAATAAGCTGGTATTACTTTTTACAATTTCCTCAATGGCTTTAAAGGTGGCATCAACAGGTCCCGAACCTTTGGCTTTGGCGGTGAACTCTTTCTCATCCACCATAAGGCTCACTTCAGCCTCGGGAATTTCGCCCATCACCGACGCCACCGACAGATCCACCAGTTTGATACGCATGTCTGCCGCCCGATAGGCATCACTGACCAGCGCTTGTAAATCTTCGTCAAAAATTTCATGTTTCTTGTCAGCCAATTCCTTGAATTTGGTAAAGGCCGTATTCAGTTCTTCTTTGGTGTCGAACTTGATGCCCAAGGACTCTAAACGGTCTGCAAATGCAGCGCGACCGGAGTGTTTTCCCAACACCATCCGGTTTGCCTTCCAACCGACCTGCTCGGCACGCATGATTTCATAGGTTTCCCTGTGCTTAAGAACACCGTCTTGATGGATTCCTGCTTCGTGGGCAAAGGCATTCGCGCCCACAATGGCCTTATTGGGCTGTACTGCAAAACCAGTAATGGTGGATACCAGACGTGAGCACGGCACGATTTCTTCAGTTTTGATATTGGTATACACCGGAAAGGCATCATGCCGCGTAGCAATGGTCATAACGATTTCTTCAAGCGAGGCATTACCGGCGCGTTCGCCCAAACCATTGATGGTGCATTCAACCTGGCGCGCACCGTTTAATACTGCGGCAGCTGAATTGGCAACGGCCAGACCCAAGTCATTATGGCAATGCACGGAAAAAACAGCCTGATCGGCATTGGGAATACGCTCCATAAGCAAACGAATCGTTTCGCCAAACTGATGAGGCAAGGCGTAACCGACGGTATCAGGAATATTAATGGTACGTGCACCGGCGCTGATGGCCGCCTCAATAATTCGACACAAAAAATCCAGCTCGGAACGCCCTGCATCTTCGCAGGAAAATTCCACATCTTCGACCAGATTACGGGCACGTTTGACCGCCGCCACCGCACGTTCCAACACGCTGTCGGGTTCCATACGCAATTTATATTTCATATGAATGGGCGAGGTCGCAATAAACGTATGAATACGCGAGGCATTGGCTTTTTTCAGTGCTTCAGCCGCGCGATCAATATCGGCGTCGGCCGCTCTGGCCAAACTACAGATGCGACAGTCCTTGATTGTTTCGGCAATGGCTTTAATTGATTCAAAATCACCCGGGCTGGCAATGGCAAAACCGGCCTCTATGACATCAACACGCAAACGTTCCAGCGCTTTTGCAATTCTTAGTTTTTCTTCCTGATTCATGGTGGCGCCCGGACTTTGTTCGCCATCGCGCAAGGTGGTATCAAATATAATTAAACGTTGTTTCTCGCTCATTAAAAAATTCCATGTATGAGAACTGAAGTAATTGTAAACCAAGAAATAGCCGTATTATGGCATAGACACCATTTCGCCGGTGCCCAAAAAATTCACTATATCTGCTCACCTTGTTTCTGCCAAGGTTTAAGGTTTAGCTACGTAATCAGAATCAGACCAGGAATGCAAAATCAATGGTCAACACATAAATCCCATGCGCGGTTTGACTGAGTTGATTTGAAAGGGTCGCCCGTACCGAACCAAGGCAAAGAACATGGATGTGTAAAAAAGGGGTTTATCAATGAATCAGCATGCCCCGAATCTGCACAAGTGCACCATTCGGGGAGCAAAAAGAAACAGTCTAACTGTAATAGGCATTTTCCCGATTGGAATGATCGGTTTCATCAATGACACGCTTAAGCCCCGGCACTTTTTCCAGCAAGGTTTTTTCCACACCGTCCTTTAAAGTGACATTTACCGCCGAACACCCCTGACAACCGCCACCAAATTTGAGTACGGCGGTAGTGTCCTCATCAACGATATCAATCAGCATCACATTACCACCGTGCGAAGCGAGCGAAGGATTCACTTCCGCATGCAGAATGTAATTGATCAGTTCCGATTTTGTTGGCTTTGGCCCCAGTTTAGGCAAACGGGAATGCGGCGCCTTAAAGGTTAACTGCCCGCCCATGCGATCTTTGGAATAATCAATCACCGCATCTTCAAGGTAAGGCACGCTGGGTGCGTCGACATAGGCAATAAAACCTTCGCATTGAATCTGGATATCGGTGGGTATCACTTCATCGGGCGCACAATAGGCCATGCAGCACTCAGCCATGGGTGTTCCCGGCTTTTCAACAAAAACACGCGCGCCAATACCGGGCAGATCCTGCTTCGCCAGCAAGTCCACAAGATAAACTTGGGCAGACGCTGTAATTTCAACAATAGGCTTTGAAACGGCATTTTGGGTCATGACTTATATCCACCTAATTTACTCAAGTATTATTTTGCATTATACCGCTTTAACAGAGAAAATCACTTATTCGCTGCAATAGATCGTGTTTTTGTTAAAATGCAGTCCCACCCAAATTACCTTCAATCTTTTTATTAACGCAAGGCTGTTATTGTGAATAGAACCCGTCGAATCGAAGTTTTTCAACAAGCCCTAAAAGAACGTATCCTCTTTTTGGATGGCGCCATGGGCACCATGATTCAACGTTATCAATTCGACGAAGCGGCCTACCGTGGTACGCGTTTCAGCCAGTATCACCGTGATGTCAAAGGCAACAATGATCTTCTGTCATTAACCCAGCCCGAAACCATTACCGCAATTCACGCGGCCTATCTTGAAGCCGGATCGGACATTCTTGAAACCAATACCTTTAATTCCACCAGCGTGTCACAAGCCGACTATGGCATGGAAGACCTGGTCTATGAACTGAATCTGGAATCGGCCCGTCTGGCACGAAAAATTGCTGACCACTACAGCGCACAAACGCCCGACAAACCGCGATTTGTTGCGGGGGTACTCGGACCCACCAGTCGCACCGCCACCTTGTCACCCGATGTGAACCGTCCGGCTTTTCGTAATGTCAGCTTTGATGAACTGGTGGAAAACTACATTCTCGCCACCCGTGCTTTGATGGAAGGCGACGTTGACATCATTCTGATTGAAACTATTTTTGACACCTTGAATGCCAAAGCGGCTATTTTTGCGGTCAAACGCGTATTCGAAGAAAGGGGTGAAGAACTGCCCATCATGATTTCTGGCACCATCACCGATGCCAGCGGCCGGACCTTGTCGGGGCAGGTCACCGAAGCCTTCTGGTATTCCGTTGCTCACGCCAAACCTGTGTCGATTGGTCTGAATTGCGCGCTTGGCGCTGCCGAATTACGACCCTATATTGCTGAACTTTCCCGCATCGCCAACACCTGTGTCAGTGCGCATCCCAACGCCGGTTTACCCAATGAAATGGGACAATACGATCAACGGCCGCAGGAAATGGCTGTTTTAATCAAAGAATTCGCTGACAGTGGTTTTCTCAATATTGTTGGTGGCTGTTGCGGCACCACACCGGAATTTATTCGTGCCATTATCGACGCGCTCAAAGACTGCCCGCCCCGAGACATTCCCAAGCTCACACCGGCCTGCCATTTAAGTGGCCTGGAACCCCTCACCATTAGCGATGATTCGCTGTTCGTAAATATCGGTGAACGCACTAACGTCACCGGTTCGGCGCGTTTTGCCGAGCTGATTCGTAATCAAAACTACGACGCTGCACTGGAAGTAGCTCGTCAGCAAGTCGATGCCGGCGCCCAGATCATTGATATCAACATGGACGAGGGTATGCTCGATTCCAAAGAAGCGATGGTGCAGTTTCTTAATCTGATCGCTTCAGAACCGGATATCAGCCGCGTGCCCGTGATGATCGACTCGTCCAAATGGGAGGTGATCGAAGCAGGTCTGAAGTGCGTTCAAGGCAAGGGCATTGTTAACTCCATCAGCATGAAAGAAGGCGAAGCCAATTTTATTCGCCAGGCCAAACTCTGCCGCGATTACGGTGCGGCCATTATCGTGATGGCCTTTGATGAAAAAGGTCAGGCCGACACCGCCGAGCGAAAAATTGAAATTTGCCAACGCTCCTACGATCTGCTCGTTAACACGGTGAATTTTCCCCCCGAAGACATTATCTTTGACGCCAATATTTTTGCAGTCGCTACCGGCATTGAAGAGCACAACAACTACGCTGTCGACTTTATTGACGCCTGCCGTTACATCAAAAACAAGCTTCCCTATGCCCTGTCCTCAGGCGGGGTGAGTAACGTGTCGTTCTCGTTTCGCGGCAACAACCCGGTCAGGGAAGCTATTCATGCCGTTTTTCTCTATCACGCCATTAAAGCCGGTCTAAGCATGGGCATTGTCAATGCCGGTCAGCTCGATGTGTACGAGACCATTGAACCTGAGCTGCGCGAACGTGTTGAAGACGTCATATTAAACCGTCGTGCCGATGCCACCGATCGTTTGCTTGAAATCGCCGATAACGTTAAATCGGGCCTGTCGAGAGACTCCGGCCCCGATTTGAGCTGGCGCACACTGCCGGTTATTAAACGCATTGAATACGCGCTGGTCAAAGGCATCAACCAATACATTATCTAGGACACCGAAGAAGCTCGCCTGCAAATTGCCCATCCTGTAGATGTAATCGAAGGCCCGCTCATGGCCGGTATGAATGTGGTCGGTGATCTGTTCGGCGAAGGAAAAATGTTTTTGCCGCAAGTGGTTAAAAGCGCGCGGGTAATGAAACAGGCCGTGGCCCACCTGCTGCCTTTTATCGAAGCTGAAAAAGGTTCCGTTGTTGAAACCAAAGGCAAGATCCTGATGGCTACCGTCAAAGGGGATGTGCACGATATCGGCAAAAATATCGTGGGCGTGGTGCTGCGCTGCAACAACTACGAGATTATAGATCTGGGCGTAATGGTGTCCGCCGAACTGATTCTGAAAACAGCCAAAGAAGAAAACGTCGACATTATTGGCTTGAGCGGTTTGATCACACCTTCCCTCGATGAAATGGTTCATATTGCCAAAGAAATGGAACGGCTACAGTTTGACATTCCATTGATGATTGGCGGCGCAACAACCTCCAAAGCGCATACGGCCGTAAAAATCGAACAACACTATAAACGTAATATCGCTGTCCATGTGCTCGACGCTTCACGCAGCGTGTCCGTAGCCAGTCAGTTATTAAATGAGGGACAGCGTGATGCCTTCGCACAACGCATTCGCGAGGAATACCAACAAGTCAGGGAACGGCGCGCAAATCGCAATCAAAAAGAAGATTTACTGACTTACTCGCAAGCCATTGCCAATCGTTTTCAGGCCGACTGGACAAACTATACGCCCCCTGTACCGTGTTTTATCGGCACCCGTGTATTTGATCACTACCCGCTGAGTGAGTTGCTTGATTACATCGACTGGACACCGTTTTTTGCAACCTGGGAACTGGCCGGCCGTTACCCGAATATTCTTGACGATGACGTTATTGGCTTGCAGGCCCGGCAATTGTTTAACGATGCTCAGGCCATGTTGCAAAAAATCGTTAATGAAAACCTGTTTAATGCCAAAGTGGTGATCGGATTCTGGCCGGCGGCGCAGATTAACCATGACGATATCGAAGTCTATGTTGATGAAACCCGTTCACAAACACTTTGCACTTTGCACCATCTACGTCAACAAGTTCGTAAACCCACCGGCAAACCCAATCGTTGTCTCGCCGATTACATTGCACCCAAAGGGACTGCCTGCAAAGATTATATCGGCGGTTTTGCCATTACCGCCGGGCAGGAAACCGACATTCTGGCCCGTGGCTATGAAACCGCCCATGACGATTACAACAGCATCATGGTAAAAGCATTGGCCGATAGACTGGTTGAGGCGCTGACTGAACGCATGCACGAACGGGTCCGCAAAGAATTCTGGCCCTATGCCAAGGACGAAACCCTGTCCAATGCAGAGCTGATCAAAGAAGCCTACCGTGGCATTCGTCCCGCGCCGGGTTACCCTGCCTGCCCCGATCACACCGAGAAACGCACTTTGTTTTCCATGCTGAATGCAGAAAAGGTCGTGGGCATTTCACTGACTGAAAGTTTTGCCATGAACCCGGCAGCCTCCGTCAGTGGATTTTATTTTTCACACCCTGATGCCACTTATTTTGCCGTGGGCAAAATCGACAAGGACCAAGTTGTTGCCTACAGCGCCCGAAAAGGCGAGAGCCTTACCCATAGCGAACGCTGGTTGGCACCCGTACTTGCCTATGAATCGTAAACGCACAGCGCAACAAAACCAACGAGATAAACATGCCCCTTACCTTCGTTAAAAAAAGTATTCCCTGGCTGCTGCTTCTGGTATTTTTCTGGGGCGGCCAAGCCTATATCAACCGTGATCTGGTCAGCAACACCCCGCCGTCCATTCAAGGCCAAACACTGCAGGGGCAGCCTTTTCAGCTCGAACAGCTCAAGGGCAAACCGGCGCTGATTTATTTTTGGGCCAGCTGGTGCAGCATCTGTCGATTAATGGAAAGCACCGTGTCCGATATCAGCCACAATACCCCCATCATATCCATTGCCATGCAATCAGGCAGCGATGAAGCGGTGAACCAGTACCTCAAGAAAAAGAATCTGCTCACGCCCGTTATCAACGACCCAGAGGGCCAAGTGGCGGCTCGTTATGGCATTAAAGGCGTTCCCACCGTGTTCATCCTTCAGCCTGACGGTAACATAAAATACGCCACATCGGGTTACTCGCCCGGCTGGGCTGTACGCTTGCGCTTATGGCTCGCGGGGTTGTAAAACGCACATCTGACAGGCCAAGCAGCTTAGCTAATGTCGCCAAATACTGTATTCACAGCGGTGTGTCTTGGGTAGGATGCAAAAATATTTTTTAATTGCATGACAGGATCACAGCATGTTCGATTTAACAGGCAAAAACGTCTTAATTACTGGTTCAAGCCGGGGAATTGGCAAGGCCATAGCCAAACAAATGTTACTTCATGGCGCCAATGTCGTGATTTCGAGCCGTAAACAGGAAAACTGTGAGCAGGTGGCTGCCGAACTCAATCAACTACCCAATAGAAAAAATGCAAAAGCCGTTTCCATTCCCTGCAATATTTCCAGAAAAGAAGAACTGGAACAGCTGGTTGAGCAAACACGCAAAGCATTCGGGCAAATAGATGTTCTGGTGTGCAATGCGGCGATCAATCCTCATTTCGGGCCCATGTCCACCATCCCCGACAGCGCGTTTGATAAAATCCTTAGCAGCAATATCAAGTCCAATCACTGGTTGTGTCAGATGGTTTTACCTGAAATGGCTGAGCGCCGTGAGGGTGTGGTTATTATTATTTCATCCATCGCCGGCTTAACGGGCAACCCCGTGCTGGGCACCTATGGCATTTCAAAAGCAGCCGACATGGCACTCACCCGTAACATTGCCGTGGAATATGGCGGCCGTAATATTCGTGCTAACACTATTGCACCCGGCTTGATCAAAACCGATTTTTCTCAAACCTTATGGGCCAATGACATGATTTTAAATGAAGCGCTGCGACATACCCCGCTGGCGCGCATTGGTGAGCCCGATGAAATTGCCGGCGCTGCGGTATTTCTGGCTTCAGATGCAGGCAAATACATCACCGGCCAGACACTGGTTATTGATGGCGGCGCCATCATTGTCTAGGGCCTGTATTTTCTAAATTAAATACTTTATTCAGTCGCGGCCCTGGCTGCACCCAAACACGGAAACTTCGTATGAGCTCCACGCCGCTACCCTCCTCCACAATTATCATTGCCAGAAACAATACCCTAGAAAAACATATCGAAATTTTTATGGTCGTACGCCACCATCAAATTGATTTTGCCGCGGGCGCCCTGGTTTTTCCTGGCGGAAAAGTATCCGCCCATGACTACGACCTGCAGATACGCGATCATTGCAGCGGACACTCGCCCGACGATGAAAAACAATTGGCACTGCAAGTTGCTGCCATCCGGGAAGCCTACGAAGAAAGCGGCATTCTGTTAGCACGTAATAAAACAGACGCTACGCTCGTCAACAATAGAAACCTGGAAAAATTTCATCCTTACCGAACCATGTTACAAAAAAATGTCTGTTCCATGGCCGAATTCATGATCAAAGAAAACCTGATCCTGGCTCTTGATACATTGCATCATTTTGCCCACTGGATTACGCCCAGCATGATGCCCAAACGTTTTGACACCCATTTTTATCTCGCGCAGGCACCCACGGGGCAGCTGGGGCTTCACGATGGCAGTGAATCGGTTGATTCACTCTGGATTTCTCCTCAGCAGGCATTACAACGTGCCGACGAAGGCAGTTTAAAAATTATTTTTCCAACACGGATGAATCTGATGCGGCTGGCACAGTATGCGTCGGTTGAAGCCGCCATTGAAGATACCCTACGACAACCCGTTGTCAGCATCATGCCTTGGACCGAAGAAAAACCCGCCGGGGTCATGCTTTGTATTCCTGAAAATGCAGGCTATGAAGTGACTGAAGTGCCGATTGAGGTCGTTATGCGTTCCTGAAAAAAACAGCCGCGCATTGGCCGTAATTAAAATCCCGCTTGTTTAATGCGGCGTTAAAACCCATCCCATTCCAACGCCGCTACATACAGACACAAGCCAGCCCCCCGCAGACTGTGATAAAATGCCGTGTTTTTATTTTCTGATTATCGATCAGAGCTTTTCATCCGGCGCTTTTTTATCCAGGGTAATGTATCTATGAATTCCAAGCCTCAAGGCAAACGCATCAGCATGATCAGTTTGGGCTGCCCCAAAGCCCTGGTTGATTCAGAACGTATTCTGACCCAATTACGCACAGAAGGTTATGAAATCAGTTCAAGTTATGACGATGCCGAACTGGTCGTGATCAACACCTGTGGTTTTATTGACTCGGCCATTGAGGAATCACTAAGCACCATTGGCGAGGCCCTGCAGGAAAACGGTCGTGTCATCGTCACCGGCTGTCTGGGTGCAAACAAAGAAAAAATACTGGATAAATACCCGGATGTACTCAGTGTCACCGGTCCGCATGCCTACGAAGAAGTACTCAAATCCGTTCACCACTATGCGCCGCAAACACACAACGCCTTTATTGATTTAGTGCCCCCCCAAGGCATCAAACTTACACCGCGTCATTACGCCTATTTAAAAATTTCAGAAGGCTGTAATCACCGCTGCACCTTTTGCATTATTCCCCAGTTACGTGGTGATCTGGTCAGCCGCCCGGTGGGCGACATATTGGATGAAGCCCAAACACTGGCCGACGCTGGCGTGCGCGAGCTGATGATTATTTCGCAAGATACCAGCGCCTACGGGGTCGATATTCGTTACCGTACCGGCTTCTGGCAGGGACGACCGGTCAAAAGCAATCTGTTTGAACTGTGCGAAAATCTCGGCCAGCTCGGCATCTGGATACGCTTACACTATGTTTACCCTTACCCCAATGTCGACAAGCTCATGCCCTTGATGGCTGAAAAGAAAATTCTGCCTTATCTGGATATCCCGTTTCAGCACAGCAGCCCTGATATTCTGAAAAAAATGAAACGTCCAGCACATACCGAAAACAGCCTGCGCCGTATTGAAATGTGGCGCTCACAAGTGCCTGATCTGACCTTGCGCAGCACCTTTATTGTGGGTTTTCCTGGCGAAACCGAAGCGGATTTCGAGCACTTATTGAACTGGCTTGAAGCGGCTCAGTTGGACCGCGTTGGCTGTTTTAAATATTCACCTGTCGAGGGCGCACCAGCAAATGATCTAGGTGCCACGCCAGTGCCTGACGAAGTCAAAGAAGAACGCTGGGCTCGTTTTATGGAAAAACAGGCGCAAATCAGCGCCACACGTTTGCAGAAAAAAATCGGAAGCACTATTCACGTGCTGGTCGATGAAATAAGGGAAAACAAAATCATCGGCCGTAGCTGGGCCGATGCCCCTGAAATTGACGGTGAAGTGATTATCGAAAACGAATGGGATTTGAATCCGGGGGATGTGTTTGAGGCCAAAATCATCGCCGCTGACGACTATGACCTCTATGCCGAACCTGTCGAGTGACAGGTTCCGTGTGGTTATTTTTTGCGGCCACGATGATGGTCACCCCAGAACTTTTCCATCATCATAAAGGTATACGCCGTTGACCAGCCTATCATGATCAACCCCACCAGGGCTTCTACGCCGGCGATCAGTCGTAATTGTCCAACAGGTTGAATATCGCCAAATCCCAACGAAGTGTAAACCACCACCGAGAAATAAACGGCATCAAAAATATGCCCGCTGGTATCGCCCATATAGGCACCCAGCCCTAAAAAATGAGTGGAAAAATAATACGCCAAAGCAAATACCCACACCTCGATGGTGTGGGCCAGAAAAACACCAAAAATAACAACCAGGACTTTTACTCTCGAATGAAGAAAATGCACGCGCGGTAAAAAACTATCAATACCACGCATCACTTCGTAGTGGATCATCACCGTGACAAAAACCAGCAAAGCGGTAAGTACCATCGCCAGTAAAAAACCGCCTTCTTCAGATACAAGCATCCCTGTCTCACATTATTCGTTATGTTTATTTGATTTCATTCAGTGCACTGTGATGGAAATTTTTCCACACTTACGCACGGTAGACCTTGATGTCATCACTTTGATTAAACAGCCTCACCGCGCGATTCATCCACGAACGTGGAATAAAGCGCAACACAGCATGCATTAATTTATTAGTGACGCCGGGGAT
>Ga0209883_1000146_pt1 | contig 16327 bp, 14 predicted proteins | sample GWRWT4_21May14_FD_187196 | JGI IMG/M metagenome (GOLD analysis project Ga0209883, IMG submission 187196) | Sand microcosm microbial communities from a hyporheic zone in Columbia River, Washington, USA - GW-RW T4_21-May-14 (SPAdes) (version 2) | ecosystem: Engineered > Artificial ecosystem > Sand...
TGGCCAGCGATCACATCAGGGTCATCGTAAGGATGAATAAAGGTATAGTTTTTTTCTTCGGCCAACTGATAGGCGTACACACACGCTTCATCAAAGGTGTCACCCCGCAAAATAGCCTTGGCACCGTAACTTCTCACCGCCCTTACTTTGGTATCCGGGGTTGTTTCCGGCATCACGATGACGGCCTGGATGCCTAATTTTTGCGCACTGAATGCCACGCCTTGCGCGTGATTGCCTGCCGATGCGGCAATGACACCACATTCACGCTGCTCAGGTGAGAGCCGCACCATGCGATTATAGGCGCCACGTAATTTAAAGGAGTGAACTGGTTGCAGATCTTCGCGCTTGAGCAGCACACGATTCTGGAGACGTTCAGATAAAAAGCGTGCGTCATTCAACGGTGTTTGTTCGACGACATCATAGACGCGTGCATCTAAAATCTGTTTTATATACTTTACTGGCATGAGAAAATACAAAATCTGCGGGGTAGAAGTTTGGCAGTCTAACCCTATTCACGCCCCTTTTCATCAGGATTTCCCATGACTCAAAATGAAATGAAAAAAGCGGCGGCCCTTGCGGCGCTTCAATACGTCAAAGATCTTGCCATTATTGGTGTGGGCACCGGCTCTACGGCCAATTTTTTTATTGATGCACTGGTGGATATCAGACAACATTTTGATGGTGCTGTCGCCAGTTCCGACGCCTCGGCCAAACGACTTAAGTCGTATGGCATTCCAGTGTATGACCTTAACGCTGTGGACGGGGTGCCTGTTTATGTTGACGGTGCAGACGAAGCCAATTCACATTTGCAACTGATTAAAGGCGGTGGCGGTGCGCTCACGCGAGAAAAAATCATTGCGGCGGTGGCAGAAAAATTTGTCTGCATCGCCGACGAGTCTAAATATGTCTCGGTGTTAGGCGACTTCCCGTTGCCCGTTGAAGTGATTCCCATGGCCCGCAGTCACGTCGGCCGCGCCCTGGTTAAACTGGGGGGTGATCCGGTCTATCGCGAAGATTTTATCACTGACAACGGCAATATCATTCTGGATGTATTTAATCTCAAGATTACCGACCCCGTTCAGCTGGAGCAACGCATCAATAATATCACCGGCGTTGTCACCAACGGTCTGTTCGCTCAACGCCCCGCCGATGTCTTGTTACTTGGTTGCGCCGGCGGCGTGAAAACCATAGTCCGACAAAACACCTAAACACTGAAACAATTTTGACCTTAATGACACAGCAGCCTCACTATACTCAAGTGTATGGCTGTATCCTCACTTCAAAACACTATCCTCTCGTATTACAGCGGGGATATTGATCGTAAAACACTGCGAGAAATAAAACGCCGTTTCCTGCATGTTAATCATGAAAGACTGCAACGTGCCTTGTCGTTGCAAACATCTCGACAGCAGAAGTTTCTCGAAATACTGCCCTTGCTCTTGCACGTAAACCATCCACTGTTCCCCGGTTACGTCAGCAAAAACACCCCCGTTGGCATTACCGATTACAAACCGGACCGGAGCGCCCTGACTCAAGGCCGCATGCTGGCGCGCAGTTTTCGTTTTAATCCACGCCATCAATCTTATGGCGATATTTATAGTGTTTTCCTCATGGGCAGCACCGGCTCAGTCGCCCATTCAAACACCAGCGATCTGGATATCTGGATTTGCTACCGGGGTGATCTGACGACTACCGTGCTTGACGAATTAAAACAAAAGCTTGAACTTATTCGCCGCTGGGGAGAAACCCTCAACCTTGAAGTGCATTTCTTCCTTATGGACAGCGAGCGATTTCGGCTCGGTCACCATCAGGATGTCTCCACTGAAGATTGTGGTTCCGCACAACGTTACTTGCTGCTTGACGAGTTTTACCGCACAGCGCTGCTTCTGGCCGGTCGTTTTCCACTGTGGTGGTTAGTGCCCCCAGAAGACGACGCACACTACCCCGAGATTGCATCCACGCTCTGTGAAAAACGTTATATTCCTGACTCAGCCAGCATTGATTTCGGCAACACCTACCACATTTCTGCCGGTGAATTTATCGGTGCCGGAATGTGGCAGCTGTATAAAGGCATTGATTCAGCCCATAAATCCATCCTCAAGATTTGTCTGATCGAAACCTATGCCAGTGAATTTCCACAGGTCAGTTTTTTAAGCACCGAATATAAAGCCGCTATTTATGCCAATAAACTGGATATTGACGAGCTTGATCCCTACGTCATGGTGTATCGCAAACTGGAACGTTACCTCTTGCAGCACAATGACAATGAACGACTGGAATTAATCCGGCGGTGTTTCTATTTCAAGATCAACATTCCACTGAGCAAGCGCGGTCTTACGCAATCATGGCGCAGTAAACTGTTACAAAAACTGACGCGAGAATGGCATTGGGATGAGCGAATGCTTGAGCGGCTGGATAGCCGGCATCGCTGGAATGTGCGTTTAGTTATTCAGGAAAAAGAAGCGCTGGTTAATCAGCTGACTCAAAGTTATCGTTTTCTCACCCGTTTCTACAGCCTTCAGCATGCGCCCAATAATGAATTAGCCATCACCCAGCAGGATATGGCCATTCTGGAACGAAAACTGTACGCCGCCTTTGAACGCAAAGCCGACAAATTGGAACTCGTAAATCTCAGCATTAGCTCGCATATCGCTGAGGAAAATCTCACATTCTGCCATCAACACCAAAACGAAAATGGTCAAAAAAACGACGTCTGGGCACTGTATCTAGGCTATTTGCCTACAGAACAGCTGGATTTTCATCATCCCATCAAACGTGCGCCTACCCTTATTGAATTGCTTGCCTGGAGCCATTTTAATCGTCTGATTGATCCCTATACCCGACTGATGTTGCACGCAGGCAGCAGTGATTTAAACAAGATTGAACTCCAGCAACTGGTCAACAGTTTTGTGCGTGATTTCCCTCTGGACTCTTACCGTGATCGCTTGAATCAGTTTGACAGCGATGCCTACATTACGCACAGCACCCTGTATCTGAATGTGGGTCAGGACCCCTCAGCTGAAAATACCCGCAAAGGCATCAACCGGATCAGCATGCGAACCGATCCTTTATCGTACAGCGGATTAAAAGACAATTTGGCACTGACGGTGGATCAAATTCATCTTAATAGCTGGGGTGAAATTTTTGTTTCCCGCTTAAGCGGACCCAACGCCCTGCTTAACTGCCTGATCATGCATCTTGAAACCCTGGGCCAGCAAGCGTCACAGCCCGCGCTCAAGCTATCGATACGTTGTTACTGTGCCACACGCAGTCAATCCATCGTCGAACGGATAGATCAACTTTTCAGTGATGTGGCCCGACATTTCAGACAAACAGAACGCTCTCGTTATATTGTAGAAATTGATCGAACGCTGCACCTGATCCATCTGAATAGACAGCAGCCTCGGCTGGAAAGTTTTGCATCACCCGATCAGCTGATAAACGCACTCAACGGCGTACAACCGCATTCAAATCCAGTATTCTTCGACCAAGAAACCGATTCCTTGCCCGTTCTCAAACATATTTACCAGCATATCAAGCCCGACAGGCTGCAAATTTTTTATCAACTGGGGGACGAATTCACCGATTTGTATCTCGCTGATGACAAAGGTTCACTGTTTTATGGGCCTATGTATAGCAGTGACGAAAACAATCTGCTTGCACATTTAAAACCTTTTATTCAATCAACCCTGTATCGTCTGGGCAGCGACACACCGACACTCAATGCCCTGAACCACTCACGATACATTCAGTTCTTCAAAATTTGCGGCAATGAGCGTCAGCAGCGTATTTATTTTGAAGCCAAATCCAATGAAAAAATTGAGTGGGCCGATGGTGATCACACGTTACACGCCGTGGCAAATCTGGATGATCAAGAGCACATCGTATTTTCAGTGCTCTGTAAAGATGTCGAATTTACCCAGCAAGAATTCGGCAAACACATGTTCAAAAAAGTAGCGCAGTATATTATTGCGCAAAGAAACAGCGCTCAAATGTACCCGTGCTATATCACTGACCTTGATTTGTCGGGCATTAAAAGCAAACTCCCTCAAGGCCAGGCACTGTCTATCACTGATTATTTTCAGTTCAAATTCAAACTGGAACAGGCCTTGAATCAGGCCCTGTTTGCACCGTAATTCAACACGTTTTTTTGTTACTCATGGTTTACGGCTACGCTACTCGTGCTTAACAGTCGTCTTTAAATCCGCCAAGGGCTATAATTCACGACTACTCTCTCCCAAAATATAGATGATCAAGAGGATCTGACCTTGTCAAACGCGCGCCTGACAAAGGAAACAAGGAATAGATTGCTGATAACCGTTCTACTCACGGGATTATCCATGCCAGGTTGCGGGCAAAAAGGCCCGCTCACAATGCCCCTGCCCGACGCAAAAGACACCCAGGATAAACACAGCACCGCGCCTCACCACCTAACAACCGCACTGACAAAGCCCACCCCTTTTCATTCTTGATTCCGTGCGTATCCTTACCGACCATTTACCGAGCCCATCTAAAAAGAAGCGATAATTTATGGATTATTTTAATTACCAGGGCAACTCACTGTTTGCAGAAGACTGCTCGGTGAAAGAACTTGCCCAACGTTATGGCACGCCCTGCTACATCTATTCACGTGCGACCCTTGAGCGCCATTGGCATGCCTTCGATTCCGCCTTCGGCGACTACCCTCACCAGGTGTGTTATGCCGTAAAGGCTAATTCAAACCTTGCCTTTCTTAACCTGTTGAGCCGATTGGGATCGGGCTTTGACATCGTGTCTGTGGGTGAGCTTGAACGCGTACTCGCCGCTGGAGGCGATCCAGCCAAGGTTGTTTTTTCCGGCGTAGGCAAGCAGGCGCACGAAATCAAACGCGCACTCGAACTCGGCATCCACTGCTTTAATGTCGAATCCATTCCCGAACTGGAGCGCATCAACTCGGTTGCCCAGTCCTTGCAGAAAAAAGCGCCCATTTCCTTGCGTGTTAATCCTGACGTTAACCCTGAAACCCACCCCTACATTTCTACCGGGCTCAAGGAAAATAAATTCGGCATCGATTTTGAACAGGCCTTGGCTGCCTATCAACAAGCGGCCACCTTGCCCTATCTTGATATCATAGGTATTGACTGCCACATTGGTTCACAACTGACGCAGTTACAACCCTTTCTCGATGCGCTGGACCGTGTTCTCTCTTTGTATCACGCGATTCTTGATCTAGGAATTTCGATCAAACACCTGGATATTGGCGGCGGACTCGGTGTGCGCTATGACCAGGAAACCCCACCCGATCCATCGGCCTATGCAAAAGCGATTATTGAAAAAATAAAACCGTCGGGCCTCAGTATTATTATGGAACCCGGCCGCGCCATTGCGGCCAATGCCGGCATACTGGTTACGGGCGTTGAATTTATCAAAGAAAATGCAGACAAACAGTTTGCTATTGTCGATGCCGCCATGAATGATCTGTTGCGACCAGCGCTTTACAACGCGTGGCAGAAAATCGTCCCCGTGGAAATCAATCATCACCTTCCGAATCGACTGTATGATGTCGTTGGCCCAGTGTGCGAAACCGGCGATTTCCTCGGCAAAGGACGTTCTCTGGCAATTCAGGCCGGCGATCTGCTGGTGGTGCGTTCGGCCGGCGCCTATGGTTTTAGCATGAGTTCCAACTACAATAGCAGGAACCGGCCCGCAGAAATCATGGTTGATAAAGATAAACATTACCTGGTCCGAAAACGCGAAACCATTGAGCACCAATGGGCGGGGGAATCCTTGCTTCCCTGATAAGCGCTCGATCAAGCAGGACCTACACACAACTTCTTGCACAGACAGATAGATCATGAGTCAGAATACGGTTTTTAAATTTACCAAAATGCACGGTTTGGGCAATGATTTTGTTGTGCTGGACGGTGTGACGCAGAATGTTTATCTCACCCCCGAACGTGTGCGTTTTATTGCTGACCGGCGTTTTGGTATTGGTTGCGATCAGGTCTTGCTCGTTGAACCACCCACCCAACCGACGATGGATTTTCGTTACCGTATTTTTAATGCCGATGGCGGCGAGGTGGAACAATGCGGCAACGGAGCGCGTTGTTTTGCGCGTTTTGTGACGCAAAAACGTCTGACACACAAACGTGTCATCAAGGTCGAAACCATAAACACCCATATCCAGTTGCACCTTGAGCCTGACAACATGGTCAAGGTTGATATGGGCAAGCCCTGCCTCATCCCTGACCAAGTGCCCTTTATTGCCCCACGCATGCAGCTGTCCTACCCCTTATCTATTACCGTGCAAGGACAGCTTCACCATGTCAACATTGGCGTGGTCTCCATGGGCAATCCTCATGGAGTGATTTGTATCAGTGACGTCGAACAGGTTGATGTAACAGGCTTGGGTGCGGCCCTGAGCCACCATCCGAGTTTTCCAAATCAGGCCAACATAGGTTTTATGCAAGTTGTTAATCGCAACCATATCAAACTACGCGTATACGAACGCGGTGCCGGCGAAACCCTGGCCTGCGGTACCGGTGCCTGCGCAGCGGTTGTCATGGGTGTTGAAAAAGACCTGCTGCAGAGCCCGGTACAGGTTGATCTGCCTGGCGGCTCGTTAAGCATTAACTACAAAAAAAGTCATGACGCACATTATTACAATGTATTTATGACTGGACCGGCCACCTGGGTGTTTGAAGGTAAAATAAAACTATGAATGCTGATCTCTGCGCAGAAGACGTCCGTGCTTATCTGATGGCACACCCGGATTTTTTTGAGTTGCACCCAAACGTTTTAGAGTCACTGGCCATCCCGCACCACGTGTCCGGCACCCATTCATTGGTTGAACGTCAAGTTGCCCAGCTTCGAAAAAAAAATGAGCAACTGAGCCAACGGGTAAGCCAGCTTCTGGCCACGGCCCGAACCAACAATCAATTGCTGGAAAAAACCCAAAAGCTCTCGTTGCTCTTAAATGAAACCCTGGATTTTTCAGCACAAATTTCCACACTCAAAACCGTGTTTGAAAAAGATTTTAATGCAGAATGTTACAGCCTGCTGCTCTTTGATCAGGCAAGCTCGCTGCAACACGATTATATTCTGACCCCGTCGCTCGGCGATGTTCAAAAAAAAGTACCCGGTCTCATGAATATTCAGCACGTTTTCTGCGGCCAACTCAGGGAATCCGAATATCAGTTTCTTTTTCCGCACTACGAAAAAACACTTGGCTCAGTGATTGTCATCCCTATCGATAAAGATAATCTGCAAGGTTTGATCGCCTTGGGCAGTCGCGATAAAAAACGTTTTCATCACCAACTCGGCACCTTGTTTGCCGAATACATTGGCAACATGGTGGGCAATTCACTCGCCAACACCTTGGGATTACGAACCCAATGAGTCAAACACACGCAAGCATTCAACTGTGTTGCACTTATTCATTTATATCAGTTGATTCCGATGGAAAACGATAATTCCCGTTTACTTGAACAATTTGTCAATCATCTCAAATTCGAAAAACAATTTTCAATACACACGATCACATCGTATCAACGCGACTTACAGCAATTTATGCACACCGTGCCCAGCGACATTCACATGTCAGCCCTGCGCCCTCATGATATCAGGCACTACATCGGTGTTTTGCATCGACAAGGATTACAAAGTCGCTCGATCCAACGAAAACTATCCGTTATTCGCAGTTTTTTTAGTTTCCTGATTCGAGAAAAAATAAGTGATCACAATCCAGCACAATCCCTGCAAAGCCCCAAAGGCAAAAGAAATCTACCCAAAACGCTTGATGTTGATCAGTTGCAGGTTTTTCTTGATCAAGTGCCCGACGACCCTCTCGCGATTCGTGACTGGGCCATTATGGAATTACTTTATTCTTCCGGTTTACGTATCAGCGAGCTTGTCTCGTTAAATACCGACAGTATTCAAGCAAGTAACCCACTACTCACTATTACCGGCAAAGGCAATAAAACCAGACTGGTTCCCGTGGGACAGCAAGCCATTAACGCCATCAATAAGTGGCTTGATCTGCGCGCACAACAGGCCTCTCTTATTCACGAACATGCACTGTTTACGACGTTGCAAGGCAAACGACTTTCAATCCGCGCCATTCAACAACGGCTGAAGCACTGGGGCCAGGTGTGCAACTTACCCCTTGACTTTCATCCGCATATATTAAGGCACTCTTTTGCTAGCCACTTGCTGGAATCCAGTGGTGATTTGCGCGCGGTTCAGGACTTGCTTGGGCATGAAGATATTTCCACCACACAAATTTATACCCATCTGGATTTTCAGCATCTAGCTCAGGTGTATGATAAAACCCATCCACGTTCACGCAAAAAATAGCGGCCAGAATGCCTAATAAAAAAATAAAGCTCATCAGTTTTGATCTGGATGACACCTTATGGGATGGCAAGAATCTCATACGCCAGGCACACCAGGCCATGCAAGACTGGCTTGATAAAAACCATGCTGATGTGGCCGCAAGTATTCAGCTTGATAAGTATTTTGCACTGCGTCAGGACGTTTTGTCTGAACACCCGCCACTCGCGCACCATCTTACGTTCATTCGTAAAGAAGTGTTGCGCAGAGCCTTTATCAACAAACACTACTCGCCAGAACAAGCACAACTACACGCTGAAAAAGCATTCGCTATTTTTTATCAGCACAGAAATAAAATTACTTTTTTCCCTCACGTTTTGCACAGCCTGTCGACACTCAAAAAACACTACCTGATTGCCGTACTCACCAATGGCAATGCCGACCCTATAACAACGGGCTTGCATGCGCACCTTGATTTCTTTTTTTCCGCTGAACACTTGGGTATTGCGAAACCCGATCCTGGTTTTTATTCCGCCTTGTTGGACGCCGCGCAGTTATCGGCTGAACAATGTGTTCATATTGGCGACCATCCGCAGTTAGATGTTATTGCAGCCAAAAAGATGGGAATGAAAGCAATCTGGTTTAACCCCGAAGGATATTGTTGGCAGGAAGATATACAAGCCGATCGGGAAATAAACAACTTTTATCAGCTTGATAAAATCATTAACTCACTGTGACCAGGAATGGCTTGCAAATACACGCAAACCATTCTCAGTCCGGATAGCTACTTGATTCAGAAAATGTCTTGCTTAAAAAAACCTGGTGCAAAAAATTGTTCGTACTCAAATAGGACGCCGACCGTAATTGGACTCTGGCTTTTTGGGTGGATCACTGATGACACCCATTTCAAGATGCTGCACTCTGCCGCCTGCTTTTAAGAAATCGTTCATATCTTCATTTAATTTTCTACGTATTTCTTCTTTGGCAGACACACTGGGCAAATCTTCACTGTCGTAAGAGAAATAACTCTGGGTTGATTCTTCTAGATTTAACGAGCCGCTATCTATTGACATTTTATCCTCCAACACACTTAACAATACAGTTCCCTATTTATAGCTGAGTGCGCGCCGTTTACTAGCTTCTCTCTGTAATTTTTAAGTTGTCTTTCTCGACTTTTTTGTAACTTTATTTTGCTGACATAAAATTGGCGCTCATTAAAATACAACCCAGTGAAGTATTTTTTTGACACATTACCGAGACTTGCCCGTTAACATAATTCACAAGAGCCTGCTTTCATTGTGTTTAGTGGCGCCAAGTGCCAAAATGCTCGTCTACGTTTAAAAAATGAGAGTGAAATTATGGAGACCCTGTTATGCGCTTTCAACGATATTACCGAGAGCGAAGCCCAAAGTTTTACCGTTGAAAATACGTCGATTTTTGCCGTAAAACATGACAATCAAATGTATATCTATGAAAACTCCTGCCCTCATCTTGGCATTAGTTTAGAATTTCAGCCAAATCAATTTCTCGATATCGAAAAACGTTTTATTCAGTGCTCAAATCATAATGCGCTGTTTGACATCGAAAGCGGTCTTTGCCTTAGCGGCCCATGCCAAGGCAAATCACTGCGCAAAATTCCTTTTGTTTTGCATGGACAAAAAATTCTAGTCACGAATGTCTCTTAATCTTGCTGGAGAAAAATAAGTGGATCAGCAATCACAAACAGAAATTGAAGCGGCTACATTTCGCCGTCTGTTAGCCCATTTAGACACAAACAAGAATGTACAAAACATTGAGCTGATGAATTTAGCCGGCTTCTGTCGTAATTGTCTGGCAAAATGGTTCGCCGCCGAAGCAGGACAACTCGGCATCACCCTAGACTACGAATCGGCCCGTGAGCGCATCTACGGCATGCCCTATGATGAATGGAAAAAAGCTTATCAAGCACCAGCCACTGAAGAACAGCTGGCCGCATTTGCGGCGCGCGCGAAGCAAAGCACCTCGTAAGCACACGCTGCTAACGTCAGCCGCAAGCCTTATGTGCCCTGGCAAAAAATTTAAGGGCTTTTTTATCGCTATCAGAAATAAAACTACTTTATATAAGAGAATTCGAACTATCATGACCTGGCATCTGTTGGTCGCTGTTCCAGTATTATGTCACTCGCCAAACAACAGTCCTTCAGAAGAACCTTCGATAACTCGAATACATTAGCTAATTTAGTGAGGAATTCTAAATGACCATTTCAATGTACTCTGCTTCTGTGCCCACTTTTATTCGCACCTTAACAAATTTGGCCGGTATTTTAGAAAAAGCTCAAGCGCATGCCGAAACAAAAAAAATCAAGCCTGAGGTTCTTTTAAATGCGCGGCTGTTCCCTGACATGTTTGCCCTAACCAGACAAGTACAAATTGCCAGCGATTTCGCCAAAGGCACCGTCGCCCGTTTGGCCGGCATTGAGCCACCCTCCTATGCCGACACCGAAAGTTCCTTTGCTGAATTAATTGCCCGCGTGCAGAAAACCGTGGATTTTCTGAAAACACTCAAAGCAGATCAAATTGATGGCTCTGAAAATCGTGATATCGTTTTAAAAATGCATACGGGCGAGCTTAAATTCAAAGGCGAAGCCTACCTGACCCAGTTTTCCTTACCTAATTTCTATTTCCATGCAACAACCGCATACGCCATTTTGCGTCACAATGGCATTGAAATCGGCAAGATGGACTTTATGGGTGAGATTTAGTTTTCATTGATTAATGCCTGTTCACGACGAATGCCAATTGACACCCATGCATTCAGCGGTAACAATTCCGGCATCCGGCGGCCTTCGCCGGGAAAAAAATCATGAATTAATGGAGATCTTTTGAATGGGTATTCGACGTAGTTTAGTGTGTGTCGCTCTGGCATCTTCACTTATCGCTTGCACCAACAGCACCATCGCCCCAAATTACAACTCAGAAAGACCAAAGATCATGCGCATTGGTGGTGATAAACCGGTTAATCCAGCGCCTGTTGTTGAAAATACAGGCTCGTTCTGTGTACAAATTTCCGATTTATGGCATGAAGACGGGAAAACACCCGACGGTCAAACCCTCTGGGCCAAGGACACCATTCGTAAAGTCGTTCCTTGCAAAAAATAAGCAGATACCTATAAACAAATAAAAACACAGCGCTTTGGCTTGGCCATACCGGCATTACCAAAGCGCTGCTTACGTCTCGCATCACCTATTTATTTACATGGGTGAGCCATTCCGGATGCTCTGCTCTTTTTCCGGTCACCTGATCAAAATACAGTTTTTGCAACCGGGTACAAATCGGCCCACGCTTGCCAGCACCAATCACCCGCCCATCTAACTGATTAATCGGCATGAGTTCAGCGGCTGTACCGGTAAAAAATGCCTCATCGGCAATATAGACTTCGTCGCGGGTGATACGTTTTTCACGCACCGACAGGCCTAATTCGGCCGCCAAACTGAAAACCGTGTTACGGGTAATACCATCTAAACAGGCGGTCAGTTCGGGGGTATAGAGCACGCCATCCCGGACAATAAATATATTTTCACCACTGCCTTCTGCCACATAACCTTCGGGATCAAGCAATAAGGCTTCTTCTGCACCACACGCCAAAGCTTCCTGCAAAGCAAGCATGGAGTTAATGTAGTGACCATTGGCTTTGGCTTTGGTCATGGAAATATTGACATGGTGCCGCGTATACGACGACGTACGCACTTTAATGCCTTTTTCCAGCGCTTCCGGTGACATATAGGAAGGCCATTCCCACGCGGCCACAATAACATGCGTTTTGAGCCCTTCGGCACGCAGGCCCATGCCTTCAGCACCGTAAAATACCATGGGACGAATATAGGCATGACGCAATTTGTTTTCACGTACCGCGAGAATCTGCGCCTGATTGATCTCTTCCTTGGTGAATTGCATTTTCATGTTCATGATATGCGCGGATCGGAACAAACGGTTGGTATGCTCCTGTAAACGGAAAATGCTGGGGCCCTGACTGGTTTCATAGGCTCTCACCCCTTCGAAAACCCCCAAGCCATAATGCAGGGTATGTGTTAAAACATGCACTTTAGCTTCGCGCCAGGGCACGAGCTCGCCATCAAACCAAATTAGACCATCGCGGTCTGCCATTGTTGCCATTTTTTCTTGCTCCCACTTGCTTAGTATCAATCAGATTGCTCACCTGGTTTATTCAACCAGCATCAGGTGTTGCCAGATGTTAATCACTGCGGCTCTTTGCTCTGCAAAACTGTCGCCAGACACTTCAGAAGGCTGGTTTTGCAAAGCGCAGCGATGTGTTGCCGTGCGGTAGGCCAAATACGTTTCTTGCAAAAGATCTGCATCAGAGACGGTCAGGAGGCCCACATGTGAAAGCGTTTCGAGAATACGCACGTTATCAGTAAACACCAGCAGATCAGGGTATTGAGCCGCCCATCTCAAAACCAGATATTGCACCATAAATTCGATATCAACGATACCTCCCGCATCTTGTTTGAGATGAAAAATTCCAGGCTTACTTTGGTACGAGTGCTGCCGCATCTTTTCGCGCATGTTAAGCACGTCATGCCGCAGACGGGTTTCCTCACGCGGTCGAGCCAATACATCATGACGAATGGCCAAAAAGCGCTGTGCCACGCGCTGTGACCCGGCGACGACACGTGCCCGCACCAGCGCCTGGTGTTCCCAGGTCCATGCCTGATCCTGTTGGTACGAGGCAAAGGCGTCCAGGGTGCTCACCATCAGCCCAGACGCCCCTGAGGGTCGCAGCCGCTGATCAATATCATACAAGGCCCCGCTGTGGGTTTTGGCGGTCATGATATGAATCAGTCGTTGGCAAAAACGGGAATAAAAAACCGAGTTTTCCAAAGGATGAGTGCCATTGGTATAGGCGCTGGCGGGCGCATCGTAAATAAACACCAGATCAAGATCAGAACCATAACCCATCTCCAGGCCACCCATTTTGCCATAGGCTATAACGATAAACTCCGGTTGCTCCGAATAACCCGATTCGGTGCTGGGGTAACCGTATTTAACAACCGACTGTCGCCAGGCTATTTGCAGGGCTTCCTGCAAGACCACTTCGGCGGTCATGGTTAAATAATCACTGATTTTCATCAAGGGCAACTTGCCGAACACTTCCGAGGCGGCAACACGAAACACGTTGGCTTTCTGAAAATGACGCAGACACTCCATTTGCTGCTCAATATCTTCAGCAGGAATACGTAACATCATTTGCCTGAGATCATCTTGCAATGCGTCCATGCGGGGCACACGGAACAGGGTGCGACTGTCAATTAACTCATCAAGCAACAGGGGCTGATGTTCCAGCTCATCGGCGATCCAAGGGCTGGCAACCACCAACTCAAGCAAGCGTTCCAGCGCGTGGGGATTTTCTACCAGCAGCGCAATGTACGCAGAACGACGTAAAATAGCGCCAATCAAGGGAATCAGCCGGTCCATGATGGCCAGATTATATTGTTTTTGCCCAATCTGCTTGATGAGCAAGGGCATGAAGTGATCCAAGCGCTCACGTCCCTGCGTCTGCAAGCGCAAAACCGCTTTTGATTCACGCATATGTGCCAGGTAATCCAGCATGCGCTGACTGCTTTCGTCGTTATAACCGTGCGCGGACAAAATCACTTTTGCATCAACTGCCGACACGTGGTTGAACCACAACGCCCGCAACTCGGTGAGTGGATCAATCGTCTGACTGTGCTCATCGTCCTCCTCGGTGCGCACAACCTGGGCAAAATGCTGACTCACTGTTTGACGATGCTGATTTAAGACCACGAGAAAACTGCCCCAGTCGCCAAAGCCCATGCTCAAGGCCAGGCGTAAACGGGCAGCGGGTTCTTCTGGCAGAACTTGGGTTTGCTGATCCTTGAGTGCCTGGATGCGATGTTCACTGCGGCGCAAAAACAAATAGGCAGCTCTGAGATCATTGACCACAGTAGATGGCAAATAGCCCTGTTCTTCGAGTACAGCAAACACCGACCACAAGCTGGGCGTTTGCAGTTTTTTATCCTTGCCTCCGCGAATCAACTGAAACGATTGTGCAATAAATTCTATTTCGCGAATGCCACCGTCACCGATTTTAATGTCCTGATAAGCCTGCCGCCGCTGCACTTCACGCAGGATCATACCCTTCATTTCACGTAAGGACGCAAAGGCACCAAAATCGACATAACGGCGGTAGATAAAGGGCTGAAGACTAGCCATTAATTGTGCCCCAGCGTGTAAATCACCGGCAATCACCCGAGCCTTGATCAGCGCATAACGCTCCCATTCCCGACCCTGTTCCTGATAATAATTTTCAAGCGCAGAAAAATTAAGCACCAGCGCGCCACTTTGGCCATAAGGCCGTAAACGCATATCAACGCGAAAAACAAAACCGTGGGCGTTACGCTCATCAAGCACTTTAATTAATTGCTGACCCAGACGAATAAAAAATTCCTGATTGCTTGTAGTGCGTTTGCCATCGCTCTCACCCGGTTCGGGGTAGGCAAAAATCAAATCAATATCGGACGAAAGATTAAGCTCCCCCGCGCCCAGTTTGCCCATACCCAAAACAACCAGGTGTTGCGGCTGTCCACTGACTGCGCCTCTGGGCACGCCCCAACGAGCACACTCCCACTGATATAATCGCTGCAAACTTTCATCAACACAGACTTCAGCCAGCGCCGAGAGTTCGGCGGTAATGTCCAATACATCGGCCAGATCACACAGATCGCGCCAGATAATCCGCACCATTTCCTCATGGCGGAATGCACGCAAGTGCGTGGCCAGTTGATTGGCATCCTGCACCGTGGCCAAGAAAGACGTCAAACGCTGACGATAATCTGCAGCCTGATAACGGCGCAACAGCGTGCCGTCAAGCAAACGACCGAGCATAGCGTCCGGCGCACGCGCCATCTGCTCAGCCACGTAATCACTGCCTGTCCACACGCCTTGTAATTGTTGCCAAAAAGGCGCATCTAGTGCGTGTGCCAATGGATGTTGTTCAATACCCTGCCAAAACTGCATCAGGCAGCGATCAAGCAACTCGACGCTATGAGCCGCTCTTAATGGCGCGAAGAAAGTTGTCAAGGGGAGTGTCATCATCTATGGTTGCCTTTATCTTCGTGAAAAGAGTTGCGATAGCTTAGTGCCTGTTAACAGACACTAGTTTACTTGCAGAAAAAGTGACTGGACATGCTGCCGCCCCTCTTTTTGCAAAACCTATAACCATCAACTACAAAATCAGGAATCGGCATGACATTACCCAAACCCCATTGGCAAATCCTGATTGCAATTGCACTTGCCCTTATTGCTGGCACCCTGACTGGCACCGACACGGCGCTGGCAGGCATACCTTATTTCGCCGTTTATGAGTTTTTAGGTACTCTTTTCCTTAATGCACTGAAAATGGTGATTGTACCTTTGATTATGGCCACTATTATCACCGGCATGTCCAGCCTCGAAGGCGAACAAGGCCTGAACAAACTGGGTTTGAAAACTGTGAGTTATTTTCTTTTTTCCAGTTTGCTCGCCATTTTGATCGGTTTGCTGTTTGTTAACCTGATGACACCGGGGCTCATCAACGGCCAACCTGCGCGAGACCAGCTCGGCTTAAGTGCCATGCCGCACTCATTAACACAAGAACTCAGCGACAAAAACAGTGGTGACCTGGTCGCTATTATACTGCGGCTTATTCCCACCAATGTGGTCAACGCTGCCGCCAGCGGCGACATGTTAGGCCTTATCTTTTTCAGTTTACTGTTTGGCCACTTCATGACACGTGTTAACCCGGCTTCGGCCGCCATCATGAAAAGCTTTTGGCACGGCGTAGCCGACACCATGATGCAAATTACCCTGCTTATCATGAAATTTGCACCACTGGGGGTGTTTGGTTTGGTCGCAAAAACGGTGGCCACCACAGGTTTTGACGCCTTTTACCCGCTGCTGACATTTTTCTTTACCGTGTTATTGGGTCTGGCGTTTCATACCTTCATTACACTGCCGCTA
>Ga0209883_1000147_pt1 | contig 16208 bp, 18 predicted proteins | sample GWRWT4_21May14_FD_187196 | JGI IMG/M metagenome (GOLD analysis project Ga0209883, IMG submission 187196) | Sand microcosm microbial communities from a hyporheic zone in Columbia River, Washington, USA - GW-RW T4_21-May-14 (SPAdes) (version 2) | ecosystem: Engineered > Artificial ecosystem > Sand...
GTGTTCTTCCACGCCGAGAAATCCGCCTTGTTAAGATAGATCCCGAGCACGATCGCGGCGACGTTGATGTCGGCGATCGAGAACTCCTTGCCCAGCAGATAAGGCTGCGTCGCGAGGTGCCGGTCGAGCACGCCGAGCAGGTGTTTCAGGCGCAGCACCGGTGTCGGCGTGGTCGGTGCTTCTGCTTCGACCGGCGCGTGGCGCAGCCATTCGAGCAGCCGGATCAACCACAGGTGCCGCTCGGGCAGGCTCGCCTTCGGGTCGGCCGCGTTGAGCAGCGCCGTCAGGTCCCACGGCGAGACACGCGCCTTCTTCACCATCAGTGCAGTGCCGAAGCGAGCGTCAACCCGAACTCGCCAACCGCCGAATCGAAAGGCTGCGCTTCTTCGGTCATGCAGAAGAAGGTGCCGCGCATCGTGCCGTGCGGCGTGGCCAGACGCACCCAGCTCGTGTACTCGAAAGTCTCGCCGGGTTTGAGCAAGGGCTGGTGGCCGACGACGGCCAAGCCGCGCACTTCTTCGGTGTGGCCGTTGGCGTCGGTGATGATCCAGTGGCGTGCGATGAGCTGTGCCGTGATGTCGCCGCTGTTGCGGATCGATACCGTGTAGGCGAACGCGTGTTCACCGGTCTGCGGGTCGGACTGCTCGGGCAGGTGGTGCACGCTGACCGTGCTGGTGAGTTCGGCTTTGGGCATGCGGCGGATTCTGGCAGCAAGACAGGGGCCGCACCTAGAATCCCCGCCAAACCCCCGCTGAAATTCATGGCCACCGCACCCACCTACCGCATCGCCCCCAGCATTCTTTCGGCCGACTTCGCCCGCCTCGGCGAAGAAGTGCGCCACGTGATCGCGGCCGGTGCCGACTGGATCCACTTCGACGTGATGGACAACCACTACGTGCCGAACCTGAGCTTCGGCCCGATGGTGTGCGAGTCGCTGTGCAAGTACGCGCTGCGCGCAGACGGCACGAAGGTGCCGATCGACGTGCACCTGATGGTGCAGCCGGTCGACGCGCTCGCCGTGGCGTTCGCCAAGGCCGGCGCCGACCGCATCAGCTTTCACCCCGATGCCAGCGCGCATGTCGACCGCACCGTGCAACTGATCCGCAACGAAGGCTGCAGCGCCGGGCTGGTGTTCAACCCGGCCGCGCCGCTCGACGTGCTGGAATGGACGATCGATCAGCTCGACCTGATCCTGGTCATGAGCGTGAACCCCGGCTTCGGCGGGCAGAGTTTCATCCCCGGTGCGCTGAAGAAGATCGGCCAGGTTCGGCGCCTGATCGAACAGAGCGGGCGCGACATCCGCCTCGAAGTCGACGGCGGCATCAAGGCCGACAACATCCGCCAGGTGGCCGACGCCGGCGCCGACACGTTCGTGGCCGGCAGTGCGATCTTCGGCCAGCCCGACTACAAGGCGGTGATCGATGCGATGCGGGCGCGGCTCGCGGGCTGAGCGCACCAAGGAGTTCGTTCCATGAATTCGCCGCTCGACCTTCTACCGCAACTTGCCTTGTTTGAAAACGATTCGAGCGGCGACGCGCTGGGCGATGCGTTTTGCATGGCCAACGACGCGCAAAGCCGGCGGGTGCAGGGCATCACGCTGACGCCGGCGTGGCTGGTCGAACGGATGCTCGACGAGGTGAGTGATGAAGTCTTCGACACCATCGTCGACTGTGGCGCAGGGACGGGGCGCTTCGCGATCGCCGCAGCACGTCGGTTCCCGAATGCTCGCGTGGTTGCGGTAGAGCAAAACCTGGAGCTCGTCACCCTGTTGCGGCAGCGGCTCCGGGAGTGCGGCTTGAACAAGTGCGTGAGCGTGGTCGAAGGCGACTTCCGCACGGCGGACATTCCGAGAGTTGGGCGTACCTTGTTCCTGGGCAACCCGCCCTACGTTCGCCACCACGACATCGCGCCGCAATGGAAGCAGTGGTACGCCCACCGCATGGCCGGGTTCGGCGTCAACGCGTCGCGCCTGGCGGGGTTGCACGCGCACTTCATGCTGCGCAGTGCCGAGTTGATGCAGCCGGGTGACGCGCTGTGTTTCGTTACCTCGGCCGAGTGGCTCGATAACGGCTATGGAGGTGCGGTGCGGGCACTGCTCGGCCGCAACTCGCCGCTCAGTGTGCAAGCTCTGTGGGTGGCCGATGGTGCACAGCCTGTGTTCGCCGATGCGCTGGTGTCGTCGGTGGTGCTACGGGCCCGATGCGGCGCGGTCGAGGCCGGTGTTCGCGCCGGAACGATAGCCGGCAAAGCCTTGCGAACATGGCATCTGGTTGCGCCGGCGCAACTCGCAGCTTCGGAGCGCTGGTCGGCATGGTGCCGCCCGGTGTTGGCCGCGCCCCCATCCGGCACCGAACTGGGTGAACTGTTTCGTGTCACCCGTGGGCAGGTGACCGGCCTGAACGCAGCGTGGGTGCTGGCCGATGGGCAGAGCGACTTGCCTCGCTCCCTGAGCGTCGCCTCGGTGACGCGGGCGAAAGAACTCATCGACGACGTGGTGGCCTCGAAGGACGGTGTCAATCACCTGCGCCGTGTCGCTGCGCTGCCGGCCGAACTGGACGCCGTGCCGGTGGAACATCGTGAGGCGGTGACCCGCTTTCTTGACCGTGCCAGAACAATGGGCGCCGATCAGACTTACATCGCGCGCCACCGCAAGCCCTGGTATGCGGTCGATATGCGCGCGCCGCCGGCCGCGTTTGTGAGTTACATGGGCCGGCGGCCGCCGGTGTTTCGCGCCAACCCCTGGGGGGCAAGTTTCATCAACATTGCTCACGGGTTGTATCCGCGGCAGGCCATGTCCTTCGATACCTTGACGCGCGTGTTGCACCACATGAACCACAACATCGATCTGCATGCCGGTCGCATGTATGGCGGCGGCATGGCCAAGTTCGAGCCGGGTGACATCGCGCGCTTGCGGCTGCCGGCGGAGTTGCTCGAAGGCGCCGCCGCATGAGCGGCGTTTGGCCCGTGCACGGCCGGCGTTGGAGCGCGGAAGAGCTGTCTGTCGACGCAGCAACGGCCGTTGCCGAGTTTCGCGGTCGGCGCCTCGGTGAGCCGCTCAAGCGCTACCTTGATGCCTTCGATACGAACAAGGAAGGCAACGCGGAGTTGATCGTTCGGCTGCGGGATGTGCTGAGTGTGGAAGGGGCCGACAGTGATTTCGTGAAGTCGCTTTGGCGGACCGAGAGCGGTCGCACCGCCTTTCGTTACCTCGGCGCGCCGCCGATTTCGCAAGACGACCTCGAGACACTTGCCGAGGCGAAGCTCGGCGCCGTGTCAGCGGCTGCCCTGAGTGCCAAAAGGCAAAGCCTGATGGGGGTGATGCGCGCAATTCTCGATCCGCGACGGTTTCCGTGGGTTGGCGCGCAACGGGCGCCAACGACGAGCGAGTTGCAAGCGGCGGTCCTGGCGACCACGTCGTTGATGGCCTCGCAGCGGGTTCAGACACTGCGGCGTGGTGACGAAAAATCGATGGTCGAAGGTTCGGTCAAGGGCTTGCTCGTCGGCATGGGCTGGCAGCTGGCTCGGGCAAGTTCGCCCAAGGGAATCCAGAACCTCTTGAACGACTCACCGGCAGAAAACACCTTCCACACCCAAGTCAATCTCGGCAGCGACAACGCCGACGTCGTTGTGCGTTTGCGGGATGGCCGCCTGCTCGCGATCGAATGCAAAGGGTCGAACAGCGAGATCAACAGCCGCAAGCGGCTGAACAAGGAAGCGGTTCAAAACGCCCGTGCATGGCTCGCCCGCTTCGGCGGGCAGGTGGTGCCTGCGGTGGCATTGCAAGGCGTTTTCAAAGACCGCTATCTGATTGAGGCGCAAGAGACGCCGATGTTGATTTTCTGGGGCCACCGACTCGACGATCTGAAGCAGTTTGTCGAAGTCTCGCGCTGACTACAGCGCCTTGAGCGCTGCGTCGCGCAACCCCACCAGCACCGCTTCGCCACTCGCGCGGTCGACACGGAACTCGCCGTAACGTGCGCCGCTGAAACGCTCGGCGTCGCCTTCCTGAAAGAAAAACGCATTCGTGCCGAGCCAGACCTGGCCGTTGCGGATGCGGTAGCGCAGCTTCAGCGTCGCAGGTGTCGTGCGGTCGGCCAGCACGGCGACACGGTCCGCGCCGACCGCCACCTCGGCGAAACGCACTTCGCCTTCACGCGCGCTGCCGGCCAGGCCGTTGTCGATCGCCGGCACCAGCGCGAAGCGCAGCGCCATGTAGTCGCCCTGCATCAGCGAACGCGGGTCGACCGGGGCGAGCCGCAGGTAGACCACTTCACCGTTGCGCTTGATGTTTTCCTTGCCGACGATGCTGAAGTTCAACGCACCGAGCACGAGCAGCACGCCGAGCAGGGCCAGCCAGCGCGGCGCGAGCATCAGCGTGATCATGCTTTCACTCCTTCGCGCGGGCCGGCCAGCCGGCGTGCCGCGAACAGCAACGCGCCACCCATCACCAGCATCAACAGCGACTTGAGAAGCAGGCTCGTGCCGAGCGCGAAATAGACATGCGAGACGTGCAGCAACACCGCGACGATGCAAGCGCCGATCAGCGCGCGGCTGCCGAGCGCGAACGCTGCCGCCACTGCCGCGAGCGCGGCAGTCGCCGAGAGCAGCGGCCACAACGCGAGCCAGTCGGTGTGCGCCGGTGCGCTGCCCCACCAGCGAAACGATTCGAGCGGGTACGAGATCAGCGTGGCGAACGCGATGCCGACGATGAGGCCCGTCAACGCCGGGCGCAACACCGGTGCCCAGCCGCGTGCGATCCAGGCGGGTTCGTGGCGGATCAGCAGCCACAGCAACGCACCGACCGGCAACCACGTGGCCCACCAGCCGCCGAGCGCAGCGGGCAAGGACGCTGCGTTGTCGTTCGCAGCGCGCCACGACGGTTCGCCGAACAGGCCGAAGCGCCACATCAGGGCCCACGCGATCAGCGCGAACAGGGCCGACATCAACCTGTGCAGGCGGTTCGGCATCACGAGCAGCATCGTGGCCTGCAGCATGAAGGCTGCACCCGCCACGACAGCCAGTGACTGCCGCTGCTCGACCATCGCGAACAGAACGAAGCACTGGCCGGCGAACGAGAGCGCCAGCGCCAGTTGCGAGGTGAACGCGCCGTCGCGGTCGACCTGGAACAAACCCCAGGCCGCGGCGAGCAACACCGCACCCGAGACCGCCGCCGCGCCGGCCGTGTCGGGATGGAACAGCATCGCGACGAACACGAGCAGAAAGCCGCCGGCGAGCCAGCCGCTCGCGCCGAGCAGCAGGCCGATGTACCAGGGGCGGGCGGGGGTGGTCGCGGTCACGTCGAGCGTGTTCATGCTGCGGCTCCTTCGGACTTCGCGGCGGGCCAGGTGCGCACCCAGTGCATCAGCAACAGACTTGCCGCGGTCGACGTGGCGATCAGCCAGAACGCGATCAGGAAGAACGAACCGAGGTCGTTGAAGCGCAATGACCGGCCGAGCGCGGTGGTCGAGATCACGATCCAGCTCGCGGCCAGCAGCGCCATGTTGAAGACATCGCTGCGTTGACGCATCGTGATGAACGCGGTCACCACGCTGAGCGTGACGAAGACCGCCAGAACCGCAGCGCCCTGGCCCGACGCAGCCGGTGCCTGGCTGCGCCACAGCCCCTCACCGACCACGACACCGATGCATGCGACCGTGCCGTAACAGAAGCCGAAGCTCGTCAGCAGCCGAACCAGCCAGGTCGGGGCGGCCGCCGCGAAGCGGGTTGTCGCGAGCGATGCGAACACGGCGGCTGCCGCGAGGTTGACCAGGCAGGGCAGCATCAACAAGGTCGGCTGGCCGATGGCGCGCCCGTCGAGCGCACGCCAGACCACGTGCTCGGTGCTGACCCAGCCACACATCAACGCCAGCGCCACGTTCAAGACGCCGAACCAGAGCGCCCACAACGCAGCCGAGCCACCGGCCAGCGCGAACGGCAGCGCGAGCAAGGCCCACGTGAAGAACAACTCGTGCACATCGGCGCCGGTCTGGTACGACTGGCCGAAGAGGGCGAGCAAGGCGCCGGTCAGCAGCGTGGCGAGCAGCAGCGCGCCCTGCCCGAAGGGTTGTGGCGGCGGCCGCCACAACGCCACGCCCACGCTGACCAGCAGGGCGGCCTGCAGCAGCACGAAGCGACCGAGCACGCCGTAGTCCTGCCAGTTGGCGGCGACGAAGAACAGCACACCGGCGCCGAGCGCGCCGAGCCCGGCGCCGTGCAGCAAGCGCGCGGCAAAGTGGCGCCACGCGGCGGCGTCGGGCTGACCACCGTTGTGTTGCAGGGCGCTGCGCACGGCGGCTGCGTCGAGGGCGTTCTGCTGGCAAAAAGAATCGAAGGCGGGTCGGTCCATGGCGCGAGGCTAACCTGTGAAGTGCGGGGAGCGGGCCTGGCCACGCGCGGCATCGACCGACGCGACCGGCGGTAGCGCCTCACGGTGCCTGGATACCGAAGGGTGAAGCCGGCTGCGTCACACTCCGGGCATGTCTTCATCGCATCCGCACCACGCCGTTCCCGAAGCGCCCGACCACGGCCATGAGCACCATGGGCACGACCACGCCGGCCACGGCCTGGGCGACGTGGCCGGGCTTGTGCTCGCCTGGGGCGGTGTGTTCGCCGGCCGGCTGCGGCCCGGCGCGCGCTACACCTGCGGCTGGAAACGCGCCTCGATCCTGGCCGCGTTCGCCAACGCACTTTTGCTGCTGGTGGCAATGGGCTCGCTCGCTTGGGAGGCCATCGGCCGGCCGAACGCGCCCGAGCCGACGCAGGGCTTCACGGTGATGGTTCTGGCCGGCGGCCTGTCGCTCTGGTTCGGGTGGGCCTGGCTCGACCCGGTGGCCAGCCTCGTGATCGCGCTGGTGATCGTGGCTGGCACGTGGCGGCTGTTCCGCCAGTCGGTGCGCCTGCTGTTCGACGGCGTGCCCGAGCACATCGACCTCGCTGCGGTGCGCAGCGCGCTCGAACACCTGCCCGGGGTCGACCGGGTGCACGACCTGCACGTGGGGGCCACCGGCGCCTGCGACGTGGTGATGACGGCGCACCTGGTGATGCCGGCCGGCCGCCCCGACGACGCCTTCTTCGAGGCAGCCACGCACCTGCTGCGCGATCGTTTCCGGATCGACCCTGTGACGCGGCAGGGGGTGCGCCAGCCGTTCATGGCGCGGTGCGAAGGCGAGACCGCGCAGGCATGAAGAAAAAACCCGCTTCGACACCGGCCCTGCCGGACTTCGGCCGCCCCGTCACCGGCTGGCGGCTGCACCTCTACACCGTGATCTTCGAGGCCGACACCCGCGCCGGGCGGGCCTTCGACATGACCTTGATCGTGGCCATCCTGGCCAGCGTGGCCGTGGTGGTGCTCGACAGCATGGCGAGCGTGCACGCGCGCCATGCCGAACTGCTCACGGCGTTCGAGTGGGGGTTCACCGCGCTCTTCACCGCCGAGTACCTGGCCCGCCTGGCGTGCGTGCGCCACCCCTGGCGCTACGCGCGCAGCCCCTTCGGCATCATCGACCTGGTGGCGGTTTTGCCCACCTACCTGGCGATACTCGTGCCCGGGTTGCACGCCCTGATCGACGTGCGCGTGCTGCGCTTGCTGCGGGTCTTTCGCATCTTCAAGCTCGGCGCCTACGTGGCCGAGTTCGGCGCCCTGGGCCAGGCGCTCGCAGCGTCGCGCCGCAAGATTCTGGTGTTCATGTCGTTCGTCTTGCTCGTGGTGGTGGTGATGGGCACACTGATGTACGTGGTGGAAGGGCCGGCCAACGGCTACACCAGCATCCCCGTCGGCGTGTACTGGGCCATCACGACAATGACCACGGTGGGCTTCGGCGACATCACGCCCAAGACCGACCTGGGCCGCTTGCTCGCCTCGCTGATGATGCTGCTCGGCTGGGGCACGCTCGCGGTGCCGACCGGCATCGTCAGTGCCGAGTTCACCGCGCGCAGGTTCCAGCGTGCGCCGACCACCCGCACCTGCCACGAGTGCCTGAGCGAAGGCCACGCCCCTGGTGCGCAGTTCTGTTGCGACTGTGGCGCGCGGCTGCCGCCGTGGCAGCGTGATGCGGAGAGCGCGCCGTGACACCGGGCCCGATTCGCGCCGTGATCGTCGATCTCGACGGCACGATGATCGACACCGTGGGTGACTTCATCAAGGCGTTGAACCTGAGCCTGGGCGCGCTCGCGCTGCCGCCGGTCGACCGCGCCTTCGTCGAGCGCACCGTCGGCAAGGGCTCGGAGCATTTGATCCGCAGCACGCTGCAGCACGTGGAGGCCGACGCGGCGCGTTACGACGATGCGTGGGCGCTTTACCAGCGCCACTACCTCACCATCAACGGCGAACACGCCACGGTCTACCCGGGCGTGGTCGAAGGGCTGGAGCGGCTTGCTTCACGCGGCCTGAAGCTCGCCTGCCTGACCAACAAGCCGACCGCGTTCGCCGTGCCGCTGTTGCGTTCGAAGGGCTTGCACTTCTACTTCGCCGCGGTGTTCGGCGGCGACGCCTTCGAGCGCAAGAAGCCCGACCCGCTGCCGTTGCTGTAGACCTGCGAAGCGCTCGGCAGTTTGCCGGCGCACACGCTGATGCTCGGCGATTCGAGCAACGACGCGCGTGCGGCGCGCGCCGCCGGTTGCCCCGTGGTGCTGGTGAGCTACGGCTACAACCATGGCGAGCCGGTCGCGTCGGCGGGAGCCGACGCGGTGATCGACCGACTCGACGACTTGCCTCTGGACTGAACCCTCAGTTGTTCATGTCGCGCGCCGGCGGCGGCGCCTTGCCGAGCAGCGCGTTCTTCAACTGCGCGTCGGCCGGCGACTTGCCGAGCCAGATCTTCATCAGGGCGGTGAAGAATTCCGGCTCCTTGATCGGCTCGCCCGCGGCCTTGCCGTTGATGACGACCGTGGTGCCGGTGCCCGGCACCCAGTCGACGTAGAAGTATTCGCCGGCGGCGAGCTTCTTCTTGGCCGAGAAGATGTCGCTCAGGCGCAGCGTGCCGGCAATCGACTTCGAGAATTCCTCGCGCGGTGCGTTGTCCTGCATGCCGCGGGTGAAGAGCTTGCCGAGTTCGTTGGCGTCGATGTCGCGCAGCATCACGATGTGCATGCGTTTCGGGCCGGGCGCGGCGTACACCTCTTCGGGCGTGCCGACCTTGGCGCCGATGTACAGCGCGGCGGTGTAGACCTTGAAGATGGCCTTGTAGCGCACGCCGGCGCCGTTGAGCACGAGCTTGGCGGGGCCGAGTTGTTCGCTGGCTTCGTACTTCACGCCACCGACTTCGATGGCCTGGGCCCGGGCCGCGAGCGGCGCCATGAAGAGCAGGGCGGAAAGGATCGCGGCAGAAAAGACAGTCATGTGTCGGAGCACGGCACACCTCCAAAAGAGAAGCGGGACCGAACGGCCCCAAATGTGTCTCAGTGTGGCCAGCGCCGACAATGCTGTCCAGCAACGTTTTCACGTTCGCTTTCAGCGCGAGGCCGGCTGAACCCTCGCTGCTACACTTTCGGCCATGTTTTCAACGCGCAAACCAACCAAAGGGTCGCACGACCGGGGAGCCTGGCCCTGGCGGGGCCCGCTTCGCGCCGCACCGGCGCTGGTTTAGTTTGCTGCGGGCAGCGCCGGGTTCGAACGAACCGGCACGCACCCTCGGCTCCACCGGCTGGCGCCACGCCGGCCGAACCCACCGACATGAAATCATCACGCGGGCAAGGTGTCTTGCACTGAACTGCCGCCGTTCCCGCCGGGCTTTGGAGGGCCCTGACCCGTGATCACCGAACTCGAATTCAAGAGCCTGGCCTCGCAAGGCTACAACCGCATTCCGCTGATCGCCGAGGCGTTCGCCGATCTCGAAACGCCCCTGTCGCTGTACCTGAAGCTGGCTTATGCGAGCGGCGGGGGCAAGTACAGCTTCCTGCTCGAATCGGTGGTCGGGGGCGAACGTTTCGGGCGCTACTCGTTCATCGGCCTGCCGGCGCGCACGCTGCTGCGTGCCACCGGTTTCAAGACGGAGGTGGTGACGAACGGGCAGGTCGTTGAGGTCAACGAAGGCAACCCGCTCGACTTCATCGCCGCGTACCAGAAACGCTTCAAGGTCGCGCTGCGCCCCGGCATGCCACGTTTCTGCGGTGGCCTGGCGGGTTACTTCGGCTACGACGCGGTGCGTTTCATCGAGCCCAAGCTCGCGAAGACGCACAAGACCGGCGGCATCGACACCCCCGACATCCTGCTGCTGCAGTGCGAAGAGCTCGCGGTGATCGACAACCTGTCGGGCCGGCTGTACCTGATCGTCTACGCCGACCCGGGCCAGCCCGAGGCCTTCCACAACGCCAAGCGGCGCCTCGCCGAACTGGGCGACAAGCTGAAGTACAGCGTGACCGCGCCGGCCGTGAAACGCGGCGCGGCGCATGGTGTGGAGCGCGAGTTCGGCAAGGAGGCCTACATCGCCGCGGTGCTGCGCGCGAAGGACTACATCGCTGCCGGCGACATGATGCAGGTGCAGGTGGGCCAGCGGCTCTCCAAGCGCTACACCGAGTCGCCGCTGAGCCTGTACCGCGCGCTGCGCTCGCTGAACCCGTCGCCCTACATGTACTTCTACGACATGGGCGAGTTCCAGATCGTCGGCGCGTCGCCGGAGATCCTGGTGCGCCAGGAGCACACGCCGGAAGGCGACAAGGTGACGATCCGGCCACTGGCGGGCACGCGCCCGCGCGGCGCCACGCCCGAGATCGACAAGGCGCTCGAAGCCGAACTGAAAGGCGACCCGAAAGAGCGCGCCGAACACGTGATGCTGATCGACCTGGCGCGCAACGACATCGGCCGCATCGCGAAGACCGGCAGCGTGAAGGTGACCGAAGCCTTCACGGTCGAGCGCTATTCGCACGTGATGCACATCGTCAGCAACGTCGAGGGTTTGCTGAAAGACGGCATGACGAGTCTCGACGTGCTGCGCGCCACGTTCCCGGCCGGCACGCTGACCGGCGCGCCGAAGGTGCGGGCGATGGAGATCATCGACGAGCTCGAACCCGTCAAGCGCGGCATCTACGGTGGCGCCTGCGGTTACCTGAGTTTTGCCGGCGACATGGACGTGGCGATCGCGATCCGCACCGGCATCGTGAAGGACCAGGTGCTGTACGTGCAGGCGGCGGCCGGTGTGGTGGCCGACTCGGTGCCCGAGCTCGAATGGAAAGAGACCGAAGCGAAGGCGCGGGCGCTGATCCGCGCGGCCGAACTCGTCGAGGAGGGCTTCTGACATGTTGCTCATGGTCGACAACTACGACTCCTTCACCTACAACCTGGTGCAGTACTTCGCCGAGCTCGGCGAAGAGGTGCGTGTGTTCCGCAACGACGAGATCGACGTGCAGGGCATCGCGGCGCTGCGGCCCGACAAGCTGGTGCTCTCGCCCGGGCCGTGTTCGCCGGCCGAAGCCGGCGTGTGCGTTGCGGCGATCGAGGCCTTCACCGGCCAACTGCCGATCCTCGGCGTCTGCCTGGGCCACCAGGCCATCGGCGCCGCGCTCGGGGGCAAGGTGGTTCGCGCCAAGACCCAGATGCACGGCAAGACCGACGTGATCTGCACCGACGAGCGGGGTGTCTACACCGCGCTGCCGAAGGAGTTCACCGTGATCCGCTACCACTCGCTGGTGATCGAACGGGCTTCGTTGCCGGCGATGCTCGACGTGACCTCGACCTCGCAGGACGGCGAGATCATGGGCGTGCGCCACCGCGAGCTCGCGGGCACGAAGATGCCGCTCGAAGGGGTGCAGTTCCATCCGGAGTCGATCCTGACCGAGCACGGGCACGCGATGCTGAAGAACTTTCTGGAACTGGCCGCATGAAGCGAAGGGCGAGGGGCCCCGTTCGCGGGGATCGACCAGCGCAATGCGGCCGAGCCACCGACCCCGCGACGGGTCGTATGAGACTAAAAGTACCGGAGGTGGCCGCATGAAGACTGTCGATCTGCGAAGCGACACGGTCACGCAGCCCACCGCGGCGATGCGAGAGGCCATGCTCGCCGCCCCGCTCGGCGACGACGTGTTCGGCGACGACCCGACCGTGAATGCTTTGCAAGCGCGCATCGCCGAGCTGCTCGGAAAGGAAGCAGCGATCTTCGTGCCCACCGGCACGCAGAGCAACCTCGTCGCGATCATGAGCCACTGCGGGCGCGGCGACGAGTACATCGTCGGCCAGATGGCGCACACCTACCGCTGGGAAGGCGGCGGTGCGGCGGTGCTCGGCAGCGTGCAGCCGCAGCCGCTGGAACATCAGCCCGACGGCTCGCTCGCACTGCAAGACATCGAAGCCGCGATCAAGCCCGACGATTCGCACTTCGCGCGCAGCCGGCTGCTCGCGCTCGAGAACACGATCGGCGGCAAGGTGTTGCCGATGTCGTATCTCGCCGATGCGACCGCGCTCGCGCGCCGACGCGGCCTGGCGACGCACCTCGACGGCGCGCGGCTGTTCAACGCCGCCGTGGCACTGGGCGGTGACCCGAAGACACGCGCCCGCGAGATGGCGCAGCTTTTCGACACCGTCTCGGTGTGTTTCTCCAAAGGCCTCGGCGCGCCCGCCGGCTCGGCGCTCGTCGGCCCGAGCGAGTTGATCAAACGCGCGCACCGCTGGCGCAAGATGCTCGGTGGTGGCATGCGCCAGTCGGGCTTGCTCGCGGCAGCGGCGCGGCACGCGCTCGATCACCATGTCGATCGCCTCGCCGACGACCACGCGCTCGCACAGCGCTTGGCGAGCGGGCTGCAGGGCCTGCCGGGTTTGACGGTCGAGCCGCCGCAGACCAATATCGTCTTCGCCGACCTGCAAGGCGAGCGCGCGGCCGGCCTGATGGCGCACCTGAAAGCGCGCGGCGTGCTTGCCACCGGCCTGTACAAGCTGCGTTTCGTGACGCACCTGGATGTCGATGCGGCGGGCATCGACCGCACTATTGCCGCCGTGCGTGAACACCTTTCCGCCTGAACGACTGAGGGAGTCCCGATGAGCATCACCAACCTCGACGCGCTGACGCGCACCATCGACCACCGCGAGATCTTCCACGACGAAATGCTGGCGCTGGTGCGCCGCATCATGAGCGGCGAGATGTCGCCGGTGATGATGGCGGCGCTGCTCGTCGGCCTGCGTGTCAAGAAAGAAACCATCGGCGAGATCACCGCGGCGGCGCAGGTGATGCGCGAGTTCTCGACCAAGGTCGAGGTGGCCGACCGGACCCACCTGGTCGACATCGTCGGCACCGGCGGCGACGGCTCGCACACCTTCAACATCTCGACCTGCAGCATGTTCGTGGCGGCGGCGGCCGGCGCACGCGTCAGCAAACACGGCAACCGCAGCGTCAGCAGCAAGTCGGGCAGCGCCGACGTGCTCGAGGCGATGGGCGTGCCACTGACACTCACGCCGGCCGCGATCGCGACCTGCATCGAAGACACCGGCATCGGTTTCATGTTCGCGCCGAACCACCACCCGGCGATGAAGAACGTCGGCCCGGTGCGCAAGGAACTCGGCATCCGCACCATCTTCAACATCCTCGGGCCGCTGACGAACCCGGCCGATGCGCCGAACATCCTGATGGGGGTGTTCCACCCCGATCTGGTCGGCATCCAGGTGCGGGCGCTGCAGCGGCTGGGCGCGGAACACGCGGTCGTCGTCTACGGGCGCGACGGGATGGACGAGGTTTCGCTCGGTGCGGCCACGATGGTCGGCGAGTACAAGGACGGCGGCATCCACGAGTACGAGATCCACCCTGAAGACTTCGGTTTGACGATGGCGAGCAACCGCGCATTGAAGGTCGAGACGCCGGAGCAGTCGAAGGCCTTGTTGCAGTCGGTGCTGGAGAACGTCGACGGCCCGGCGCGCGACATCGTGATGTTGAACGCCGGCGTGGCGCTGTACGCCGCGAACGTGGCGGCCAGCATGGTCGATGGCGTGGCGCTGGCGCGCGAAGCGCTGGCGTCGGGCAAGGCGTTGGCGAAGCAGACGCAGTTCGTGGCGCGCACGCAGGAGCTGGCCAAGGCATGAGTGACATCCTCGACAAGATCGTCGCCGTCAAGCGCGACGAGATCTCGCTGGCACGCCGCAAGCGCGACCTGGCGTCGCTTCGGCGTGATGCCGAATCGCTGGGTGGCCAGCGTGACTTTGTGGGCGCGCTGAGCGGCAAGATCGGCGCCGGCGCGGCTGCGGTCATTGCCGAAGTCAAAAAGGCCAGTCCGAGCAAGGGCGTGTTGCGCGAACATTTCGTGCCGGCCGAAATCGCCGCGAGCTACGAGCGCCACGGCGCCGCCACGCTGAGCGTGCTGACCGACGTGCAGTTCTTCCAGGGCAGCGCGGCCTACCTCGAACAAGCGCGGGCGGCCTGCGCCTTGCCGGTCTTGCGCAAGGACTTCATGGTCGATTCGTATCAGGTCTTCGAAGCCCGCGCGATGGGCGCCGACTGCATCCTGCTGATCGCTGCCTGCCTCGACGATGCGCAGATGGCCGACCTGGAAGCGCAGGCCCATGCGCTGAGCATGTCGGTGCTGGTTGAAGTGCACGACGGCGCCGAACTCGATCGCGCGTTGCGTCTGAAAACGCCGCTGGTCGGCATCAATAACCGCAACCTGCGGACCTTCGAGGTCACGCTCGAGACCACGCTGGGCCTGCTGGCGCAGGTGCCGCCCGAGCGCCTGCTCGTCACCGAAAGTGGCATCCTCGGCCCGGCCGACGTGAAGCGCATGCGTGCTGCGGGCGTGCACGCGTTCCTGGTCGGCGAGGCCTTCATGCGCGCCGATGACCCCGGCGCCGCGCTGGCGAGCCTGTTCACGTGACCGCCGACGATCTGCCGGCAGCGTTCGACACGCTGCCCGAGGCCTGGGCGAAAGTGTTGCCGGGCTGGACGCCGGCTTTGAAGGCCGAGGTGTGCCGGAGCGTCCGTGAGGTGTCGGGCGATCGGCCGATCGGGCCGCCCGACCCGTTTCGCGCGTTGCGCCTGGTGGCACCCGACCAGGTGAAGGTCGTGATCTTCGGCCAGGACCCGTACCCGACGGCCGGCCATGCCGACGGCCTGGCGTTCTCCGCCGGGCAGGGCCGGCCACGTTCGCTCGGGCGCATCTTCGAGGTGCTGGTGCAGGACCGGCCGGGCTTCGCACCCCCGGCGGCGTGGAAACTCGACCCTTGGGCCGCCCAGGGTGTGCTGTTGCTGAACCCTGCGCTGACCGTCGAAATCGGGGTCACAGGAAGTCATTTGAAGGTCGGTTGGCAAGCGCTCACAACTCAGATCGTCGAGCTTCTGTGCCGCGAGAGTTTGCCGCCGGTCTTCTTGCTGTGGGGCTCCAAGGCGCAGGCGTTCTTCGCCCGGGCGAAGCCGCTGGCTGCGTCGCCACGGGTGCTGGTGGACCGCCATCCGTCGTACGACATCAAGCGCGAATTCATGCAGGACGGCAGCCACTTCGTGGCCACCCAAGCCTTGGTCGACTGGTGGGCCTTCGATCAGGCGGCTCCGGACAGTGGTATAGTCTGAGGTTCGCCTCGGAGGGGTGGCCGAGTGGTTAATGGCAGCAGACTGTAAATCTGCCCTCTAACGAGTACGCTGGTTCGAATCCAGCCTCCTCCACCAAGTGGCGTGTCGGTTTTTGAGTTTTTTTGTGTGCGCAGCGGGCGGGTTCTGGTGGGCTCGCGCAGACTCCCGGGCGGGAGTAGTTCAATGGTAGAACCCCAGCCTTCCAAGCTGATGACGCGGGTTCGATTCCCGTCTCCCGCTCCAGTGTCGGTGATGTGAAGAAGCTGTCAGCACAGGCTTGGTTACCGCGCGTGACCAAGCCTGTACTGATTCGAAAGATCAGGCCCATGTGGCTCAGTGGTAGAGCACTCCCTTGGTAAGGGAGAGGTCGCGCGTTCGATCCGCGCCATGGGCACCAAGAGACGTAAGACAGGACAGCGGGAATCGCTTCGCGATCCCTTCTCTTTTTGGAGAAAGAAAATGGCAAAAGGCAAATTCGAGCGCACCAAGCCGCACGTGAACGTGGGGACCATTGGTCACGTGGATCATGGCAAGACCACCTTGACGGCGGCGATCACGACGGTTCTGAGCAAGCTGTTCGGTGGCGAGGCCAAGGCCTACGACCAGATCGATGCGGCGCCGGAAGAAAAAGCCCGCGGCATCACCATCAACACCGCGCACGTCGAATACGAGACCAAGAACCGGCACTACGCCCACGTCGACTGCCCCGGCCACGCCGACTATGTGAAGAAC
>Ga0209883_1000149_pt1 | contig 16145 bp, 15 predicted proteins | sample GWRWT4_21May14_FD_187196 | JGI IMG/M metagenome (GOLD analysis project Ga0209883, IMG submission 187196) | Sand microcosm microbial communities from a hyporheic zone in Columbia River, Washington, USA - GW-RW T4_21-May-14 (SPAdes) (version 2) | ecosystem: Engineered > Artificial ecosystem > Sand...
TCGGTGTTCTCGCCGGGCGGCGAACTGCTCGAGTTCCACGCTGCGCCGGAGGGTTACTGCACCAACCTCTGCTTCGGCGGCGCTGACCGGCGCACCGCGTTCATCACCTTGTCAGGCCACGGCCAGCTGTTCGCGGCGCACTGGCCGCGCGCGGGGCTGCCACTGACGGCCTGATCAAACCACACGAAAGCGATCTGCATGAAACAACTCCCCCACCGCGGTCGACGTGACTTGCTTCAGGCCGGCGCGAAGCTCGTTGTCGCAGCGGCCGCGGCATGGTCACTTCCTGCCGCGGCGCAGCCGACGTGGCCCGACCGGGTCATCCGCATCATCGTTCCCTATGCGGCTGGTCAGGGTGCCGATGTGTTGACACGGCTGATGGCGCAGGAGCTGTCGAAGACGCTGGGTCAGACCATCATCGTGGAGAACCGCGCCGGTGCCGGCGGCAACATCGGCACTTCCGCGGCGGCCAAGTCGGCGCCGGATGGCTACACATTCCTATTGGGGACGAACGCGACCAACGCGGCCAACGAATTCCTGTACCCGAGCCCGGGCTACAGCGCGGCCACCGACTTCGACGCCGTGGCGATGATCGGTGCGCTGCCGATGGTCATCTGCACCTCGGACGCCGAACTGCCCACCAACGGCATCGCGCAGTTGATCACCCGCGCCCGCGCCAAGCCCGACACCATGAACGTCGGGCTGCCGAGCACGACCGCCAGCGTCGTCTTCGCGCAATTCGTGAAGTCGGCGCAGGCACCGCTGTTCGGCGTGAAATACAAGGCCTCGGGCCAATCCATGACCGACGCGATCGGAGGGCAGATTCCGCTCGTCGTCGACACCGTCATCGCCGCGCGGCCGCACATCGCCAGCGGGCGGCTGCGTGCGCTGGGCATCACCTCGCTGAAACCGAGCGAGATGCTCCCCGGGGTGAAGTCGGTGGCCGAGCAGGGTGTGCCGGGCTTCGATGTGGTCGCGTGGGATGCATTGTTCGCGCCGCGCGGCACGCCGCCCGATGTGGTCCAGAAGATGAGCGAGCACGTTCAGCGTGTGCTTCAGCGGCCAGAGATGCGCGCCAGGCTGATGGAGATCGGGGTCGATCCGATCGTCATGGCACCTGCGCAGCTCGATGCCTTCGTCAAGGAAGAGCGCCGCAAGTGGGGCGCCATCATCAAGGCGGCCGACATCCGCGTCGACTGATTCGGGCGAGACAACGAACCGGGAACACACGCATTGACGCGTCTCTCAAAAGAATGCATTATGCATTACACATTAAACAAGGAAATCCATGAGCACTGAAACCACCACTTCCCACGGCGACGCCCCCGCCGAAGGGCTGATCACCGACAAGGCGATCGCCGATGCCCGGGCCATGATCGGCCTGCACCTGCGCCCCGAAGGCCCCTACCTGCAGGACGCCACCGCCGACACCCTGCGCAACTGGTGCAACGGCATCGGCGACCTGAACCCGCTGTACCGCGACATCGGCTACGGCGCCGGCACGCGCTTCGGCACGATGCTGGGTCACCCGATGTTCCCGATGGCTTTCGGCTGGCTCGGCCGCACGCGCTGGGGCCTGCCCGGCGTGCACGGCTTCTATGCCGGCAACGACTGGGAGCTGTTCCGCCACATTCGCCCGGGCGACCGCATCTCTGCCATCGAACGTGTCGTCGGCGTGGAGGTGAAGGAGAGCAAGTTCTCGGGGCGCCTGGTGCTGCAGTACGTGGAAGCCTGTTACTACAACCAGCGCAGCGAACTCGTTGCGCGCGGCTTGGGCACCTGCACGCGGCACGAACGTAAGGCGGCGCGCGACACCGGCAAGTACAAGGAAATCGAGCAGCACGAGTACACGAACGAGGCCCACGACCGCATCGACCAGATGGTGCTCGACGAGCCGAAGAACATCCGCGGCGCTGCCATGCGCTACTGGGAGGACGTGGTTGAAGGCGAAGAACTGCCGACCATCGCGCGCGGCCCGCTCTCGTTGATGGACACGATGGGGTTCCTGGTCGGTTGTGGCCGCGGCCACACGCACGGCGTGGTGCTGCAGACGGCGGTCAAGCACCCGGGCCACTTCTTCCGCAACCCGGAAGCCGGTGGTGGCGTGGAGTACACCGGCATCGGCCACCACCGCGAGTCGGTGGCCAAGGAGGTGGGCGTACCCGGCACCTACGATTACGGCCCGCAGCGTTCGTCGTGGATGTGCTCGCTGATCACCAACTGGATGGGCGACGCGGGCGTGCTCAAGCGTGTGCGCACCGAGATGCGGCGCTTCAACATCGTCGGCGACACGACCTTCTGCAAGGGCAAGGTGATCCGCAAGTACGTGAAGGACAACACCGCGCTCGTGGACATCGAGATCGCGGCCGAGAACCAGCGCGGCGAGGTCACCACGCCGGGCATCGCGACCGTGGCGCTGCAGTCGCGCGACGTCAAGCTGCCGGCCTTCATCGACGGCTCCGCCATCGATCTCGAGCTGCCTGTGGTCCGCTGACCGGCGGGCACCGGCAACCACGAGGCACAACACCGATGCAGTCGAACGCTTCTGCCAGCGCTGCAGCGCTGCCGCTCTCCGGTTGCCGTGTGCTCGAGCGCTCGCGCACCGTCGCGGCCGCCTATGCGGGACGCCTCCTCGCTGCGATGGGCGCCGAGGTCGTGATGCTGGAGCCCGTGGGGGGGTCGCCGCTGCGCCGGGCGGCGCCGCTGCTGCAGGACAGCGGCGAGAGCGCGCTGTTCGCCTACCTCTCGGTCGGAAAACGCAGCCTCGTGTGCGATCTGGAATCGCGAGCCGGGCGCCTGATGTTGGCGCGCGAACTGGCCAGCGCCGACATTCTCATCGACGACACCCCGGTGCGGAGCCGTCCCGCGCACGGGCTCGACCCCGCGACGATCGGCGCACGTTTCACGGAACTCGTGCATGTCAGCGTCTTGCCCTTCGGAGCGACCGGCCCGAAGGCCGACTGGGATGGCGAGGAGGTCAATCTGCTGCATGCCGGCGGCGAGGGTTTCCTGCTACCAAACGGCTTGTCGATCGAACTCTTCCCCGACCGCGCTCCGCTGAAGGTCTACGGGCACTTCGGCAGCTACCAGGGCGGTGCCACGGCGGCGTTTTGTGCGTTGTCTGCATGGTGGGCCGTCACGGAGGGCGGCGGCCAGTATGTCGACGTGTCGGTGCAGGACGCAGTGCTTGCCGTGGGCGCGTTCGCGCTGCAGCGGCTCGGCGACGGTTCGCTCGAACACCGCACGACGCGCAGCTTTCGCTATGGCGGCGTGTTCGAGGCACAGGACGGGTTCGTCGAACTGCTCACGCTCGAAGACCGCCAGTGGAGTGCGCTCGTCGAGGTACTCGGCCAGCCGGCATGGGCCGCCGACGAGGCGTTGCTCGACCCGCTGGAACGGAGCCGCCGCGGCAAGGAGATCAATGGCCACATCCGCGAATGGATGGCGCGCCACTCGGTGGACGACATCGTGCGACGCGCGCAGGAGCTCGGCGTGCCCGCGGCGAAGTACCGAACGCCAGCCGAAGTGATGGCCGGGGACCATGAGCGCGAGCGCGGTCTCTTCGGCGACATCGTGCTCGAGAGTGGCACGCCCGCGAGCGTGCTGGTCGCGCCGTTTCAGTTCCGCTGCACCCCGTTGCACGGCGGCGGGCGGGTGCCCCCGCTCGACGAGATGGCCCGGGAGTCGAGCGAATGAGCCGCGACCCCCGCGCCAAGGCGCCACTCGGCGGCGTGCGCATCGCCGATTTCACGATCCATGCCGCCGGCCCGTTTTGCACGCACCTGCTGTCGCAGCTCGGCGCCGAGTGCATCAAGATCGAAAGCCGCACCCGGCCCGACGCCTTCCGCAAGCCGCACGCGGTCTATGGCCGGATGTCCGCAGCGACTTTCGATCAGGTGTCTGCCAACAAGCTGTCGGTGCGGCTGAACCTGAAGCAGCCCGAAGCCGTGGCGCTCGCCAAGCGGCTGGTCGCCTTGTCCGACGTGGCTGCGGAAAGTTTCAGGCCGGGCGTCATGAAACGGCTCGGCCTCGGCTTCGATGCGCTCTGCGACGCCAAGCCCGACCTCGTGTTGCTCTCGCTGTCTTCGTGCGGGCAAAGCGGGCCCGACTCGCACTTCGCCGGCTACGCGCCCTTGTTCGGCGCCTGGGGCGGGCTGGGGTGGATGAGCGGTTACAGCGACGGCCCACCGATGGAAGTGCGCCATGCGATGGACCACGCTGCCGGCGTGCACGCCGCGCTGGCCACCGTGGCGGCGCTGCACCAGCGCCGCCGCACCGGCCGGCCGCAACACGTCGACCTGGCGGCCCGCGAAGTCGCCTCGGCCATGATCGGCGATGCGCTGGTATTGGCGAGCACAGGCGTCGCGCCCGTGCGCCCCGGCAACGGTGACCTCGGCATGGCACCGCACGGTGTTTACGCCACGGCCCGGCCCGATCGCTGGCTCACGATCGCGGTCCGCAGCGACGCCGAGTGGGAGGCGCTCGTGCGTGGCCTGGAGCAGGTCGACACCGACTTGCGCTTCGCCACGATGCCCTTGCGGCTGCGTCACCGCGAAGAACTCGACCGGCTGCTCACGCAATGGCTGGCGCCGCTGGACGCGGATGAGACGGCGGCGCGCCTGCAGCAGGCCGGCGTCTGCGCGCATGTTTCTTGGACCATGGAAGACATCGCCTCCGACCCGCACCTTCGCGAGCGAGGCGCCGTCACGGAAGTGAGCGCGCCCGACATTCCGCGCCGCCTCGCCGTGGGCGCACCGGCGCGGTTCAGCCGCACCGACGATGTCGGCATCCGGCGGCTGACGCCCACGCTCGGCCAGGACGAGGACTATGTCTTCGGCGAGTTGCTCGGCCTGAGCGCCGCGCAGCGTGCGGACCTCGAAGCACGCGAGGTCATCCTGTGAAGAACCGGCCGGAGAATGGGCCGGAGCATCGGCCCCGCCGTGAACCCAACCCCTGACAGAAAGGACGCGCTCGTGAAGGACGCCATCTACCTCGTGCTGGACATGGAGAACGACCTCGTCCACGCCGACGGGCCGAACGGCAAGGCCGCCTACGGCGAGCAGGTGCGTGGCCGGCAGGTTCTCGAGAACACGCGCAAAGCGCTCGACAAGGCGCGCGCCGCCGGCATGCACATCGGTTTCGTGCGTGTCGGCTTTTCGCCGGACTACCGCGAATGCCCGCCGAATTCGCCGATCTTCTTCGGCGCGCGCAAGAACGGCATCTTCAAGCTGGGGACCTGGGGCACCGAGGTGCACCCCGACCTCGGCCAGCAAGCTGGCGACTTCGACATCGTGAAGCACCGGGTCAGCCCGTTCTACAGCACGCCTCTGGAAGCGATCCTGCGCGCCCACGGGATCCGCAGGATCTACTGCTCGGGCATTTCCACCAACGCGGTGGTGCAAGCGACCGTGCGCGAAGGCCACGACCGCGACTACGAGATGGTGGTGCTGGAGGACTGCTGCTGCGGCCTTTCGACCGAGGAGCACGAGAACGCGATCCAGGGGCTGAAGCGCTTCTGCCGCCTCACGACATCACACGATGTCGTCTTCGAGTGAAACCGACATGACCCGCATCGCGCGCAGCCTGCTCTTCGTGCCGGGTGACCGGCCGGAGCGGTTCGACAAGGCCGTGGCCAGCGGCGCCGACGAAGTGATCCTGGACCTCGAAGACGCGGTGGCGCCCGGCGCCAAGCTGCAGGCCCGCGCCGCGGTCGCCGCCTGGCTGGCGGGCGGGCGCCCGGCGATCGTCCGCATCAACGCGGCGGACACAGAATGGTTCGAAGACGACCTGCGCATGGTCCAGTCGGCGCCAGGCGTCGGGGTGATGCTGTCCAAGGCCGAGGTGGACTCGCTCACACGCACGGCCCGGGCACTGCCCGGGCGCAGGATCGTCGCACTGCTCGAAACCGTCTCCGGCTACCTTGGGCTGCGGCAGCTATCCGCGGTCGCCGGCTTGGAGCGCATCGCGTTCGGCAGCGTCGACTTTTCGGCCGAGAGCGGCATCGCCGACGAAGGCGCCGCCATGACCGCGATCCGCACGCAGATCGTGCTGGAGTCTTGCCACGCCGGACTCGTGGCGCCGATCGACGGTGTCAGCGTGGAGTTCACCGACGAGCAGTTGATGCTGGCCCACGCGCTGCAATCGCGCCAACTCGGCTTCGGCGGCAAACTGTGCATTCATCCGCGGCAGGTTGCGGCGGTGAGTGCCGCCTTCAGCCCGACGCCCGCGGAACGGCAGTGGGCGGCCCGGGTGCTCGCCGCTTTCGAGGCCAGCCAAGGGGCTGCGACGGCGGTGGACGGCAAGATGATCGACAAGCCGGTGGTGGAGCGCGCGCGCCGCATTGCAGCCGGGGGTGAGGCGCGCGGCGGGGCATAGAATCCCGGACCGTGGCCAGGGAGACTGGCTCGATCGATCGTGGATTCGGCATTGTCCAAGGTCGCCCGACGACGCCAAGAACAACCCAGGATTGCACCGACCTGGCAAGGGCAGGCTGCCTCAGATGGACTACAGAACCAAAGAAGAGCAGGTCGCTGACTATCTGCGCGAGCGGATCATCTCCGGCGTGTACCCACGCGGATCGCGCCTGAAGCAGGCCGAGATCGCCGAGGAACTGCATCTGAGCATCACGCCGGTGCGCGAGGCGCTCAAGCTGCTCGCCGCCGAGGGCTACGTGAACGGCGACTCCTACCGCGGTGCTCGCGTCGTGCCCTTCGACGCCGCCGCTTCCGCCGAAATCCTCCAGCTGCGCCTGGTGCTGGAGTCGCAGCTGGTCCGCGGTGCGGTCGAAAAGATCACGGCCAAGGACATCACCGAAGTGAAAGCGCTGGCGGACGAATTTGCCGCCGCGTTCAAGAGCGGCGACCGTGCCGCTGCCCGCGGCATCAACTACCGGTTCCATCGGCGGCTGTACGACATCGCGAACATGCCGCAGACCTTGCACTTCGTGCAGATCCTGTGGGCGCGCTACCCGTTCGACCTGATCAACGCTGTGGAAGACCGTGGCACCGAGGCGGTGAAAGAACACGACGAGATCCTGAACGCGTTGACGACCGGCGACGCATCGTCCGCGATGCTGGCGATGCGCAAGCACATCGAGTCGGGGTGGTCGCTGCTGCCGACGACATGAATACGGCGCTGTAAGCTTGCCCGGCCCCGCGCGACTACGTCATCGAGCGTTTGCCGAAGGCCCTGCGCGGGCGGCCAGCGCCAACCTCTTCACCTCAGGAGCGACGTCGATGACAAAGCTGGTTTTCTCCACCGTGGCCGCGGCCTCTGCCCTGTTGACCGCGAGCGCATTCGCACAATCGCCAGCCGGCGCGCCGGTCGACCCGAACACCTTCCTGAACCAGTTCGAGGCCACGTTCGGCAAGTTCGAGGGTTTCCGCCGCTCGGGCGCCAAGGGTGTGTGCGCTGTCGGCGAATTCGTGGGCACGGCCGACGCACGCGCCCTCTCCACCACGTCGGCCTTCAGCGGAAAGCCGGTGCCGGTGGTGGTGCGCTTCTCGGTGGGCGGCGCGAACCCGAAGGCGCCCGACAACGCGAAGTCGCAGCGCAACCTGGCCTTGCAGTTCAACCTGCCCGACGGCGAAACATGGCAGATGGGCAACATCTCGGCGCCGGTGTTCGGCGCGTCGTCGCCCGAGCAGTTCCTGGGCCGCCTCGCGTCGCTGCAGCCCGACCCGGCCACCAAGATGCCCGACGCCGCCAAGGTCAAGGCCTTCACCGATGCCAACCCCGAAGTGCTGCTGCAGGGCAGGTACTACGCGTCGCAGCCGGTGCCGGCCAGCTTCGGTTCGGTCAACTACTGGGGCGTGCACGCCTTCGGCTTCGTCAACGCCGGCGGCACCAAACAATTCGGCAAGTGGATCTTCGAACCCGTGGGCGGGCTCCAGGGCCTGACCGACGACGAAGCCAAGGCCAAGGGCCCGGCCTTCCTGTTCGACGATCTGCGCCAGCGTGTGAAGGACGGCAAGGTCGCGTTCAACTTCAACCTCGAACTGGCGCAGGCCGGCGACAGGATCGACAGCGCCACCGTGCCGCTGCCCGAAGGCCGCAAGAAGGTCAACCTGGGCCTGCTGAAGATCACCTCCGTGAGTGAGGACGCCGGAGGCGCCTGCCTGACGATCACCTACAACCCGATGGTCCTGCCCAAGGGCGTGGAGGCGTCGGCCGACCCGATGATCGCGGCCCGCGCGGCGCCTTACGGTGTGGGGCTGGGGCGCCGACTGACCGAAGGTGCCAAGCAGCAGTAGCGAGTGTCAAGCGCTTGCATCGCCCAGCAAGCGCTGCGCCTCGCCGACGATCGCCTCGGCCGTGATCCCGAAGTGGCGGTACAGCGTCTCGGCTGGCCCTGACGCGCCGAAGCCGGTCATGCCGACGAAGCCGCCGCGGTCGCCCAACCAGCGGTCCCAGCCGAAGCGCAGCGCGGCTTCGCAGCCCACACGCACCGAACCGACGGGGCCGAGCACGCTGGTGCGGTAGGCGGCGTCCTGCGCGCCGAACAGCTCCCAGCTCGGCATCGAGACCACGGCGGTCGGCTTGCCGGCGCGTTGCAGTTGGTCGCGTGCGGCCAAGGCGAGCACGACTTCCGAACCTGTCGCCAGCAGCGTGACCTGGCGTGCGCCACCTTCGGCCTCGGCCAGCACGTAGGCGCCACGCCGCGACAGGTTGGTGGCGGTCGGGTCGCGGCGCACGTGCGGCAACGCCTGGCGTGCGAACACCAAAGTCGAGGGCCCGCTGCGGCGTTCCAGCGCGATCTCCCAGCACTCGGCGGCTTCCGCCGCGTCGGCCGGGCGCAGCACCAGCATGTTGGGCATCGCACGCAACGAGGCGAGAATCTCGACCGGCTGGTGCGTCGGGCCGTTGCGGCCGATGCCGATGGAGTCGTGGCTGAACACGAACTTGACCGGCAGCCCCATCAGCGCGGCCATGCGCATCGCCGGGCGCTCGTAGTCCGAGAACGCGAGGTAGGTCACGGCCAGCGGCAGCACGCCGCCATGCGCGGCCATGCCGTTGACCATGCCGCCCATCACGTGTTCGCGCACGCCGCAGTGCACGTAGGCGCCGGTGCGGTCGTCGGCGGTGAAGGCGGTCAGGCGCCGTTTGTGGTTCGTCGGCGCTTCGAGGTCGGCGCACGCCACCAGCCGCTCGGGCATCAGGTCGACCAGGGCATCGTTGATCTCGGCCGAGATGAAGATGCCGCTCGCCAGCGGCTCGCGTTGTGCGGCAGCGCGCTTGTATTCCGTCAGCACGTCGCGCCAGCCCTCGGGCAATTCGCCCGCGACGATGCGTTCGAACTCGGCGCGCGCGGCTGCCGGCAGCGCGGCCACGCGTGCGGCCCAGTCGGCGCGCTCGCCACGGTGGCGGCGGCCGGCCTCGCGCCAGCTCGCGAGCAGGTCGGCCGGCACCTCGAACGGTGCATGCGGCCAGCCGAGCAGCGCGCGTGCTGCCGCCGCGTCTTCGGGCAGCAGCTTGCCACTGTGGCCGCCGCGCTGGCCTTGAAGCCGCGCGATACCACGCGCGATCACGGTGCGGCAGGCAAGCAGCGAAGGCCGCGGGTCGGCCTTGGCGGCGGCGATCGCATCCGACACCGCTTCGAGGTCGTGGCCGTCGACCTCCACCACATGCCAGCCCGCGACGCGGAAGCGCTCGGCCACGTCTTCGCTGATCGACAGGTCGGTGGTGCCGTCGTCGGTGATGCGGTTGTCGTCCCACAGAAGGGTCAGCTTGCTCAAGGCGAGGTGCCCGGCCAGCGAGATCATTTCCTGGCCGATGCCCTCCTGCAGGCAGCCGTCGCCGACGAAGGCCCAGGTGCGATGGTCGACGATGCCAGGCCCGAAGCGCGCGTTCAGAAACGCTTCGGCCACCGCCATGCCGAAGGCGTTGGCGATACCCTGGCCGAGCGGGCCGGTGGTGACTTCGATGCCCGAGGCGATGTCGATTTCCGGGTGGCCTTCGCAGCGCGAGCCGAAGTCGCGGAAGGTGCGGACCTGCTCTAGCCCCAAGTGTTCATAGCCGCTCAGGTGCAGCAGCGCGTAGAGCAGCATCGAGCCGTGGCCGTTCGACAGCACCACGCGGTCGCGGTCGGGCCAGGTCGGGTCGGCGGCGTCGAACTTCAGGTGCCGCGTGTACAGCGCGGTGGCGATCTCGGCCATGCCGAGCGGCACGCCCTGGTGGCCTTCGCCGGCGCGCACGATGGCGTCGATGGCGAGAAAGCGGATCGCGTTGGCGAGAGGATTCAGGGTCGGTTCGGGCATGGCAACGGCTCTTGCAGGCGGACGTGACGGGTCTTCAGGCCAACCAGGACTTGATGCGTGCGCCGAGCGTCTCGCGGCTGATGCCGTAGCGGTCGTGCAGCGTCGGCAGTGCGCCGGCATCGAGAAAGGCGTCGGGCAGGCCGGCGAGCTGGAAGCCGGCAGGCTGCACGCGGTGGCGCAGCAGCGCACTCGCGACAGCTTCGCCGAGCCCGCCGATCACCGAGTGGTTCTCGGCGACGACGACGAGCCGGTGTTTGTAGCGCACGGCCTCGACGATGGCCGCTTCGTCGAGCGGCTTGATCGTGGGGCAGTGCAAGACCGCGACGCCGACCTTGTCGGTCGCCAGGTCGGCCGCCACTTCGAGCGCACGCATCGTCATGATGCCGCTCGAGATGACGAGCACATCGGCGCCTTCGCGCAGCAGCTTGGCTTTGCCCAACTCGAAGCTGTAGCCTTCGATCTCGTCGAGCACCATCGGCACGCCGCCGCGCAGCAGCCGCATGTAGACCGGGCCCTGGTGCGCCGCGATCTGCGGCACGGCCTGTTCGATGTCGAGCGCGTCGCAGGGGTCGACGATGGTCAGGCCCGGTATGCCGCGCATCATCGCCAGGTCTTCGGTCGCCTGGTGGCTCGGGCCGTAGCCGGTGGTCAGGCCGGGCAGGGCGCAGCAGATCTTGACGTTCAGGTTCTCTTCGGCGATCACCTGGTGGATGAAGTCGTAGGCGCGGCGTGTGCCGAACACGGCGTAGGTGGTCGCGAAGGGCACCATGCCTTCCTTCGCCATGCCACCGGCCGCGCCCATCAGCAGCTGCTCGGCCATGCCCATCTGGAAGAAGCGCTCGGGGTAGGCCTGCGCGAACAGGTGCAGGTCGGTGTACTTGGCGAGGTCGGCCGTGAGGCCCACGACCTCGGGGCGGGTGGCCGCGTACTCGACCAGTGCCTTGCCGAACGGCGCCGCTTTCACGCGCTGCCCTTCGGAGGCGATCGAGGCGATCATCGCCGAGGTGGTGAGCTTGGGCTTTTTCTCTGCAACGGTGCCGTTCATGCCAGCGCTCCTTCGGTCTTCGCGGTCGGTCGGGTGGCATCGACGATGCCGATGGCCTCTTGCCATTCGGGCGGGTCGACGCGAATGAAGTGGTTCTTCTCGCGCTGCTCGAGGAAGGGCACGCCCTTGCCCATCAACGTGTCGAACAGGATCACGCGCGGCTTCGGCTCCGCCAGTGCGCGCGCGGCGTCGAAGGCGGCCAGCACCGCGGGCAGGTCGTTGCCGTTGACACGCTGCACGTGCCAGCCGAACGCGGCCCACTTGTCGGCGAGCGGCTCGAAGCCGAGCACCTTGCCCGACGGGCCGTCGGCCTGCTGGTTGTTCACGTCGACCAGGCAGATCAGGTTGTCGAGCCGGTGGTGCGGCGCGCCCATCGCCGCTTCCCAGGTCGAGCCCTCGTCGAGTTCGCCGTCGGACATCGAGTTGTAGACGAAGGCCGGGTTGCCCTTCAACTTCAGCGCGAGCGCGATGCCCACGCCGATGATCAGGCCCTGGCCGAGCGAGCCGCCCGACATCTCCATGCCCGGCGTGTAGGTCGCCATGCCCGACATCGGCAGGCGGCTGTCGTCGCTGCCATAGGTTTCGAGTTCGCTCTCGGGAATGATGCCGGCCTCGATCAGCGCCGCGTAGTGCGCGATCGCGTAGTGGCCATGCGAGAGCAGGAAGCGGTCGCGGCCTTCCCATTCGGGCTCGGCCGGGCGCAGGTTCATCGCGTGGCAGTAAGCCACCGCCAGCACATCGGCCCAGCCGAGCGCCTGGCCGATGTAACCCTGGCCTTGCACCTCGCCCATGCGCAGTGCGTAGCGGCGGATGCGGTGGGCGGCCAGGGCCAGCGCCGGCAGCGTGGCGGCAGTGGTGGAAGTCATGGAGTGGTCCTTTCAGCGTCGAACAATTTCATTTCAGGATGCTCGCGGGCACATAGGAGACGAGGGCGAGCACGGCGAAGGCGACCAGGTAGAACGGCCCCAGCTCACGCACCGTCTGACCCACCTTCACCTTGGCCAGCGCGCTGGTGATGAACAGCGTGGTGCCGACCGGCGGCGTGTACAGGCCGATGGCGAGGTTCACGACCATCATGATTCCGAGCTGCGTCATGTCCATGCCGATGCTGTTCGCCAGCGGCACGAACACCGGCGTGAGCAGCAACACGGCGGCCGGCAGGTCGATGAACATGCCGAGGAACAGCATCAGCAGGTTCATCAGCAGGATCACCAGCCACTTGGCGTGCACGTTGGCCTGCACCCAGGCCGCGATGCCCTGCGGCATCTGGTCGAAGGTGAGCAGCCAGCCGATCGCGGCCGACGCCATGATCACGAGCAGCACCACGCCGGTGGCGAGGCCAGCCTGAACCACCGCGTCGTTGAGCCGGCGCCAGCCGAGGTCGCGGTAGATCGCCACCGACACCAGGCCGGCGTACAGCGTCGACAGCACGGCCACTTCGGTGGGCGTGGCGATGCCGAAGCGCAGGAAGATGATGATCAAGACCGGCAGCAGGATCGCCGGCGCCGCGTAGGCCATGTGGCGGCGGAACGCGACCGCGTCGAACGGCGAAGTGTCGCGCGGGAAGTTGCGGCGGCGCCCGACCCACCAGCACATGAACATGAAGCCGGCGCACATCAGCAGCCCCGGCAGCACGCCGGCGACGAACAGCGAGGCGATCGACGCGTTCGAGGTCAGCGCGAACAGGATCATCGGGATCGACGGCGGGATCAGGATGTCGATCGTGGCCGCGGCGGCCAGCGTGGCTGCCGAGAACGCGGCCGGGTAACCGAGGCGTTTGTGCCAGGGGATCATCAGCGAGCCGATCGCCGAGGCGTCGGCCACGGCCGAGCCCGAGACCCCGCCGAAGAGCGTCGACGACAACACGCCCACCTGCGCCGGGCCACCGTGGAATCGGCCGATCAGCGCCGACAGCACGCCGACCAGGGCTTCGCCGAGCTTGCCGCCCATCATCAGCGAGCCGGTCAGCATGAAGAAGGGAATGGCGATCAGCGGAAAGCTCTGCACCTGCGCCACCATCTGCTGCACCAGCAGGTCGAGCGGCACCTTGTCGGAGGTGGCGGCGGCGGCCATCGCCGCCACCAGCAGCGCGTGGGCGATCGGCATCGCGATGACCGCGGCGAACATGAAAACAACCAGGATCAATGCACTCATGATGTGTCCTTCGTGTGCCGCGCCATCACCAGTGCGCCACCGGCACCTTGGGGTCGCCTTCCGCCGCCACGGGCGGCGCCGCGTGCCAGGTGTGCCAGGCCGACTGCAGCGCGAGCACGGCCAGCAGCACCATGCCGACCATCACGCAGCCGTAGGTGATCGAGCCGGGCAGGTGCAGGATCGGGCTCTTCTCGTCGTGCACGATCTCCAGCATGCGCAGCGTCGCGATGGCCAGCGTGGCGTACAGCCCGGCCACGATGAGCCAGCTCGCCACCGCCACGACACGTTGCACACGCGGCTGCAGCGAATCCATCAGGAAGGTGGTCGCGATGTGCGCGCCGTGCTGGGCCGCGAGCACCACGCCCGACATCACGAGCCACGGGAACAGCAGCTCCGGCACCTCGTTGGCCCATTGCATGCTCGCGCCGGTGATGTAGCGCAGGGCGGTGTTGACGCACAGGATCACGAAGATCACGGCCGTGGTCAGCCACAGCACGGTCTTGCACACGAGGGCGATGACGCGGTCGACCGCGCCGGGTTCGGCGGTTTGCATGGAGGTCTCCTCCGGTGGCACGAGGCGGTGGCATCCAGGACGCCCCACCTTCGGCCGGGTTTTTTACTTGGCGCGCGCGGCGGCGATCACCTTCTTGACGTAGGGGCCGATCGGGCCGGCCATCCACTTGTCGTCGACCGAGGCGGTGCCCTTCTCGAACGCGGCCTTGTCGACCGTGTCGACGCGCACGCCCTTGGCCTTCAGGTCGGCCACGAGCTTGTCGTCGGACTCCTGCGACAGCTTGCGCTGCAGCGCGGTGGCTTCGGTGGCGGCTTCCTGCACCGCCTTCTTGTCGGCGTCGGAGAGCTTGTCCCAGCTGCGCTTGCTCATCAGGAACGGCGTCATCTCGTACTTGTGGCCGGTCAGCGAGATGAACTTCTGCACCTCGTAGAGCTTGCTCGCGTGGATGTTCATCAGCGGGTTCTCCTGCCCGTCGACCACACCCTGCTGCAGCGCCACGTACAACTCGGCGAACTTGATCTGCTGCGCCTCGGCGCCGAGCGCCTGCATGATGTCGACCGTGACCGCGTCGGGCGGGGTGCGCATCTTCAGGCCCTTCAGGTCTTCGGGCTTGAGCAGCGGCTTCTTGCTGTTGCTCATGTGGCGCACACCGTTGTCCCAGTAGCCCAAGACGACCATGCCTTTCTCGGCGCTGCGTTCGGCCAGTTCCTTGCCGAGCGGGCCGTCGAGCACCTTCCAGGCCTGCGACAGGTTGGCGAACAGGAAGGGCATGCCGAAGGCGGCGTATTCCGGCACCGCGTTGGCCACCGCGCCCTGCGAGTTGGCCGACATGTCGAGCGCGCCGGTGCGCAGCGCGGTCAGCATCGCGGCGTCGTCGCCGAGCTGGGCCGAAGGCGCGACCTGCACTTCGATGCGGCCGCTGGTCCTGGCCTTCAGCACCTCGGCGAACTTGACGGCCGCTTCGTGGCGCGGGTTGCCCGGCGCGGCGCCGTGGCCGAGCGTGAGCTTCGTGGCCTGTGCGTGCGCCGCCAACGAAAGCAGTGTGCCGGCGGCGATGGCGATTGTGTTGCGGATGAATGTGTTGCGTTGCATGTCTTGTCTCCTGGATGGTTTGGTTTTTTTGCGAAGCGGGTCAGTGAATCAACATGCCGCCGTTGACGTCGAGCGTCACGCCGGTCAGGTACTTGGCCAGGTCGCTGGCGAGGAAGACGACGCAGCCGGCCACGTCGTTCGGCTCGCCGATGCGGTTCAGCGGAATGCCTTCGAGAATGCCCTTCATGCGGTCGTCGGGGATCAGGCCCTTGTTGATGTCGGTCGCGATCAAACCCGGTGTCACGCAGTTGACGCGGATGTTGTCGATGCCGTACTCACGCGCCATCGCACGCGCCAGGCCCAACACGCCGGCTTTCGCGGCCGAGTAGTGCGGGCCGCCGAGGATGCCGCCGCCGCGCTGTGCGCTGACCGACGAGATGCAGACGATCGCGCCCGACTTCTGCTGCTGCATCGCCGGCAGCACGGCTTGCGACGCGTACAGCGTGCCGCGCAGGCTCACGTCGAGCACCGCGTCGTAGTCGGCGCCCGTGATGTCGAGCGTCTTGCGCGGCTGGGTGATGCCGGCGTTGTTGACGAGCACGTCGATGCGGCCGAGCGTCTTGCGGATCTGCAGCACGGCGGCGTCGAGCGAGGCCTTGTCGGTCACGTCGGCCACCAGGCCGAGGTGGCCTTCGCCCAGGCGGGCGGCGGCCGCGGCCGGTTCGGCGCGCGCCAGGTCGAGAATGACGACACGGGCGCCATGGGCGGCCATCTGTTTGGCGGTGGCGAAGCCGAGGCCGTTGAGGCCGGCGCCGCCGGTGATCACCGCGACCTTGTCCTTGAGCAGCATGTTCGGGTCTCCAGGGTTTGTTGAACGAGTGGCGGCATCTTCTGGAAATGCTTGGCTGACGACAAGCGAAGAGTTTTCAGCCTAAGATGACAAAACTTCATTCAATGACCGGGTTGCCCCCATGTCTGCCCTGCCCCCCACCGCCAGCCTGCAGGCCTTCGAGGCCGTGGCGCGGCGCCGCAGCTTTGCGCTCGCCGCGACCGAACTGCACGTGACCGCATCGGCCATCAGCCACCAGGTGGCGCGGCTCGAATCGCAGCTCGGCGTGCGCTTGCTCGAACGCAGCGCGCACGG
>Ga0209883_1000151_pt1 | contig 16097 bp, 12 predicted proteins | sample GWRWT4_21May14_FD_187196 | JGI IMG/M metagenome (GOLD analysis project Ga0209883, IMG submission 187196) | Sand microcosm microbial communities from a hyporheic zone in Columbia River, Washington, USA - GW-RW T4_21-May-14 (SPAdes) (version 2) | ecosystem: Engineered > Artificial ecosystem > Sand...
GATTGCGCGGTGGCGCACCATCGTGATCAGCCAGGTCATCGGCCGTGCGATGGCCGGGTCGTATTGGCCGGCGCGGTGCCAGACCGCGAGGTACACATCCTGCAGCACGTCTTCTGCGAGCTCGCGCTGGCGCACGATGCGCAGCGCCACCGAGAGCAGGTGCACGTGGGTCAACTCGTGCACGCGGCGAAAGGCGCGCAGGTCGCCTTGTGCCACACGCTCCAATGCCGAGTCGAGCGCCATGTCGTTGCTCAGCACGCTGCGCCCAGAACGTCGCTCATGTCACCCTTCTCCGAAAGACATCGGCTCGAAGGATGGCGTGCGGCAGCGGCGTCGTCTTGGAGGAATGCGACAGCGTGGCGCCGCGGGGGCTGAAGCCTTCGCCCGTCAGCGGGCGCTTCGCGTGCCGGTGCGCACAACGCCTGGCTGGCGCAACTGGTTCAGGTCGTGGTCGAGCAGTTCGGCCAGCGCCGCCGGCGGGTTCGCCGCTCGGTGCATGGTGCAGCAGCGTGACCGCGCCTTGCGCGCCCGAGCCGGGCTCCAGGCGCCACAGGCCGCTCGGCGTTGGCTTCTCCTCATATTCGTCGAGCTGCGGGTACAGATGCCGCTGCTCGGCGCCGGGGCCGGGGCATGGCATGTCGCTGACCATCACGATGCAGTCGCGGCTGTCGTAGACCGCGCCGATGTGGTTGAAGGCGTCGGGTTGGTTCAGGCGCTTGAAGACCACCTTCTCCGAGCGGCCCAGGCCGCTGACTTCGTAGACCTGCCAGCGTGCGTTGGTCGATGTGCCGAGGACCAGGCTGACGATCGCCTTGCTGCCGCCCCAGCGCACGCTCGGGTCGCGCGCGGCGATCGTGTCACCGAAGCCGGCCTCGGCCGTCAGGTTGCGCAAGGTGGCCGGAACGGGTGCAGGAGCAGGAGCAGGTGGTGGCGCAACGCTCACCGCGTCACCGCCGGAGCCACCCCCGCACGCGGCCATTGCAAGCGCCAGCATGTTCCTGGCCATGGTCTTCGCCCGTCGCTTCGACATCGCCTTTCTCCGCTGACTGTGGCCCGCGCCTCGAACGAGGCAGCGGCAGCGGCAGCGGTGGATGTTCGCGATGGGTCGCGCCCAGGTCTTGAACGGTTGCGACCTCGGGCGAACCGGCGCGTGACGCCGATCACTAACCCGGCCGGTCCGTGGCGTCAGACGTGCGGCGCGAGCAGCGTCAGCAGGTGGCTCGTGCGCTTGCGCATGGCACCCCGCGCCAATGCTTCGAATTGGGCGCCGAATGCGGCCCGTACCGACGCTCTTTGCGCCAGCGCGCGGCGCCAGGCACGCACCTTCGGTGCCCGTTCGAACACCTTGAAGTCGCCGGCGCGCTCGAACACATCCCAGTAGCCGAAGAACGGCGCGAAGGCCGCGTCGACGAGCAGGAACGCCGGGCCTGCGAAGTACGGCCCGGCTGCCAGCACGGGTTCGAGCCGCTCGATCTTGGCGCGAATCACGTCGCGCTGGGCCAGCATCGAAGCAGCGTCCGGGGCCAGCAGGAAGGCGTAGTTGTCCATCAGCAGGCCCGAGCTGTACTCGATCCAGGCGCGGTGTTTGGCACGTGCGATCGGGTCGGCCGGGTGCAGCGCCGGCGTGTGCGTTTCTTCGAGGTATTCGAGGATCACTGCCGATTCAAAGATCACTTCGCCTTGCACCCGCAGCAGCGGCACCTTGCCGAGTGGCGAGATGTCCTTGAACCACTGCGGGCGGTCGTCCAGGTCGATGCTGGTGCGCGTGAATGGCACACCTTTTTCGGTGAGCGCGATCACCGCGCGTTGCACGAAGGGGCACAACTCGTGGCTGACGAGTTCGATGGTGTTCATGGGTTTGCTTTCATGGTGAAAATCAAGGGCTCGCGTCGATGGCGGCACCCGACCTGAGGAATGTGTACAAGGCCTCGAGGTCGGTGTCGTTCAGGTGTTTGTTGCGCGGCATGGCGCTGTTGGCCTGGCTGCCGTCGGGCCGCACGCCGGTGCGCAGCAAGGTCTTGAAGGGCTCGACGCCTGGGTAACGCAGCAGCGCGCTCTCGGCGCCTGTCAAGTCGGCGGCCGGCGGCCAGTCGGGCGGCGCGCCGGGAATGCGCCCGCCTCTGAGTTGCGCGCCGTGGCAGCCCAGGCAGGCCTGCGCCACGTAGCGACCGTGCTCGACGCTCACGCCCTCGGTCACCGGCCGTGAAGGTGCGCGGGAGTGGTCGATCTTCTCGGCGGCGTCTTTGAGCACACCCGCGCCGTGCGCCAGCTTGGCGATGAGTGGCAGGCGGATCAGCGCGCCCGGCGCGTCATGCGCCGGCAGCGAACGCACGTAGCCCACGAGCGCCGCGAGGTCGGCGTCGGTGAAGCGGTTGTAGTCTTCGCTCGGCATCACGAACACCGGGCGGCCGTCGGGTTTGACGCCGTGCCGGATGGTGCGCACCCAGTCGGCCTCGTTGTAGTTCAGCACCGAGCTGCCGGCGCCGCGCGTCAGGTTCGCGCCGCGCACGAGCAGCCCGTTCGGGTGGTCGATGAACACGCGTCCGCTGCCGTCGTCACCGTGGCACTCGGCGCAACTGCGGGCGAGATACAAATACCTGCCGCGCTCGACGGCGGCGGCGTTCTCGGCGAAGGGCAGTGGTCTCACGCTGACCGAGACAACGCGGTCGAGCTTGCGCTCGCTGTTGGCGAGCAGCGCTGCGGCGGTCAGCGCGATCACGACGAGCAAGCACGCGGCACTTCGGAGGGCAATCTTCAGGAGCTTCTTCATGGCCTGCACTGTCGCCGGCGGCCGGGCCGTTGGCTTGGATGTTTGCGCCACGCCGCTCGTCGCATTTCGACAAGACCGCCCGCCGGCAAACAAAAACAATGGGCGGCTTCACCACGGCTGCGCTCGCACAACACCATGCCGCTCCACATCATTCCCCTCGCCAGACTCGGCTTGCCGGGCCTGCGCGTTCGAGGCGCCGTGCGCGCCTGGTGGCGACGCGTGGACTCCGACGACGCGCCCGCGTACGGGCTGCAGTCAGTCGCTCAAGTCGACCTGCCTCACCGCATTCGCCGCTGGAACGAAACCGACCGCCATGCCCGCACGCCACGGCTGTGAGCCGTCGCGCTCCGCCACCCTCACCGAGCTGGATCGACTGGCGGGCGACTACTTCCGGTCAGTGTCTTTCGGCACGAGCGAGCAGGCGCAGCACCTCGAACTGGAACTCTCGCAAGCGACCGAACTGAACGGCGACAGCGCCTACCGCCTGAGCGTCGTCGCGAGGTCGGGCGTGCGCAATGGTGTCGCGTACCGCTCGGGTGGACTCGTCTCGACACGGTACGTCAAGACATCGGGCGGGTGGAAGATGCATGAACTGGCATGGGACGACGAGTGGCCGATCCCGATCGGCCCGATGTGCAATAAAGGCGTCGGCTGACCGGCGCCGGTCCGGCCCTGAGCGCACAACCCACACCGCACTGACCACACTTCGCGCTTGCGGTCAGCGCACCAGCCCGCGCCGGTGCTCCAGCGCCGGCAGTTGCATCCGCACCGAAGCGGTCTGCGCGCTGTCGATGTCGGCCAGCACCACGCCTTCGCCTTCCGCCAGCACGGCCACGACCTTGCCCCACGGGTCGACCACCATGCTGTGGCCGAAGGTGCGCCGGCCGTTGTCGTGCGTGCCGCCCTGCGCCGCGGCGATCACGTAACACTGGTTCTCGACCGCCCGCGCGCGCAGCAGCAGCTCCCAGTGCGCGAGGCCGGTGGTGTGCGTGAACGCGGCGGGCACCGAGAGCAGGTCGCAAGGCGGGTGCATCAGCTCGCGGTAGAGCTCGGGGAAGCGCAGGTCGTAACACACGCTCAGGCCGACACGCAGCGCGCCGGCCTGCAGCGCCATCGGCTCGCCGCCGGCGCAGATCGCGTGGCCTTCGTCGTAGCGCTCGCGGCCGTTGTCGTAGCGGAACAGGTGGATCTTGTCGTAGCGTGCTGCCAGCGTGCCGTCGGACGCGTAGACGCAGTTGCTATTGAACACGAGGTCGGGGTTGCCACTGCGGATCGGCAAGGTGCCGCCGATCAGCCACACGCCGTGTTCGCGCGCTGCCGCGGCCAGCATCTGCTGGATCGGGCCGGTGCCGGGTTCCTCGGCCACCGCGAGCTTGTCACGGTCGTGCCGGCCCATCAGGCAGAAGTATTCCGGCAGCACGACGAGCTGCGCGCCCGCCGCCGCTGCCTGCGCGACGAGGCGTTGCGCGGTTTCCAGGTTGTGCGCGACGCTGCTCGTCGAGACCATCTGCACGGCGGCGATTTTCATGCGGACCTCACGGGGGTTTCGGGGAACTGGCGGCCGCCGACGCGGCTCGCGCGACCGGCTCGACCTTCGGGTCGGCCCACGGGCCGCTGACGTGGAACTCGCGCGTGCCGGCTTCGCTGAGCGGTTTGCGCAACAGCACCTGCGCCAGGAACGCGCCCAGGCCGATGGCGGGGTTGATCACCGCGTAAGCGAGCGCGGCGGTGCCGGCATTGATCTCGGGCACCACGACGACGCGCAAGTCCTGCGTTTCGCGGGCGATGTCGGCGCGCCCTTCCATCAAGACCGCGGCCTGCACGCCGCGCATGCGCAGGTTGTTGGTCTGGGCCACGCCTTGCGCGATCTTCACGTCGCCGGCGATGTTGTCGAACGCGAAGCCTTCCTGGAACACGTCGCGGAAGTCGAGCAGCAGGCGCCGCGGCAGCGACTGCAGGCTCAGCACGCTGAGCAGGCGGGTGGCGCCGGGGTCGACCTTGAGGAACTGGCCGGCGTCGATCGCCACGCTGATCTGCCCCGCCAGGCTCGGGTAGTCGAGCGAGAACGGCGAGCCCGACCACGACACCTGCCCGCTCAATTGGCCCTTGCCACCGCGGATCGCCTTCGGCGTGCCGAGCCGGTCGAGCAAGGCGCCGCTGTCGGCCAGGTCGAGCGTGAAGTCCATCACCGCACGCCGCGGGGCCGGCGTGCCACGCGCCGGCGGGGCCGCCACCGCGGCCCAGTGGCCGGTGGCGACGAGCTGGGCTTCGGGCGTGGTGATGTTGAACTTCGAAAGCTGCCAGTCGCGCAGCACGTCGCGGCCCTGGCCGCTGGAGCGGTTCACCGCCTCGATCTCGAGCCGGCCGAGGCGCTTGCCACGCAGCTCGAAGTCGTCGACCACGATGTCGAGCGCCGGCAGCGTCGTGGGCTGCTGGTCGAGCAGGCTTTCGACCTGGTCGACCTCGCCGCGGGGCAGCGACAGGCGCGACAGCCGCGCGAACACCCGCCCGGCCGCGGCTGTTCCGGTGCGCGCCGGCGGGCGGTACTCGACATAACCGTTGAGTTGATCGGCATCCAGATTGGCGCGCCACAGCCCGGCGTCGAGCGACACGCCGGCCACCAGCCGGGTCAGGTGGCGCGTGCCGACGTTGAGCTCCTGCACGCGCAGCGCCACTGTGTCGGGCCGGTAGCCGCCGGCGCCGGCGGCGTCAAGCGCCTCGGCGTTGCCGAACAGGCGCTCGGCGGCGGCGTCCCACTCGTCGGTGTTGAGCGTCTTGAGGTTCACGTTCGCCGCCACGCCGGAAGCCGGCTGCGGGGCGGGTTCCATCACGCCGACGCCGCCACGCAGCACCCGCGGCACCTCGCCCGACACGTCGCGCAGGTAGTGCGCCTGCAGCAGCGTGCCGAGCTCGACATGCAGGCTGTCGCGCAGCGCCGGCGCCGCGGTACCGGGTTCGAGCGCGGTCTGGTAACGCAGGAGAAGCGGCGCCTCGGCGCTCTTGTTCAGCGGCGCCGGCAGGTTGACGCCCAGGCCGACGAGGTTGCTCGTCACCAGCAGCTCGGGCCGGCCCTGGGCGAAGCCCAGGTTCATGCGGTAGGCCGTCTGCCCGCTCAAGGCGCCGGCCAGGCGCGCGGCCTGGCCGAGGTCGGTGGCGCGCCGCAGGCCTTCGGCGCTGGCCGTGCCCTGGCCGCTGAAACGGATCGAACCGTCGGGCTGCAGGCCGCCGTCGAAGGCGAGCTCGCCGCCGAACAGGCGCGCGCTCGCGCCGGCAATGCTGAAGTCCTTGTGGGTGAAGGCGACGCGGCCCTTCGCGCCGGCGAGCAGCGGGCTGTCGGGCGTGATGCGCACGTCGTTGCCGGGCAGCACCAGGCTGCCCTTCACCTGCGCGGACGGCGTGTCGACGAGCGGAATCGACAGCTCGAGCTTCAGGTCGGCGACACCGGCGCCGCTGCCGGTGTCGAGCGCGTGGCCGATCCAGCCGCCCACCGGCGTGTGGTTGACGAACTGCAGCATCTCCGACAGCGGCCCGTGCGCGCTGGCTTCGAGCCCGAGCACGCCATCGCCTTCGAGGTGGCGGATGGCGCCCTGCACGCCACTCCACTCGACCTTGCCGATCAGCGCCCGGCCGTTGCGGATCGACAGCGTGCCGCGGTCGACGACCAGCTCGGCGTTCGCGCGCGTCAGCATCGGCCACGGCGACACCCAGGCCGGTGTGCCGCCCGAGGCCGGCTCGTTCGGCACGTAAGCGAAGCTCGCGTCTTCGACCTTGGCGGCGATGCGGAATTCGCCGTCCTCGTTCGAGCGCGCGTTGTAGAAGGGAAAGTCCGCCAGGTCGCCCTTGACCCGAAAGCTCGCGCTGGCGAGCTTGCCGCCTTGTATGGCGTGCTCGATGTAGCCGCGCGTCGCCTTCGAGATGTCGAGCGGCAGGTAGCGCCAGGCGCGCGTCACCACGCCGTTCGTCAGCCGCCCGTCGAGTTCGAGCTTGCCCGGGTAACGCCCGCCGCGCGCCAGCCCGGTGCCGGGGCCGGTGCGCCAGGAGCCGCTCAGTTCACCTTGTGCATCGGCGTTGGAAAAGCGCACGTCCTTCACGGTCACGCTGACCTGCGGCGCCGGGTTCGCCGCGCCCGCTTTCGCCGGCTCGACCTTCCACGCCAGCTGGGCATTGAACTGGTCGAGCGGCAGCAGCGGGTCGTCGAACACACCCGGCAGTTCGAGCACACCGCCTTTCATGCCGATGCGCGCTTCGCCGCCGAGCTCGGTGGCACTGAGCTGCAGCGTGGCGTTGCGCAGGCCGGGCCGGCCCACGCCCTTGGCGTCAGTCGAGGGTTTGGAGGCGAGCGACAGGCCGCTCAGCACACCCTTGACGCGGTAGTGCTCGGGGGCGTCGAGCGGGCCTTCCCATGTGGCCGCCAGCTCGGTGATCACGCCCTGCGGCTGCAGTTCGTCGAGCAGGCGCCGCAAGGCCTCGCCGAGCGGGATGCGCGAAGCCACCTGCGCCATCTGGCCGACGTCCAGGCGCTGCGCGCTGAACTCGCCGCCGCTGGCAGCCTCGCCTTCGCGCTGGCGCCACGCCAGTTTCATGTCGCCCTGCGGCCAGCGCACGCCGTCGCCGGTGAGAAAGCTCAGGCGCTGTACCTCGAGCACCCCGCCCTCGGCGTTGCGCTGCGCGATGACCCGGCCTTCGACCTGCTCGAAGGCCAGCGCGTCGACCGTCTGCGCCAGCCGCAGTGCCACCGAGCGCAGCGCCACGTCGACGGTCGCGGCCTGCGGCTGACCGTCCTTCATCTCGAACCAGCCACGCAGCGCGCCCACGCCTTCGCTCAGCTCGAAGGGCAGCGCCACATGCTGGCGCAGCGCGTGCAGGTCGGCGCGTGGCAGGCTGGCGTAGGCGCTGCCGCTCCAGCGCCGCCAGTCGCCACGGCGCGCCAGCAGCGGCTGCGTGAAGCGGGCGTTGACGGTGAAGCGGTCGCCCCATTCGGGCCGCGGCGTGGCGTCGAGGTGGATGTTGTGTTGCAGCAGGCCGTTGCGGATCACCAGTTGCACATCGCTCAGCACCAGCGGCACGGCCTGGCGCTGTTCGTCGGTCCAGCGCAGCGAACCACCGCGGATCACGAACTCGCGCTGTTTGAAGAACCAGTCGGCGATCGCGTTGCCATCACCGCTGTAGTCGCCGCTGACATCCAGGCCGGCCACAAAAAAGCGGCCCTGCGGGTCGCGCCGCAATTCGAGCTGCGCCCCGTCGATCAGCAGCTGTTCGAAACGCAGCTCGAGCGAAAGCAGCGAGCGCGGCGAGATCGCGGCGAAGATGCGCGGCAGGCTGAGCGCCGGGCGCTTCTCGGCATCGAGCACGACCACGTCGCGCAGTTCCAGCGAAGGCACCCAGCCGCTCGATCGCACCTCGATCTGGCCGATGCGAACGGGTACCCCCAATGCCCGGCTGGCCCGCATTTCGATCGGCTCACGCCATTGCTGGATGTGGGGCAAAATCGCCCAGTGCAAGGCCAGCCAGGCGATCAGCAACAGACTCGCTGCCGCTGCCAGCACCACCAGAACGAGGCGCGCCGCCCAGCGCAGGAGCGCCCGATGCAACAGGGGCGTGCCGGTGTTCGCTGGGTCAGCGGCCGGCTCGGGCAACGCGGGCGGGAATGAAGACATGAAAATTTCGGTGCGCCAGCCTGAGGGTCGGCAAATGGGTCAGGGCAAGCATCTCGCCGCGGGGCGTTCTGGGGCGCAGGTTGGGATCAGCAGAACAGGCGATCGGCCCGGTCTGCACCGAGCAGCCTCTCACGGTTCAATCTAGCACAGACCCCACGCTGCACCATGGGTTCCCTGCACCCCGTTTTGAGCGTTGTCCAGCCTGTGGCCGCATCGGGCGCGCTGCCCGCCGGCGCCGCGGCCGAGCACAGCCGTTTTGTGCAGCGCATCCGGCGCCGATATGCCGCCGAACTGGCGCTGCTGCCACCAGGCCGGCCTGACCGCGAAGCCATCACCGCACTGATCGACTTGCTGCAGGCACAGGGGCGCCACCTCGCCAGCGCGATGCGGGTGGCGCGCCAGCTGGTGCTGGAGCGGCTCGCGGTGCTCGACGTGGAACACGGCGCGGCCATGCCCGAGATCACGCTCGCCATGACCGAGCTGGCCGAAGTCACCCTCAACCTCGCGCTGGCCCAGGCACGCGCCGACCACGACGCGCGCCACGGCGCGCCGCTGAACGCGGCCGGCGAGGTGATCGACTTCTGGGTCATCGGCATGGGCAAGCTCGGCGCACGCGAGCTCAACGTGTCGTCCGACATCGACCTGATCTACGTCTACGAAGAAGACGGCCACACCACCGGCGCGGTGCCGCTGAGCGCGCACGAGTACTTCTCGAAGGTGGCGAAGAGTCTTTACACGCTGATCGGCGAAACCACCGAAGACGGCTTCGTGTTCCGCGTCGACCTGGCCTTGCGGCCGAACGGCAATTCCGGGCCGGCCGCCGTGAGCATGGCGATGCTCGAAGAATATCTGCAGGTGCAGGGCCGCGAATGGGAGCGCTTCGCGTGGCTGAAGAGCCGCGTGGTCGCTCCGACCGAAAGTGTGAAGAACGGCCGCGCGCTGGCCTTGCGCAGCCTGGTCACGCACTTCGTCTACCGCCGTTACCTCGACTACGGCGTGTTCGAAGGCCTGCGCCAGTTGCACGCCAAGGTGCGCGAAGACGCGCAGCGCCGCGCGGCCGGCCGGCCCGAGCGTGCCAACGACGTGAAGCTCTCGCGCGGCGGCATCCGCGAGATCGAATTCATCGTGCAGTTGCTGCTGGTGGCGCGCGGCGGGCAGTTCCCCGAGATCCGCACCCGCTCGACGCTGAAGGCGCTGACACGACTGGCCGCCGGCGGCCTGATGAAACCGGCGAGTGCCACGCGGCTGGCCGAGGCCTACGAGTTCCTGCGCCGGGTCGAGCACCGCATCCAGTACCTCGACGACCAGCAGACCCATCTGCTGCCGACCAACGACGCCGACCTCGACTGGATCTCGCGCAGCTTGGGGCTGACCTGCAACGCAGACGCCTGCGAGCTGCTCGACCAGCTGGGCGAAACGCGCGAGTTCGTCGCGATGGAGTTCGACGCACTGCTGCACGACGGCCGCGCGCCCAGCGGGGCAGCAGCGGCGCCTGGCAACTGCAAGACCTGCGGCACCACACCGCAGCCGGTCGACAGCGAGAACTTCCTGGAGCAGTTGCCGCCCGAGCTGGCGCAGCGCATCAAGCCGCTCGTCGGCCAGCCGAAGATCCAGTTGCTGCGCGACGAGAGCAAGCTGCGCCTGGCGCGCCTGATCAACCGCGCCGCGCAGGCCGCGCGCGACGGGCGCTGCACGATGGAATCGGCCACCCGCTTCGTCGACTGGCTCGAGCCGCTGCTGCGGCGCGAGAGTTACCTCGCGATGCTGGTCGAGCGGCCCGAAGTCCAGAACCGGCTGCTGCGCCTGCTCGGTCTGGCGCGCTGGCCGATGCGCTACCTGATGCTGCACCCCGGCGTGATCGACGAGCTGGCCGACGAACGCCTGCTGCACGACCGCTTCGACGCCGCACAATTCACACGCGAGCTCGACGAGCGCCACGACGCGTGGCAACGTTCCGGCCAGGCCGATGAAGAGTCGCTGCTCGACACGCTGCGCCGCGCCCACCACGCTGAAGTGTTCCGCACGCTGGTGCGTGACGTGGAAGGCCACATCACGGTCGAGCAGGTGGCCGACGACCTGTCGGCGCTGGCCGATGCGACGCTCGCCATGGTGATCCGCTGGGCCTGGAAGCACTTCAGGCAGGCCCACCGCGCCGAGCCGCACCTGGCCGTGATCGCCTACGGCAAGCTCGGCGGCAAGGAGCTCGGTTACGGCAGCGACCTCGACGTGGTCTTTCTCTACGACGACACCGACGAGCCCGACCCCGACAAGGCGGCCGAGGTCTACGGCGCGTTCGTGCGCAAGCTGATCGGCTGGCTCACGCTGCGCACCGCGGCCGGCGAGCTGTTCGACATCGACACCGCGCTGCGCCCGAACGGCAATTCGGGGATGCTGGTGACCTCGGTCGCGAGCTTCGCGAAGTACCAGACCGGCCGCGGCAGCAACACCGCGTGGACCTGGGAACACCAGGCGCTGACCCGCGCGCGCTGGTGCGCCGGCTTCGCGCCGCTCGAAGCCGGCTTCGACCATGTGCGCTGCGAAGTGCTGTGTGCGCCGCGTGAGGCCACGGCCTTGCGCGCCGAAGTGAAAGCGATGCGCGACAAGGTGCGCGAAGCCCACCCGGTGAAGAGCGACCGCTTCGACGTGAAACACAGTGCCGGCGGCATGATGGACGTGGAGTTCGCCGTGCAGTACCTGGTGCTGACCTTCGGCGCCACCGAGCGTGGGCTGCTCGACGACGTGGGCAACATCGCGCTGCTGCAGCGCGCCGAAGCGGCAGGCCTGCTGCCGGCCGGCGTCGGCAGTGCGGCCGCCGATGCCTACCGCGACTTGCGGCGTGCACAGCACCGTGCGCGGCTCGACGAAAAGCCGACGCAGGTCGACCCGGAAACGATGGCGCCGCAACGTGACGCCGTGCTGGCGCTGTGGCGCGCCGTGTTCGAGCCGGTGACCGTTTGACCCGCTTCGCAGGTGGCCGGCTGCGGGCCGCGCATGCCTGGGCCGGTGTCGCGTTGCTGCTCTGCGCGGCCGCGCTCGCCGGCTGGCCGGTCGAGCGTGAAGCGCTCGACTGGCAGCCCGGCCTCGCCTTCACGCAACCCTGGCGTTCCCTCACCGCCGTGGCGGTGCACTACAACGGCATCCACCTCGCCGGCGCGTTGGCCGGCACGGTGTTGACCGGCGCGCTCGGCTTCGCCGCCAACGTGCCGGCGCGGCTGGTCTGGGCCTGGCTCGTGGCCTGGCCGCTGACGCACTTCGGCTTGCTCGTGAAGCCCGAGCTGGTTCACTACGGCGGCGTCTCGGGCGTGGTGCACGCCGGGGTCGCCGCGGTGATCGTGTTCCTGCTGGTGCAGAAAAAACGCCCGCAACGCCTGATCGGCGCCGCGATGCTGGTCGGCATCCTCATCAAGGTGCTCGGCGAAACACCCTGGGGCCCGGCGCTGCGCCACCCCGAAGGCTGGGGCATCGCGGTGGCGCCGATCGCGCATGCGACCGGCGCAGTGGCCGGGGCCGTCTGCGCGCTGGTGGCATTGCTGTTGTTCAGACCCGCTCGCACCGAAACCCCATGACCCAACGCAAGATCCACCTCGACGCCCTCGCCGTCTCGCTGCTCATCGCCTGCTGTTTTCTGTGGGGCCTGAACCAGGTGGCGGTCAAGGCCGCGATGCCGGAAGTGCCGGCGCTGTGGCAGGCCGCTGTCCGCTCGGTCGTCGGCGCACTGATGGTCTGGGGCTGGGCGCGCTACCGCGGCATCGCGATCTTCACGCGCGACGGCACCGGCGTCGGCGGCCTGCTCGCCGGCGCGTTGTTCGGCGCCGAGTTCCTGTGCATCTTCATCGGGCTGCAGTTCACAACCGCATCACGCATGGTCGTGTTCATCTACATCTCGCCCTTCGTGGTGGCGCTGGGCATGCCCTTCATCGCCCGCGCCGAGCGTCTGTCGAAGCCGCAGATGGCGGGGTTGCTGCTGGCCTTCGCCGGGGTCGCCTGGGCGTTTGCCGAAGGCTTCACCGCCCCGGCCGCCGGGCCGCACCAGTTGCTGGGCGACGCGCTCGGCGTGATCGCCGGCGTGCTGTGGGGCGCGACGACGCTGGCAATCCGTGGCAGTGCGCTGTCGAGCGCGTCGGCGGAAAAGACGCTCTGGTACCAGCTGGCGATCTCGGGTGTGCTGCTGCTGCTGGCAGCGCTGGTGGCGGGCGAACCGATGCCGGCGCAGCTCTCGGTGCTGGCCTGGAGCTCAATGCTGTTCCAGGTCTTGATCGTCACCTTCGCCAGCTACCTCGTGTGGTTCTGGCTGATCCGCCATTACCCGGCGACCCGGCTCGCGTCGTTCACGCTGCTCACGCCGGTGTTCGGGTTGGTGCTGGGGGCCCTGCTGCTGAACGAGCCGATCACGCTGCGGCTGGTGGTGGCGCTCGCGGCCGTGGCCGCGGGCATCGTGCTGGTGAACCGTCAGGCCCGAATGCGGCCGACCAGCGCTGTCGTCGAATAACCCTCGACGAAGGACAAGGCCTGGGCCTGGCCGCCCCAGCTGCGCACCCACTTGGTTTCTTCGAGCGTTTCGACGTCGTAGTCGCCGCCCTTCACGTACAGGTCGGGCCGCACGAGCTTCAGCAGCTCGACCGGCGTGGGCTCATCGAACAGTGTCACGAGGCTCACGCTTTCGAGCGCGGCGAGCACGCAGGCGCGGTCGAGTTCGGCGTTCAGCGGCCGGTCCGGGCCCTTGCCGAGCCCGCGCGCGGACGCGTCGCTGTTCAGGCCGATCACCAGGCTCGCGCCGAGCGCGCGGGCCTGCGCCAGGTAACTCACGTGGCCGCGGTGCAGGATGTCGAACACGCCGTTGGTGAAGACCACCGGCCGCGCCAGCGCGGCGACCCGCGCGTGCAGTTCGCCGCGCGGGCAGAGCTTGTCGAGGAACGTGGAGGCCATGGGCGGATTGTCACCTGCGCGGCAGGCCGGGTCGGGGTCGGCGCGTAGACTGAAAAGACGCGACAACAAACAGGAGACTTCCATGCTCGTGCTCTGCGGCTTCTCGGTTTCAAACTACTACAACAAGGTCAAGATCGCGCTGCTGGAAAAAGGCGTTCCGTTCACCGAAGAGCTGGTCAAGACCGGCAGCCAGGACGAAGCCGTGCTGTCGGCCACGCCGCTCGGAAAGATCCCGTTCATCCGCACCGAACACGGCGTGTTGTGCGAAAGCCAGGCGATCCTCGACTACATCGAAGCGCGCTACCCGAACCCGCCGCTGGTGCCCGCCGACCCGTGGCAGGCCGCCAAGGTGCGCGAGCTGATCACCTTCGTCGACCTGCACCTCGAACTCGTGGCGCGCGAGCTGTACGGAAAGGCATTCTTCGGCGGTGAGCTGAGCGAAGCCAACGCGGCGCGCATCCAGAAGCTGCTGAAGAAGAACATCGCCGGTTTCATGCGCCTGGCGAAGTTCTCGCCCTACGTGGCCGGCGCCACCTTCACGCAGGCCGATTGCGCCGCGTGGGCGAGCCTGCCGCTGGTGTCGATGGCCACGCGCGCGGTCTACGGCGAAGACCTGCTGGCCGCCGCCGGCATCGACTGGAAGCCCTACAGCAAGCTCGTCAACGAACGCGCCAGCGCGCAGAAGGTGGTGGCCGACCGCAAGGCCGACCAGGAACGCGCCGCCGCTGCGAAAGCCGGCTGAGGCCGATCAGGCAGCCGGCAAGGCCGCCGGCTGGCCCTTGGCGGCGGCCGCCACCGCCGCCGTCACTTCCTTGCGGTAGCGGTTCAGTTCCTGCACGCTGGCGAAGCTGCGTTCCATCAGCAAGCTCATGTTGTGCAGGATGCGCTCGACGACCTTGGTTTCCCACACGGCGTCGAACTGGATCTGCTTGTCGAGCCACTGCTCCAGCCACTCCGGGTTGGGCAGGCGGCTTTGCACCGTGTCGCGCGGGAACAGGCTGGCGTTGACGTGCAGGTTGGTCGGGTGCAGCGCCTGCGCGGTGCGGCGCGCGCTGGCCATCAACACGCCGACCTTGGCGAAGGCGGCGCGCGCTTCGTCGCCGAACTTCTGCAGCGCCCGTTTCATGTAGCGCAAGTAGGCGCCACCGTGGCGCGCTTCGTCGCGTGCCAGGGTTTCGTAGATGGCCTGGATCACCGGCTCGGTGTGCCACTCGGCGGCGCGGCGGTACCAGTGGTTCAGGCGGATCTCGCCGCAGAAATGCAGCATCAAGGTTTCGAGCGCCGGCGCCGGGTCGAACTCGAAGCGCACTTCCTGCAGCTCGGCTTCGGTCGGCACCAGCTCGGGCCGGAAGCGGCGCAGGTACTCCATCAATACCAGCGAGTGTTTCTGCTCTTCGAAGAACCACACGCTCATGAAGCCGCAGAAATCGGCGTCGTCCTTGTTGTCGCGCAGGAACATCTCGGTGGCCGGGAGCGCCGCCCACTCGGTGATGGCGTTCATCTTGATGGTCTGCGCCTGCTCGTCGCTGAGCTTGCTGGCGTCGAAATGGTCCCAAGGAATGTCCTTGTCCATGTTCCAGCGCACGGCTTCGAGTTGTTTGAAGAGTTCGGGATAAATCATGGCGGTGTGGCCCTGCGGTCGGGGTGCCTGTGGACGGCGCGATTCTATGCCGCGAGGCTTGCCCCCGACTTGCGCGGTGCCGGGCTGGAAATCGAGCTTGCACCAAAGTGCGACTGATCGGTTATATTTAAGACCAACCAGTCACAAAAAGCCGCCGTGGTTCACTTGCCCCCCTTCCGCTCATGCGTTCCCTTGCCAGAAAACGGGGAACTCGTGTGCCATGGGCGCGTCGAACGCCGCGATGTTTTCCTTTCCGTTGCGGAGCCTCCCACTCACACTGGCTGCAATCCCCGGGCGCATTTCCTCCTCCCTCCTCCCTCCCTCATTCGCCCGGGGGCGCTCCGCAGCGATCTTTCTGCTCGCAAAGGCCGCGCCGTGCGGCCTTTGCCCTTTGCGCTGCGCGCGGGATGACTTCGTTGCGCCGCGTCGCTGTCATCGGCTCGGGGATTTCGGGGCTGTCGGTCGCCCACGGGCTGGCCGGGCGCGCGCAGGTCACGCTGTTCGAAGCGGGCGCCTATTTCGGCGGCCACACCCATACCGTGGACGTGACGCTCGACGGTCACACCCATGGTGTCGACACGGGTTTTCTGGTGCTCAACGAACGCACCTACCCGCGCCTGCTGCGTCTGTTCTCCGAGCTCGGCGTGGAGATCGCCAAGTCGGACATGTCGTTCTCGGTGCAGGTGCCGGCCGGCGCTTCCGGCAGTGCGCTCGAATGGAGCGGCTGCGACCTGAACACGGTGTTCGCGCAGCGCCGCAACCTGGTCCGCCCGCGCTTCTGGAAGATGCTGGCCGACGTGCAGCGCTTCAACCACATCACGACCGAGCTGGCGGTGGCCGGGCGTGAAGCCGAGCTCGACCAGCCGATCGCCGACTTCCTCGCGCAACACCGCTTCTCCGACGCGTTCCGCGACTGGTACTTCCTGCCGATGATCGGCTGCATCTGGTCGTGCCCGGTCGACCAGATGCTGCGCTTTCCGATCGCCACGATGATCCGCTTCTGCCACAACCACGGCCTGATCCAGCTGACGAACCGGCCGCAGTGGTACACGGTGCGCGGCGGCGCTCGAAACTACGTCGAGAAGATGCTGCGTGTGATCCCCGACGCGCGCCCGAACACGCC
>Ga0209883_1000152_pt1 | contig 16050 bp, 14 predicted proteins | sample GWRWT4_21May14_FD_187196 | JGI IMG/M metagenome (GOLD analysis project Ga0209883, IMG submission 187196) | Sand microcosm microbial communities from a hyporheic zone in Columbia River, Washington, USA - GW-RW T4_21-May-14 (SPAdes) (version 2) | ecosystem: Engineered > Artificial ecosystem > Sand...
CGGAACGTGTAGTTCTGCGCGTCGGTGAAAGTCAGCGAGTCGAGATTGAAGCTCGCAGTCGGCGGGGTGGCTGGCGTGGTCGGCTGGGTGTTGATGGCCACTGCCGTGGCCACCGCGGCCGGCGTCAGGCCTTCGTTGCTCACCAGCGTCGTGGCGGCTGCCAGCAAGGCCGCTTCGCGGGCCGCGGGCGTGCTGGCTGCGAGCACGGCGGGGTCGCTCAAGGTCGTCACGAGCGCGGGCAGCAGTTCGAGCAGCTTCTGCTGGATCGCCTTGTCGAGATCGGCCTGCGTGATCAGCGCGCCACCGAGTGCGGGTGTGCCCACGGTCGAGGCCACGGCCGCAGACTGGCGCTGCGTGGTCACCACCAGCAGGCGCGCCATGGCGGCGGCGCTGACGCTGCCGTCGGTCGGTGCGGCCACCTTGGTGAAGTCCTGGAACAGCGAGGTGGTGATGCCGGTCTGATCCTGCACTGCCTTGGCCGCTTCGGCGCTCGTGCCGCCGGTCGTCGCGATGGTCTGTTGCACCAGCGTGGTCAGCGGGCTCACCACACCGGTTTGATCAGCGGGCGCGGCCAGTGCGTAGGCCACGGTCACCGGGCCGTGGTCGGCGTCGACCGCGTCGGTGCCGACCACCGCGACGATGGCGTACTGGCCGACGTCGCCGTTGGGCACGTCCAGCGTCACGCTGCCGGCGGCGTCGGTGCGGCCCTGGGTTTCGCCGCTGTCGCACTGGCCGTTGGCGTTCTTGTCGAGGCAGACGAGCGCATTCCGGATCGCGCCGTCGATCACGGTCGTGCTGACCCTGGTCGTCGTGGCGACCGGCGCCACGGGCGCGTCTTCGTCGTCGTTGCAGCCAGTGAGGATCAGCAGGGCGGCGGCACTGCCCAGCATGTATCGGTTCGAGCGATTCTTCATGGGTCACCTGTGGGTTGTTTGGCGTGCGCAAGGCTACGGGCGTGCCTCTGCCAGCGTCATCATCACAACGGAGGAGGGAAGAACGGGATGAGCCGCTTGACAGCTTTGTCACTCAATACTAAAGTGATATCACTTTGCGATCAGTGCACACCACTTCGGGAGAAAGTGACATGAAGAGAACAGCGTCGGAAGAGCGTGCAGCGTCGTCGGGCAACGGCTTCGTCTATGTGCTGGTCGGGTTGGCAGCGATGGCTGTCGGCGTGTTCATGCTGATGAGCCGGCCGTCACCGCTGATGGTGGCCGTGTTCGCCGCCTGCCTGTTGTTCGGCGTGTGGTGCCTGTCGGGCCTGTTCATGCTGCAGCCGAACCAGGCCGTGCTGCTGACCTTGTTCGGCAGCTACCGCGGCACCGCCCGCAGCGAAGGCCTGCGCTGGGCCAACCCGTTCTACGCCAAGGCGAAGATGTCGGTGCGGGCGCGCAACTTCAACAGCGAGAAGCTCAAGGTCAACGACCTGCGCGGCAACCCGATCGAGATCGCCGCGGCGATCGTCTGGCGTGTCGAAGACACGGCGCAGGCAAGTTTCGATGTCGACAACTTCGAGGCCTACGTGCTCACGCAGGCCGAGTCGGCGGTGCGCCACCTGGCGTTGAGCTATGCCTACGACAACATCGACGAGCCCAAACACGGCGAAGCGCGCGAGATCACGCTGCGTTCAGGCACCGAAGAAGTGGCCGCGGCGCTGCGCACCGAGCTGCAGGCGCGCTTCGCACAGGCCGGCATCGTCGTCGTCGACGCCAAGCTCACCCACCTGGCCTACGCGCCCGAGATCGCCGGCACGATGCTGCGCCGCCAGCAGGCCGAAGCGATCATCGCGGCGCGCAGCAAGATCGTGCACGGCGCGGTGGGCATGGTCGAGCTCGCACTCAACGGCCTGGCCGAGCGCGGCCTGCTGCACCTCGACGACGAGCGCAAGGCGGCCATGGTGAGCAACCTGCTCGTGGTGCTGTGCTCCGACCACGACGCCACGCCGGTGGTGAACACCGGCACGCTCTACAACTGACGAGCCCTTTCGCAGCGCTTCGCAGCCACGCCAACGATGGCCAGCCCCGACAAGAAGAGCTTTCTGCTGCGCATCGACCCGCAGCTCTGGGCCGAGATCGAGCGTCTCGCGGCCGCCGAGCTGCGCAGTGCCAACGCGCAGGTGGAATACCTGTTGCGCGACGCGCTGAAAGCACGGTCGGGCAAGAACGCACCGGCACCGCAGCGCAAGCCGCTGCGGTGACCGGAACTTCAGCGCGCTAAGCGCGTTCTGCCAGCAGCACCTTCTTGCGCTCGGCCATCTGGCCACCGAGTGCGAACATGTCGAGCTTCGTGCCCTTCGCCTTCGGGAACATCTCGGTGTGTTCTTCCTTGACATGGTGCTTCACGTATTCGCTCAGCACCTTGATCTTCGCGTCGAACATCTCGCCGTCGGGCTCCTTGCCCTCGACCTGGGCGATCAGGTCTTTCATCGTGGCCTGCTCGACGATCGCTTCGGGCACCAGCTCCTTGTCCTTCAGCGCCTTCTTCACGGCCGGGTAGAAGATTTCTTCCTCGACCTGAGCGTGCACGCTGAGCTCGGTGCAGATCTTCGACACGAGTTGTTTTTTCTTCGACGGCGCACGCGCCTTGTCGTATTCGGCGAACAGCGCATCGACGGCCTTGTGGTCCGCGCGCAGCAAGGCGATGGCCTCGACCGGCTTCGGGGCGGCTTTTTTCATGGACGTGGGCATGGCGGGTTCCTTGTGTGCGAGTGCGTGGTCAGGTGAAAAGAGCGATCAGGATGATGATCGGGATGGGGATGCCGAGAAAGAACAAGAGCAACGAGCGCATGGCGGTCTCCTTGGGTGAAGGGGTGATTGACGAAAGTCAGAGGTCGCGTTGCCGGCCACCCCAGGTGGCGGCCAGGCTGGCGACGAAGGCGCCGGCCAGCAGCGAGACGAACAGCCACAGCGTCGCGTGCACAGTGGCCTTGCGCGCCTTGTCGGCCGCTGCGCGCGCGGCGGTCTCGGCGTCTTTCAGCCCGGCCTGCATGCGTGCGTAGGTGTCGCTCACGCGCTTTTCCGCGTCGGGCTGCGACAGCCCGGTGCGCTGGGCGATCACCTGGCCGAGATAACGTGTGTCGTCGGCCGGCAAGGCGCCGCTGCGCAGGCTGTTGAGCAGAATGCGCGTGGTCTCGGCGACGGGTGCCGCGGCGGCCGGCTCGGTGAGCGCGGCTGCATTGTTTTCCTTGCGGAACAGCGAGTCGACGAAGTAGGAAGTCGACCCCGCTTCAGGGCCGGTCGACGAGCGCCCCGCTGCGCCAGTCACGCTCGCCGCCGCGGCCGCACCGCCCGCGACGCTCGCACCGGCCTGCACACCGCCGCCGACGATCGCTGCGATCGTGGAAGCGAGCAGCGCAGCCGTGGCGAGCGACGCGACGGCCCAGGCCAGGAAGCCGTGCGCGGTGTCGCGAAAGTAGACCTCGTCGGTCTGCGCCCCGACCCAGCGCGCGCGCAGCCGGCCCGCGAGGTAACCCCCCATGCCCGAGGCCATGATCTGCGTGACAGTGACCCACACGATGGTCGAGAAGCCGAACGCCGCCGCCGACACGCCGCTGCGCGCCCACGGCGAGATCGCCGACAAGCCCAGGCCGGCGCCCAGGATCAACAGGATCATCGACAAGGCCGCCGCCGCTGCGGCGCCCGCCAGGATCGCGCCCCACGACACGGCGCTGGCGTGAGCGGGGTGCTCGGCGCGAAGAATCGGCGGCATGGGCCGCGAATGTTCGAGCGGGTCGGCGGCGGTGGTGAAAGACGAGCTCATGCGGGCTCCTTCTCGTCCGGATCGATGCCCTTGATCGGCGCTTCGCTCAGGTCGGGCCCGATCTCGACGACCTTCTCGTCGGTCGCTTCGTCCTTGAAGTTCTCGGGGTGCTTCTCGGCAGCTTTCTTCTCGGACTTTTCGAGGGCCGCACGTTGTGCTTCGTCGCTCACGCTGGTGGTGGTGGGCTGGTTCATGGTGTCTCCGGCGAGGTGTTTGTGCAGGCACGAAGGTTAGGGGCGGCGTTTCGCGCGCGCCGTCGGCGCCTTCCACGAAGAGGTGCAGGACCTCTCCTACGCCGCCGACGCGCGCTGCAATCGCCTGCGTCGTCATGGCCGCAATTCCTACAGCTCTCGCCCCCGCTTGGCGCGAAGCTGCGCCACGTGCACGCGCATGCCCGCGCTGAACCCGCGTCTACCAACACTCCTGAGAGGAACACCTCGTGAAGAAACCGAACCCCGGTGCCGCCAAGGCCGCGCTCGCCGCCCAGGCCGCCGACACGCAGGCGCTGGTCAAGTCCATGCCCGACAACAGCAACAAGGCCAAGGAAATCGGCCGCGCCAACGCCGTGTCACCGCCCGTGGGCCTGACACGCCAGCCGGCCTCGCGCGCGGTGGGCGCGAGCACGCTGAGCGAGAGCAATCCGTCTGCCAAGAGCGGCTCGCTGGCCCACGCTCGCAACGACACCGCCGACCAGGTGCTCACCACCAACCAGGGTGTGCCGATCGGCGACAACCAGAACTCGCTGAAGGCCGGCCTGCGCGGGCCGACGCTGCTGGAAGACTTCATCCTGCGCGAGAAGATCACGCACTTCGACCACGAGCGCATTCCCGAGCGCATCGTGCATGCGCGCGGCTCGGCCGCACACGGCTACTTCGAGGCCTATGAACCACTGACGAAGTACACCCGCGCCGCGCCGTTCGCCGCCGCGGGCAAGCAGACGCCGGTGTTCGTGCGCTTTTCCACCGTGGCCGGCGAGCGCGGCTCGGCCGACACGGCGCGCGACGTGCGCGGCTTCGCCGTCAAGTTCTACACCGATGAAGGCAACTGGGACCTGGTGGGCAACAACATGCCGGTGTTCTTCATCCAGGACGCGATGAAGTTCCCCGACCTCGTGCACGCCGTGAAACCCGAGCCGCACCACGGCATGCCGCAAGCGGCCTCGGCGCACGACACGTTCTGGGACTTCGCCTCGCTGATGCCCGAGTCGACCCACATGCTGATGTGGGCGATGTCGGACCGCGCCATTCCGCGCAGCCTGCGCATGATGCAGGGCTTCGGCGTGCACACCTTCCGGCTGATCAACGCGAAGGGCGAATCGCACTTCGTCAAGTTCCACTGGCGGCCGCTGCTCGGCACGCACTCGCTGGTGTGGGACGAAGCCGTGAAGATCTCGGGCGCCGACAGTGACTTCCACCGCCGCGACCTGTGGGACGCGATCGAAGCGGGCGAGTACCCGGAATGGGAATTGGGCTTCCAGATCTTCACCGAGAAGCAGGCCGAAGGCTTCAGCTTCGACGTGCTCGACGCGACCAAGCTGATCCCCGAGGAACTGGTGCCGGTCACACCGGTCGGCCGCATGGTGCTGAACCGCAACCCCGACAACTTCTTCGCCGAGACCGAGCAGGTGGCGTTCTGCACCGCGCACGTGGTGCCGGGCATCGACTTCAGCAACGACCCGCTGCTGGCGGGCCGCCACCACTCGTATGTCGACACCCAGATCTCGCGCCTGGGCGGAGCGAACTTCCACGAGATCCCGATCAACGCGCCGCTCGCACCGGTGCACAACAACCAGCGTGACGGCCTGCACCGCCAGACCATTCCGCGCGGGCGCGTCGCCTACGAGCCGAACTCGCTCGGTGGCGGTTGCCCGTTCCAGGCCGGCGCGACAGGTTTCGTCTCTTTCCCGCAGCCGGTGCAGGAAGACAAGCTGCGCGGCAAGCCGGAGAAGTTCGCCGACCACTACACGCAGGCGACACTGTTCTACGAAAGCCAGACGCCGGTCGAGAAAGCGCACATCGCCGGCGGCTTCCGCTTCGAACTGAGCAAGCTCACGGTGCCCGCGATCCGCGAGCGCATGCTCGCGTCGCTGGTGAACGTGTCGAAGGAGCTGGCGGCCACGGTCGCGGCCGATCTGGGCATGGCGGTGCCTCCGGCCTTGCCGCGGGTGATGGCCAAACCGGCCAAGCCCGAAGTGACCAAGTCGCCCGCGCTTTCGCTGACCGCGCTGCCGGGTGACGGCGGCATCCGCACGCGCAGAATCGCGATCCTGGTGGCGCCGGGCGTGCTCGGTGCGTCGATCGACGCCGTGAAAGCGGCGTTGCTGAAAGCCGGCGCGGTGCCGGTCGTGATCGCGGCCCGTCTCGGCGCGGTAAAGACGGCCGACGGCCAGGCGCTCGAAGCCACGGCGTCGTTCGAAAACGCGCCCGCGGTGCTGTTCGACGCGGTGGTGCTGCCCGATGGCGCCGACGGCGTCAACGCCCTGGCCGCCGCGGGGCAGGCGCAGGAATTCGTCGCGAACCAGTACCGCCACTGCAAGACGCTGCTGGCGCTCGGTGCGTCGCGCGGCTGGCTCGACAAGGCCGGCATCTCGGCCACCTTGCCTTCGGGTGCGAGGGACGGCGGCATCGTGCTGGGTGACGGCAAGAACACGGCAGCGGCGGCGTCGAACTTCATCAAGGCCGTGGGCCGGCACCGCCACCCGGAACGCGAAACCGACCCGCCGAAAGTCTGACGGGTGGCCCGACGCCTGCGCGCGCCCGGCTGGTCACGGCTGTTCGCGCGCAGCCTGAAAGCGATCACCCGCAGCGCGGCGCGCAGCGGTACGCGCGCCCCCCCGCGTGCGGCGAAGCCGAAGCCGGCGGCCCGCAGCGTTGCCGCCAGCGCCGGCTTGTGGCTGGGCGGCGTGGCGGCGGGCACCGTCGGCGCACGCCGTTTCTGGCTCTACCGCCCGCCCGGCGTGTCACGCGGCGAACGCCTGCCGTTGATGGTGATGTTGCACGGCTGCGGCCAGGACGCGAAGGGTTTCGCAGCGAGCTCGCGCATGAACAGCGTGGCGGCGCGTGCGCGCTTCTGGGTGCTGTACCCGGAGCAGGACCGCCTCGCCAACGCACAAGGCTGCTGGAACTGGTTCGACACCCGTTCGGGCCGCGCCCAGGGCGAAGCGGCGCTGATCCTCAACGCGATCGACCAGGTCTGCCTGCGGCACCCGGTCGACCGCGAACGTGTCGGCGTGGCCGGGCTCTCGGCCGGCGCGAGCATGGCCGCGCTGCTGGCCACACGCTACCCCGAACGTTTCAACGCGGTGGTCATGCATTCCGGTATTCCGCCAGGCACCGCCGACTCCACACTCTCGGCGCTCGGTGCGATGCACGGGCGGCGCGGCACGAAGCCGCTGCCGACGGGCACCGTGGCCACGGCATGGCCGCCGCTGCTGGTGATTCACGGTGCCGCCGATCGTGTCGTGTCGGCGCACAACGCCGAAGCGGCTGCACAGCAGTGGGCCACTGCGGCGGGCGCACTCGCCATCGCGCCGCGCCGCGTGCAACGCGGCAAGCGCCACGCGATGCGCGTCACCGACTTCAAGCGGCGCGGGCACACCGCAGCCACGCTGGTCGAAGTCGAAGGGCTGGGGCACGCCTGGAGCGGTGGCGCGGCAAGCGCGCCGTTCAGCGACGCCCAGGGGCCGGACGCGTCGCGCCTGGCCTGGGCCTTCGTGTCGAAGCAGTTCGAGCGCGTCGCCCGGCCGCTCTGAAGTGGCTCAGCGCGCGGCTTGCATCCGGAGCTGCCGCTGCTTCTCTTCGTCGCGCGCGTCGTCGATCTCGCGCATCACGCTGCCCACGTCGACCGTGCCGGCCTTCGGCACGAAGTGGCCGGTGAGCACCGTGTCGGGCCGCAGCACGCCACGTTCGTACAGGTCCCAGATCTCGGGGCCGAAGTGCGTGTCCAGCAACTCCGGCGCGAAGCGGCCGAAGTAGAGGCACAGGTTGCCCACGTCGCGCAGCAGCATGCGCTGGGCGTGGTTGTTGCCGGCGGCGTCGACGGCCTGCGGCAGGTCGATGATCACCGGGCCGTCGGCCGCGAGCAGGATGTTGAATTCCGACAAGTCGCCGTGCACGACGCCGGCGCACAGCATGCGCACCACCTCGGTCAGCAGCGTCGCGTGGTGGGCACGCGCCTGCTCGGGCGTGAACTGCACGTCGTTGAGCCGAGGTGCCGCAGCACCGTGTTCGTCGGCCACCAGCTCCATCAGCAGCACACCCTCGAAGAAGTTGTACGGCTTGGGCACGCGCACGCCGGCCGCGGCCAGGCGGTACAACGCATCGACCTCGGCGCTCTGCCACGCCGCCTCTTGCGCTTCGCGGCCGAAGCGGGTGCCCTTGGCCATCGCGCGCGCCTGGCGGGTGTTCTTGACCTTGCGGTTCTCGGTGTAGTCGACGGCCTGGCGGAAGCTGCGGTTCGTCGCCTCTTTGTAGACCTTGGCGCAGCGGGTTTCCTCGCCGCACTGCACGACGAAGACCATCGCTTCCTTGCCGCTCATCAGCTGGCGCGAGACCGAGTCGATCAGGCCTTCGTCGATCAGCGTCTGCAGCCGCGCCGGTGCTTTCACGCGCGCACTTTTCCGCCACGCGGGCGCTGGCCCGAGCGCACCTGCGCGAGCGGGCGTTTGCCCTTGAGCTGGCGCTCGATGCCGTCGTTCAACTGGCTGCGCAGCAGCAGCACTTCGTCGAGGTGGCCGTAGACACCGGGGAAGCGCAGGTCGAGCCACAACCACAGCGTGCAGGCGCGCAAGGCCTGCTCCATGCGTTCGAGCCGGCTGTGGCCGTCGACCGCGTCGAGGAACCAGGGCTTGCCGGCGCGGCCGGTGAGTGCATGGCTGCTGCTCCAGTCGAGAAACTCCTGGAGCTGCGATTCGGTGCGGGTGTCGACCGGCGCCTGCGCGTAGATGAAACGTTCCTTCAGCGTGAGCTTGGCCGCACTCAGGTCGAGCTTCTCGGCGAGTTCGAGCATCTGCTCCAGCTCGGCGACCGCGAAGTGCGCGTCGTCGAGCTTCAACTGTTCCATGAACACGCCCAGCACTTCGCGCAGCCTGGTCTTGTGCAGCCGCGACGAGATCGTGTCGATGTGCCAACCGTTCGGCGCCACCGGCGCCTTGAAGTCGCGCGGCGCGCGTGGCGTTTTCGGCAGCAGCTCTTTCAGCGCGCGCGCGGCCGAGGGTTCGGCCTCGAACAACACGCCGACGAAGCCTTCTTCGTGGATCCCGTAGCGCCCGGCGCGCCCGGCGATCTGGTGCACTTCGGATTCGTTGAGCGGCCGGTCGTCCTGGCCGTCGAACTTGACCATGGTGCTGAAGAACACGCGCTGGATTGGCAGGTTCAGGCCCATGCCGATCGCGTCGGTGGCGACCAGGATGTGCGATTCGCCCTGCGCAAAACGTTCGGCCTCGCGGCGCCGCACTTCGGGCGGCAAGGCGCCGTAGATCACCGAGACCGGGTGGCCGCTGGCTGCTATCTGGTCACGCAGCATCAGCACGTCGCGGCGGCTGAAGGCGACCACCGCATCGCCGAGCTTCAGCGCCGAAATCGGCACCGGCTGCGGCAGCAGTTGCACGTGCTGCTTGCGCTCGAAGTGGCGCACCTCGCAGCGCTCGCCGCACAGGCCGAGCAGGTTCTCGATGGGGGGCACGGCATAGGCCGAGCAGATGATGATGACTTCTTTCGCCGGCACCGCCACGATCGCCTGCGTCCAGGCCCAGCCGCGCGAGGGGTCGAAGATCATCTGCGCTTCGTCGATCACGGCCACGTCGATGGGCTTGTTGGTGCCGACCATCTCGATGGTGCTCGAGACGACCCGCGCGCCGTCGGCCGGCACGTTTTCTTCGCCGGTCAAAAGCGAACACGGCACACCGCGCGCGACGAGCCGGTCGCGCCCTTCGAGGGCCAGCAGGCGCAGCGGCGCGAGGTAGGCGCCGTCGATCGCTTGCGCGAGGCGCTCGAAGGCGGCGTGGGTCTTGCCGCTGTTCGGCGGGCCGACGTAGAGCTTCACCGTGCGTTGCAGGCGGCGCGCTTTTTCAAAGGTGCCCGGGTAACCCTGGAACGCGAGCTCGGTGTTCAGGCCCGCGAGCGTGTCGATCTCGGCGACGAAGTGTTCCCAGCGGTCTTGCGCGCGGGCACAGGCGGCCTTCACTTCTTCGAGGTCGGCGGTGGCCTGCGGCAAGGCGCATTCCGATTGCAGGCGCGGCAACAGCGATTCGATGTGCTGCGGGTGGCCGGCGCGGCTGCGTGCGATCAGCGTTTCGAGAAACGCCGACAGCGCTGCGGCGTGCGGGTAGGCCGTCGGTGCACCGAGCCCGGCCAGCAAGGCGGCCTTGTCGCCGGTGCGGTAGAAGTCCCAGACCGCCGGTGCGTCGACCGGCACACGGAACAACACCGGCACACGCCAGCCCGGCTCGGAAAGTGGCAGGGCGTGGCTGATCAGCCGTGTCCACGTGCCCTTGTGGCGCGACACGCCGAGCGCGTCGAGCGCGGCGGTGCGCTCCAGCATCAGCGGGCGCACGGTCGGCCCGGTGCCGACCACGTCGAGGTGGGCGAGTGCGCTGTCCATCAGCTCGGGTGCGATCCAGCGGCTCGGGCGCGCGCCGGCCACTGGTTTTTGCAGCAGCACGAGGCCGAGCTTGTCGAGGTGGTCTTCGAACCCGGCGCTGCGCTCGGCGATGAAGTCACCGGGCTTGACGACCTGCGGCAGCGTGTAGGCGGCCTGGCGGATGCGGTTGAACTGCTCCTTGCCGATGTGCGCCGGCACACGCCTGGCGTGGCGCGGGTTCGGCAGGCTCAGAGATTCGGGGGGGCTCGTCGGAGCGGTTGCCGACACTAGCTGCGCTCGATTCGAGCGTAGGCGGAATGCGCGTGGATCGACTCGAAGTTCTCGACATCGACGCTGTAGCGGCCGATGCGTTTGTCGGCGTTGAGCCGCAGCGCCACGTCACGCACCATGTCTTCGACGAACTTCGGGTTTTCGTAGGCCCGCTCGGTGACCCACTTCTCGTCGGCGCGCTTGAGCATCGGCCAGATCTCGCTCGACGCGCTGTCTTCGGCGAAGCGCACGAGCTCGGCCCAGGCGATGTCTTCATTCAGCAGCTCGACGCGGATCGTCACGTGCGAACGCTGGTTGTGCGCGCCGTAGTCGGAGATTTCCTTCGAGCACGGGCACAGCGACTTGACGGGCACGGTCACTTCGGCCCAGATCGTGTGGACTCCAGCGCGCGCTTCCGCGATCCAGCGGCCCTGGTATTCGAGCAGGCTCTGCACGCCAGAGACCGGCGCGCGCTTGCGCAGGAAGAACGGGAACTGCGCGTCGATGCGGCCAACGCTGGCGTGCAGCTTGTCGAGCATCACCGCCAGGCCGGCGCGCAGCGCGGCGGCGTCGAGCGGCGCATCGAGCGCGTCGAGCCAGGCCACGAAACGCGACATGTGCGTGCCCTTCTGCTCGGCCGGCAGGGCCACGTCCAGGTCCCACATTGCGACGGTGGGCGACACGGTGTTGCCGATGCGCAGCTGCAGCGGATACCGCACGCTCTTCACGCCCACGCGCTGGATCGCCAGGTGGCGTTCGTCGCGCGCACTCTGCGTGTCGGGAATGTGCAGCGCGTCTTTCAGATTGCTCATGTGATTCATCGGTTGGCCCATTCCGGAGCATGCCAGCAATCTGCCGGCCCCGCCCCACGATGGATTTGACGTGCGCGTTCGGCCCGCTTCAATGGTTCACAGCCGCCCGCACCAGCGCCGGGCGTGTGCCGAAGCGCTTGAGGATGGACTGCTCGATGCCGGCGGCGTCGAGCCCGCACATCGCCAGCAGCTTGGCCGGGTCACCGTGTTCGACGAAGACGTCGGGCAGGCCCAGCGACAGCACCGGGATCAGGATGCCGGCCGCCGCCAGCGCTTCCTGCACCGCGCTACCCGCGCCGCCCATCACGCAGCCTTCTTCGACGGTCACGATCGCGTCGTGGTTGCGTGCGATCTCGGCCACCAGCTCCACATCGAGCGGCTTGACGAAGCGCATGTTCGCCACCGCGGCGTCGAGCGACTCTGCGGCCTTGAGCGCCGGGTACAACAGCGTGCCGAACGCGAGGATCGCGATGCGCTCGCCGCCCTGCCCGGCCGGGCGCTGGATGGTGCGCCGCATTTCACCCTTGCCGAACGGGATGGCGGTCATCTCGGTCTGAACCGCCGTGCCGGCGCCACTGCCACGCGGGTAGCGCACGGCGCTCGGCCCGTCGTGGCGGAACGCGGTGTAGAGCGCCTGGCGGCACTCGTTCTCGTCGGCCGGCGTGAGCACGCTCATGTTCGGGATGCAGCGCAGGAAGGCGATATCGTAGGCGCCCGCGTGGGTCGCGCCGTCCGCACCGACCAGCCCCGCTCGGTCGAGCGCGAACACGACCGGCAGGTTCTGGATCGCCACGTCGTGGATCAGCTGGTCGTAGGCGCGCTGCAGGAAGGTCGAGTAGATCGCGACCACCGGCTTCAGGCCTTCGCAGGCCAGGCCGGCGGCGAAGGTCACCGCGTGCTGCTCGGCGATGCCGACATCGTGGTAACGCTTCGGAAAGCGCTTCTCGAACTCGACCATGCCCGAGCCTTCACGCATCGCCGGCGTGATGCCGACCAGGCGTTCATCAGCCGCCGCCATGTCGCACAGCCACTGGCCGAAGACCTGCGTGAAGCTGGTCTTGGGCGGCGTGGCGGGCTTGACGATGCCCACCGCAGGGTCGAACTTGCTCGGCCCGTGGTAATTCACCGGATCGGCCTCGGCGAGCTTGTAGCCGAAGCCCTTCTTGGTGACGACGTGCAGGAACTGCGCGCCTTTCAGGTCACGCAGGTTCTCGAGCGTGGGGATCAGCGAGTCGAGGTCGTGGCCGTCGATCGGGCCGACGTAGTTGAAGCCGAACTCCTCGAAGATCGTGCCCGGCACGACCATGCCCTTGGCGTGCTCTTCGAAACGCCGCGCCAGCTCGAACAGCGGCGGTGCGTTCTTCAGCACGTTCTTGGCCGTGTCGCGCGCGGCGGCGTAGAACTTGCCGCTCATCAGGCGCGCGAGGTAACGGTTCAGCGCCCCCACCGGCGGCGAGATCGACATGTCGTTGTCGTTCAGGATCACCAGCAGGTCGGCGTTGGCCACGCCGCCGTTGTTGAGCGCCTCGAAGGCCATGCCGGCGCTCATCGCCCCGTCACCGATGATGGCCACGGCCTTGCGGTCTTCGCCCTTCTGTCGCGCGGCCACGGCCATGCCGAGCGCGGCCGAGATCGAGGTCGACGAGTGCGCGGTGCCGAAGGTGTCGTATTCGCTCTCGGTGCGGCGCGGAAAGCCCGAGATGCCGTCGATCTGGCGCAGCGAGTGCATGCGGTCGCGCCGGCCGGTCAGGATCTTGTGCGGGTAGGTCTGGTGGCCCACGTCCCACACCAGGCGGTCGTGCGGGGTGTTGAACACGTGGTGCAAAGCGATCGTCAGCTCGACCGTGCCGAGGTTGCTCGACAGGTGCCCGCCGGTCTGCGCCACGCTGTTCAGCAGGAAGTCGCGCAGTTCGGTGGCCAACTGCTGCAGTTCGGGCCGCGAGAGCCGGCGCACATCGGCCGGGCTCTGGATTTTTTCAAGGAGCAAATGTTTCATGGTTCAGCTGTCTCGCTCGACGACCTTGTCGGCCAGCACGCTCAGCCAGGCGGCGTCGGGCAGGCCGCTGCGGGCCAGGGCCGCCTGGGCCTTGTCGCGCAGCTCGTTGGCGTGGCGCCGTGCGGCGGCGAGGCCGAGCACGGTCACGTAGGTCGGTTTGTTGTTGTCCAGGTCCTTGCCGGCGGTCTTGCCGAGCGTGGCCGAGGCCTGGGTCACGTCGAGGATGTCGTCGACCACCTGGAAGGCCAGGCCGAGCGCGTCGCCATAGTCGGCCAGCGCCGACCACTGAGCCGGCGTGCACGAGCCGCAGGCGGCGCCCATCAACACGCTGCCCTGCAGCAGCGCGCCGGTCTTGCGGTGGTGCATGTCGCGCAGCGTGTGTTCGTCGAGCGGCACACCGATGCTGGCGAGGTCGATCGCCTGCCCGCCGGCCATGCCGTTGTAGCCGGCCGAGCGCGCCAGCAGCGAGCACAGCCGCGCCTGCAAGGCCGGTGGCACACCCGGCTCGCCGTCGGGCGCCACCAGCGCGTCGCTGCACGGCGTGAGCACCTCGAAGGCCAGCGCCTGCATCGCGTCGCCGGCCAGCATGGCCTGCGCCTCGCCGAACTGCACGTGCACGGTGGGTTTGCCACGCCGCAGCACGTCGTTGTCCATGCAGGGCATGTCGTCGTGGATCAGCGAATAGGCGTGGATCAGCTCGACCGCGCAGGCCGCGCGCATCGCCGCTTCGCGCAGGCCGTGCACCGCCTGCGACGCGGCGAGCACCAGCAGCGGGCGCAGGCGTTTGCCACCGTCGAGCACGCCGTAGCGCATCGCCAGCCCCAGGCCGGCGGGGGCGTCGGCGGGCACCCAGGCTTCGAGCGCACGCTCGACGGCGTCGATCTCGACGCGGGCCCAGGAGTCGTATTCAGCCAGTTTCATGCAGTCGTCCAGGGCTTGAGCTGCCCATCTTCGAGAACCTTGACCTGCTGTTCCACCGCTTCCAGCCGGGCACGACAAAAACTCAACAGATCGGCCCCGCGCTTGTAGCTTTCCAGCAAACGGTCGAGCGGCAGTTGGCCACTTTCCATGGCCACCACCAGACGATCGAGCTCGCCCAATGCGTCTTCGTAGCTGGCGGGCGCGGCAGGTGCTGCAGGGGTGGAAGAAGTCTTTGCCATTGCAAGTCGTGAAACGGCTTGATTGTAGTCAGCCCTGAAGGGCAGTTGCGCCGATGCGACATCCCCCATGGTGAGCATTTCCAACAGCACCGGCCCGTGCGAAGACCCTGCCGGCGACACCGGCCCGAAACACGCCCCGAAGGTACAATCCGCAGCCCATCGCGCCTCGACGCCCACTGCACGAGCCGCTCCCCCCGCCCGAATGCCAGCCACCGCACGCTCCGGTGGCGATTCACCCCTGGTTTTGGAGATTCCCCGGGATCATGTCCGACCTGAGCGTCACCCCTGAAACGCTGGCACGCAGCCGCTCGCAGCTCTCGGTCAGCACGTATTTCGACCCCGCGCTGTTCGAGCGCGAGATGGCGCAGCTTTTCGGCGACCGCCCGAAGTACCTCGGCCACGAACTGGCCGTGCCCGAGATCGGCGACTACTACGCGCTGCCCCACGAAGGTGAAGGCCGGGCGCTGGTGCGCACCGCGAAGGGCGTGGAGCTCATCTCCAACGTGTGCCGGCACCGCCAGGCGCTGATGCTGCGCGGCCGTGGCAACACCGGCAGCAACGTGGTCTGCCCGCTGCACCGCTGGACGTATGACCTGCAAGGCCAGCTGATCGGCGCGCCGCACTTCGCCGCCGACCCCTGCCTGAACCTGAACAACTACCCGCTGCAGAACTGGAACGGCCTGTTGTTCGAGGGCAAGGGCCGCAGCGTGGCCGCCGACCTGAAGACCCTGGGCCCGCTGGCCGACCTGAACTTCGAGGGCTACGTGCTCGACCACGTGCAGCTGCACGAGTGCGACTACAACTGGAAGACCTTCATCGAGGTCTACCTCGAGGACTACCACGTCGGCCCGTTTCACCCCGGCCTGGGCCAGTTCGTCACCTGCGACGAGCTGCGCTGGGAGTTCGGCGACCACCACTCGGTGCAGACCGTGGGCACCAAGAACGAACTCGCCCGCCCCGGCACGCCGGCCTACCGCAAGTGGCACGACGCGGTGCTGAAGTACCGGGGCGGCGTCTTGCCCAAACATGGCGCGATCTGGCTCACCTACTACCCGACCGTGATGGTCGAGTGGTACCCGCACGTGCTGGTGGTCTCCACGCTGTACCCGAGGGGCGCGCAGAAAACGCTCAACGTGGTCGAGTTCTACTACCCGGAAGACATCGCCGCCTTCGAACGCGAGTTCGTCGAAGCCGAACGCGCGGCGTACTGGGAAACCTGCCTCGAGGACGACGAGATCGCGCTGCGCATGGACGCCGGCCGGCGCGCGCTGCTGGAACGTGGCGACGACGAAACCGGGCCCTACCAGAGCCCGATGGAAGACGGCATGCAGCAGTTCCACGAGTGGTACCGGCGCGCCATGGGGGCGAAGCTGGCGGGCGCTTAGTAGGCACTTTCATAAATACGGCCACGTATATGGTTGATAAGTTCTGCCACGTATGGCATCGTGATGCGATCCTTCGACCAGGGGTTGCT
>Ga0209883_1000153_pt1 | contig 15965 bp, 18 predicted proteins | sample GWRWT4_21May14_FD_187196 | JGI IMG/M metagenome (GOLD analysis project Ga0209883, IMG submission 187196) | Sand microcosm microbial communities from a hyporheic zone in Columbia River, Washington, USA - GW-RW T4_21-May-14 (SPAdes) (version 2) | ecosystem: Engineered > Artificial ecosystem > Sand...
TTCAATTATATCCAGCTTTGCTGATCGCTCTGCTCACAGCAGCGCGGATTCTAGCGCAAGGCTGGCGGCCACCATGCCGAAGGCGGCGGTCACGGCCACGCTGGAGCCGTAGCCATGGCAGTTCAGGCTGCCGTCGACGCCGCACGCGTCCACCGGGGCCTGCACCGCTTCGCGCGAGAACACGCAGCGCAGGCCGAGTTTGCCGCTGCGCGGCGCGCCGTGGTGCTGTCGCAACCGCTGGCGCAAAGACGCGAGCAGCGGGTCGTGCGTGACGAGCGCGAGGTCATCGGTCTGCACTGCTTGCGGCTGGCGCTTTCCGCCGGCCGCACCGGCGATGACCAGCGCGTTTCGGGTTCGCATCGCCCACGCCGCCACGACGGCCTTGGCGCGCACCTGGTCGCACGCGTCGATCACCGCATGCACCGGGTTCTGCAGCAGCGCAGGCCAGTTCGTCTCGTCGACGAACTCTTCCACCGTGGTCACTTCGCAGCCGGGGTGAATGTCGGCAATGCGCTCGCGCAACGCCTGCACTTTCGCTTGACCCACCGTGGCACCGAGCGCCTGCACCTGCCGGTTGATGTTCGATTCGGAAACATGGTCAAGGTCGATCAGCGTCAGCGCCGCCACGCCGCTGCGCGCGAGCGCTTCTGCGGCCCACGAGCCGACACCGCCCACACCGATGACCGCGAAGCGCGCACCACGAATGCGCGCGTAACCAGCCTCGCCGTACAGTCGACGCAGCCCGCCGAAGCGGCGTTCGAGGTCGGCTCCGGCAAGCGCGTCGGTCGCGGCATCCATCTCAAGCACTCCGCTCGATGCGCCACGCCTGCCAACGCAGCGCCGCCACGGCACCCGCCACGATCGAGAGCGTGGCGACGAGACTCGTCAGGCTCAGCGTGGACATGCCCGACAGGCCTTGCCCGATCGTGCAGCCCAACGCCGTGACACCGCCCACGCCCATCAGCACCGCGCCCACGAGGTGGTTGGCGGTGTCGCCGGCATCCCGAAAACCTTCCCAACGAAAGCTCTTCGTGAGCAACGCGTACGCCGCCGACCCGACGACCACGCCGAACACCGAGACGATGCCGATGGTCAGCAGCTTGCCTTTGTCGCTGAAGAACATCAGCCAGTCGAGCGTGTAGGCCACCGGGGCCACGAAACTCAGCGACTCCATGCGCCGCGAGTTGGTCGCGACGAACGCTTCCTGCAAGGTGTTGGGGTCTTCGGCCACGTAGCCCAGCCGGCCCGACACCCACCACATTGCGGCGACGATGGCGCCCACGCCCAGGCCTGCGAGCAAGTTGTCGGCCGAGCGGCCTTCGTGGCGCGCGAGCGCCCACACGATCAGCAGCCCGCCGATGCCCAAGCCCAGCAGTGCCGCGAGCGTGCCCTTGCCGAGGCCGGTGGGCGCCACAAGCAAGGAAGGCAGGTCTTGCGACGATGCGAGCGTGACGGCCACCGCGTCGACCGTCGCCACACGCGCCACCGCGGTGATGCCCTTCAACGTGGCGAACGCCGCCACCCCGAGCACGGTGAACACCACCAGCGACTTCAGGTTGCCGCCGCCGATGCGCACCAGCGTCTTGCTGCCACAGCCCGAAGCCAGCACCATGCCGAAGCCGAACATCAGGCCACCCACGAGCGCCGACAGCCCCATGAAGCGGGGCCCGCCATAGATGCTGTTGGCGGCATCGACCCAGCCCAGCGCCACCATCGCATTGAAGCCGATCATCGCCACGCCCATCGCCATGACCCACATGCGCATGCGGGTCCAGTCGCCCATGTTGACGATGTCTGACACGGCACCCATGGTGCAGAAATGGGTGCGCTGGGTGATGGCGCCGAACAATACCGACAGGCCGAAACAGGCCCACAGCACGAGCGTGGACAGGGCCTTCAGATCGACTTCTTGCATGCCGGTATTCTAGGCAAGCGTTCGTGCGCACCCGGCCCGCGGGGCGGGCGCGGCCTTCACCGCAGCGAAACGAGGCGCTCCTTGCCGGCCTGCGCGGCTTCGGACTTCGGGTAGGTCTTGACCAGTTCCTCGATCGTGCGGCGCGCGGTCTTGCCGTCTTTGAGCTCGGCATAACAGTTGGCGATGGCGAGCAGCGCTTCGGGCGACTTGGGGTTGTCAGGCGACGCGCTCACGAGCGCGCGGAACGAACCGATCGCGTCCTTGTACTGGCGCGAACCGTACTGCGCGTTGCCGAGCCAGAACAGCGCCGAATCGCCATAACCGCTGGCCGGGTAACGCCGGCGGAAGGTGGACAGCAGCGTCGCCGTGCGCTCGAAATCGCTCTTGCGCAGCGCGTCCATCGCTTCGTCGTACTGGCGCTTTTCTTCGGGCTCGACGATGAACTCGCGGCCTTCGAACGAGACCTTCTGCGGCTCCATCTTGCGGATGCGGTCGTCCACGCCGGCCTGCATGTCCTTCTGCAGGCGCTGCACTTCCGACAGGTCGCGCGCGAGCTGCTCGTTCTGGCCGCGCAGCTTGGCGTTGTCGCCGCGCAGTTGTTCGATCTGGTTGTTCAGGTCGAGCAGGCTGCGCTTGAGCGTGTTGATCTGCTCGGTGAGCAGCGCCGTCTGCTCGGCCGAGCGGGTGCGTTGCAGCTCGTTGCCCTGCTCGATGCGCGCGCGCAGGTCGAGGATCGCCTTGCGCGCTTCGTCGTCGTCGAACAGGCCGGCGTGGGCCGGCGTGGCGAACAGCGCGGCGCCCAGGCACAGGCCGGTGAGCGCACCCGAAAAAGCCCGCGGCGAACGCCACATCGCAGCACCCATCACTTGTAGTTGAGTTCGGCGCGGCGGTTCTTGGCCCAGGCCGCTTCGTCGCTGCCTTGCACGGCCGGGCGCTCCTTGCCGAAGCTCACGGCTTCTACCTGCGCGTCGGTGGCGCCGAGCAGGGTCATCGAGCGGGCCACGACCTCGGCGCGCTTCTGGCCGAGCGCGAGGTTGTATTCACGCCCGCCACGCTCGTCGGTGTGGCCTTCCACGGCGACACGCTTCTTGCGGTCGGCCGTCAACGCGCGTGCGTAGGCATCGACGGTCGGGCGGTATTCGTCTTTCAGCGCAAAGCTGTCGAAGTCGAAGTAGACGACCCGGCCCATGCCCGCGTCGCTGGCGCTCTTGCTCAGGTCGACCGGCGTGACCGCGCTCTGGCTCGTGCCCGCCGTGCTGGCGCCGCTGGTACCCGACCCGGCGCTGCTGCCCGTGCGCGACTCGACCGGCACCGGCGTGTCGAGCTTGGTGGTGGAGCAACCGGCCAGCGTGGCGAGTGCGGCCGCGGCCAGCGCCGAGATCAGAGCGTTGCGGCTCGAGAGAGTTCTTTGTGTGTTCATGGGTTCATCCTCTTCGTCGTGGAAAACTTAGCGGCCGTACGGGCCCCAGACGGGCTCACGCACATCGGCCGTGGTGGAAATGAGCCGCGCCTTGATCTTGCCATCGAGCGTGGTCGTCATCAACACATCGCGGCCCTGGGCGCGCGAGGCGTAGATGATGAGTCGGCCGTTGGGCGCGAAGCTCGGGCTCTCGTCGTCGTTGCTGTCGGTCAGCGCCTGCGGCTGGCCGCCGCTGCCGCCCAGGTCGAGCGTGTACAGGCGGTACCCACCGCCCTGGCGCGAGATGTAGGCCAGCGTGCGCCCGTCGGGGCTGATCGCGGGGCTGATGTTGTAGGCGCCGTTGAAGGTGATGCGCTCGACGCTGCCGCCGCTCAGGCTGGTGCGGTAGATCTGCGGGCCGCCGCCGCGGTCGCTCACGAAATAGAGGCCGCGGCCATCGGGTGCGAACGCGGGCTCGGTGTCGATCGCCGAACTGGTGGTCAGCCGCCGCGGCGTGCCGCCGGTGCTGGCCATCAGATAGAGCTGCGAGCCGGTGTCGCGCGAGAGCGTGACGGCCAGAGTCTGCCCGTCGGGCGACCAGGCGGGCGCACTGTTCGAACCGCGGAAGTTGGCGATGGCGCGGCGCGCGCCGCTCGACGCGTCCTGCGTGTAGACGACCGCCTTCTGGCTCTCGAACGAGACGTAGGCGAGCTGTTTGCCGTCGGGCGACCAGGCCGGCGAGATGATCGGCTCGGGGCTGCTCAGCGCCACCTGCCCGCCTTCGCCGTCGCTGTCGGCCACGCGCAGCGTGAAGCGGCCGCCGCCCTTGGTCACGTAGGCGATGCGGGTCGAGAAGACGCCCTTGTCGCCGGTGAGTTTTTCGTAGATGTAGTCGGCGATGCGGTGCGCCGCCAGGCGCAGGTCGCTCGCGTCGACGGCCTGGGCCTGGCCACCGAGCTCGGTGCCCTTGACCACGTCCCACAACTTGAAGCGCACGTCAAAGCGGCCGTCGGCGAGGCGCCCGATCGAGCCGGCGACCAAGGCGTCGGCCGCGCGGCTGCGCCATTCGGTCATGACCGGGCGCGAAGCTTCGTCGAGCGCGCCGGGCGCGTCGATGCCGCGGAAGGCGCCGCTGCGCTCCAGGTCGGCGCGCACGATGGCCGAGAGCGAGAGTGATGGCGTGGCGCGGTCTTCGTCGCGGAACTTGGCGATCGCGATCGGCAACTGGGTGGCACCCACGCCGGAGATCTCGACCCGGAACTGGGCCCAGGCGGGCAGTGCAACGCTGGCAATGGCGAGGCCTGCGCCAGCGGCGGTATGGGTGCGGATGAACTGGCGTCGGTTCAGCATGGGTGTCGGCATGAGTACTCGTGATCCTGTTTTCGCAGCTTGGTTCAATCGAATGGTGGTTTCGGTGGGTTCGTCAACAAACCCATTTTCAGATAGCGGTACCAGGTGCCCTCGGCCACGTACACGGCCAGCACGAAGCCGAGCCGCCCGTCGAGAAAGCCACGCCGCACCAGATACGAGCGCACGAACGCCCAGGCAGCGTGCGTCAACGCCGCCGTGAAGCCGCCCTGCCCGCCGGCACGCACCTTGTCGAGCGCGCGCCCGCTGCTGTAGCGGTTCATCTTGTCGAGCGCGCCTTCCAGCGTGGGCATGCTGTCGTGCAGCAGGTCGCCATCAAGCCTGCCGATCGGCCCGCTGACCATCAGCCGTTCGTGGACCAGGTCGTCGGAGAAGCGGCCGTTCTCGCGCAGGAACAGGCGCAACACGCGGTCGGGATACCAATCGCCGTGGCGCATCCACTGGCCGCAGAAGTTCGAGAGGCGTGACAGTTCATAACCCGCGAGCTTGCCACGGCCCGCGTGTGATTCGACATTCTGAACGTGACCGTTTGTCTCTGCGCCGATGGCCGCACGAATGCGCTGCGCCAGCGCGGGCGTGACACGTTCGTCGGCGTCGATGCTCAGCACCCAGCGGCCGCGCGCGGCGGCGAGCGCGCGGTTCTTCTGCACCCCGAAGCCGGGCCAGTCGGAGGTGCTGATGACGGTGGCGCCGTGTTCGCGCGCGATCTGCACGGTGGCGTCGTTGCTGCCGGAGTCGACCACGATCCACTCGTCGGCGAAGGCGACCGAGGCCAGGCAAGCGGCCACGTTGGCCGCTTCGTTCTTGGTGATCAGGATGACCGAGAGCAGGGGTGGGCTCATGCAGCGCAGGAAGTCGGGGCTGCGCGATTGTAGGGATGGCCCGCGGGAAGGCCGCCGGCGCGCCCCGATAATGCCGCTCCATGACCGCCCCCGAGCTGCCTTTCAAAGCGCGCCTGCTGCGCATTGCGCCCTACTTCAAGGGCAGCCGTTTCGGCTTCATCCTCGCCTTCGGCGGTGCCGCCATCGGCGCGGCCACCGAGCCGGCCATTCCGCAGTTGCTCAAGCAGTTGCTCGACTCCGGCTTTCAGGCCGGCAAGCTGCCGCTGTGGCTGGTGCCGGTGGCCATCATCGGCTTGTTCGCGCTGCGCGGCGCGGCCGGCTTCGTGGCGCAATACGGCCTGGCCTGGGCCGCCAACCGGGGCACGCTGGCCCTGCGCCAGGCCATGTTCGAGCGCCTGCTCGACGCGCAGCCGGCGGTCTTCAGCCAGCACACCGCGAGCAGCCTCGTCAACACGCTGAGTTTCGAGATCCAGGGCGGCGCCAACCAGCTCGTGTATTCGGTGCAGTCGCTGGTGCGCGATTCGCTCACGGTGGTGGCCCTGCTTGCCTACCTGCTGTGGCAGAACTGGCAGCTCACGCTCTTCGTCGGCGTGTTGTTCCCGGCCGTGGCGCTGGTGATGCGGGTGCTCAGCAAACGCCTGCACCGGCTCACGGTCGAGAGCCAGAAAGCCACCGACGAACTCGCGTATGTGGTCGAAGAAAACGTGCTCGCCTGGCGCAGCGTTCGCCTGCACGCCGGCGAGGCGTTTCAGGCCGCGCGCTTCGGCCGTGTCAGCGACATGCTGCGGCGCCTGTCGATGAAGTCGGTGGTGGCTGCGGCCACGATGACGCCGATCACGCAGGTGCTGGCCGCCTGTGCGCTGTCGGCCGTGATCGTGGTGGCGCTGTGGCAAAGCGGCCAGAGCGGCGGCTCGGTCGGCGGTTTCGTCTCCTTCGTGACCGCCATGCTGATGATGGTCGCGCCGATGAAGCACCTGTCGGAAGTGGCCGGGCCCATCACCCGCGGCATGGCCTCGATGGACCGTGGCGTCTCGCTGATCGAAAACGCGCCGCGCGAAGTGGGCGGTACCCACGCGCCGGAAAAGTGCAACGGCCACATCGAGATGCGCTGGGTCACGCTGCGTTACCGCGAAGACCAGGCCCCCGCGCTCGACGCCGTGACACTCGAACTCAAGCCGGGTGAAACCGTGGCCCTGGTCGGCCCTTCGGGCGCGGGCAAGACCACGCTCGTGAACCTGCTGCCGCGCTTTCTCGAGCCGACCTCGGGCGCCGTGTACCTCGACGGTGTCGCCTTGCCTGAATGGAACGTGGCCGCGCTGCGCAAACAGTTCGCGATGGTGAGCCAGGACGTGGTGCTGTTCAACGACACGGTCGTCGCCAACGTGGCGCTCGGCGCCGAAGTCGACCGCGAACGCGTGCGTGCCGCGCTGATCGGCGCCAACCTCGCCAGCTTCACCGACACCCTGCCCTACGGCATCGACACCGTCATCGGCCACAACGGCGGCGAGCTCTCGGGCGGGCAGCGCCAGCGCCTGGCGATCGCGCGGGCGATCTACAAGAACGCGCCGGTGTTGATCCTCGACGAAGCGACTTCGGCGCTCGACTCGGAATCGGAGCGTCTCGTGCAGCAGGCGCTCGAAACGCTGATGAAGGGCCGCACCAGCCTCGTGATCGCACACCGCCTGTCGACCATCGAACGCGCCGACCGCATCATCGCGCTCGACGGCGGGCGGGTGATCGAACAGGGCAGCCACGCCGAGCTGCTGGCCCTGGGCGGTTTGTATGCCCGGCTGCACGCCTTGCAATTCAGGAGTTGAGCCATGACGAACATCGCCACGCCGCGGTACCCGTTCCCGCCGATCGAGAACCTGCCGGAAGACCTGCGCAACAAGATCCTCGAAGTGCAGGAGAAAGCCGGCTTCGTGCCCAACGTGTTCTTCGCGTTCGCGCGCCGGCCCGAAGAGTTTCGCGCCTTCTTCGCGTACCACGACGCGCTGCTGCTGCGCGAGTCGGGCCTGTCCAAAGGCGAGAAGGAAATGATCATCGTCGCCACCAGCGGCGCCAACGGCTGCCTCTACTGCGTGGTGGCACACGGTGCGATCCTGCGCATCTACGAGAAGAACCCGCTCGTCGCCGACCAGCTCGCGATCAACTACCTGAAGGCCGACATCACGCCGCGCCAGAAGGCGATGCTCGGTTTCGCGATGAAGGTGTGCAACGCGTCGTATGCGCTCGGCGATGAAGACTTCGCGGCGTTGCACGAACACGGCTTCACCGACGAAGACGCCTGGGACATCGCCGGCATCACCGCGCTCTTCGGGCTGTCGAACCGCATGGCCAACTTCAGCGGAATGCGCCCGAACGACGAGTTCTACCTGATGGGCCGTGTGCCCAAAACAAAGAAGTGAGCGGGCAAGCAGCGGCGGCCTTCGAGCGCCACCTCGACCTGGGCTGCGGCACCACGCCGCGCAACCCGTACGGCAAACGCGCGCTCTACGGCGTGGACCTGCGCCGGCTCGAATCGAACGCGCAGTTCGAGTTCGCCGCGGCCAACCTCGCGTTCGAGCCGATCCCGTTCGCGGCCGACATGTTCGGCTCGGTCTCGGCCTTCGACTTCATCGAGCACATGCCACGCGTGCTGAACGGCACCGAACCGAATACCACTTGCTTTCCGTTCGTGCGCCTGATGGACGAGGTGTGGCGTGTGCTCGCACCGGGTGGCCTGTTCTACGCGCTGACGCCGTGTTTCCCGAGCCGCGAAGCGTTCCAGGACCCGACCCACGTCAACATCATCACCGAAGGCACGCACGCCTACTTCTGCGGCGAAAAACCGCTGGCGCGCATGTACGGCTTCAACGGCCGCTTCAATCCGAAGCGCGCGCAGTGGGTGATCCCCGAGCATTCGCAGAGCGCCGTGGCGTTGACCTGGCAGCAGGAATGGAAGCGCCAGCGCAAGGCCAAGAGCGGGCGGTTGGCCTACTTCCTGTGGGAACTCGAAGCGGTGAAGGTCGGCTGAGACACGCATGTCGGTGGCCCCGCGCATCAGCCTGATCCTGCTGGCGTGCAACCAGCAGGCGACGGTGCGCGCCGCCGCCGAGGCCTGCCTGGCACAAGTGGGCGAGCCGCTCGAGATCGTGTTCTCCGACGACGCGTCGAGCGACAACAGCTTCGCCGAACTGCAGGCCGTGGCCGACGCCTACCGCGGCCCGCACCAGGTGCGCGCGCGGCGCAACCCGGTGAACCTGGGCATCGGCGCGCACTACAACCAGCTGATGCTCGAAACCTCGGGCGCACTGATCGTCACCGCCGCCGGCGACGACCTCTCGGTGCCACACCGTGTGCAGCGCCTGGCGCAGGCCTGGGACGCCTCGAAACAATGCGCCGACCTGATCGCCAGCCACTTCGTCGAGATGTCGCCCGAAGGCGAACTCGGCGCGCGCGTCACGACCGACGACCTGGCGCGGGTCACGCTCGACAGCTGGGTCAAGAAGACGCCGTACACGGTCGGCGCGACGCACGCTTTCACGCGCCGCATCATGCGGCGCTTCGGCCCCTTCATCGACGACGTCTGGTACGAAGACCGCATCATGGTGCTGCGTGCGATCACGAGCGGCGGTGCGCTCACGGTCAAGGAAGCGCTGGTTCAGTACCGCACCGGCGGCAGCTCGCACCAGCCGCACACCCACACCGGTGAGCGGCTGCTGCACTGGACCCGCACGCAGAACCGGCGTGTGCTCGCCGAGATCGCACAACTCACACAGGACGCACGCATCGCCGGCTGCGAAGCCGAAGTGGCGGCGTCTCTCGCACCCACGCTGCAGCGCGAGACCTACCTGCGCGCGATGCTCGACGCGCAAGGCCGCGGCGCACGCTGGCGTGCCGCGATGGCGAACACGCAGTTGCCGCTGGGCTGGCGCGTGCGCAAGTTCATGACCTTCTCGTTCACCGAGCAGGCGGCGGCGATCAAGCGGATGAAAGCGCGGCTGCGCGGCCGATGAAACTCTGCCTCAGCAACCACGGCCTGCGCCACAGCGGCGGCATCGAGCGTTATGCGGTGACGCTGGTGCGCGGCCTGCATGCGCTCGGCGTGCGCCCGACGGTGATCGCCAAGGCCTTCGACACCACCTTGCCCGAATACGCCTGGGTCGACGCGCTGCCGGTGCGCATGACCGGCGTGCCCTCGAAGCTGCGCGACCTGTACTTCGACTGGCGCATCCGCCGCTTCAAGCAGCGCCGCGATCTCGGCCCGCTGATCGCCTGCAACCAGACCGGCGCGGCCGACATCGCGATCTGCGGCAGCACGCACCCGGGTTACCTGGCCGCGATGGGCGAGACCGAGCGCCGCTCCGACGGCTGGAAGATCGCGCTCGAACGTGCGCACCTGACGAATTCGCAGTTCATCGTGGCGCACTCGCAGCGCATGGCCGATGAAGTGCAGCGCTACTACGGCATCGCGCCGGCCAAGATCCGCCTGATGTACCCGCCTGTCGATGGCGAGCGCTTTTCGCCGGTGCCCGATGCGGAACGCGCGCGCCTGCGCGCCGAGCTGAAGCTGCCCGACGACAAGGCCGTGTTCCTGCTCGCCTCGACCGGCCACCGCCGCAAGGGCCTGGACTTGCTGGCCGACTTCTTCGCGAAGACCGACCTGCCCGTCTGCCTGGTCGTCGCCGGCCGGCCCATCGACATAGCCGCGCCGCACATCCGCTACCTCGGTTACCGCAACGACCTGCACAACGTGTTCCGCGCCGTCGACTTCACCGTGCTCGCGTCGATCTTCGAACCCTTCGGGCTGGTCGGCGTGGAATCGGTGCTGTGCGGCACGCCGATCGTCGCGGCCGACAACGTGGGCTGCGTCGAAGTGATCCGCGCGCCGGGGCAGTTCGCGTTCAGCCTGGCGCGGCCCGAGAGCCTGGGCGAAGCGGTTGACCGGGCCGTGGCCGCGTGGCGCGCGAAGACCCACCGCATCGCCGACCCGCTGGCCACGCTCGGCTACGACCCTTCCGTCGAGGTGCACGTGAAGGCACTGATCGCGCTGGCCGAGCAGGTGCGCGCGCGGTGAACGGCGACGCGCCACTGGCCAGCCTGTTGCTGATCGCCTATCAGCAGGAACAGACGGTCGCCGAAGCCGTGGCCGGCGCCTTGAGCCAGACCTATTCGCCACTCGAGATCATCCTTTCGGACGACGCTTCCGGCGACGGCACCTTCGCCGCGATGCAGGCCGCTGTCGCCGGCTACACCGGCCCGCATCACATCGTGCTGAACCGGAACCCGCAGAACCTCGGCATCGGCGCGCACCTGAGCCACCTGGTGGGTTTGTGCAAAGGCGCGATGCTGTTCGTCGCCGCCGGCGACGACGTGTCGCTGCCGCAGCGCTGCGAAACGGTCATGGAAGCCTGGCGCGTTTCGGACCAGTGCCTGGACCTGATCGCGGCCGCACTGATCGACGTGGACGAAGCGGGCAAGACCGGCGCCGTCATCACGCCGAGCGATTTGGGCACCTACCGCCACGCCGCCGACTGGCTCGCACGCCCGCCCTTCGTCGTCGGCGCCGCACAGGCCTGGACACGCCGCGTATTCGAACGCTTCGGCCCGCTGCCCAAAGGCGTGGTCGCCGAAGACCTGGTCATGGTGCTGCGCGCCGTGATGAGCGGCGGCGCTGTCACGCTGGCCGAGCCGCTGGTGCGTTACCGGCGCGGGGGCTTGTCGTTTCGGCGCCGCGCGCAGTCGGCCGGCGACGTGGTGAAGGCCTTGCTGAAGAACAACCGCAGTTCGCTGGTCGAGTTGCCGCTGCTGCTGGACGACGCGCGCAAGGCGGGTCAGCTCGCCGCCGTGGAAACCGTGTTGCGGGCACGGCTCGCGCGTGAACATTTCGTGCGTGACTTGTTCGCAGCGGCGTCGCTGCCGGCCCGTTGCCGCGCGGTTCTCGAAGCGCAGGGCGTGCCGGTCGCGCTGCGCCTGCGCCTGTTCGTCTACGCTGCCTGCCCGGCCTTGCTGGCGCCGTTCTTCTGGATCAAGCGGTCAGTGCGTTCTGCACGTTAGGGTCGGCTTCAAAAGCGCTTCTTCGCGATCTTCGCGTGCGCGCCGTTGACCAGCATCAGCGCCGCCGAGCCGTGGTACTTGTGGTACTCGGCCACCATTTCGCCCTTGATGATCACCGGGTCGGTGGCGACGAGCTTCTTCGCTTCTTCGATGTCGGGCACCGCGAAAATGAAGAGCCCGCGCCAGCCATCGACACCGTCGAACGGCCCGGCGAGTGCCAGCTTGCCTTCGGCCCCCAGCCGCTTCATGTTGGCGAAGTGTCCCTTGAACATCTCGTCGCGTTCGGCACCGGCCGGCACCTTGTTCGGCCCGGTCTTGAGCACGACGAGCACATAGCTTTTCATGCCGTTTTCGTCGGCCCCGATCGAGCGGGCCAGTTCGGCGTCGAAAGCCGGCTTGTCGGTTTCGGCCGTGCCCTGCGCATGGGCAGACAGCGCCAAACACAAGGCCGCGACACTGGTCGCCAGAGAAGCAGGTCTGCTCATGGCCGTCACCTCGTTGTCAACCGAAACGACGCCGCCACGCACTCTTGCGCAGCGCCCACTTCAAGCCCTTCGTGGTCTTCGGGTCGGGCTCGGGCAACACGTCGTTCGTCAATGTCTCGCCGCGGCGCAGATGAAACCGGTCGAAGGTCGATTGCGTCATGCCCCACTTGTGCAGGAACTGGCTGCGGCCGTCGTTCTTCACGACCTTGCCGGTCGACTTGCACTGGAAGTGGTACACGAGCGAATCGCCGACACCGATGAACCGCCGGCAGCCGGCGTGCCAGAGTTTCATCGAGAAGTCGTTGTCGCTGCTCATGCCCGGCGACAGCTCGGTGCTGTAGCCGCCGACGTTGAACCACCACTTGCGGTGCACCAGCGTCGGCGGCCAGGTGGCGCCGGCCCAGTCGGCGCGCTTCAAGCCCGGTGCGGCCTTCAGTAGTTCGGTCTCGCGGAAACCCGCCACCGTGTCGCCGTGGTCGGCCACCACCACGCAGGGGTTGCCGCTGTCCTTGGGCTCGACCATCGTGCCCGAGAGCATGAAGAGCTCGTCGGGCATCGTCTTGATGCGTTCGAGCAGCGCCGTGTCCCAGCCCGGCAGGCAGTACATGTCGTCGTTCAGATAGACGATGTGGTCGTGCTCGGCGAGTTGCGCGGCTTCGTTCACCGCCAGGCAGATGCCGACGTTGCGGGTGGAGAACGTGGCATCGAGTTGCTGCTGCATCACCCACTCGCGCGTGCCGTCGCTGCCGTCGTTGACGTGCACGATGATCTGGTGCGGGTGTGCCGAATGGCGCCGGATGCTCTGCACCACCAGGCGCAAATAGTCGAGGTTGTTCCAGGTCGGGATCAGGATCGAAAACATCGTCAGAGGGCTCCTGGGCGTGCGCGTCGGCCGGCTACAGCAGCACGATGTCGTACTGCTCCGGCGAGCCCAGTGCCTCGGCCTGCAGCGAGATCGGCTTGCCGATGAAGTCGGACAGGCCCGCCAAGTGCGGACTTTCTTCGTCGAGCAGCATCTCGACCACGGCCGCCGACGCGATCACGCGAAACTCTTTCGGGTTGAACTGGCGCGCCTCGCGCAAGATTTCGCGCAGGATGTCGTAACAAACACTGCGCGGCGTCTTGACCTGGCCCTTGCCTTCGCAGGTGGGGCACACCTCGCACAGCATGTGCGCCAGCGATTCGCGCGTGCGCTTGCGCGTCATCTCCACCAGCCCGAGCTGCGTGAAGCCGCTCACCGTGATCTTCGTTCGGTCGCGCGCGAGCTGCTTGCGCAATTCGGCGAGCACCGCGTTCTGGTGGTCCTCGCGCGTCATGTCGATGAAGTCGATGATGATGATGCCGCCCAGGTTGCGCAGACGCAGCTGGCGCGCGATCGCCTGGCCGGCTTCGAGGTTGGTCTTGAAGATCGTGTCGTCGAAGTTGCGCGCGCCGACGAAGCCGCCGGTGTTCACGTCGACCGTGGTCAAGGCTTCGGTCTGGTCGATGATCAGGTAGCCGCCCGACTTCAGTTCGACGCGCCGTGTCAGCGCGCGCGCGATCTCTTCGTCGATGTTGAACAGGTCGAAGATCGGCCGCTCGCCGGCATAGTGCGCGAGCTTGGCGACCGAGGTCGGCGTGAACTCGTGGCCGAACTTCGAGAGCAGATCGAACTGCATCAACGAGTCGATGCGGATCGTCTGCGTGGCGTCGTGCGCCAGGTCGCGCAGCACACGCTGCACGAGGTTCAGGTCCTGGTGCAGGAGCGTGCCCGGCGGCGACTTGAAGCTGCGCTCGCGCACCCCGGTCCAGGTCTTGCGCAGGTAGCGGATGTCGTCGGAGAGCTCTTCGTCGGTCGCTTCTTCGGCATTCGTGCGCAGGATGAAACCGCCCTGCGGCCCGCTGCCTTCGGGCACCTGCGCCAGCACACCCATGCGCGCGCGCAGTTGCTCGCGCAGTTCGGCCGAGCCGATCTTCTGCGAGATGCCGATGTGGTCGTCCTGCGGCAGGAACACGAGCAGCCGGCCGGCGATGCTGATCTGCGTCGACAGCCGCGCACCCTTGGTGCCGATCGGGTCCTTGATGACCTGCACGGTCAGCGTCTGGCCTTCGAACACCAGGCGCTCGATCGGTGTCGGCGGCACGTTGTTGCCGTGGTCACCGCGCGGCGTGACCCCATTGACCTGCACATCGGCCACATGCAGGAAGGCCGCACGCTCCAGGCCGATGTCGATGAAGGCCGACTGCATGCCGGGCAGCACGCGCGCCACACGCCCGGCGTAGATGTTGCCGACCAAGCCGCGCTCGAGCGCGCGTTCGATGTGCAGCTCTTGCACCGCGCCGTTCTCGACCACGGCCACGCGCGTTTCCTGGGGTGCCCAGTTGATGAGGATGTCTTGCATGGGACGCTGGGCCTGTCTCTTGGTTTGGCCGGCGTTCGCTGCGGGTCAGAAGCCGCCGACGCCCGCTTTTTTCAGCAGTTGTGCCGTCTCGTACAGGGGCAAACCCATGATACCGGAGTGGCTGCCGTCGATGCGCTCGATCCACGCCGCCACGCTGCTCTGGATCGCGTAGGCGCCGGCTTTGCCGAAGGGTTCACCACTCGCTACGTAAGCTTCGATCACCGCATCGGGCATCACCGCGAAGCGCACCCGCGAGGTGCTCGCGGCGCGCCACTCGCCGCCCGCGGCGCCGACGGCCACGGCGGTGATCACACGGTGCGTCTTGCCCGACAGCAGGCGCAGTGTTCGCGCCGCGTCGGCCACGTCGACCGGCTTGCCGAGAATGCGCCGGCCGAGCACGACGGTCGTGTCGGCACAAAGAATCGGCGCATCGGGCAGACCGCTCTTGCGCAGGCGCAGGCGCGCCGCCCACAGCTTCGCACGCGCCACGCGCTCGACGTAGGCGGCCGCGAGCTCGCCCGGCTTCTCGGCTTCGAGCGATTCGGCGTCTTCGTCTTCGCGCGGCAGCAGCAGTTCGTGGCGCACGCCGATCTGGTCGAGCAGTTGGCGCCGGCGCGGGCTTTGTGAGGCGAGGTAGATGAAGCTCGGCGGGTCGGTCGGTTCTTCACTCATGGCGGCATCACTCACGGTGGTACGGATGGTTCACCATCACGGTCCAGGCGCGGTACAGCGCTTCGGCGAGCAGCACACGCACGAAGGCGTGCGGCAGCGTCAACTCCGACAGGCGCAGGGTTTCGTCGCCGGTGGCCTTCAGCGACGCGTCGAGGCCGTCGGGGCCACCGATCAGCAAGGCCACGTCGCGCCCGTCGCGTTGCCAGGCCTGCATCCGCGCCGAGAGGGCCAGCGTGGTCACCCGTTCGCCGTGTTCGTCGAGCACCACGCGGCGCACACCGCGTGGCAGGGCGGCCTCGATGCGCACGGCCTCGGCGGCCATCAGCTGCTCGGCCGTCTTCGAGCCGCGCGCTTCGGCCTTCACGGCTTTCAGTTCGAGCCGCATCTCGGGCGGGAAACGTTTGGCGAAGTCGGCGTAGGCGGTGTCGGCCCAGGCCGGCTGGCGCTGGCCGACTGCGACCAGCAGCAGCTTCATTTCCGCGATGCGGTCTTCCGGCCCGGTGCCTTCTTCGCCGCCGTCTTGCTGGCGACCACCTTGCGGCCCACCGGCGCTTTCTTCGCAGCCGGCGACTTGGCCGGTGCTTTTTTGACGCCGACCACGCGGGTCACGGTGGCACGCGGCGCGGGCGCAGTGGGTTTCCGTGGCGCGGCGCGTGTCGCAGTGGCCGACTTCTTCGCGGCGGTCTTCACCGCCGGTGTCTTCGCCGCGGGCGTCTTGGCGGCCGCCTTCTTCGCAGCGGGCGCGGCGACGGCCTTCTTCGCCGCCGGCTTCTTGGCGGCCTTCTTGGCCATCGCCTTCTTTGCAGTTGCCATTACGTTTCTCCTTGATCAAGTTGAAAAGGAACCCCTCGACGTCAACAACTT
>Ga0209883_1000161_pt1 | contig 15060 bp, 14 predicted proteins | sample GWRWT4_21May14_FD_187196 | JGI IMG/M metagenome (GOLD analysis project Ga0209883, IMG submission 187196) | Sand microcosm microbial communities from a hyporheic zone in Columbia River, Washington, USA - GW-RW T4_21-May-14 (SPAdes) (version 2) | ecosystem: Engineered > Artificial ecosystem > Sand...
CTGCATGTGGTGATAGAACGAGCGCTTGACGATGCGCAGGCAGGTCGGGCTCAGCGACAGCAGTTCGTCGGCGTACTTGCGCACTTCCTCGTCGAGCTTTTCCTTCGGCACGACCGAATTCGCCAAGCCCCAGTCCAGCGCCTGTTGCGCGGTGTAGCGCCGGCACAGCATCCACAGCTCGCGCGCGCGCTTGTGACCCAGCACGTTGGCCGAGTGCGAGACGATGTAGCCGCCCGCCGGCGAGCCGACCCGCGGGCCGTTCTGGCCGAAGATGGAATGGTCGGCCGCAACCGTGAAATCGCAGAAGTAGGCGATGTGATGCCCGGCCCCGATGGCGTAGCCGCTGACGCGCGCGATCACCGGCTTCGGGCACTCGACGATCTGGCGGTTGAACGTGAAGTTCAGGTCTTCCAGGCCGCTCTTGCCACCGCTGCCCTTCTCCCAGTTGACGTCGCCGCCGACACAGAAGGCACGGTCGCCGGTGCCGGTCAGGACGATGACGCCGACCTTCGCGTCGGCGGAGGCCACGTCGAGCAGGCGCTGCATCTCGACGATGTTGTCGCCGGTGAACGCGTTGAGCGTCTTCGGCCGGTTGATCGTGATCGTGCCGACGTAGTCCTTGACGTCATAGTAGATTTCTTTATCGGACATGGTTTTGCTCCAATGCAAGGGTTGAGGAAAGGCGGGCAGGCGCTGGGCTGCACCCGATCGGGTTCAGTTCAGCTTGATGTTCGCGTCACGAACCACCTTGCCGAGCTTGGCGATCTCGGAGCGGATGTGGGCCGCGAACTGCTCGGGAGTGGAGGTGGTGATCTCGGCGCCGAACGCGGCCATGCGCTCGCGCGTTTCGGGCAGCGCCATGACCTTCAGGACCTGCGCGTTGAGTTGATCGATGATGGCCTTGGGCGTGCCGGCAGGCGCGAGCAGGCCGAGCCAGGCGGTGGACTCGAAACCCGGATGGCCGGACTCGGCCACGGTCGGCAGATCGGGCAGCACGGACAGGCGCTTCGCGTTGGTGGTCGCGAGCGCCTTGAGCTTGCCGGCCTTGATCTGGGCCGTTGACGAGGCCACGCTGTCGACGATCACCGGCACCTGGCCAGCGATCACGTCTGCCACCGCCGGCGCGCTGCCCTTGTAGGGGATGTGCGCCATATCGATGCCGGCGGCCGCCTTGAACATCTCGGCCGCGAGGTGCGTGGAAGTGCCGTTGCCCGACGAAGCGTAGCTCAGCTGCCCCGGCCTGGCCTTGGCCATCGCGACCAGTTCGGCCAGCGTGTTGACCGGCACCGAGGGATGGACCGAGATGATGTTCGGCACCGCCGCGAGCAGGCTGATCGGCGCAAAGTCCTTGATCGGGTCGTAGCTCAGCTTGCCGAACAGCGCGGGGTTCGCGCCGTGCGTGGCATTGAAGCCGATGAACAACGTGTAGCCGTCGGCCGGCGAGCGCGCCGCGGCCTCGGCGCCGATGTTGCCGCCGGCGCCGCCTTTGTTGTCGATCACGATCGGCTGCCCGAGCTGTTCGGCCAGCCGCAGTGCCAGCGTGCGCGCCACGTTGTCGAGCACGCCCGCCGGTGTGGACGGCACGATGATGTGAACCGGCTTGTTCGGATACGCGGTTTGCGCCTGTGCCTGCAACCCGACGCTGCCGGCCCACACGAGCATGGCGCAGGCCACGACCCTCGAAACGGCGGTGTTCGTCACGCGATCTCCTTCAGTTGTGAGCAGTGTTCGCGCCGCGCAGGCGCGCCAGTTCGACGAACCAGTCGAGGCTGGCCGGGTTGGCCATCGCGCCGCGGTTCGCGACCTTCTCGATCGGCTGGCCGAGCAGCAGCTTCTTCACCGGAACTTCCAGCTTCTTGCCGGTCAGCGTGCGCGGCACCTCGGCCACCGCGATCACGTCGTTGGGCACGTGGCGCGCCGACAGCGCGCTGCGGATCGCGGCCTTGATGCGCTCGGTCAACGCGGGATCGAGCACGTGCCCGGGCCGCAGCACGACGAACAGCGGCATCCAGCTCTCGCGGCCCAGAAACTCGAGGTCGACCACCAGGCTGTCCATCACCTCGGGCAGCGCCTCGACCACGCTGTACAGCTCGCTCGTGCCCATGCGCACACCGTGGCGGTTGATCGTGGCGTCGCTGCGGCCGTAGATGACCGCGCCGCCGCGCGGCGTGACACGCAGCCAGTCACCGTGGCGCCAGACGCCCGGGTAGGTGTCGAAGTAGCTCTCGCGCAGGCGCGTGCCACCGGGGTCGTTCCACAGGTAGAGCGGCATCGACGGGATCGGCGCGGTACAGACGAGTTCGCCGACCTCGTCGACCAGCGCGTGGCCGGCGTCGTCCCAGGCCTGCACGTTCGCTCCAAGGCAACGCACCTGCATTTCGCCGACCACCACCGGCACGGTCGGCACGCCGCCGACGAAGGCGCCGGCAAAGTCGGTGCCGCCCGACATCGGCGTGAGCCAGACGTCGCTGCGCACCTTGGCGTAGATCCAGCGGTAGCTCTCGGGCGACAGCGGCGAGCCGGTCGAGCCGACCGTGCGCAGCTGGCCGAGCGCGGCCACCTTGCGCGGCTCGACACCGTGCTTCTCGCACATAGTAAAGAACGCGGCACCGGCACCGAAGAAGTCGAGGTCCATCTCGCCGCAGAAGCGCCAGAGTGTCGAGTAGTCGGGCCAGGCCGGGTTGCCGTCGTAGACGCACATGGTCGCACCCACCAGCAGCGCGGCGACGTTCAGGTTCCACATCACCCAGCCGGTGGTCGTGAACCAGTGGAATCGGTCACCAGCGGAGACATCGTTGTGCAGCGCCATCGTCTTCACGTGCTCGACCAGGATGCCGCCATGGCCGTGCACGATCGGCTTCGGCAGCCCGGTGGTGCCGGACGAGTAGACGACCCACAACGGGTGGTCGAAGGGTTGCAGATCGATCTGCAGCGCGGCGTCGCGCCGCAGCGCATCGCGCCACGCCACGCCCTGCGGCCAGGCCGTGGCCAGCGCCTCGGGATCGAGGTACGGCACCAGCACCAGGCGCTCGACGCTTGGCAACTCCTGCAGCATCTGCCCGAGCAGCTCGCGCCGGTCGTAGGCCTTGCCGCTCCAGCGGTAGCCGTCGGTGGCGATCAGCACCTTGGGTTCGATCTGGCGGAAGCGGTCGAGCACTGCGGCCACGCCCATCTCGGGCGAACACAGCGACCAGATCGCACCGACACTCGCGACCGCGAGGAAGGCCACCACCGTCTCCGGGATGTTCGGCAGGTAGGCAACAACGCGGTCGCCGCTCGTCACGCCCTGCTCGCGCAGCCACTGCGCCAGCGCCGCCACCTCGCGCTCGAGCCGGGCCCACGACACCTCGTCGCGCTGCCCGGCTTCGTTGCGAAAGATGAGCGCCGGCCGCATCACGGTGGCATGCCTGAAGATCTGGCTGACGTAGTTGGTGCGGGTGTTCGGAAACCAGCGCGCCCCCGGCATCGAACGGTCGGCCAGCACCGGCGTGCGCTCGCCCTCGAGCCGCAACTCGAAGTACTCGACCAGTGCCGACCAGAACGCCTCGACCTCATCGACCGACCATTGCCACAACGCAGCGTAATCGGCGAAGTGCAAGCCCTTGTGGGCGCGCAGCCATTCGGTGAAATGCGTGACGCGCGCCCGCGCGGCGCGCTCCGGCGAAGGGCGCCAGATCACCTCGGCAGCTTGGGCGTGGCTCATGAACTGGTCCTCGGTGCTGGGGGGTCGGCCAGCCGCACGACGCGCTCGCCCACCAGGCGCGCCACCTCGGCGTCGTCGCAGCCGAGTTCGCGCAGCAGCGCAGCGCTGTGCTCGCCGGCGCGCGGCGGCGGCGCCATCGCGTCGGGGCGCAGCATGCCTTCGCCCAGGTGCGCAGGAAACGGGATCAGCGGCAGCCCCGGCAGCGCCGGGTGCGCGACGAAGCGCGCCGCAAGAATCGGGTCGGCCATCGCCTCGGATACGGTGTTCACCGGGCCGCTGGGAATGTCGGCGGCTGCGAAGGCATCGACCCAATGGGCGGCCGCACGGGTGGCGAAGATTGCGAACAGTTCCGCCGCCATCTCGGGCCGGTGCGCGACGCGGTTGGCGTTGGTCGCGTAGCGCGGATCATCGACCCACGCCGGCCGGTCGATCGCCTCGCAGAAGCGCCGGAAGGCACCGTCGCTGATCACCGACACGCTGAACCAGCGGCCGTCACCGGCACGGAAGTGCCGGCTCGGCGCGGCGATCGGCAGGTTGACGGCGCGCGCCGGCTCGCGCTGCTCGACCGCATGCTCGGCCACCTTGGCCGCCATCAGGTTGAACATCGTGTCGATCAGCACGGTCTCGACCGCCTGGCCGCGGCCGGTCTGGCGCCAGTGCATCACCGCCGCGAGGATGCCGAAGGCGCCGCACATGCCGCAGGCCACATCGACCAGCGGCAGGCCCATGCGGATCGGGTCGTCGCCTTCGTCGCCGCTGGCGTAGAAGCCACCGGCCATGCCCTGCACGACGCTGTCGACCGCCGGGCGCAGGCGGTATTCGCCGCGCTCGCCGAAGGCCGTGACGGCGGCGTAGACGATCTCGGGATGGCTCGCCCGCACCGCGTCGTAGGTCAACGCGTACTTCTCGGCGAAGTCGGGGCGAAAGTTGTGCAACACCACCTGCGAACGCGCGATCAGGCGGTCGAGAATCGCACGGCCGGCGGGCTTGCGCACATCGATCGCGAGCGATTCCTTGCCGCGATTGCAGGACATGTAGGTGACGCTCGAATCGCCGTAGAACGGCGGCCCCAGGTGGCGCCCGTCTTCACCCGCCAGCGCCTCGACCTTGATGACGCGCGCGCCCAGATCGGCCAGCGCCATCGCCGCATACGGCCCGGCAATCAGGCGCGACAGGTCGACGACCGTGATCCCGTCGAGTACGCCTGCCATCTCGGGCCCTGACGCGCTACTTGGCGCCGCGCGCCCGGGTGCGGAAGGCAGCGATGCCGGCGCGGTGCTCGGGCGTGTCTTCGAGCACGGCCATGTGCGACGAGACCATGTCCAGGTGGGTGGCCAGCGCCATCGACTGGCTCTGGTAGACCGCGCGCCGGAAGAAGCGGACAGCCTGCTGCGGCTTGGACGCGATCGTGCGCGCCAGCTCGTAGGCAGCGCTCATGAGTTCGGCATCGGGAACGCTGTGGTTGACCATGCCGATGCGCTCGGCCTCTTCGGCGCCGACGACGCGGCCGGTCCAGAACAGCTCGAGCGCGCGGGCGGTGCCGATCAGCCGCGGCAGGAACCACGAGCCGGCATCGCCGGCCATCAGGCCGATGTTGATGTAGGTCTCGGCCAGCGTGGCCGACTGCGCCATCAGGCGGATGTCGCACATCAGCGCCATGTCGAGGCCGGCGCCGCGCGCCGCGCCGTTGATCGCGGCGATGACCGGCTTGTCCATGCGCTCGATCGCGAGCGGAATGCGGTGCACGTTGCGGAACAGGAAATTCTTGCGCTCCAGGCTGTCCATCTCGCTGAACTTGGCCATCTCCTCGAAGTCGCCGCCGGCGCAGAACGCGCGGCCGGCGCCGGTGACGACGATGACCTTGACCCGTTCGTCGGCCTCGGCAGACTCGAGCGCCGCGCGCCAGGCTTCGATCATCTTCAAGTCGAAGGCATTGAGCTGGTCGGGGCGGTTCAGGGTCAGCGTGGCGATGCCATCGGCGTCGACGTCCAGGCGAACCGGCGGCTGATCGGACATGTTCGAGGGCTCCTGCGGTTTCGGTGAGAAGGCATTCAGGATAACATAACAAGTGTTAGTTTGGCAGCTTCGCAAGCCTGCGCCACCCCACCACCACCGGACCGCCATGGACCACGCCGACAACCGCAACGTCATCGCCACCATCAAGCGTGGCTGGAACGAGGACGCGTTCATGCGCGCGCAGGGCCTGCACGTCGAGGAGCATGGCGTCGGCGAGGTCACGATCCGCCTGCCTCAGGCCGGCCCGACCCAGCGCGGCGGCGGCGCGGGCGGCGACGCGGCCAAGGTGCTCAACGGTGGCGTCATTGCCTACATGTGCGACGGTGCGCTGGGCTACTCGATCATCTCGGGTCTGTTCGAGGTGCCGGACGCCCGGTCGGTCGACGTGCGCGAGCTGCGAACCTTCACGATCACGCTGACGATGACCTATCTCGACGTGGCCCGCGGCGACAGCTTCGAGGCGCGCGGGCGCGTCGTGCGCCTCGGCCGCGGCACGGCGTTCGCGGAAGGCCAGTTCATCAGCGAAGACGGCAAGGTCTGCGCGACGGCGCAGGGCATTTGGCGGGTGCTCTGGCCCAGAACTTGAGTTCCCCGAATGCACTGGCTTCGCCGCATGGCTCGGGCACTCGCGAGACTCCGCCACCCCAGGCCGTGAGCGACGAGCTGATCGCACCGGACGCCGCCCCCGGCAAGCCGCCCGCCCGCACGATGCGGCCGCGGCGGCGGGTGGTCCTGATGATCTTGATTCCGCTGCTCGGTGGCGCGTTGCTGCTGGCCTTTTACCTGCGCGGCGGGCGTGATGTCGAGACCGACAACGCCTATGTCAAAGCCGACAAGGTCGCCGTCAGCGCCGAGGTCGCAGGCATCGTCGCCGAGGTGCTGGTGCGCGACAACGAACCGGTCGCGCCGGGCCAGGTCCTGTTCAAGCTGGCCCCGGCGCCGTTCCGCGTGGCGGTGGCCGAGGCCGAAGCGCGGCTGGCTCAGGCTCGTGTCGACCTGGCGGCGCTGGGCGCGAGCCACCACCAGAAGCAGGCGGAGATCGTCGTGGCCCGGACCCGCGTGTCGTTCGCGCAGCAGGAGCAGCAACGCCAGGCCGAGCTGGTGGCGCGTGGCTTCGTCTCGACCGCGCGCTTCGACGACGCGCGTCAGGCCAGCGCGCTGGCGGCGCAGCAGATCAGCGTCCTCGAACTGGAACTGCAGCGCATCGCCGTGACGTTGGGCGGCGGCGCCAACGCGCCTGCCGATCGGCATCCGAGCATCCTCGCTGCGCGCGCCAAACTCGAGCGTGCGCGGCTCGATCTCGCGCGCACCGAAATCCATGCCGCGTTGCCGGGCATCGCCAGCAAACCGCCCCGGCTCGGTCAGTTCGTCGGCGTCGGCAGTGTCGCCATGGCCCTGGTGGTCGACGCCACGCCCTGGGTCGAAGCCAACTTCACCGAGACCGATCTGACGCACATCCGTTCCGGGCAGGCGGCGCGCGTGCGCGTCGACAGCTACCCGGGCCTGGCCTGGCCCGGCACGGTCGACAGCCTGAGCCCGGCAACCGGGGCCGAGTTCGCGCTGATCCCGGCCCAGAACGCCACCGGCAACTGGGTCAAGGTCGTGCAGCGGGTACCGGTTCGCATCCGGCTCGACGTTGCGGCTGGCCAGCCGCCGCTTCGCGCAGGCCTCAGTGCGACGGTCACGATCGACACCGGCCAGCGGCGCGAGCTCTTCGGCCTGTCGATGCCGGCCGGCTGGTGAGGTGGTGGTGGTGAGCCCGGCCGCCCACAGCCCCCGGGTCACCCACCCGGTGCTGGTCACCGTCTCGGTGATGCTGGCCACCATCATGCAGGCCGTCGACACCACCATCGCCAACGTCGCCCTGCCGCACATGCAAAGCGCGATGGGGGCGACCCAGGACCAGATCGCCTGGGTGCTCACCTCGTACATCGTCGCGGCCGCGATCTTCATGCCCCTGACCGGCTTTCTGTCGGGACGCCTCGGGCGCAAGCGCGTGTTCATGTGGTCGGTGGTCGGCTTCACGGTCGCGTCGATGCTGTGCGGCGCGGCGCAGACCCTGAGCCAGCTCGTGATCTTTCGGCTGCTGCAGGGCGTGTTCGGCGCCTGCCTGGTGCCGCTGTCGCAGGCCGTGCTGCTCGACAGCCATCCGCGCGAGCGCCATGCGTCGGCGATGGCCTTGTGGGGCGTCGGCGTGATGGTCGGCCCGATCCTGGGCCCGTCGCTCGGCGGCTGGCTGACCGAGCAGCTGAGCTGGCGCTGGGTGTTCTACATCAACTTGCCGGTGGGCATCCTGACCTGGCTCGGTCTGGCGAGCTTTGTGCCGGAGACACCACTGGACCGTTCGCGCCGCTTCGACGGGCTGGGCTTCGGGCTTCTCGCGCTGGCCATCGGCGCGTTCCAGATGATGCTGGACCGCGGCGAATCGCTGGGCTGGTTCGCGAGCCCCGAGATCGTCGCCGAAGCCGTGCTCGCCGGCTTGGCCTTGTACCTCTTCCTGGCCCACATGTTCACCCACGCGCACCCGTTCATCGAGCCGGGATTGTTCGCGGACCGCAATTTCAGCGTCGGCCTGCTGCTGATCTTCTTCATGGGCGCCATCCTGTTCGGCACCATGGCGCTGCTGCCGCCGTTCTTGCACAACCTGCTGGGCTACCCGGTGATCGACGTCGGCAACCTGCTGGTGCCGCGCGGTGTCGGCACGATGGTGGCGATGCTCATCGTCGGGCGCCTGTCGGGCGTGCTCGACCTGCGCTGGCAGTTGCTGACCGGCATGGCGCTGACGAGCCTGGCGATGCACCAGATGACACAGTTCAACGCCGAAATCGGTGCCTGGGACGTTGCGCGCACCGGCATCGTCCAGGGGCTGGGTCTGGGCTTCGTGTTCGTGCCGCTGTCGACGGTCGCGTTCTCGACACTCGCACCCCACTTCCGCAACGAAGGGGCCGCCCTGTTCAGCCTGACGCGCAACATCGGCGCCAGCATCGGCATCTCGGCGATGGTGACGCTGCTGGCACAGAACACCCAGGCCGGGCATGCGGTGCTGGCCGAGCACATCAACCCGTTCAGCTTGCCGCTTCGGCAGGCGGTGGAAGCCGGCGTGCACGATCTGTCGAGTGCGGCGGGTCTGCTGGCGCTGGACGCCGAGGTCGGCCGGCAGGCCGCCATGCTCGCCTACCTGGAAGACTTCAGGTTGATGATGTGGGTGGCACTGATCGGCATCCCGCTGATCGCGTTGCTGCGCAAGCCGCCGGTGCCCATGCCGATCGGCGAATCCCCGGCGACGGCGGAGTGATCGTTCAGGGCGATCAGCCCAGGTCACCGCCGGCCACCGGCAGCGTCACGCCGGTGATGTAGGAGGCTTCGTCAGAGGCCAGGAAGAGGATCGCCGCCGCTTGCTCGTCGGGCGTGCCGTAGCGTTTGACGAAGGTGGACTCGATGGTCTGATCGACGATCGCCTGGTACCAGCCGCGCTGCCGCTCGTCCATGGTTTCGGTGTTGCGCGGGATGCGCCGCGGCCCGACATCGGTGCCGCCCGGGGCCACCGCGTTGACGCGAATGCCCTGCTCCGCATATTCGCAGGCCAGGCACACCGTCAGCGCATTGACCCCGCCCTTGGCCGCCGAGTACGGCACTCGGTGGATGCCGCGCGTGGCGGTCGACGAGACGTTGACGATGCTGCCCGCGCCTTGCTTGATCATGTAGGGCAACACCGCGTGGCAGCACCACAGCGTCGGGAACAGCGAGCGGTTGATCTCGGCCGTGATCTGCTCTTCGCGATAGTGCGCGAACGGCTGGACCCAGATCGTGCCGCCGACGTTGTTGACCAGTACATCGATGCGCCCGCTCAGCGCCGCCGCCTTGGTCATGGCCTTCCTGCAGGCGGCGTGTTGCTCGACGTCAGCCAGCACCACGGTGGCCTGACCACCTTGGGCCAGGATCTCGGCGCGCACCTCGCCCACGATCTTCGAACGATCCAGCAGCACGACATGCGCGCCTTCGGCGGCCATCTGCAACGCCACCGCACGGCCGATACCCTGCGCAGCGCCGGTGACCACCGCCGTCTTGCCCGTGAATCGCAGGCGCGCCGCAGCAGGTGCGCGCTTCTTTCTTGCCGATGACGCAGCCATGGCCTGAGTTGCTCTCGTCAGACGCTGTAGATGTCGAGCACGGTGTCGATGAGGTCGTTGAGCACCAGAATCTTCTTCTTGCGGATGATCCAGCCCTCGCCCTGCGGCTGCAGCAGGTACTCATAGTGGCCGTAGAAGCTCTGCGAGACGTTGCGCTTGAACAGGTGGGTGACGAAGTTGGCCTTGGCGACGCAACCGCCATCGCCAGCCGACTCAGCGCGCACGTTGGACACCATGTGGCAGGTGCGCGGCAAGGGTGTCGACGCGGCAGAGCGCCCGGTGCGCAGGCGAAACACACGGTCTTCCAGACCAGTGCGGTCGCCGTAATACATCAACGACACCTCGGTCTGCGGATCACTGGTGTACTCGTCCTCCGAGTCCCAGGCAGGGATCCAGTACTCGGCGCTGGGGTCGAACAGCGCCAGCCAGTCGTCCCACCGGCGTTCATCGACACACGCCGCCTCTCGGTGCAGAAGGTCGGTGACCGAGGCCAGCAAGGATGCATCGCTCATTGGTGACTTCCAGTGGCATCGGCCCTCATCAACTCGGCCCAGCGTACATGCTGTGCCAGGAAAATGCCTTCGTCCGAGACCTTGGCACCACTGCTGGTTGGCGCAATACCCAGCGCAGTGGCCACCTCGTCGGCACCGGCGACCTCGTGTGTGGCGCCGCGCGACATGTCGCTCCAACGCACGATGCTGTGGCTGCGGCAGCCCTTCTGCGTTTCGTTGAACTCGGTCAGGTCGTCGGGCGTTGCCATGCCCGAGGCATTGAAGAAGTCCTCGTATTGGCGGATGCGCTTGGCGCGCTCTGCCGGCGCCTCCCCCACGGGTGCGAAGCAATAGATGGTCACCTCGGTCCGGTCGACTGACAACGGTCTGAACATGCGTATCTGCGTGCCCATCTGATCCATGAGAAACATGTTCGGATAGAGCAGCAGGTTGCGCGACCGTGTCACGGCCCAGTCGGCCTTCTCCTTGCCCATGCGTTGCGCCAGTTCCTCGCGGCGTGCATAGAGCGGCCGGTCCTGCGGGTTGGTCACGTCGGTCCAGATCAGCGTGTGGCCGTTGCCCAGGTCGTAGTAGCCACCACGGTTGCGCGTGAAGTCTCCGACCGCCATGACCTTGAGTGCCTTGCCCTCTGCATTGATCTTGGCGCGGTTCTTGATCATCTGCACGTAGTTGGCATGCACCGAATCCACGTGATACCCATCGACACCGTTCTCGGCCTGCAACTTCCAGTTGCCCTCATAGGTGTAAATGGAACGACCCTTGAGCACCTCGATGCCGGCGGGCGCCTGCTCGACGACGATGTCGATGAAGGTCTTGCTTTCGGCCAGATAGTCTTCCAGAGGCTCCGCATCGCGGTTCAGTGTCGCGAACAGAAAGCCACGGTAGTTCTCCAGCCGCACCTTGGTCAGGCCACGCTTGCTCTTGTCAAAGCTCTCTGGGTAGCCGGCGCCGTCTTCGTTCATCGCCGCCAGCAAGTTGCCCTTGGCGTCGTAGGCCCAGCCGTGAAAAGAGCACACGAAATTGCTGGCGCTGCCCTTGGATGTACGGCATAGCGTGGCGCCGCGGTGCGAGCAAATGTTGACGAAGGCATTGAGCTGCCCGGACTTGTCGCGGTTGACGACGATAGGCGCGCGGCCGATCCAGCCGGTGATGTAGTCCTTCGGCTTGGGCAGCTGGCTTTCGTGCGCCACGTAGACCCAAACCTTCTCCCAGATCTGACTTTGCTCGAGCTCGAACAGTTCGGGGTCGACGAAGATGCGGCGATCGACGGCGCGCAGCCCGTCTTCGTGGTGAACGACATCGTCGAGCAGCGTTTGGGGTGCAGCGTCCATGGGGGGCTCCTTCAGGAAGTGGATTCGTCGGCGCGCGTGCCCGCGTCCAGTGCGGCGTAGACCTCGTCGCCTTCGACCTTGACCGGGTAGATCATCAGTGCCTTGACGCACGGAAACGCGGTGGCCGCGCCGGTGCGGATGTCGAAGCGGCCGCTGTGGAACGGGCACTCGATCTCGCAGCCGATGATGTCGCCCTCGGACATCGACGCCGCACCATGGGTGCAGGTGTCGTCGATGACGAAATAGCCTTCGTCCAGGCGCACCAGCGCCACCGGCTCGCGGCCTTCGACAGGTACTTGGAGGGCATAGCCGGCCTCGACATCGTCGATGCGAGCGATGAAGGTCATCGTCTTGGAGTCGCTCACGCAGCGGTCCTCTCGTTGGGCAAGGGCAGCTGACATGTCAGTGCAGGGTCGGGAAAGCGCGCCCGGCGGCCAGCGAGCCGGCGGTCACGATGGCGTTCAGGATCATCGAATGGTCGGCAATGCCGCGGCCGACGATGTCGTAGGCGGTGCCGTGCGCGACCGTCACATGCGGGTACGGCGGGCCGAGGATGACGGCGACGTTGCCGGCGAAGGCAGCGGTCTTGATCGCAATGTGGCCCTGGTCGTGGTACATCGCCAGCACGATGTCGAAGCGACCCTCGATGCAGTGGCGAAACACCGTGTCGGGACTCACGGGGCCGGTGACATCGACCCCGGCGGCACGCGCCCGCTCGATGCCCGGCGTCATGTGCTCTTCCTCTTCCGCGCCCTTGGCATGTGGATTGAATCCCGCAACCGCGATGCGCGGGCGGGCCATTCCCCACCGCCGGAGCACGCCGTCGAGGGTGCGCAGCGCCGACTCGATCAGGTCGGCGGTGATGAGCCCGGAGACCTCGCGCAGCGCGACGTGGTCGGTCAGGTGCGCCACCCGCAGCGCACCCGACGCCAGCAGCAGATAGCTGTGCCCGGGCCTGACCTGCACGACCCGGTCGAGCACGCCCGCCATCTGCATCGCGCCGGAGCTGATCGGGCCCATCACGGTGGCTTGCAGGCGACCCGCACGCGCCAGACTGTCGGCCTCGTCGAGCCAGACCCCGGTGGCGCGGCCGCAGGCCAGGTTGTCGGCGCCGGGCGTGATGTCGGCCGGATCCAGCGCGCCCGAGTCGATGATGTCGATCGTGCCCGCCCGCGCCGACATGCGCTCGGGTGCATCGATGACCCGCAGCTTCGTGTCGAGGCCACGCTGGTCGATCGCCTGCTGCACCGCGGCGGCACTGCCGATCAGCACCGGACGGCAAAGCGCATGCAGCTGCCCGCTCACCCAGGCCTTGACCACGACCTCGGGACCGATGCCGCAGGGATCGCCGATCACGATGCCGACCTTTGCACGGTCGCGCGGCCTGATCGCCGGGCTAGCCGAGGTCACGAGGAAATCTCCATACATTAACCATAATCTCGATATTTACAGAAACATCGTCATTCCGCAGCGGGGTTTTCCACTACCGCAGCGGCGAAGCCCAGCCATCGTTCGGCGTTGCCGTGCCGGAGCTGACGCTTGACCGAATCGTCGAGCAGCAGCGCCTGCACCCGCCCGACCGGCGCCTTGTCCATGATCGCGAACGGGTAGTCGCTGCCGAGCATCAGCTGGGTGGCGCCGAAGGCCTGCAGCAGATAGTCGATCGTCGCCGCGTCGTACACGAGGTCGTCGTAGTACATGGCCCGCGCGCCGACACGCGGCGCCGTCGGCATGGCTTCACGCAGGGCCGGAAAGCTCTCCCAGGCGTGCTGCAGACGCGGCAGCAACTGGGCCAGCGTGCCGCCGCCATGACTGAACGCGATGCGCAGCCGCGGGCAGCGCGCCAGCGTGCCGCCGGTCAGCAGCGAGGCGGCGGCCAGCCCCACCTCGCCCGGGAACGCCAGCGCCTGCTCGAGGATCGGCGGGCCGACCAGCCGGTCCATGCCGGCGGGCCGCAGCGCATGCACGAAGATCGCCGCGCCCCAGCGCTCCGCCGCTTCGAAGAAGGGCAGGAAGCGCGCATCGCCGATGCTGACACCGTCGATGTTGCTGCCGATCTCGACGCCGGCCAGGCCGCATTGGTGAACGGCGTGGTCGAGTTCGCCAATCGCGCGCTCGACGTCCTGCAGCGGCACCGCGCCGAGACCGATGAAGCGTGCCGGTGCCTGCTGCACCATGCCGGCGATGGCCTCGTTCAGGAAGCGCGTCAGCACCGCGGCATCGTCGCCCGCCAGCCAGTACGACAACAGCTCGGGCATCGGCGACAACACCTGCCGGCCGATCTGCATCGTGTCCATGTCGGCCAGGCGCACCTGGCAGTCCCAGCACTGGTGCGACACCGTGCGGTAGACCTTGGCGTCGAGCATCACATGGCGGTGGCACGTCTGCGCCGGCGCCATCGACGGCCAGCGCACCCCGAGCCGCTGCCCGAGGTAGGGCGGGAATTCGGCCGGGACCACGTGGGTGTGAATGTCGATGCTGTCGTGGGCGGTCATGTCAGGCTCGGGTTCGCTTTCGGGGGGGCGTGGCCGTGTGAGCCGCAGGGGACTTCGCAGGCACCTTCGCCGCGACATAGGTGTCGATCATGTCCTGCCACAGCGTGAGCAGACCCGCCACGCGCTCCGGCTCCGCCGACCACAGCTGGCGGATGCCGAAGCCCCGCACCAGGCTGACAGTGAGCAGCAGCAGGTCCTCGCTGATCCGGGCCGGCAGCCCGAGTTCCTGCATCACGGCGAGCCATTGCTGCTCGACCGGGCGGCGGTAGTTGCGCACGACGCGAATGCCGGCCTCCTTCAGCGCCGGGTCCTTGCCGCCCGCGAGCAGCATGTCCAGGCCGACGAAGAAGTAGTCGCTGAAGTAGAAGGCCTGGGCGTCACCGATCAGCGCCTCGACCGGCCGCCCCGAGCGCTTCGCGGCTTCGGCGAGCCTCAGGCCATCGGCCAGCGCGATGCCGAACACGTGCTCCATCGCGGCCGTCACCAGGTCGTGCTTGCTCGGGAAGTGGTGCACCTGCGCGCCGCGCGACACGCCCGCGCGCCGCGCGACCTCGGGTGTCGTGAAGCCGGCGAAGCCGCGCTCCTTCAGCACCTCGAAGGCCGCATCGAGGATGCGGCGCTTCATCTCGCCGCTGCGCACGGCCTGCGTGCGCCTGGACTTCGGCGCCGCCGACACCGGCGTGCTTCGACGCGCGCTGCGGGCCACAGAGGCATCAGCCATGGACTGCCTTCGTGGCACCGCGTGCGCGCAGCTCCGGCGCTTTCGCCGCCCGCAGGATCAGCAGGGCCGAGGCCGCCGCGGTCGCGAGATAGGCCCAACCCACGCCGTGCCAACCGCCAACGCCGACCAGCGCTGCCGCCAGGGGGGGCCCG
>Ga0209883_1000162_pt1 | contig 14986 bp, 12 predicted proteins | sample GWRWT4_21May14_FD_187196 | JGI IMG/M metagenome (GOLD analysis project Ga0209883, IMG submission 187196) | Sand microcosm microbial communities from a hyporheic zone in Columbia River, Washington, USA - GW-RW T4_21-May-14 (SPAdes) (version 2) | ecosystem: Engineered > Artificial ecosystem > Sand...
CCCGAGATTCAATCCAACCTGCTGCTGCGTGCGGTTGACTCTGAAATTTACAGCGTGTTTACCAATTTAATCAGTAACGCCATTCGTTACACGCCTGATGGCGGTTGTATTACCGTGCGCTGGGTGGAGCAGGATGGGAAGGCCCTCTTTGAAGTGGAAGATGAAGGCATAGGTATTGCGCCAGAGCACCTGCCGCGTTTAATGGAGCGTTTCTACCGGGTGGATGTCGGTCGTTCACGGGACAAGGGTGGGACAGGTTTGGGTTTGGCCATCGTAAAACAAATACTGCGGCGTCATGACAGTCAATTGCTGGTCTGGAGTGAGGTGGGTAAAGGCAGTTGTTTTTCGTGCCTGTTTCCCGAGCCCAGAGTGCTTAAGACAGATTCGAGTGTGAAAATGCAGGCCTTGGGCTGAAAACGAAAAGATGCCATACAGTGATTTTTTTGTTGTCGGTGTGTAATAGTCACAAAAGTGAAATATTGCTGACTCATACTGCGTCTTCAGTAATGAAGCGCTTTATTAGTGATCAAAATCCAAAGAGGAAACGTATGAAAATTAAAAAGCTCATGGCCACACTGACGGGTTCGCTGGTGTTTGTCAGTCATATGACCGTAACACAGGCTGCCGGCATTGATCCTGCTATAAAAGACTACAGCAAGGTCAGTGGTATTTCAGGCAGTTTGTCTAGCGTGGGTTCTGATACCCTGGCCAATTTGATGACCTTCTGGGGTGATGCGTTTAAAAATCAATACCCCAGTGTCAATATGCAAATTCAGGCAGCGGGTTCTTCTACAGCCCCCCCTGCTCTTATCGAAGGTACGGCCACCTTGGGTCCAATGAGCCGTGAAATGAAAGATATAGAGCTCGAAGCCTTCGAGAAAAAATACGGCTATAAACCAACCGCTATACGCGTGGCAGTTGATGCATTGGCAGTGTATGTGCACAAAGATAATCCGATAAAAGGGCTGACCATACAGCAAGTAGATGCCATATTCTCTGTGAATCGTAGCTGCGGTGCTTCTGCTGATATTGGCAAATGGGCTGATGCGGGTTTAACAGGTGTTTGGGCTACACGTGCTATCCAGTTGTATGGACGGAATTCTGTGTCTGGCACCTATGGTTATTTTAAGGAAGAAGCCTTGTGTAAGGGCGATTTCAAAAGCTCTGTTAATGAACAGCCTGGTTCGGCATCGGTTGTTCAGTCTGTGACCTCCTCTTTGAATGGGATTGGTTATTCCGGTGTTGGTTATAAAACCTCGGGTGTGCGTGCCGTGCCTCTGGCTAAAAAAGAGGGTAAGCCTTTTGTTGAAGCGACTGCCGAGAATGCGCTGAATAAAACCTATCCTTTGTCTCGTTATCTGTATGTCTACGTAAACAAACATCCTGGCAAGCCCTTGCCTCCTCTTGAGCAAGAGTTCATCAAGCTGGTTCTTTCCAAACAGGGGCAGGAGAGTGTTGTGAAGGATGGATATATTCCATTGCCTGCTTCAGTGATTGAAATGGATCTGAAGAAAATCCAGTAAAACAAGGCGCTTGGCCTGATATGCCGAGCGTACTTGCAGACAGGTTGATTACAAAAAAAGGGGAAGATGTTCCCCTTTTTTTGGTTTAAAATCGGCGCCTGCGGATGTTCCTGACTTAATTATTATCCGTGTTCATGAGAATGCCATGGTGGCAGAGACGGTTTGCCAATAGGATGTTAAGTGTTGAGATAACTCACTTCTTGGATTTATGCGAAACAACCAACAGCCTATTTCGATGTGTTAGATGCTATGACTGAATTTAATTTATATCAGACCACGCTGAGACAGCGCCGTCGTGCCCTTGTTGATAAATTAACCCGTGTTTACGTAAAAGCAGGCGGATTCATTGTTATTCTGGTAATCGGGCTTATTTTTGCTTTCTTGCTGTCCGTCGTGTTACCTATTTTTAAATCCCCTTCTGTTGAGCAACTGAGCACCTTCTCACGGCCTGAGCTTGCCCAGGGAAACAGCAAATATTTGGGCTTATCAGAAAGCGGTGAAATAGCCGTACGTTTCACCAGCGAACGTGTAGCCCGGTTTTTTTTATCGGATTCCGGGGAGCCTGCAGGGCATTTTGACCTGCCTCTTGCCGGGGCGATTCATCGAGTGATGCCCATGGATGCGAGTGGGCAATTGTTGGCTTTATTGGATGAGCAGTTTCATCTGCTGATTGTACGGATCGACTATATAGTGAGTTTTGATGAGTCCGGCAAACGCCAGGTCAAACCTCAGCTCGACTTTCCTTACGGCGAACACGCCCTTGAAGTTCAGGGGCTGACTGATCGTTCTCTTTTAAGTGTTAAACGTGATGACGAAGGCCTTGTGCTTGTGTATGTCAATGAATCATCACAAGTACAGATGGACTACTATCTGACGCAAGAGGGCGAAGCGCCGAGCAGTGTTGCGTATGAGCATGTCTGGGATGTACAACAGCGCCCTGATTTTCTGCTGATAAATGATACGGCAGAACAAGTGATTGCCATGAGTAAGCAAGGCGCAGCTTTAGTGGTGGATATTCGTGACAAGGAAGAGCCAGAGATTTTGCTAACACAAAGTTTGTTGGCGGAACCGACAACCCTGGTTTTGGCAGAATATCTGACCGGAGGCAAATCGTTAATTACCCTCAGTTCCGATCAACACTTGACCCAATGGACCTTGCAAAAAACACCTGAAAACACCCTGAAACTGGGTCCTGTTCGCAGTTTTGAAACCGATGGCCAGCCCGTTGTACTCAAAACTGAAGCCCGACGCAAAGGTTTGTTGACGATTAATGCGCAACAGGAGTTGAGTTTGTTTCATATGACCGGGGGCGCCAAATTGCTTAAGACAGAGCCCTTATTTGATCAGATGCAGCAATTGGCATTATCAGCCCGTGCCGATGATTTGCTGGTGGAATTGCGTCCGGGCGATTACGCTTTTTTCCATATTGAAAACGAACACCCTGAGGTGACATGGAGTGCTTTATGGCAGCAAGTGTGGTATGAGGGCTATGCTGAACCGGGTTATATCTGGCAATCCTCTTCGAGTGCCGACGATTTCGAACCTAAATTCAGCCTGATTCCCCTGGCTTTTGGCACATTGAAGGCCGCATTTTATGCCATGTTGATATCCGTACCCTTGTCTATTATGGGTGCGATATACACGGGTTACTTCATGATGCCCTTGATGCGCACCTGGGTAAAACCCGGTATTGAGATCATGGGGGTACTGCCAACCGTTATTCTTGGTTTTTTGGCCGGCTTGTGGCTCGCGCCCTTGATTGAAGCGAATTTGATTGCAGTATTTGGACTCTTGTTTGTTGTGCCAGCGGGTTTTCTGCTTTTTGCGGTGCTTTGGCAACTCGTGCCCGGACGCATACGAAACCGTGTGCCTGTGGGGTGGGAAGCCGTGTTGTTGATGCCGGTACTGGTCATTCTGGTATGGGCAATGTTTGCCGTGGGCCCGTTTATTGAGAACGGATTTTTCGGCGGTAATATCCAGGAATGGTTGAAGGTTTCGTTGGATATTGACTATGACCAGCGCAATTCTCTGGTTGTGGGTATTGCCATGGGTATTGCAGTGATTCCAACAATATTTTCCATTGCCGAAGATGCGATTTACAGCGTGCCACGTCATTTGACCGAAGGCTCGTTGGCTTTGGGCGCAACACCGTGGCAAACATTGACTAAAGTCGTCATTCTTACCGCGAGTCCAGGAATTTTTTCTGCCGTGATGATTGGTTTGGGCCGGGCGATTGGAGAAACCATGATTGTATTGATGGCCACGGGTAATACCCCCGTGATTGATTTAAGCGTGTTTCAGGGTATGCGTACCTTATCTGCTAACATTGCCGTTGAACTGCCAGAATCCGAGGTTGATAGCAGTCACTACCGCATTCTGTTTTTGGCTGCGCTGGTTCTGTTCGGTGTCACGTTCGCGTTTAACACAGTGGCGGAAATGGTGAGACAACGTTTGCGTAGCCGTTACAGCAATCTATAAAGAGGACATGATGCAGAATCTGGTCAAGTGGTGGAAAGGCGGTTCTCCCTGGATTTGGTTAAATGCGGGTGCCGTGGCGATCAGTATTGTTGCCGTGGTTTCCTTGCTGTTACTGATTATGGTACGGGGATTAGGGCATTTCTGGCCGGGGGATATTCTTGAGCTGACCTATAACGACCCGGAACAAGGCGAACAGCGTTTGGTGGGTGAACTGGTGCGCAAGGAAGAGGTCAATCTCGAACATTTTGGTTTGATCGACAAAAACGCCCAGTCACCCATTATCGAGCGTTGGTTGATCAAAATCGGTAATCGTGAATTGAATGCGGATTTTCGCTGGATTGACCAGCCTCACATAAAAGCGGTGAATCGACCTGAAAGCCTGATTGTTCTGGAGCGAGAAGAGTGGGGTAACTTTTATGGTGAGCTGCGCTCGGTCGAAGAAAAAGGGAATGTGGTAGCAGAGGGTGAATCAGCCTGGACGATTTTTCTTGAGCGCGTTGAGCGTGCATCGCTTCTCAGAGAGCAGATTACCCAACTTGAAAAAAAGGAAATGGGCTCAATCAACTACCAGCTGGAAATGCTCCGTATGGAGCGCAAGAAGCTGGTTTTGGAACGTGCAGAAACCCCTGAGGCCTTGGCTGAACTAAGTGTTGAAGAAGCGCGTTTGACCAGTCAGTTCAACGTCTATATGGCGCAACTGCAAACACTCAATGAGGCGATCAAGCGCGACAGTGCCAGGTTTCAGGTAATGGATGCTCAGGTGGTCGAGTTGCCTTTGGAAGAAATCATTGGCGGCCTGAAACCCAATCAGATGAATGTTATTGAAAAAACCGGCCGGTATGTCGTAGCGTTCTGGCGCTTTCTGACGGAAGATCCGCGAGAAGCCAATACCGAAGGGGGTGTTTTTCCTGCTATTTTTGGCACCATCATGATGGTGATCATCATGTCCATTATCGTTACGCCCGTGGGCATTGTTGCCGCTGTTTATTTGCGTGAATATGCCTCACAAGGCATCGTGACCCGTATTGTGCGTATTGCGGTCAATAACCTGGCAGGGGTGCCTTCCATTGTGTATGGCGTTTTTGGACTGGGATTTTTTGTGTATTTCCTGGGAGGCAATATTGATAAGTTGTTCTTCCCGGAAGCTGCCCCTGCGCCTTTTCTGGGTACATCAGGTTTATTGTGGGCATCGCTCACGCTGGCACTGCTGACACTGCCGGTTGTAATTGTGTCAACAGAAGAAGGCTTGACCCGCATCCCGCGTAATCTTCGCGAGGGCAGCCTGGCCCTGGGGGCAACCAAAGCTGAAACGTTGTGGAAAGTGGTGCTGCCTATGGCATCGCCTTCGATCATGACGGGTTTGATTCTCGCTGTGGCACGTGCGGCAGGTGAAGTGGCTCCTTTAATGTTGGTCGGTGTGGTTAAATTGGCGCCAACGCTGCCTTTGGATGAAAACTTTCCTTTTTTGCATATGGAAAGGAAATTCATGCATCTGGGTTTTCATATCTATGACGTAGGTTTTCAGAGTCCTAATGTTGAGGCGGCGCAACCTTTAGTGTATGCAACGGCATTTTTATTGGTGCTGATTATCGTGATTCTGAATTTAAGCGCTATTTTGTTGCGCAACAGATTAAGTGAAAAGTATCGGGGCGTAAGTACCTAAGACCAAGAGGTAGTGTGAATGACAACAGAACAGCGTCTGGGCCGGGTATCTATTGCCGCTATGGATTCAGGGCGTTTGAATATTGCCAATGAAAAAATCGTATTCAGCACCAAGGATCTGAATTTGTTTTATGGCAGTAAGCAGGCACTGAAAAATATTGATTTGAGTGTCGCGGAACACCGGGTGACAGCGTTTATCGGACCCAGTGGTTGTGGTAAATCAACCCTGTTGCGTTGTTTTAATCGAATGAATGATTTGGTTGATGGCGTACGGATTGAAGGCCAAATTCTACTGGGCGAGAACGACATTCATCACCCTCGGGTGGATGTGTCTAATTTGCGTCGACAAGTGGGCATGGTGTTCCAGCGTCCAAATCCCTTTCCCAAGTCCATTTATGAAAACGTGGCCTATGGTTTGCGCCTGCAAGGCGTGAATCAACGCGCAGTGCTTGATGACAAAGTAGAGCAGTCACTGCGAGGCGCTGCCTTATGGGATGAGGTTAAAGACAGACTAAAAGACAGTGCGTTGGGTCTGTCAGGTGGGCAGCAACAGCGTTTGGTTATTGCCAGGGCCATTGCTATTGAGCCTAAGGTTTTGCTGCTGGATGAGCCGGCTTCAGCTCTGGATCCGATTTCAACCTTAAAAATTGAAGAATTGATTAACGAATTGAAAATACGTTTCACGATTATTATCGTTACGCATAATATGCAACAGGCCGCCCGGGTTTCTGACTATACTGCTTTTATGTATTTGGGCCAAATGATTGAATTTCGTGACACGACCACACTTTTTACTAATCCGTCAAAACAACAGACGGAAGATTATATTACTGGACGCTATGGTTAACCTGTATGGCACATAAACATATATCAGAAAAATTTAATGAAGAAATGGACGATGTTCGTAATCGCGTATTGGCCATGGGCGGGCTGGTTGAAGCGCAGGTCAGGGATGCCTGCGAAGCCTTGATCAGTGGTAACACATCCTTGGCACACCGGGTGATTCAGGGTGATGCCATGGTCAATACCATGGAAAAAAGCATCGATAGCCATTGTGTTGAAATTATTGCACGTCGACAGCCAACGGCCAGTGACTTGCGTTTGATCATGAGTCTGCTCAAGAGCATTACTGATCTGGAACGTATTGGCGACGAGTCAACCAAAATTGCGCTGATGGCGCTGGAGTTGGCTGAAATGGATCGTTCCAGAGGCGAATGTCATGAACTGGGTCATCTGGGCGAGCATGTGCGAAAAGAGTTACACGACGCATTGGATTCCCTGGCGCGCATGGATATTCGTACCGCCCTTGAAGTGGCCTCGGAAGATTTAAAAGTAGACCGGGAATACGAGGCAATCACACGACAACTGATTACCTTGATTATGGAAAATCCAAGCAATGTTTCGCGGGTATTGAATACCTTGTGGGCCGCACGTTCTTTGGAGCGTATCGGTGATCACGCAAAAAATATTTGTGAATACACGGTGTACGCTGTGACGGGAGAAGATGTTCGTCATCGATACTTGAATGAAGACGATAAACAGGCGCTGTTATCGTAAACGTGTTTGACTTTTGTACCCCCTGAAAAACGAAAGCTAATGCTTTCGTTTTTTTTAGGTGCTTATGCTTGGTGTTAACTGGCTGAACTTTGTTGGCGAGCAGATAAAGACCGTTTTATTTGTTGAAATAAATACACACCCTTGTGCCTTGCTGTTCGGCATTCTCCAGCGCCAAACGCCATTTGAGACGCTCACAAATCAATGTGACGATGTACAGTCCCAAACCAGGTAATTGCGGACTTTTTAAGGCATGGCTGCCCTGATTTAATCGGTCTTGAATGGACGCAGGCAGACCGCCGCCCTGGTCCAGTATTTCTATTTTCTGCGTGTCGAGTCTAATGACAATAGGTGCGCTGGTATGTTGTAGCGCATTTTGTATGACGTTAAGCAACAGCATTTTGACCAGTATGCGGTCACCCTCATGAAAAACGGCGGCGTCCTTGATAACGTGTACGCGCTCAAACACATCAAAGCGTGTGGCGAGATCTTCCAGTACAGTGTCCAGAATGGCATCGACTTGAAGCGATTCGTGTGGTGCCAGTGATTCGCTGCGCCGTGACAGCATTAATAACATATCCACATTGGCGCTCATTTCGGCACAGGCATTTTGAATCCGGGCAAGCGTTTTAAGATCGTCTGCACTGAGCTGTCCGCGACGATGCAAAATTTCGATGGCGCCGGAAATTACCGCAACGGGTGTGCGTAACTCATGGCTGGCAAGACTCATCAGTGATTGTTCACGTGTAACAAAGGACTCCAGTTCGTCGAGAAATGTATTGAAGGTCTGGGTAATAGCCAGCAATTCCTGATCCTGGTAGTTCAAATCCAAACGCGGCATGTGTGCGCTAACGGATATAGTCTGTATGCGATGTGATAAATCATCAAGCGGTTGTGTCAGTCGTTTCCCCCCGATTTTTGCAAAAAAATAGGTGAAAACCAGTATCACCAGTGCTGCAATTGCCAAAATCCAGTGAAAGAGCTCTTCTCGTTTTTCAAAACCTGAAATATTTTTGGCAATAAAATAACGACCGTTTTGATGGTGTGCGGTGTGGACTAAAAATATTTGGTCCTTAAGACGTACTTCGCCATGAAAGGGCACCGTCAATGTGGTGAATAGCGGAGGTATTTCGAACTGTGTAGAACCATTGTCTGGTAAATACAGTGCGATCAGGTTGGCAGTTTTCCAGTACAGAGGTTTGTCCGGTGCTTGTTGAACCTGCATAAAACGAATTTCTTCTTCAAGTTCGCTGTGTTGCATGGTTGCCTCCAGATCTTCACTGGCAACCATAATCAGCACCAGCATAATGAGGATAATAGAGATGCTGAACGCAAAAAAAGTCTTGTGTACCCGTCTGGAAATAGAGGGCATGTTTATTCCTCACCATTGGGTATCAGACGAAAACCCCGGCCATGGACGGTTTTTATGAATGACTGGTTAAATTGCTGCTGCAGTTGTTTTCTGAGCAAGTAAACGTGGGTGCGCAGGGTATTCAGATCAGTTTCGCGCTGATGCCAGATTTTATCCTGCAATTGTTCATAGGAAACAAAACTTGGGTAGGTGCGCATCAACTCTTCCAGAATGCGTGCGGCATTTCCCGTTAAAATGAGCGGCGGATGACCTTCCATCATTACTTTCAGCGTACCGGTGTCGTAACTGAGTTTACCTGCACGTAACACCGTATTTTGATGGTGTTTGCGCCGGGTGAGTGCTTGCACGCGTAATTCAAGCTCACGCAGGTTGAAGGGTTTAACCAGATAATCATCTGTGCCCTGGGCAAAACCTTCTTCCTTGTCCTGCATCTGATCTTTTGCTGTCATCATGATCACGGGAGTGGAACAGGCTAAATCCTGGCGAATACGCCGACACAGTTCAAAACCGGAAATGCCTGGGAGCATGACATCCAGCACGATCACGTCATAGTGATTAACCGTCAGCAGATGCAGCGCAGTGAGGCCATCGGACGCAAAATCCAGAATGTAGTGATCCTGGTCGAAATATTCGAACAGGTTTTTTGCCAGTGCGATGTGATCTTCAACAATCAACATGCGAATGCCCGCAGCAAGGCTTGTCATACGCTCAGCTGTCCTTTCCCGTGTCGGTACTTTGTGACGATTCAGCGTTAGATGTGGCTTTGAGCTTCACTAACACGTAGCGTTTGTTTTCATACAAGGTGGGTAATGACTGCGGTAAAACCTGATGCAGTTCGTCGTAACGTTCACGCGGTACAGCCAGATAGATATCTTCTTGTTGTTCGATCAAAAAAGCTGGCAAGTCTTCAATACGCGTTAATAAGGCCGTGCCTTTGGAATAAAAACGTGCGGAGTAGGGACGATGATCCAGATAGACCAGGGCTTCGCCATGTCTGGCATGTTCGTTAACGAATGAGATTAGAGATTTCTCGGATTTATTTGCCGTACTTTTATATTGGGTGGAAAAAATAGCCAGCGTGTATAGCAGGGTAAAAATAAGGCCTGTCATATGAAAGGCTTTGATTGATCGCGGGTAGGTACTGACCAGGAGCACCGCCACCCCGATGCTCACAGCAGGCAACGAGGGTTGTACGTAGGTATGCAAGATATTGCCAGCGGGGGTGAAAAAAATCGGTGTACTCAGTGCCCACAAGGCCAGATACACACCCGTATACGGGAAGTCTGTGGGTTGAAAGGTGCTTTTTTTCCGTAATGCGCTTATCAGTGCGACAGGGGCAATGAGACTCCATGGCAGTGAGGAGGCAAACCAATACAGCCAAATGGTGCCATAGGGTCGCTTGTGCGCATGTCCATAAAGATCACCGTTCCAGCCTGAATCGACAAATCGCATAAAGTGTTCGCCGACAATAAAGTAATTCAGAAAACCGGGTGTTTTGAGTTCTGCGGCAATATACCAAGGCAAGCTCAGTGCGGCGGTGAGTAGCAGTCCACTTGTCCAGGGCAATGCCTTGAGCAGTAAAAGACGCTCCTTTTGTAGCAGAAGCCAGCCGATAATGCAGCCGGCGGTAAGTACCGGTGCCAGTGGACCTTTGGCTAACAGGCCAATGGCCAGTCCAATGAAAAATCCGTAACGCCAGTGCTGCTGTCCTGTTTTTATTGCAAGCGGGAAGGCGACCAGGCTCAAGGTGATGCCTAGGGTTAGAAAGGGGTCGGTGATCACCGCACCGGCACTGAGAAAAACAAGTCCGCTGCTGACATAAATCAGTGAAGCAAGACGCGCTGTTTCACGGCTGAAAAACGTTTTGGTGAAAACGTAGATTAAAAACACCGTGAGCACGGTGACTATCCACGAGGGGAAGCGGACCGCAAATTCATTCACACCCAGCCACTTCATGGCCAAGGCTTCGCTCCAGAATGACAAGGGTGGTTTGCCCCAGAAGGGTACGCCGGGCTCAAACCAGGGCGTGATGTAATCACCGGAAACCAGCATCAAACGGGCAATTTCTGCATAACGTGGTTCGCTGGTGTCGATTAAGGGTATCCAGGCCATGGAGAGCCATCGGATCAGCAGAACAGTGGCAATGGCCAGTAAACCAATATTAAAGCGATGCGACACGTGTGGGGCGCTCCAGTGGAATTGAATGCGACGAGTGTTGAGTCTGGGTTTGCGACAGGGTATGGCTTTGCACCATGTCTCTGATGAGGTACACGGGGCGTTGTTTGCTTTCCAGATAGGTTTTGCCAACGTATTCGCCGACGATGCCAATACCCAGCAACTGGATGCCACCCAGAAACGTGATCATGGCCATCATTGAAGGGTAGCCGTGAACCGCTTCGCCAAATAGCAGGGTTTTCAGCACAATCCAGCTGCCAAAGAGGATGCCGACCATTGCCGTCACGAGCCCCAGATTGGTTGCCCAGCGCAGTGGGGCGGTTGAAAAGGAGGTGATACCTTCAAAGGCCAGGCCGAATAGGCCGCCATAACCCCATTTGCTTTTGCCAGCGGCGCGGGCATCGCGATTGTAAAGCAAGACCACTGTGGGCATGCCAATCCAGGCAAACAGGCCTTTCATGTAACGCTGCCGTTCGGGCAGTTGTTTGAGCGCATCCACCGCACGCCGGCTCATTAAACGAAAATCGCCCGTGTCTTCCGGAATATCGACCTGGCTCAGTCTGTTGAGGAGGCGATAAAAAAGATGGGCGCTGTAACGTTTGAATCGCGTCTCACCGTGCCGTTCGAGGCGTTTCATGCACACGACATCGGCACCGGCCTGCCACGCGGCTATCATGCGTGGAATCTCTTCAGGGGGGTCTTGTAAATCGGCATCAATGATAATAATCGCCGAGCCCTGGGCGTAATCAATCCCAGCAGTTACAGCCGCTTCTTTGCCAAAATTGCGGCTTAAACGCAGAACTTTGATGACCGATTCTCTGGCGGCTAAGTCAAACAAGTAGTTGACACTGTCATCCTTGCTGCCGTCGTCAACAAAAACGAGCTCATAGGAAATACCTAATGTGTTTAAAACATGCGTGGTGCGCTCATAAAAGAGTGGCAGCACCTCGCGTTCGTTGTATACGGGCACAATGACCGATAATAACGGCGGATCATCAGGTATTAAGGGTGGATTTGTCGGATTCATGGAATACGAGCCTCTGGTAAAGGAAAAAATTCAGAAAGGTAATCAAGGCAGTTGTTAACAGTTGCGCTGTGCTGATCGACAGTGTTGTTAATTGAAACAGCATAAAGAACAACACGCTGTTGCTTATCCAGCTCAGCGCCGTGACTTGAAAATAGCGTGGTAGCGTTGTTCGATGAGAATGCGTTGAACGGAAAGTGAAGTGAAATTGCAATACATAGTTCAGAACTGCACCGGCGAGCGCCCCCACGGCGGTGCTCAGTGTGGGAGACGTGCCGTAGGCGACCAGGCCTGCCATCGTGGCCCAGTGCAGCACGGTGGCAGAGCCCCCGCTGATCAGGTAGCGCAGTGGCGCCAAAAGAGTGTGCAATACAGGGCGTACGTCCAGACCCATGCGTATGTTCCATTTTTTTTAAGTGGCCTAGCGTAACGATCCTTCTATCAATAAAGAATATAGAAAACATCAATAAAGTATCAAATGATTTCTCGCATACTTTCTTGCATACCATGCATGTGCAGGGTGATAGGCATAAATAGCGCTGTAATAAGCAGGTTTTCAGCGTATTGTTCACACAGGCACAGGTCTTTATTTCGGTTTATAATGCCTTCGATTTTTCCACCGTATTCCAAGTGGCAACTACTTGGACACATCTGACGCAGAGACTGGACTTATGACTGTAATTCGCCAAGAGGATTTGATTCAAAGCGTGGCTGATGCCTTGCAATTTATTTCCTATTACCACCCCAAAGATTTTATTGATGCCGTGTATCAAGCCTATCAACTGGAAGAAAGTCCGGCGGCAAAAGATGCGCTGGCGCAGATTCTGGTTAATTCACGCATGTGCGCGCAGGGGCACCGGCCTATTTGTCAGGATACAGGCATTGTCACTGTTTTTGTCAAAGTGGGTATGAATGTACGTTGGCAAGCAAGCCTTTCGCTGGAAGATATGATCAATGAAGGCGTGCGACGGGCGTATACCTATCCTGATAATGTTCTTCGTGCATCTATTCTCAGCGACCCGGCTGGTGCGCGCAAAAATACCAAGGACAATACACCGGCCGTGATTCATACCCAGATCGTTCCTGGTGATACCGTGGATATTAGTGTGGCAGCCAAGGGCGGCGGTTCAGAAAACAAATCCAAACTGGTAATGCTTAATCCAAGCGACAGCATTGTCGATTGGGTGCTTAAAACCGTGCCCACCATGGGCGCCGGCTGGTGCCCTCCCGGTATGCTCGGTATTGGCATTGGGGGCACGGCTGAAAAAGCCATGCTACTGGCCAAGGAATCCTTGATGGATCCGATTGATATTCAAGTCCTGCTTAAAAAAGGGCCTGAAAATCGTATCGAAGAATTACGGCTGGAAATTTACGACAAGGTCAATGCCTTGGGTATTGGCGCACAAGGCTTGGGCGGACTGACAACCGTTGTTGATGTCAAAATTAAAGACTACCCCACTCATGCCGCGTCGTTGCCTGTGGGCATGATCCCCAATTGCGCCGCTACCCGCCACACCCATTTTGTGCTTGATGGCAGTGGTCCAGCCGAAATGCATGCCCCAAACCTTGCCGACTGGCCTCAGATTGACTGGGGCGGTGGCGTTGGCGGCAAGCGCGTTAATCTGGATACGGTTACCGCCGCTGAAATACAAAGTTGGAAACCGGGCGATACCTTGCTGCTCAGCGGTTCCATGTTGACCGGTCGCGATGCTGCCCATAAACGCATTGCCGATTTGTTTGCCAAGGGCGAACCCCTGCCGGCAGGAGTCGATTTCAAAAACAAATTTATTTATTACGTGGGGCCAGTGGACCCGGTGAGGAATGAAGTGGTGGGTCCGGCCGGTCCGACGACCGCAACACGTATGGATAAATTCACCGAAATGATGCTGGCGAAAACCGGACTGATTGGCATGATAGGCAAAGCCGAGCGCGGCAGTGTGGCCATTGAAGCGATTAAAAAACATAAAGCGGTTTATTTGGTTGCCGTCGGCGGGGCGGCTTATCTTGTATCCAAAGCCATTCGCAAGGCACGCGTTGTGGCCTTTGAAGACATGGGCATGGAAGCTATTCATGAATTTGTGGTTGAGGATATGCCGGTGACCGTAGCCGTTGATGCAAAGGGACAATCGGTTCATCTTTCTGCCCCCAAGTTCTGGCAGGCTAGAATCGGCAAAATTCCTGTTAACGAATAAAATTCTTTCGACGCTGATCCGACTTTGCGGGTCAGGGATCAGCGTTACACTTTCTCACCCCGTCTCTTTACGCATGCCATGCATTCGCGTAGCGCAAGTGAGTTAATAAGTTACAACAACGACTTATTCAAACAAAGTGGTCGATATTAAATTTTCGACGCAACTTTTTTTAAGCCTGTCTATACTCAGTTCATGACTTAATACTTGATGAAGAAATCAGTCAGACTTATGAGCATACCTTTATTAATATGTGATGATTCCAACATGGCCCGCAAGCAGGTGCAAAAGTCCCTGCCTGAAGCCTGGGATGTTAATGTAACCTTGGCGACCAATGGTATTGAAGGCATAGAGGCTATTCGCAAGGGTAAAGGCGAGATGGTATTTCTCGATTTGACCATGCCCGATATGGACGGTTATGAAGTCTTGGCGAAGGTAAAAGAAGAGGGGCACAAAGCAATTATTATTGTGATCAGTGCCGACATTCAGCCCGAAGCCAGAGAGCGGGTCATGGGTTTAGGTGCCCTGGATTTTATCAAAAAGCCCGTCAATCCAGAGAAACTTCACGCGGTACTCTCCGCCTACGGATTACTATGAACCCAGTGTACGCTTTAAGTGAAGATCAGCGCGATTGCTTGCAGGAAATTGTTAACGTTGCCATGGGGCAGGCGGGTGACAGTCTGGCGCGTTATCTTGAAACCTTTATTCAATTATCGGTGCCTAAAATCAGGCTGGTTGAAAGTTCCGAACTGGTGCCAGAGTTACAAAAAATGAGTGAAGGTGCCGAATTTATTTCGGCAGTACGCCAAGGGTTTTTTACGGCCAAAGGCAATGCACAGATCAGGGGCGAAGCCATTGTCGTTTTTGGTGATGAAAGTTTTCATGAGCTGGCTGATTTGCTCGCCTACGATGGCGAGCTGTCAACGCAGGATCAAACTGAACTCTTGCTTGAAGTGGCCAATATATTAAGCAGTGCCTGTTTGATTGGACTGGCCGAACAAATGGATGT
>Ga0209883_1000172_pt1 | contig 14573 bp, 10 predicted proteins | sample GWRWT4_21May14_FD_187196 | JGI IMG/M metagenome (GOLD analysis project Ga0209883, IMG submission 187196) | Sand microcosm microbial communities from a hyporheic zone in Columbia River, Washington, USA - GW-RW T4_21-May-14 (SPAdes) (version 2) | ecosystem: Engineered > Artificial ecosystem > Sand...
GCGCAAAGCACAGCCGTAGCTCGGGCTACGGCGCGCATTTGCAACGCCGAGTGGGCGTGTTTGGGCGGGACGAGCGGGCATGTTGGATTCGTTCACACCTTCTCAGGCGCCGGGCTCCGCTTCTGCCTTGGCACGCTGTGCCCGCAACGCCGCCGCCTCGCGCAGGGCCTTGAGCTTTTCGCGCGGGTCTTCCTTGGCCACCACTTCGTGCAGTTTCATCTCGCCGATGAAGCGGCTCGGCATCGCCATCACGAAGTCACGCCCGCGCTTGCGGCGCTTGAGCGTGCTCACCGCGAGCGTGGTGCGGGCGCGGGTGATGCCCACGTACATCAGGCGGCGCTCTTCTTCGAGGCGCTGCGGTGTCATGTCGTCGTCTTCGCTGCGGAACGGCAGCAGCCCTTCGTTCACGCCGACCAGCATCACGTGCGGCCACTCCAGCCCCTTGGCGGCATGCAGGGTGCTGAGCGTGACCACGTTCTGGTCGTCGCCGCGCTCGGCCAGGCTGATGATGATCGAGATGGTCTGCGCCACGTCGAGCACGCTCTTTTTCTCGATCTCGAAGGCAGCACCGCCGTCGTTTTCGATCTCGCCGCCGCAGCGCTTGGCGATCCAGTCGATGAAGTCGAGCACGTTGCTCCAGCGCGCGGCCGAGACCTTCTCGCTGTCTTCGCCTTCGTAGAGGTGCTTTTCGTAGTCGATGTCTTTCAGCCAGCCGAGCAGCAGCAACTTGGCGTCTTCGGCGCCGGTGGTGTGGCGGGCGCGGAACTCCAGGTCGTTCACGTAGCGGCCGAACTCGTGCAGCGAGCCGACCGCGCGCGCGCTCAGCGCCGTGCCCAGGCTCTCGGCGAAGAGTGCGTCGAACAGGCTCTTCTTCCACTTGCCCGCGAACTCGGCCAGGCTCGTCAGCGTCTGGTGGCCGATGCCCCGCTTGGGCGTGTTCACGGCGCGCAGGAACGCCGGGTCGTCGTCGTTGTTGACGAGCAGGCGCAGCCAGGCGCACAGGTCCTTGATCTCGGCGCGGTCGAAAAAGCTCTGGCCGCCCGAGACCTTGTACGGAATGCTCGCCTTGCGCAGCGCCTTCTCGAAGATGCGCGCCTGGTGGTTGGCACGGTAGAGCACGGCGAAGCTCTTGAACTCGACCTCGGCCCCGCCGGCCACCGACGCGCCCGCCGTGCCACCCCCGCGCAGCGCCTGGATGCGCGCCACGGCGCGCTCGGCCTCGTGCTCTTCGTTGTCGCTCTCGATCAGCCGCACCGGCTCGCCGTCGCCGAACGCGCTCCACAGCTTCTTCTCGAACAATTTCGGGTTGTGGCCGATCACCATGTTCGCGGCGCGCAGGATGTTGCCGGTGGAGCGGTAGTTCTGCTCCAGCGCGATCACCTTCAGCGTGGGGTATTCCTGCGGCAGGCGCTTCAGGTTGTCGATGGTGGCGCCGCGCCAGCCGTAGATGCTCTGGTCGTCGTCGCCCACCGCGGTGAACAGCGCGCGTTCGCCGACGAGCGCTTTCAGCATCTCGTACTGGATCGTGTTGGTGTCCTGGTACTCGTCGACCAGCACGTAGCGCAGCGTGTCCTGCCACTTGGCGCGTACTTCTTCGTCGCGCAGCAGCAGCTTGTGCGGCAGGCCGATCAGGTCGTCGAAATCGACAGCCTGGAATGCGGCCAGGCGCTCTTCGTAGCGCTGCATCACGCGTGCGGCCACCTGCTCGTCGGCGTTGCTCGCGGCGGCCTGCGCCTGCTCGCTGTTCAGGCCCTGGTTCTTCCACAGGCTGATGGCCCATTGCCAGCGCCGCGCCAGCGCGTTGTCGGTGCTGGCGCCGGCGTCTTTCAGGATAGCGAGCACGTCGTCGCTGTCGAGGATGCTGAACTGCTCCTTGAGCCCGAGGCGGCTGCCGTCGACACGCAGGATGCGCACGCCGAGCGAGTGGAAGGTGCTGACGACCAGATGCTTGGCGGCGCGCGGGCCGACGAGCTCTTTCGCACGTTCGCGCATCTCCTGCGCGGCCTTGTTCGTGAACGTGATCGCGGCAATCTGCCCGGGCGCATAACCGGCCTGCAGCAGTTTGGCGATCTTGTGCGTGATCACACGCGTCTTGCCCGATCCGGCCCCGGCGAGCACCAGGCACGGGCCACTGAGGTGGTGAACGGCTTCGAGCTGGGCGGGATTGAGGGAAGGCGGGGGCGAGGACACGGAAGCAGCGAGAGGCGGCCGGGGCCGCAAGGCGACGGATCATAGCGGGCATTGCTGCGGCGCCCGCCATGGCGCCGCGTGGGCAAATGTCACGAAGGTGTGCCGCCGGGACACGTTTGCGCCCACGCCGGGCGACTTGTTCGACCGTATCGGTTTCCAGGTTGAGCTCCCCAGCACCGCACGCCGCGGCGCTGCGGAATACTGGCGCCCAACCACCCCGTGCGGTGGGCCGGCGCATCGATCCGATGCGCGACGGGCCGCAACCGCGCAGCCTCGACGGAACATGTCATGGTCACGTTTCAGCGCCTTCGCAAGTCACTTCTGCCCAACCGCGCGGTGCCCGATGTGGCGGCGCTGCGCGAGCTGTGTTTCACGCTGCTCGCCGACGTGCCTGCATGCGACCGCAAGGCCATGCTGCAGCGCATAGAAAACATGCGCCGTGCCGAAGACACCTGGCACCTGCGCGGCGCGCTGTTCGACGTGATCTCGCTGCACCACGGCGAGGCCACGGCCCGCGAGCGGCTGGCGACCCTGGACGAACAACTGCGCTGAACGCCGCGGCCGCAGCCGCGCGGTGACTTGCGATACTCCGGGTCGATGCATGCGATCCTGACCGTCACGATCCCCTTCTTTGCACTGGTGCTGCTCGGTTACCTGGCAGCGCAGCGGAAGTGGATGCCCGAATCGGCCATCCCGGGGCTCAACGCCTACGTGCTGTACTACGCCTTGCCGTGCATGTTGTTCCGGTTCGGCTCGAGCATGCCGTTCGCGCGGCTCATCGATCCGCTGCTGATCGCGCTCTACACCGTGTGCGCGCTGCTGATGGTCGCGATCACGATCGCCGTGACACTGCGCCGCCGCGCCGGCGGGCCGGGTGTCGATCTGAAAGATGCTTCGTTCGGCGCGCTGGTCGCGGCGTTTCCGAATGCCGGTTTCATGGGCGTGCCACTGCTCGTCGCGCTGCTCGGCCCCAACGCGGCGGGCCCGGTGATCGGCGCGATCCTGGTCGACCTGATCCTCACCAGCACGCTGTGCCTGGCGCTGGCCCAGGCGAGCGGCCACCGCGCCGGCGGCGACGAAGACGAGCGCTCAGTGCTCGCGGCGGCCATGCTGTCGCTGCGCGGCGCGCTCACCAATCCGCTGCCCTGGGCGATCACGGTCGGCGCCGTGTTCGCCGCGCTCGACCGCGAGCTGCCGGGGCCGATCTCGGAAATCGTGCGCATGCTCGGCGAGTCGGCCGCGCCGGTGGCCCTGTTCACGATCGGCGCCGTGCTGTCGCGTGCCGGCCGGCACGGGCACACGAAGACGCCGCCGCGCAACTACCTGCCGGTGGCGTTGCTGAAGCTGGTGGTCCACCCGGCGCTGATCTTCGGCATCGGCGCGGGCGCCGCGGCGCTCGGCGCGCCGGTGTCGACGTTCGGGCTGATGGTGCTGACGCTCGTGGCGGCCTTGCCGAGTGCCAGCAACGTGTCGGTGCTGGCCGAACGTTACGGCGCCGACAACGGCCGCGTGACGCGGATCATCATGGCCTCGACCGTGCTCGCGTTCGCGAGCTTCTCGGTGCTGGCGTGGTTGTTCGGGGTGGGCGCTACGCCGAAGTAAGCGGCGGAGTGCGCACCACGCGCCCGGGTTTCACCGGATGTCGCCGCGGCCGGCATCGGCTACTGTATACAGAATCCAGCAACCGACCATGACTGCCCAGCTCGTCAAACTCCAGAGTGCGCCCGACCTCGTCGACCAGGTCTACCAGGCGCTGCTCGACGCGATCAGCGACGGCTCGCTCGCCCCCGGCGCCCGCATCACGCAGGAAGACCTGGCCGAGCGGCTCGCCGTGTCGCGCCAGCCGGTATTGCAGGCGCTGCGGCTGCTGAAGAAAGACGGCCTCGTGGCCGACGCCCCCGGCCGCGGCCTGCTCGTCACCCCGCTCGACGCCGGCTGGATCGCCCAGACCTACCAGGTGCGCGGTGCGCTCGACGTGCTGGCGGCGCGCCTGGCCGCCAAACAGCGCGCCGTGATCGACCCGCGCCTGATCGAACAGGGCCGGCGCGCCGCGAGCGGGCGCAACGTCAAGGCCATGATCGACGCCGACATCAACTTCCACGGCGCGATCTACGCCGCCTCGGGCAACCCGCTGATCGAAGCGACGGCGCAGTTGCACTGGGTTCATCTCAAGCGTGTGATGGGCGCGGTGTTGCAGTTCTCGACCCAGCGCGAAGCGATCTGGGACGAACACGCCGCGATCGCTGCGGCCATCGGTGCCGGCGACGCGAAGCTCGCCACCCGACTCATCGAACAACACGGCGAGCACGCCAGCGAAACCTTGCTGGCGCGGCTCGGCGCCGTTCTCAACCCCCCCTCGAGAAACACCTCATGAAACTGACCCCAGCCCAGCACGAACAGTTCGACCGCGACGGTTACCTGTTCTTCCCGGCCCTCTTCAGCACTGAAGAGACGCGCACGCTGACCAGCGCCGTGCCCGAGATCTACAGCCGGCGCGAGGCCTACAACGTGCGCGAGAAGGGCAAGGACGCGGTGCGCACCAACTTCGCCGCGCACATGTACAGCGAGCCCTTCGCCAGGCTGGCGCGGCACCCGCGCATGGTCGGGCCGGTGCAGGAACTGCTGGGCGAGGAGCTCTACATGCACCAGTTCAAGATCAACGGCAAGATGGCCTTCGAAGGCGACGTGTGGCAGTGGCACCAGGACTACGGCACCTGGCTCAACGACGACCAGATGCCGACCGAGCGGGCGATGAACGTGGCGATCTTTCTCGACGACGTGAGCGAGTACAACGGCCCGCTGATGTTCATCCGCGGCAGCCACAAGCGCGGCGTGGTCGACGCGAAGCACGACCTCACGACCACGAGCTACCCGCTCTGGACCGTCGACAACGCATTGATCGCGCAACTGGTCGAACGCTCCGGCGGCTCGGGCAGCTTCGATGCGGAAGGCCGGCACGTCGACGGCGGCATCATCTCGCCGAAGGGCCCGGCGGGCTCGATGATCCTGTTCCACAGCTGCCTGGTGCACGCATCGGGTTCCAACCTCTCGCCGCACAACCGCGTGAGCGTCTACCTGAGCCTGTGCGCGGTCAGCAACCACATCCGCCGCCACAAGCGGCCGGAGTTCATCGCGCACCGCGACTTCACGCCGATCGCGTGCCTGCCCGACGACTGCCTGCTGAACAACTACCCGGTCGATCTGCCGTGGAAGGACGGCGTGCCGGCCAGCGCGCTGCAGACCTCGAGCGATGCGCCGAGGCTCGCGGCATGAGACGTCCAGTGGCGAGTTATCGCTTTGCCGAGGGGCCGAGTGCGCTCCCCGAATTTTTACCGCCAAGGCGCCAAGGACGCAAAGGGCACCAAGGAAGAGAAAGAACGTATTGTTATTCCTTGGCGTTCCTTTGCGTCCTTGGCGTCTTGGCGGTGAAGTCTCTTTTTGCCGCTCCATTGCGCACGAGAGTGAACCCATGAGCCTGCACGCCCAACTGCAGCGCCGCGCAGCGGAAGGCCAACCGATCCGCATCGGCCTGATCGGTGCCGGCAAGTTCGGCTCGATGTACCTGGCGCAGATTCCGCGCACGCCCGGTGTGCACCTGGTCGGCATTGCCGACCTCTCGCCCGATGCCGCGCGCACGAACCTGGCCCGTGTCGGATGGCAAACCGAGCGCACCCGCGCGACGAGCCTGGACGATGCGGTGAAAAGCGGCGCGACGTACATCGGCGACGACTGGCGCGCGCTCGTGCGGCACCCGTCGGTCGACATCGTCGTCGAATGCACCGGCTCGCCGATCGCGGCGGTCGAACACTGCCTCGAAGCTTTTGTGCATCGCAAACACGTCGTCAACGTGACGGTCGAGGCCGACGCATTCTGCGGCCCGCTGCTGGCGCGGCGTGCGGCCGAGGCCGGTGTCGTCTACTCGCTCGCGTTCGGCGACCAGCCGGCCTTGATCTGCGACCTGGTCGACTGGGCCCGCACCTGCGGCTTCCCTGTCGTGGCCGCAGGCCGCGGCCACAAGTGGCTGCCGCACTTCTGCGAGTCGACACCGGAAACGGTCTGGGGCAACTACGGCCTCACGCCCGAGCAGGCCGAACGCGGCGGGCTGAACCCGAAGATGTTCAACAGCTTTCTCGATGGTTCGAAGCCTTCCATCGAATCGACCGCCGTGGCCAACGCCACTGGCCTCACGGTGCCGAGCAACGGCTTGCTGTACCCGCCGGCGAGCGTCGAAGACATTCCGTTCGTGACACGCCCGATCAGCGAAGGCGGCGTGCTCGAACGCAAGGGCATGGTCGAGGTGATCTCGTCGCTCGAAGCCAACGGCCGCAAGATCCCGTACGACATCCGCATGGGCGTGTGGGTCACGGTCGAGGCCGAGACCGACTACATCAAGAATTGCTTCGAGGAATACAACGCCCACACCGACCCGAGCGGGCGTTACTTCACGCTCTACAAACGCTGGCACCTGATCGGCCTCGAAGTCGGCCTGTCGGTCGCCAGCGTGGCGTTGCGCGGTGAACCGACCGGCGTGGCCACGTGCTGGAACGCGGATGTGGTGGCCACCGCCAAGCGCGATCTCGCGCCCGGCGAGCTCCTCGACGGCGAAGGCGGCTACACGGTCTGGGGCAAGCTGCTGCCGGCCGAGACCTCGACGCGCCTCGGCGGCCTGCCGCTCGGCCTGGCGCACAACGTCAAAGTGACACGCCCGGTCAAGAAGGGCCAGAGCCTGTCGTGGGCCGACGTGGCGATGGACACGAGCACGCCGGCCTACAAGGTGCGGCGCGAGATGGAACAACTCTTCGCGGCGCCGATGCTGAAGTCGGCGTGATGGCGAACGCAGCGATGTTCGACCTGCTGATTCACAACGCGCTGCTCTTCGACGGCAGCGGCGCGCCGCCGGTGCAGCAAGACCTGGCCGTGCGTGATGGCCGCATCGCAGCGATCGGCACGCGGCTCGACGGCGCGGCCACGCGGGTCGTCGACGCACAAGGTCTCGCGTTGATGCCCGGCATCATCGACAGCCACACCCACTTCGACGCGCAGATCACCTGGGACCGGGGCCTGCGCCCGTCGCCCGCGCTCGGCGTGACGACCGCGGTCATCGGCAACTGCGGCTTCACGATCGCCCCCTGCCGCCCGGCCGACCGCGACCTGACGATGCGCAACCTCACGCAGGTCGAAGGCATGTCGATCGACGTGCTGCGCCAGGGCATCGAGTGGGGCTTCGAGAGCTTTCCGGAGTACCTGGCGCAGTTGCGCCGGCAGGGCTGCGCGATCAACGTCGCGGCCTACATCGGCCACTCGTCGGTGCGCACGTATGTGATGGGCGCCGACGCCGCGCGCCGCGTGGCGACCGATGCCGAGATCGAACAGATGGCGGCCCTCGTGACCGAGGCGATGGCCCACGGCGCGGTCGGTTTTGCCAGCAGCACCAGCCCGGCGCACAACGGCGAAGGCGGCTTGCCGATGCCGTCGCGCCTGGCCGACGAACGCGAGATGGCGGCGCTGGTCACCGCGATGGGCCAGGGCGGACGTGGTGTCTACATGCTGACCAAGGGCGGGCACACGCCGGTGCCCTTCCTCGAATCGCTGGCGGCACAAAGCGGCCGGCCGGTGATGGTCGCAGCGCTGCTGCACAACAGCACCAACCCGCAGGCCGTGTTCAAGGACCTCGACGCCATTGCCGCGGCCAACACACGCGGCCACCGGCTGCTCGGCCAGGTCTCGTGCTGCCCGCTGACGATGGATTTCACGTTGGCCTCGCCCTACCCGGTCGAAGGCTTGCGCAGTTGGCAACCGGCTTTGTCCTTGTCGGGCGAGGCCTTGAAGAAGCTGCTCGCCGAGCCGTCGTTCCGCGACGCCGTGCGCGCAGAACTTGCCGCGCCGACAACGTTCCGCCTCTTCAACAACGAGTGGGACAAGGTCCAGGTGGTCGAGGTCGCACGCCCCGAGCACGCACGCTTCGAGCAGATGAACATCGCCGATATCGCCCGCGCCGAAGGCCGCGACCCGCTCGACGTGATGCTCGATCTGGCCATCGCCGAAGACCTGCGCACCGTCTTCACTGCGCAGTTGCTCAACAGCGACGAAGAGGCTGTCGGCCGCATGCTGAACCACCCGCACAGCATCGTCAGCCTGAGCGACGCCGGCGCCCACCTGACCTTCTTCAACGACGCCGGCTTCGGCCTGCACCTGCTCGGCCACTGGGCGCGGGACTGCGGCACGATGGGCATGAGCGAAGCGGTGCGCCGGCTCACGTCGCACCCGGCCAGCGTGTTCGGCATGGCCGACCGCGGCCTGCTGCGCACCGGCCTCGCGGCCGACCTGCTGCTGTTCGACCCTGCTTCTGTGGGCCGCGGCCCGAAACACCGTGTGCACGACCTGCCCGGCGGCGCGGCGCGGTTGACGACCGACGCGGTCGGCGTGCACGGCGTGTGGGTCAACGGCCAGCAGATCGCCGGGCCGAGCGGGCTGTTGCCACAAGAGGCGCTCGCCGGCCGCCTGTTGACCGAGTTCTCGGCCTGACAGCAGCGCTCGGCCCGGCTGGGCACAATCGGCTTCCACTTCCAGATCGACAAGCCACCGCATGACCGACCTCTCGCTCGCGCGCCACATCGGGGCCATCCTGCAGAACAGCGGGCCCGACATCGACCCGGAAGAAACGGCCGAGTGGTGCGCCGCGCTCGACGCGCTCACGCAGACCCACGGCCCGGCCCGTGCCCGCTACCTGCTCGACGCGTTGCTCGCGCACGGGCGGCGGCGCGGCGTGAACTGGCTGCCGTCGATGGTGACGCCTTACGTCAACAGCATCGCGCTCGAAGCACAGCCGCCCTTCCCCGGCGACCTCGCCATCGAACAACGCCTGGCCGCATTGATGCGCTGGAACGCGCTGGCGATGGTGATGCGCGCGAACCGTGTCGAGAGCGGTGGCTCGACCGAACTGGGCGGGCACATCGCGAGTTACGCGTCGGCGGCCGACCTGTTCGAGGTCGGCTTCAACCACTTCTTCCGCGCCCGCAGCGACGCGCCCGGCGGCACGCTCGGCGACCTGGTGTACTTCCAGCCGCACTCCGCGCCGGGGGTGTACGCCCGCGCTTTTCTCGAAGGCCGGCTGTCGGCCGACGACCTCGCGCACTACCGCCAGGAACTCAGCGCCCCGGCGCGCGGCGCGCGCGGCCTGAGCTCGTACCCGCACCCGCAGCTGATGCCCGACTTCTGGCAGTTCCCGACCGGCTCGATGGGCATCGGCCCGATCAACGCGATCTACCAGGCGCGCTTCATGCGCTACCTGCAGCACCGCGGCCTGCTCGACTCGGGCGGTGGTGCGGGCCAGCCACAGCGCCGCGTCTGGGGTTTCTTCGGCGACGGCGAGATGGACGAGCCGGAATCGATCGCGGCGCTCTCGCTCGCAGCGCGCGAGAAGCTCGACAACTGCACTTTCGTCATCAACTGCAACCTGCAGCGGCTCGACGGCCCGGTGCGTGGCAACGGCCGCATCGTCGACGAACTCGAGTCGCTGTTCGCGGGCGCCGGCTGGCACGTGATCAAGTGCCTGTGGAGTTCCGACTGGGACGTGCTGTTCGCGCGCGACCACGGCCACGCGCTGATGCGCGCGTTTGCGAACACCGTCGACGGCCAGTTCCAGACGCTGTCGGCGAAAGACGGCGCCTTCAACCGCGAGGTCTTCTTCGGCCAGAACCCGGAGCTGCAGGCGCTCGTGGCCGACCTGCGCGACGAAGACATCGACCGGCTGCGCCGCGGCGGCCACGACGCGGTGAAGATCCACGCTGCGTTCGCCGCCGCCGCAGCCCACACCGGCCAGCCGACCGTGGTGCTGGCCAAGACCATGAAGGGCTACGCGATGGGCGACACGGCGCAAGGCCGCATGACCACGCACCAGGCGAAGAAGCTAGCCATCGCCGACCTGTTCGCGTTCCGCGACCGCTTTGCGCTGCCGATCAGCGATGCCGACACGCAGGCCCTGGCGTTCTACAAACCGGCGCCCGACAGCACCGAGATGAAGTACCTGCACAGCCGGCGCCAGTCGCTCGGTGGCTTTCTGCCGGCACGCCACAGCGCCTGCCCGCCGCTCGCGGTGCCGGCGCTCGAGACGAGCAGCGGCTTCGCGCTGCACGCCGACGGCAAGGAGATGAGCACCACGATGGCCTTCGTGCGTGTGCTCGGCAACCTGCTGAAAGACCCGGCGCTCGGCCCGCGCGTGGTGCCGATCGTCGCCGACGAAGCACGCACCTTCGGCATGGCGAGCCTGTTCCGGCAGGTCGGCATCTACGCACCCTTCGGCCAGCTCTACCAGCCGGAAGACTCGGGCTCGATCCTGTACTACCGCGAAGACAAGAGCGGCCAGATTCTCGAAGAAGGCATCACCGAAGCGGGCGCGCTCTCGTCGTGGACGGCCGCCGCCACCTCGTATTCGACGCACGGCCTGGCGATGCTGCCCTTCTACATCTACTACAGCATGTTCGGCTTCCAGCGGGTCGGCGACCTGATCTGGGCCGCCGCCGACCAGCGCGCCCGCGGTTTCCTGATCGGCGCGACGGCGGGCCGCACCACGCTCGGTGGCGAGGGCCTGCAACACCAGGACGGCACGAGCCATTTGATCGCCGCGACGGTGCCGAACTGCAAGGCCTACGACCCGGCCTTCGCGGGCGAGCTCGCGGTCATCGTCGACCACGGCATGCGCGAGATGCTGGAGGCGCAGCGCGACGTTTTCTACTACGTGACGGCGATGAACGAGAACGTCGCGCAACCGTCGTTGCCGGCCGCGGCGCATGCGGGCGTGATCCGCGGTCTGTATCGATTCCGTGCCGGGGCAACCGCGTCGAAACGGCGCGTGCAGTTGCTGGGCGCCGGCGCGATCCTCGGTGAAGTGCTGAAGGCGGCCGACATCCTGGCCGCCTCGCACGGCGTGGCCGCCGACGTGTGGAGCGTGACGAGCTTCAGCGAACTCGCCCGCGAAGGCATCGAATGCGAGCGCCGCTGGCGCCACGGCGACGCGGACCCGGGCACACCGTGGGTCACCGCGCAACTCGCACCGACCGAAGGCCCGATCGTGATCGCAACCGACTACGTGCGCGCCGTGCCCGAGCAGATCCGCGCGTTCCTGCCTTCGGGCCGACGTTGCGTCACGCTCGGCACCGACGGCTTCGGCCGCAGCGACACGCGGGCAGCACTGCGGGCGCACTTCGAGGTCGACGCGGCGTCGATCGTCACAGCCGCGTTGCGTCTGCTCGCCTAGCAGGCGCGCCTCCGACCCAACTGGTCAAGCCCGATCCGGGCGCGTAGCATGGGTTTTGGGCGCCGCATCGACGGCGCCCTTTGCCTTCTCAACACAACAAATGGAGATGACACATGCTGCAGGAAAACAATTTCGTTGCCGACCCGGATGAGTCGATCTTGCGCCGCAAGCTGCTGCGCAACATGGGTGTGGCAATGGGCGCGGCCGTGCTGGCGCCGGGAATGGCGCGTGCCCAGGCAGGCCCGCTCGGGCCGGTGGCGCCACCCAGCACGGTGAGCAACCCGCCGCGCGACTTCAGCGCGAACGGTGCGCCGACCACCTATTTCACCGACCCCGACGTGCTCACCATCGACCCGTCGTTCGACGGGCTGCGCCAGCCGAACGCGCCGATCCAGCGGCTGTGGACCGGAGCGCTCTGGTCGGAGGGGCCGGCCTGGAATTCGGTGGGTCGCTACCTGGTGTGGAGCGACATCCCCAACAACCGGCAGATGCGCTGGCTGGAAGACGACGGTCATGTCAGCGTGCTGCGCTCGCCGTCGAACAACAGCAACGGCAACAGCTTCGACTTTCAGGGCCGCCAATTGTCTTGTGAGCACCTGGGCCGGCGTGTGGTGCGCTACGAGCTCGACGGCTCGGCCACGATCATCGCCGCGTCGTACAACGGCAAGCGCCTGAACTCGCCCAACGACGTGGTGCAGCACCCCGACGGCAGCTACTGGTTCACCGACCCGCCCTACGGCGCGCAGTTCCATGAAGGCACGGTCGACGCCGCCGGTGGGCCGGCCAACAAGTCGGGGCGCCTGAATTCGCGCCTCGGGCAGCCGCCCGAGTACGGCAGCTACAAGCGCGAGTTGCCCACGGCCTGCTACCGCGTCGACAAGGACGGCAGCATCACCCAGGTGCTGACCGAAGCCCAGGTGCCCGACCCCAACGGCCTGTGTTTTTCACCCGACTACAAGAAGCTGTACGTGGTGAGCACCGGGCAAGGCCCCGGCGACGCGGGCCCCGGTGGCAAGGGCGACATGTGGGAGTTCGAGGTGGGCGCAGACAACAAGCTGTCGAAGGGCAGGTTGTTCAGCGACTTCATGGTCAACGGCGTCAAGTGCGGGCCCGACGGCGTGCGTGCCGATGTCGACGGCAACCTCTGGTGCTCCAGCAACGCCGGCCGCGCTGTCGGCTACAGCGGCGTGACGGTGTGGAACCCGCAGGGCAAGCTGATCGGGCGCATCCGCCTTCCCGAAGTTTGCGGCAACGTCTGCTTCGGCGGGCCGAAGCGCAACCGGCTGTTCATGGCCGCGAGCCAGTCGCTGTATGCGGTGTACACGGGCACACAAGGTGCCGCACCGAGCTGAAGTCAGGAAACGATCGGCGCGCCGGCAGGACGCCGGCGCCGCGTGTGGCTAGCGAACGCTCAGCTCACTTGCCGCGGAGCTTGCGGATCGCCGCGATCTGCGCCGCCATCGCCGCGAACTCGCCCTGGGCTTTGGCGAAGTCGATGTCGCTCTTGGCGTTTTTCATCGCGTCTTCGGCCAGGCGCTTGGCTTCGCTCGCCTTGGCTTCGTCGAGATCGTGGCCACGGATGGCGGTGTCGGCGAGCACGGTCACGCGGCCCGGTTGCACTTCGAGAATGCCGCCGGCCACGAACACGAACTCTTCTTCACCGTTGTCGGCGCGCTCGATGCGCACCGCGCCGGGCTTGATGCGGGTGATCAGCGGCGTGTGGCGCGGCAGGATGCCGAGCTCGCCGCTCTCGCCCGGCAGCGCCACGAACTTGGCTTCGCCGGAGAAGATGCTCTCTTCGGCGGAGACGACGTCTACGTACAGGGTTGCCATCAGCGTGTCCTCGTCACGTCAAACGATCAGTTGAGCTTCTTGGCCTTCTCGAAGGCCTCGTCGATGGTGCCGACCATGTAGAAGGCCTGCTCGGGCAAGGAGTCGCACTCGCCGGCCACGATCATCTTGAAGCCACGGATGGTTTCTTTCAGCGGCACGTACTTGCCGGGCGAGCCGGTGAAGATTTCGGCAACGTGGAAGGGCTGCGACAGGAAGCGCTGGATCTTGCGCGCGCGGGCCACGGCCAGCTTGTCTTCGGCCGAGAGCTCATCCATGCCCAGCACGGCGATGATGTCGCGCAGTTCCTTGTAACGCTGCAACGTGCCCTGAACCGCACGCGCCGTGTTGTAGTGGTCTTCGCCGACGACGTTCGGGTCGAGCTGGCGCGAGGTCGAGTCGAGCGGGTCCACGGCCGGGTAGATGCCGAGCGAGGCGATGTCACGCGACAGCACGACGGTGGAATCCAGGTGGGCGAAGGTGGTCGCCGGCGACGGGTCGGTCAAGTCGTCGGCTGGCACGTAGACGGCCTGGATCGACGTGATCGAGCCGACCTTGGTCGAGGTGATGCGCTCTTGCAGACGGCCCATTTCTTCGGCCAGCGTCGGCTGGTAGCCCACGGCCGAAGGCATGCGGCCCAGCAGCGCCGACACTTCGGTACCGGCCAGCGTGTAGCGGTAGATGTTGTCGACGAAGAAGAGCACGTCCTTGCCTTCGTCGCGGAACGACTCGGCGATCGTCAGGCCCGTGAGCGCCACGCGCAGGCGGTTGCCCGGGGGCTCGTTCATCTGGCCGTAGACCATCGCGACCTTGGAGTCTTCGAGCTTCTCCAGGTTGACGACGCCCGAATCGGCCATCTCGTGATAGAAGTCGTTGCCCTCACGGGTACGCTCACCCACACCAGCGAACACCGACAGACCGCTGTGGGCCTTCGCGATGTTGTTGATGAGTTCCATCATGTTCACGGTCTTGCCCACGCCGGCGCCACCGAACAGACCCACCTTGCCGCCCTTGGCGAACGGGCAAACCAGGTCGATCACCTTGATGCCGGTTTCCAGCAGCTCTTGCGAAGGCGACAGTTCGTCGTACGCAGGGGCCTTGCGGTGGATGGAGGCGGTATGGGTTTGGTCAACAGGACCACGTTCGTCGATGGGCGCGCCCAGCACGTCCATGATCCGGCCCAGCGTGGCAGGGCCCACTGGCACGGTGATCGACGCCTTGGTGTTGTACACCATGATGCCGCGACGCAGGCCGTCGGACGATCCCAGCGCGATGGTGCGCACGATGCCGTCGCCCA
>Ga0209883_1000179_pt1 | contig 14186 bp, 12 predicted proteins | sample GWRWT4_21May14_FD_187196 | JGI IMG/M metagenome (GOLD analysis project Ga0209883, IMG submission 187196) | Sand microcosm microbial communities from a hyporheic zone in Columbia River, Washington, USA - GW-RW T4_21-May-14 (SPAdes) (version 2) | ecosystem: Engineered > Artificial ecosystem > Sand...
TGTCGCCGCGCGCGCGTCAGTGGGCGACCATCGGCGCCATCTCGGCGGTGGCGGTCGGCGTGCTGTGGACCGTGTTCGCGATGGGTTCCGGCGACTCGCCGCAACGCAGCGCGGTCGCGGCGGGCGCCGGCGATCTGAAGCCGACCAACGTGGACCTGATGGCGCCGGGCGCGCAGGTGCGCGAGGTAGAGGCCTGGGTCGGCCAGGCCGGCAAGAAGCTCGCGCAATACGAGAGCGAGCGAGACGACCAGCGTCGCATCAACCGCGAACGCAAGGAGGCCGAGGACAACCTGATGCGGCGCTTTGCCGATCTCGAAGCCCGCCTGAAGGCCTCTCCGGGTGAACCGGCCCCGGCCGCCTCGGCGCCGAATGCTGCTGCCCCTGCCGCAGCGAACCGCCTCCCTCCGGATGCAGCGCTCGCCCGGTCTGCGCTGCCACCTCCACCGCCGCCACCGCTGCCGATGGCGCGAGCTGGCATGCCGCCGGGCACGCCATCCCAGGTGCCGCCCTTCGGAATCGACGCATCCGCTGCGCCGCCACAGCCGACGCTGGTCCGGGTAGCGATCGCCCAGCCAAAGGCAAGCGATGCCGCCCCTGAAGGATCGGGCAAGGCGGCCCCTCAGACCATCGACACGTACCTCCCCGTAAGCTTCACGCGCGGGGTCCTGCTCGGCGGCCTCGATGCGCCCACTGGCGGCCAGTCGCAGACCAACCCGCACCCCATCCTGATCCGTCTGTCGGACAACTCGGTGCTGCCCAACCGGTTCCGGGCCGAGTACCGTGAATGCTTCGTCATCGCAGCCGGATACGGCGACATCAGCTCGGAGCGCGCCTACCTGCGCACCGAGTCACTCTCCTGCGTGCGCGCCGACGGCACGGCGCTGGAGGTGCGGATCCAGGGCAGCGTGTACGGCGAGGACGGCAAGGTCGGCATGCGAGGCCGCCTCGTCACCAAGCAGGGCCAGATGCTGGCCAACGCCCTGATGGCCGGCGTGGTCAGCGGCATCGGACAGGGCATCTCGACTGCGAACACCACGTACAGCACCTCGGCGCTGGGTCAGGTCGCGACGACCGGTGGCAGCGACGCTCTCCGGGCCGGCCTGGGCAGCGGTGTCGGCAAGGCACTCGATCGCCTGGCGCAGTACTACATCAAGCTGGCCGAGCAGACCTTCCCGGTCATCGAGGTCGATGCCGGACGCGAGATCGACGTCGTCATCACCAAAGGCGTGCGGATCGAGGGTGTCGATACGGCGAAGGCCTCTCCCACGTCCTACCAACGGCGAGCCGACCCGGCCGAACGCTACATGAAGGTCAACGATGATGAAGACTGAAGCCCTCATGCGTCTGTCCGGCGCAGCGATCACGACTGCCGCGCTCTCGTTCCTTTCGTCACCGGTTCAGGCTGGACCAAATGCGCAGGAAGCGCGGTTCCTCGCCACGCTGCAGAAGGCGAACCCCGGCACGAGGTTCACCTCCGTGCAGCAGAGTGCAGTTCCCGGCCTCTACGAAGTGTGGATGGGGCCGAACGTCGCCTACGTTTCCGCGCGCAACCCGCGCTACTTCATCTTCGGGCGCGTCATGGACACCGTCACCATGACCGACCTGACCGGCCCCAAGCTCGCACTCGCCGAGCGCATGCGTGCCGACACGGAAGTTGCAGCCAGCGCGCAGTCGGTTGCAGTGGACAGGCTGCCGATCGCGGATGCGATCAAGACGGTGCGCGGCACGGGCAGCCGCAGTCTTTATGTATTCAGCGACCCGGCATGCGGCTTCTGCAAGCGCCTCGAGCCGGAGCTGGAGAAGCTGCAGGACGTGACGGTCTACACCTTCCTCGTCCCGTTCCAGGGTCGCGCGCTACCGCAGGCCGTGTGGTGTTCGGCGGACCGGACGAAGGCCTGGCACGACCTGATGCTGCGCGGCGACGCAACTGCACTGAGCGCCCAAGCCGACTGCACGACGCCGCTGGACCGCAATCTCCAACTCGCCCGGCAGCTGAGGGTCAACGGCACGCCGACGCTGCTCTATGCCGACGGTCTGCGCACCGACGGCTATGTGGATGCGCAGGAAGTGGAACGCCGACTCGCTGCGGCCGCAGGACGAAGCGGGGCGCAGGCGTCGGCCGGGACCGCGCAAGTCCAGGAGAAATCGCCATGAAGCTCCGCACCGACCCGTCCGCTGTCTGCGTCACTACGCTCTGCGCCGCGCTGCTTGCCGGCTGTTCCAGCATCACCGGCCTGGATGGTTCATCGCAGTACGCCTGCAAGGCGCCCGAAGGCGTCAAGTGCGACTCGGTCTCGGGCAACTACTACAACGCCCTCCAGAACAACCTGCCCGCGCAGCGCAAACCGACGGGCGCAAGAAGCCCGTCGGGCCTGCCGGAACCACAGGGCGCTCCTGCAGTCCGTAGCACTGCCCGCTCTGGCCCGGCATCGATCCCAACCGCGATCGGGGCCGGCGCCGCTGCCGAGGGGTCCACCTACATGGCCACGCCGCTGCGGGCAGGTCCGCGCGTACTGCGGCTCTGGATCAAGCCCTGGGAGGACGCCGACCGCGACCTCAATGGCGAGAGCCTGGTGTACGTCCAGATCGATAACGGACGGTGGCTGGTCGATCACGTGCAGCGCCAGGCGCGCGATGCCTATGCGCCGATCCGGCCGACCCGACTTCCGACCTCGGCCGGCAAGGGTCAGTCACCTGACGCCCGGGACTCCGACACACGGCCCCATTTGCAGCAGCTGCAACAAGGCCAGGCCGCCCCCGAGGACGGATCGGCGGTCGCCCAGGCTCTGCGTGCCCTCCAGGCGCGGCCCGCCACCCCTCCGGGCAACTGAGCATCGACATCGGGAGCACACATGCTGGCCACACTGCGCACAAGCCTGTTCGGCGAGGAAGGTGCCGCCGAAGGCTTCACGGGCCTCTTCGGCCTGGGCGGCAAGGACGAGTCTCCGGCAGACCAGTTTGCCAGTTGGCTGCCCTACGTCGCCTACCTCGACGAAGAACAGCTCTTCGTCAATCGCGACGGCATCGGCTTCCTGCTGGAGATCATGCCGCAGTCGGGGGCCGACGATCGCATGGTCGAGGTCCTGATCTCGCTGTATGCCAACTGCCCGGCCGCCACCGGCATCCAGTTCCACCTGTTCGCATCACCGCACATCCGCCCCCAGTTGCGGCGCTACGCGAACCTGCGCATGGAAGACGCCGACCAGTTGAGCAAGGCACAGCGCTGGGGCCGGCCCGCCCGCAACGACAACCTGTTCCGGATCCTGGCCCGCCGGCGCTTCGACCACCTGACCGCAGGCGCCCAGGACTCCCTGACGCAGGGCTTCCACTACACGATGCGGGACTTCCGGCTGATGATGAGCGTCACCCTGCAGGGCGACCCGTCCAACGTCGCGCGTCGCGAAGAAATCGTCTCGCTGCGCGACGGCATGTCGACGACCCTGCGGTCGGCCTCGCTGCCTAACCGCGTCTGCGACGCCGCCGACCTCATCAACTGGTGCTCCCTGTTCCTGAACCCCGACCGGATCACGAGCACGCACGCACCCGACCTTCACTACGACGACGGCCGCGAGATCCGCGACCAGATCGTCGACCACGACACGATCCAGGATGCGAGGGCCAACGGCCTGCACCTGTGGAAGGAAGGTGGCGACGCAGGCCTGGACGTGCGCTTCTTCTCGATCAAGTCGTTCCCCGAGCGCTTCGGCCTCTGGCAGATGGGTTCGCTCATCGGCGACCTGATGCAACCGGCGCTCCAGTACAACGCCCCGTTCCTGCTTACGATGGGCGTGCATGTCCTGGATCCCAATGCGACCCGGAACACGGTGACCGCCAACCATGTGCGGGCCACGCAGAACGCGGGCAGCAAGATGGCGGTGGTCATGCCCGATGTCGGCAAGAAGGCCCGCGACTGGACCGCCGCCGCCGACGTGATCGATGCCGGCGGCGCCATCGTGAGCCTGTATCACCAGCTCGCCCTGTTCACGCAGCCCGACAGGGCGGTACAGGCCCAGGAGACTGCCAAGGCAATCTGGCGCGCACGGGGTTTCGAGCTGAACGCCGATGTGTACATGCACCGGCAGGCCCTGATCGCGAGCCTGCCGATGACGATGTCGCCGCGCTTCCACGGTGATCTCCGCAAGATGCGCCGTGTCACGCGCAAGACCATGGGCAACGCCATCCATCTGGCGCCGCTCATTGCCGAATGGCGCGGCACGCGCACGCCCACGATGCTGTTCGGCGGACGCCGGGGCCAGCTGATGACGCTGGACGTCTACGACAACGACCTGGGCAACTACAACTTCGCCATCATCGGCGCGCCAGGCTCCGGCAAGTCGGTCCTGATGAACGAGATGGCCTGGTCCTACCGCTCGATCGGTGCCCGGGTGTGGATGCTGGACCTCGGCCGCTCCTTCGAGAAGCTCTGCAAGAAGGCGGGCGGCACCTACATCGAATTCCGGTCCGACTCGAAGATCAACCTCAATCCGTTCAGCGTCGTCACGGACGAGTGTGTCGCGGCCGATGGCACGGTGGAAGGGGGCATCAACGAAGACATCGACATGCTCAAGCCGGCGCTGGCCAAGATGTGCTCCATGGGCCGGACGCTCGAGGAAGTGCAGCTCAAGGCCCTGGGGGCGATGGCGCTCAAGCTCTACAAGGAATACGGGCGCGATCTGACGATCACCGGCCTGCGTGACGCCTTCAAGACCGGCAGCATGCCCGAGCTCGGCCTGAACGGCGATCAGCGCGTCAAGGACCTGGCCGTCATGCTGAACCCGTACACCCGCGACGGCGAGTACGCCCGCTTCTTCGAAGGCCGCAACAACATCGACTTCTCGAACGACTTCATGGTCATCGAGAACGAGGAGCTCAAGCGCAAGCCGGAACTGCACGCCGTCGTCAACATCCTGTTGATGTACCAGATCACGGGGCAGATGTACCTGTCCCGCGACCGCAAGAAGGTGCTGTTCATCGACGAGCTGAAGCAGCAACTCGGTGACATCGGCTCGGACGACCCGGTGAAGGCCGCCGTCGTCGAGGAAGCCGCGCGCCGGGCACGCAAGTACGGCGGCGCGCTCGGCACCGCGACCCAGAGCGCCGACGACTTCTACGGCTCGGCCCAGATGGAGGCGGCGCTGAACTGCTCGGACTGGGTCTTCCTGCTGCGCCAGAAGGCCGAGTCGATCGAACTACTCGGCCGGCGCGGCCGCATCACGATGGACGAGTCGAAGAAGCGACTGCTGCAGTCCCTGCGCACCGAACCCGGCGTCTTCTCGGAGTGCTACGTGTCGTCCCCGGTCGGCGAGGGCGTCGCACGCAACATCCTCGACCCGTTCAGCCATCTGCTGTTCAGCAACAAGCTGGAGGACAACGCGCCGCTGGACGAACTGCGCAGCGCTGGCCTCTCGATCGACGACGCCATCACCGAACTGCTTCGCCGCCGGGGGCACAGCGTATGAAGCAGACACTGCTCGGTGGCGCCATGACCGTGTGCGTATCCGTGCTCGTCACGGCCTGCGGCCTGCTGGCCTACGACCGCCTCGTGGTGCGGCCTGCGCAGGTCATCGGGGTGGTCGATGTCGCCGAGATCTACCGGCTCAAGGAAGCCGAGTTCGCCGCGCTGATGACGCGCGGCAACTCGGATGCGGACCGGCAGCAGGCCATGGACCTGGCGACCAGCTTCGCGCGGCGGTTGCCCCGGGCACTCGAGGAATTGCCCGCGGACTGTCGCTGCCTCGTGGTGCTGAAGAGCGCAGTGGCCGGGCCTACTGCACGCACGCTCGATCTGACGCCAGTGCTGAAGACCAAGGTGGATGCTCGATGAACGCCACCACACGCCCCGGTCTGCGCCACGGCAGATTTCTGGCCTGGCTGGGCGCCGGTGCCCGAACAGTGATCGCCGACGCCAGGCGGCACCGGCTGGTGTTCGTCGCCTTCGGTGCTATCTGGGCACTGGCGCTGACCCGCGTCTTCATCCACCACACGCCGATCCTTCCCGTCCTCTTCAACTGGACGGCCAGCCTCCCCTACCGGATCGTCGTGGTCGATCACGGGCCCATGCCGCTGGCGCGCGGCGACCTCATCGTCTACGCCTTCGATGGAGAAGCCGCGGAGCGCGACTACCCCGGCCTGAAGCGACAGCCCTTCTTCAAGCGGATCGCCGGCGTCGCCGGCGATGTGGTCACCGTCGACGGTCGCGACGTGTTCATCAACGGCCTGCCCGTGGGCCGGGCCAAGACCCACACCTTCGACCGCCGGCCGCTGGACCCTATTGCCCCCACCTTCATCCCGCCTGGCCATGTCTACGTGCAGGGCACCAGCGCCGACAGCTTCGATTCGCGCTACCGCAGCAGTGGCCTGGTCAGCACGGCTGACGTCGTGGCGCGGGTGCGGCCGCTGCTCTGAGGAGAACGTCGTGAGCCTTCTGACACGCACCGCCTTGCTGCTCGCCATGCTGTCGATCCTGACGACCCCGGTACCCGCGCATGCCCAGAGCGACGCCGCGGCCATCGAAGGTGACCTGCCGATCGAGTCCTACCTGTCCCTGCTGACCCAGGTCGCCCCTGCAGCGCGCGACGGCGCAGAGGCCTACATGGCGGCATTCCGCAAGCGCTGCGGCCGTGCCCTGCAGACCGTCGAACTGCGCCGCGCCTTCGCCGAAGGCAGCGGTGATCCCACGCTGATGGCGATGGTGCGCGCCACCCATCAGAAAGACACGGCGGCCGTGCAGCGCCTCGGCGCCACGATCGCCTGCCCCAGGGGCTGAGATGCGCGAGCGCACCGTATCGGTCAGGGCTGTGGCCATCGGCTGGGCCCTGGTCGCGTGCGGTATGGCCCAGGCCGAGAACCTCGGCAGGATCGGCCCGACCTACCCCATCGCCGAGCAGAACCTGCTCGACCACATCATGGCCCGCCTGCGCGAGAAGGAGCGCAGCGGAGAACTCGCGAAGTTCGAGCAACTTGCCAGGGCGCGGGCCAGCGAGTCCGTGCTGAACCCCAAGCCCGTGCCGGGCCTGCGCCTCAGCGAGGTGCCGCGCACCTACTACTTCGACCCGAGCTTCACGCTCGATCGCAACGTCGTCGACGAGACAGGCGCCGTGCTGTTCCCTGCCGGCCTGCGCAAGAACCCGCTCGACGTGGTCTCGCTGTCGAAGCACCTGCTGTTCTTCGACGCCCGTGACGTGCGCCAGGTCGCGAAGGCGCGGGAGCTGATCGCGCGCTACCAGGGCCGCGTCAAGCCGATCCTGGTCGGTGGCAGCTACATCGACCTCATGAAGGCCTGGAACACGCCCGTGTACTACGACCAGGAAGGCACGCTCGTCCGCAAGCTGGGCATCACGGGCGTCCCGGCCATCGTCTCGCAGGAGGGTTCCAGGCTACGCATCGACGAGGTGACCGTGCGATGAAGACCGCTCTCAGACACCTGCTCTGTGCCCTGCTCTGCCTGGCATCGTTCTGCGCTCCGGCCGCGTCGATCGCCACATGCACGGGACGTTTTCCGAATCCGATCACCGATATCTGCTGGTCGTGCATCCTGCCTCTGTCGATCGGAGGCGCCACCATCGGCAACTTCGGTGGCCAGGAGGACAACGGGAACCCGGGTACGCCGGTCTGCAGTTGCGGCGTCAACCCGACCATCGGCCTGTCGGTCGGCTTCTGGGAGCCCGCCCGCCACGTCGAGGTCGTGCGCAAGCCCTTCTGCCTGCCATCTCTCGGCGGCCTGAACCTCGACCCCGGCATCGCCGCACCGGAAGCCGCACGTTTCACTCGCCCCGAGGGCGATGGCGACGGCGGCAGCTTCTACCAGGCGCACTTCTACGTGAACCCGGTCCTCTACTGGCTGGAGGTCGTGACCGACTTCCCCTGCCTGGAACGCGGCAGCTTCGATCTCGCCTACCTCACAGAGGTGGATCCGCTGTGGAACGACGATGAACTGACCCTGCTGCTGAACCCGGACGCCGTCCTGTTCGCGAACCCGGTGGCGATCGCGGCGTGTGCTGCCGACTGTGTGGCCGCGACCGTGGGCTTCGGCCTCAACACCTTGTTCTGGTGCGCCGGCTGCCAGGGCGCCATCTACCCGATGGACGGCCAGGTCCCGTACCACGTGGGCGGCGTGCGCTCGGCCGCCCTGCTCAGTCAGCGCCTCACCGCAAAGATGCACCGCGAGCTGCTGGCCTGGGGATGGCACGGCACGCCGGGGCTCTGCGGGCCGTACCTCGAACCGATCATGGACAAGACGGCCTACAAGACCCAGCTGACCTACCCGACGCCCACCACCGACAAGATCGACGGCAAGTGCTGCCAGCCCTTCGGCCGGACCACCGTGCTGTGGGGCGCCGGCAAGGAGTTCCCGGTCCGCGGCGAGGACTTCGCCTTCATGCTCTTCCGCAAGAGGAACTGCTGTGTGGGCTACTGACCGCGCCCCCTCCTGGCCCCAGCGCGCACGCGGCGCCTGCATGGCAAGCTTGTGCGCGATCCTGCCGATCGCGTCGAGCGCACAGCCGGCGCAATCCCCGAAGCCAATCGTCTCGGACGCCGATGTCGCGCGAGCGGCGAAGTCGCAGCCGGTGATCACCGACCAGGACATCGAGCGGGCAGCGAGGAAAAACCGCATGCCCACCGACGCAGAACTGGCCCGCGTGCCAGTGCCGGCGGCCCCGAGGCTCGATGCCCTGCCCCAGCCGCTGACCCAGCGGCGGATCGATCTCGGCGCGATCGCGAAGGGCTACGAGGCAATGGGCCAGCCGGCGCCCGGCGCGGCTTCCATCAACGAAGCCCCGGCCCTGCTGGTGTTCGTCAGCTTCTCCATGCCCGACGCGACCCTGGCCCAACTCGTCGACCAGGCTGCTCGCGCACGGGCGACGCTGGTGCTGCGCGGGTTGGTGGACGGCTCGCTGCAGAAGACCGTCCTGCGCGCACAAGCACTCATAGGGCAGCGCAAGGTCGGCTTCCAGATCGATCCGCAGGCCTTCGACCGGTTCTCGATCACCGCCGCGCCGACCTTCGTGCTCCTGAAGGCGGGAGCCGTCGCAGCGCCGTGCGCCGCCGGAACGTGCTTCCCGGCATCGAGCTTCGTGGCGGCCGCCGGCGACGTCAGCATCGACTACGCGCTCGAGTACTTCAGACGTGCGGCGCCCTCGTTCAGCCGCGATGCCGGGGTCGTGCTCGCCGCACTGAAGAAGGGGGGACCATGAAGTTCAGACGCTTCGTCGTGTGGCTGATGATCTCCTCGTTCCTCCTCGCCCGGATCGAGGTCTTCGCCCAGTCGCATGACCAGGGCGTGGCCGCCGGCACTGCCGCCAATGCGGTGATCCGGGGACTGGTCAACGCCCCCAGCGCCACCGCGGTCGTGCCCGGCTACACGAATGCGCCGCCGGAGACCGCTTACGCCGGCAGGCCGAGCCTGGGCGCCGACGCCAATGCCAAGCTCGCCGCGTGTGCACTGACACCGAACGACCCGACCTGCCAGGCGCTGCGCAACGCTGTCAACTCGGCCAACACGCCCCGTCCAGCCATCGGTGCGAACGACCCGGCCGTTGCCGCCGCGAGTCGCATCGCACGCAATCCTTCGATCGATCTTGGCAGCCTGGCCGCGTACTACAGCGGTTGCACCACCAGCGAAGTCGCCACGCCTGCCGGCACGACCACGAAGCTCTGCCAGATCTACAGCGGCATCGGCAACTTCACGACTCGGCGTGATCTGAGCGTCGAGGTCGAACTCGTTCCGAGCTGCACCGCCGGCGACTGGTTCGCCCATGGCGAAGCCCACCGCAATGGCGCCGACTACATGGTTGCCGACGCCCAGTGCCGTATCCGCGCCGACAACCAGCAGCGTTTCCGGCTATATGCGGCCGGTGGACGCGGCGCCTGCATCGGGTGGCAGGAGGTGGACCTGCCGACCGATCCGATCACAAGCCCTCGCTTCGTCACGGACCTCTCTCCCCACTGGGCCGGCTACTGCTGGAGTCCGTTCAAGGTCGTGCTGGCCGCAGGATCGGGCTGCACGGCGGGCAACTGCAACTACCAGTTCCAGTTCGGCACCCCGATATACGCCTGCCCTGCCGGCAGCGTGAGTGGCAACACCCTCAACGCCTACTGGGATGGCGAGAACCTGTCGCCCGGTCCCGCCGACCAGTGCTTCACGGTCTCCGCTCCGGACCCCGACTCGGGCTGCACCGCAGGATCGACCCCGGTCTTCTCCGACACGGACATGCAATGCGCGGCCTCCACCGGCGGCGCGACGCTGACAGGTGCATCCGGCTGGACCATCCCGCTGGCTTTCCAGCGCCCGACGATGAACCAGATCGAGACCGACGTCTGGGTCGACAAGAGCGCGGCACTTCAACCCGGCGGCCGCTGCACCGTGACGACGGCTGACCGGTGCATCGACGGACCCGGCACCAAGATCATCGACGGTCGCGAAGTGACGCGGGACTGCTGGTCCTACGAAAGAACCTTGACCTGCACCGGCGCAGCACCACTCGACGAGTGTGCGCCGCTGGTGGCGCAGGGTTGCACGCCGGGCGCCAGCACCTGCACACGGACTCACCCGGTGACTGGCGTGTGCGAGGTCCGGCAGAACAGCTACAGCTGCCCGTCGGCAGCCCAGACCGTCACGACCGCCTCGAACTGCCCCAGCAACGTGTTCTGCCTGGGCGCGAGCTGCTTCAACACCAGCTACACCAACGACGCGGACTTCGCCCGGTCGATGTCGATGCTGGAGGCCAGCCGCGAGGCCGGCGTGTACCTCGACACCAACCTGATGCAGGTCTTCAAGGGCGAGGCCAACCGCTGCCGCGACAAGCTGCTGAAGAACTGCTGCTACTCCGACGGCGCCGGCCGCGGCATGACGAACCAGAGCGTGTTCGGCAGCGGCACGCGCCTGGTCTACGACATCCTGATGAACTCCGAGAACCGGGAGTTCGTCATGCAGGGCATGAGCGCCCTCCTGACGAGCGCCGGCTTCAGCGGCACCTTCAGCACCTACGGGTTCACGATCGCCGTCAATGGCGCGGCGCTCCCGGCGGGGTCCACAGTCCTCTATTCCTCTTCCGCGGTAGCGGGCGAAGGCGTCGTGGTCGCGTTCGACCCCTGGTCCTTGGTGATCGCCGTGATCATCTACGTCATCCTCTCGATGATGGCCTGCAACGAGGAAGAGGCCCGCCTGGCGCTCAAGGAAGGCGCGAGCCTGTGCCACAGCGTCGGCACCTACTGCTCGTCGTGCCTGCGCGTGCTGGGCGTCTGCGTGTCCTGCGTCGAGCGAACGACGTCGAAGTGCTGCTTCAACTCGATGCTGGCGCGCATCGTCAACGAGCAGGGGCGCGTCCAGGTCGGCAAGGGCTGGGGCGGATCGGAGAGCCCGGACTGCAGCGGTTTCACCGTCGCGCAACTCCAGTCGCTCGACTTCGCTGCGATGGACTTCACCGAGTTCTATGCCTCGCTGGTGCCGACCAGTCCGAACGTGGCCACCCTGCAGACCAACAGCGCGTCCCGCGTTCCGGCCTGCTATTACGGCCAAGGGAGGTGTCAGTGAAGTCCATTCTCGCCCTCGTGGCCATCGTCTCGCACCTGGCCGCCGGCGCGCAGGGCGGTTCAACCCGGGTGCCGGTCGACGACGTCCGCATCCTTCTCATCTCGGCCATCGATTCGCCCACAGGGCAGGCGCAGGGCGTCCTGACGGGCCAGATGGCCAATCTCATCACCGATCGCTTCAAGGCAGCCGGGCCGATCCTCATCGATGTGACCACCGAGCGTCGCTACCGCCAACCGGGATGCAGCCGTCTGAAGCTGACCTTCTCGCAGGATGGCGTGAACCTGCCGGGCGCATCCGGCCCCGAGCGCAAGACCGTCGACATCGGCCTGAACTACTGCCGCGACGGCACACCCCCGAAGTCGCTCTCCTGAGGTGCACCCATGCGTACCTTGCTAGTCGGCCTTGCCATCGCATTCGTCGCGCATCCCGCGCTGTCGCAGCAGCAAGGCCCCGATACGGCGGTCTCTTCCGCCAGCGCGGCGCCTGCAGGGTCGATCTTCTGGGGCGATTACCGGCGCGGCTGGCATTTCTACGAGGACCCGGAACCCGAGGTGACCCCGCCCCAGAAGCTCCCACCTCGGGCTAAGGAGGCCATCGCGGAGAGCCGCCCGCCCGAGCTCGTCGAATTCGCACGCCTGCAGAAGCGCCTGGAGGACTACCGGAACATCGCCATCATCCGCCCCACCGAAGCCAACGTCCGCCGCTACATGGAACTCGAGGCGAGCGTGGTGCGCCAGGCGTCCTACTTCTCCGAGGTCGCCCAGCGGGTGGCATGGTCGACGCCGGAGCTCGACATGACGCTGCAGGGCCGTCCGGTCAATGCGCGCGGGATCGAGGTCTTCGACCGCGAACAGGCCCAGTCTCGCAACCAGTCCCTGGCAGCCCTCGCCCGGACGCATGTCCTGTTCTTCTTCTTCCGGTCCGACTGCCCGTACTGCCACGCGTTCGCGCCGACGCTCGAAGCCTTCCAGGCCCGCCACGGCATCCAGATCGTGCCGATCAGCGTCGACGGCGGCGGCCTGCCGAACTTCCCGCAATACCGCCGCGACAACGGCATCTCGCGCACCTTGCAGGTGACGCAAGTGCCCGCGGTGTTTCTGGCCGAGCCCTTCACCGGAAAGATCACACCGATCGGCTTCGGCGTGCTGTCCGAGTCGCAGTTGATCGAACGCATCGCCACCGTGACGGCGCCGGGCGCCGATGCGCTGGTGCCATCGGTCACGCGCCAGGTGTCCTTGAAGTAGGGAGCCCTTTCATGCAAGCCAGCCTCCTCCGCAAACCCGTCGCCGCCCTGTGCGCCCTGTCCTTGCTCGTGCTCCAGCCAGCCGCCCACGCCGGTGACCTCAACACGGAAGTCACGAACATGTTCAACAACCTCGGAGCGGTGGGCAACTACACGGCACCAGGTGCCTTCAAGGGCCAGACTTTCAACACCTTCACTGGGGGCAATCTCTACCTGCGCTCCCCGAACAAGACCTACCAGCTTGCCGCCATCCAGTTCCCATCCGCCAAGGGAGGTTGCGGCGGCATCGACCTCTTCGGCGGCTCCTTCTCCCACATCTCGGCGGCGGAGTTCAGGAACATGCTTCGGAACATCACTGCGGCGCTGCCCGGCATCGCGTTTCAGCTGGCGCTGGAGTCGGTGTCGCCGCTGCTGGGCGGGCTGACGAAGTGGGCGAAGGGGCTGGAGACCTGGATCAACAACGCCCGGGTGAACTCGTGCGAAACCGCCACCGCTCTCGTGTCCTCGGCCGCCGAGGCGATGGGCTACGACTCCCAGAGGTCCTGCGCCAAGCTCGCCATGCAGATGGGGCTTGAAGCGGACATCGACGCCGCCATGCGGCGCTGTGCATCGGACAGCCCCGGCATCCTGGCTTCGGCCCGCAGCAGCGCCGACCCGAACATCAGGGCCCAGGCCCCGTTCGTGGGCAACTTCACTTGGAAGGCGCTCAAGAACATCGACACCCTCGATGACGCGGCAAGGGAGATGGTCATGAGCGTCGTCGGCGCCCTGATCTTCTACCCCCAGGACTCGAACCGGGATCCAGACTACATCGGCCCGAGCATCACCACGGTGGCCCAACTGCTTTACGGCCAGTCGGACGCTGCCGGTGGCAACGTCAATGTGCAACTGCTCCGCTGCAACAACTACGCCGACTGTGACGTGGTCTCGCGCACGAACGCCAATGCTCACGAACCATTGACCAAGAAAGTCGAGAACGTAATGCGCAGCATCTCGGACAGCATCCGCACGCGCGCCGCCATCCCGAACAACTCTGTCGCGGTCGGGTTCGTGAACAGCACCAGCATCCCAGTCTGGAGGATGCTGTCCATCGGCAACACCATTCCCGGCTCCGGCCTGTCGGAAATGATGATCGGCAACTACCGCGAGGTCATCGCCGCCGACTACGCCTTCACGTTTCTCAATCAATTCGCCAACGTCGCACTGTCGGCGCTGATGAAGCAGCACCTGCTCAACGATGTGCAGAAGCAGCTCGCGCAGCTGCAGCGAGAGGATGTCCACAAGTTCCTGGGCAGGCTGCAGCAGGAGCAGTCGAACATGTACAAGAAGGTCGTCTCGGTGTCGACCGTCGCCAACGATCTTGAACGGCTCGAGCGCAACCTGCGATCCAACATGTCGACGCACGTGCTC
>Ga0209883_1000180_pt1 | contig 14171 bp, 12 predicted proteins | sample GWRWT4_21May14_FD_187196 | JGI IMG/M metagenome (GOLD analysis project Ga0209883, IMG submission 187196) | Sand microcosm microbial communities from a hyporheic zone in Columbia River, Washington, USA - GW-RW T4_21-May-14 (SPAdes) (version 2) | ecosystem: Engineered > Artificial ecosystem > Sand...
CGCTTCCATTGCTCATCGCGAAGTTGCTTGCGCATCGTCCCTCCAACCAGATCAACAGGTTGGAACGGTATTATCACCTCGAATGTCAACGCACCCTAGACGACAAGCGCCCTGCGGCAAGGCCAACACTGCTCAGACGCGCCTTCGAAGTCCCGCTCGTCATCGATTGGCAGACAAACAGCCTTGGCCTCGTAGCTGGACAAGCTGCTGGAAAGACCCCCGCGGCCCGCGCTTCAGGCCTTGGCCACAGGCCACACCAGCTCGAAGTGTTCCAGCACGAGCTCGGTTCGTTCGCTGACCTCGAAGCCCTCGGCCTCGCCACGCTCGGCAAAGTCTTGCCGGTGCGCGGTGAGCCACCAGCGCAGCGTCAGGTCGCCCTCACCCGCCTCGAACGCGAAGGCATCGTCGATCTGGTTGAACAGGCGCTTCTCGACATGGGTGCAGCGCACGATCGCACGCGCCGTGCCGTCACCGTCGAGCACGACGAGGTGGTCGCCGGGTTGTGGCAAGGGCTCCAGATCCTTCTCGAAGTCACGCAGCAGCGTCGCGTGAGCGCGTTTCACGCCCGAAAGGATCAGCTCGGCGAGTGTGTCGGCCAGGTCGTGTGTGTGGCCCAGCGCACTCGCGGAAAAACCTTCGACCTTGATGCTGCGCTCGCGCTGGTAGGCCAGCCACAGCGCTTCGATGTCCGCCGCGCGGCCAGGCAAGGGTTCCGACATGCGCGGGCCTTCAGTCGACCGCGCGCAGCTGCGCACGCAAGGCCGCGCCCAGCTCGGGCTTGTGTGCGAACGGGTCGCTCGGGTTGCGCGCCGACATCAGGTCTTCGAGCCGCACCTGCACGCTGCCGAGCGCACGCGGGTGGCTGTAGATGTAGAAGTTGCCCTCGGCCACGCCGTCGAACACGAACTGCGCCACCTGCGCGGCCGTGAGCTTGCCGCTGGTCACGGCCTTCTCGCTCATCGCCTGCGCAATGATCTGGCTCTTCGTCGGCTTGGCATCGTTCGCCAGTTCGGCGGACCGGTTGCGGCCGCTGTGCACGATGCCGGTCGGCACGAAATACGGGCACAGCACCGAAGCGCGCACCTGGTCGGTGACGAGGCACAGGTCGTGGTACAGCGTTTCGCTCATCGCGATCACGGCCGCCTTGGTGGCGTTGTAGACGCTCGAACACGGCGGGTTCAGCAGCCCGGCCATCGACGCGGTGTTGACGATGTGGCCTTCGTAAGCCGGGTCCTTGGCCGCGGCTTCCAGCATCATCGGCGTGAACACGCGCAGGCCGTGGGCCACGCCCATCAGGTTGACGCCGACGACCCACTCCCAGTCTTTCAGCGTCGTTTCCCAGATCAGGCCGCCGGCGCCGACGCCGGCGTTGTTGAACACGAAGTTCGGCGCGCCGAAACGCTCGAAGGTGGCCGCGCCCAGCGCTTCGACTTCGGCCGCCTTGGCCACGTCGAGCCGGAACGGCAGCACGTGGGCGCCGAGCGCGGTGATCTCGGCCACGGCCCTGTCGAGCGCGTCTTGTTGCACGTCGGCCATCACGACGTTCATGCCCAGCTTCGCGGCGATGCGCGAGGCTTCGAGGCCGAAGCCCGAGCCCGCGCCGGTGATGACGGCGGTGCCGCCCTTGAAGTTCTTCATGCGTTCGTTTCTTTCAGCGGACAGGTTGTTTTTTGATCTGGAAGTTGATGCGCGGGAAGTGCACGTGCAGCTGCCCCGCGCGTTCGTCGCTGCGCGCGATCACCACCTCGTCGGTGCCGAGGCCGGCCAGGCGGCCGGCAACCGCGTCGTGCGCGTAGTCGGTCGGCGTCACGGTGACCTCGTCGCCTTCTTCGAGCCCGGCTTCGGCTTCGAACGACAGCGGCGCGTGCGAGCCGGTCGCCGCGACGACGATCGCCTCGAGGCTCGTCATCGGCGTGGGCTTGCCATGGCCGGTGGAGGTGACGCGCTCGTACCAGGCTTGCACACGCGCGAACGGCTCCAGCACGGCCGCGACCGGCGGCGCGCGTTTGATGAACCAGACCGATTGCACGGTCGAGAAGTCGGCGATCGACGGCAAGGCACCGAGCAGGAACGGCCGGCCGTCGGCCAGCATGTTCTCGATGCGCCCGAAGTAGGCCTGCAGGGCCGCAGCGCCGTCGGCCAGCGTGGCGCGTTTGAGGTTCGGCGACATCGCGGCGCGGTCGGCCGCAAAGGCCTTCAACGTGTCGAGCGTGGCCCCCGGCATCAGGTGCATGGCACCGGCCGGTTGCATCGTGTAGGGCGCCGCGATCCAGAACAGCGCGCTGTCGGCCCACTGCGCGACGATCTCGGCGAGGCCGGCCACGTCGTCGGGGTAGAGCGCCGGCTCGGGCTGCAGCCGGTCGACCACGCGGCAGATCAGCGCGGTATCGCAGTACACGTCGGCACCGATCTGCATGAAGGGCGTGCGGCGGTAGCCGCCGGTCAGCGCCACCACGTCGGGCTTGGGCATCACGGCGGGAATGTCGACCGAGCGCCAGGCCAGCTTCTTGAAGCCGAGGACGAGCCGCATCTTCTCGGCGAAGGGTGAGATGGCGTAGTGGTGCAGGATCAGTTCGGGCATGGTGGCCTTGGAGTGAGCGTGTGCGTCAGTGCGGCATGGCGCGCTGGATGATGGGGCCGAACGCCACGTTCGCCGGCAGCGTGCCGAAGACCTGCGGGCCGCCGCCGGCCAGGCGCGAACGGCAGAAGGCGTCGAACACGAAGTCGGGCGCGTGGCGCTGCAGCAGCGAAGCCTGCACCGCGAGCGCCACGTCTTGTGCGAGGCGGCGCGCTCCGGCTTCATCACCGCCGCCGTCTGCGGCGTCAGTGAAGCGGGCGAGCAAGGTGGCGACGAAGCGGCCACAGATCGTGTCCGCACCACGCGCCGTGGCCAACTCGGCTTCCAGCGCTTGCAGCACGTCGGCGTTGCGGCCATCACGTTTGCGCAAGGCACGCAGCAGGTCGAGCGCCATGATGTTGCCGGCGCCTTCCCAGATCGAGTTCAGCGGCATCTCGCGGTAGATGCGCGCCATGCCGCCCTCGCCGTGTTCTTCGACGTAACCGTTGCCACCGAGGCACTCCATCGCCTCCTGCGCCAGCATGGCCCCGCGCTTGCAGACCCAGAACTTCGCGACCGGCGTGAGCACGCGCCGCATCAGTGCTTCGAAGGGGTCGTCCTGCCGGTCGATCGCACGCGCCAGGCGCATCGCCAGCGCGGTGGCGGCTTCGCTTTCGAGCGCGATGTCGGCGAGCACGTTCTGCATCAGCGGCTGGTCGATCAGCCGCTTGCCGAAGGCCTGGCGTTGCACGCAGTGGTGCAGGGCCAGCGCGACGGCTCCGCGCATCAGCCCGGCGGTGCCGAGCGCGCAGTCCAGGCGCGTCAGCGTGCCCATCTCGAGGATCTGCGGAATGCCGCGCCCTTCTTCGCCCACCAGCCAGGCGAGCGCGCCGTTGAACTCGACTTCGGAACTGGCGTTGGCGTGGTTGCCGAGTTTGTCTTTGAGGCGCTGCACGGCGATGGCGTTGACGCCGCCGTCGGGCAGCACCCGCGGCAGGAAAAAGCAGCTCAGGCCGGCCGGCGTTTGCGCGAGCACGAGAAACGCGTCGCTCATCGGCGCGGAGAAGAACCACTTGTGGCCGACGAGCCGATAACAACGACCCCAGGCCGTGTCTTCCATGTACTCGGCGCGCGTGGTGTTCGCCCGCACGTCGGAGCCGCCCTGCTTCTCGGTCATGCCCATGCCCATGGTCACGCCGGTCTTGCTGCTGACGAAGGCCAGGCGCGAGTCGTATTGCGTGCTAGCGAGCTTGCCGAACCAGTCGCCGAACACGGCAGCGTTGTCACGCAAGGCGGGCGTCACGGCATAGGTCATCGACACCGGGCACAGCACCGACGCGTCGAGCTGCGTGAACATCAGGAAGCCGGCAGCGCGCTCGATGTGCGCACCCGGCCCCAGCGACCACGGCGTGGCGTGCAGCCCGGCACCGACCGCCGCGCCGAGCAGTGCGTGGTAGCTCGGATGGAACTCGACCGTGTCGCTGCGGTGGCCGAAGCGGTCGTGCGTGTGCAGCACCGGCTTGTGCAGGTTGGCCAGGCGCGCGTGCGTTTGCATCGCCTCGCTGCCAAGCAAGGCGCCGAGCGCGACGCGTGTTTCCTCGCCTGCACCTGGTGCATGAAAAGCCAGCGCATCACGCAGCGCCCGGTCACCGCCGTAGACGTTGTGGCCGGTCAGCGCGGTGCTCTGGTTCAACACCTCGTGCGTGGCGGCGGGCGCGTTCATCGAAAATTCACACCAGCTTGACGACCTGCTTGCCGAAGTTCTTGCCCTTCAGCAGACCGAGGAAGGCCTCGGGCGCCGCGGCCAGCCCTTGCGCCACGCTCTCGCGGTACTTGAGTTGGCCGGTGGCGACCATGGTGCCGAGTTCTTTCAATGCCTCGGGCCAGAACTGCATGTGCTCGCTGACGATGAACCCTTCGATCGTCAGACGCGACTGCAGGATCAGCTGCGGGCTCTTCAGCGGGATCGGCTCGCCGTCGTAGCCGCTGATCATGCCGCACAGCGCGATGCGGCCGAACGCGTTCATGCGCGCGATCACGGCCTCGAAGACCGCCCCTCCGACGTTTTCGAAGCAGCCGTCCACACCCTCGGGCGTGGCGGTCTTCAGCGCTTCGTAGAGCGACTTCGGATCCTTGTGCGCCTTGTAGTCGACGCAGGCATCGAAGCCCAGTTCGTCGACCACGTAGCCACACTTGTCGGCCCCGCCGGCGATGCCGACCGCGCGGCAACCACGCGCCTTGGCGAGCTGGCCGACCGCGCTGCCCACCGCGCCGCTGGCCGCACTGACCACGATGGTCTGCCCCGGCATCGGCTTGCAGATCTGCGTCAGGCCGTACCAGGCCGTGACCCCCGGCATGCCGACGGCGCCGAGGTAGGCCGAGAGCGGAATGTGCGTGGTGTCGACCTTGCGCAGCACGCCCGGCGTGGCGGCATCGGCCACGCTGTAATGCTGCCAGCCGCCGAAGCCGACGACCTTGTCGCCGGGCTTGTAGTGTTCGTTCTTCGACGCGACAACTTCACCCACCGTGCCGCCTTGCATCACCGCGTTCAGCGGCTGCGGCACGGCGTAACTCTTGGCATCGTTCATGCGACCGCGCATGTAGGGGTCGAGGCTCATGAAGTGGTTGCGCACGAGCACCTGGCCGTCTGTCAGCTCGGGCACGTCGGCCTCGACGAGCTTGAAGTTGTCGACACTGGCTTCGCCGCTCGGGCGCGAGACGAGGTGGATCTGCTGGTTCTTGGTCATGGTGTTTCTTCCTGTGAAATCAGTCGGTGGACAGCGGCGGCACCTGCTGCGCGTTCGCGGCGCTGGCGCCGACCGGCAGGCGCTTCACGTACTTGAAGGTGCCGGTGGAATGCGAGCAGGCGCGGCCCTTGGCGTCGTAGACGGTCGCTTCGGTGAAGGCCATGGTCGCGGTTCGGTGCATCAACCGGCCCTTGGCCACCAGCGGGCCCACGGCCGGCTGCATGAAACTCGTCTTCATCTCGATCGTGACGACCCCCATGTCCTTCTGCACGCTGCGGGCGGCCACGGCCATGGTCACGTCGAGCAGCGTCATGCAGGCGCCGCCGTGGGTGACCTGGAAACTGTTCATGTGTTCGGGCAGCGCCGTGTAGTGCAGCTCGGATTCGCCGCCGTCGAAGCGCTCGATCGTGAAACCGAGGAGTTCGACGAACGGAACGACGATGCCGGTCGTGATGCTCATGGCGCTTCGTTCAGGCCGCGCCGAGCACGACGCTCACGCCGCCGTCGACCGCGAGCCACTGCCCGGTGATGTGCTTGCCGGCCTCGCTGGCGTAGAGCAGCGTCAGGCCCTTCAGGTCGTCTTCGTCGCCGAGCCGGCCGAGCGGCGCTTTCGCGGCCATCTTGTCTTCGCCCAGATGCGTGATCAGGCCGGCCGCCATCTTCGTCATGAAGAAACCCGGGCAGATCGCGTTGACGTTGATGTTGTACTTGCCCCATTCGGCGGCCAGCGTCTGCGTGAAGCCGATCACCGCGGTCTTCGAGGTGTTGTAGGCGAGCGTCTGCATTTCGGGCGGGTTGCCGTTCAGCCCGGCGATCGACGCGATGTTGATGATGCGGCCGTGTTTTTTCGGGATCATCGCGATGCGCGCGACCTGCTGGGCCAGGATGAAATAACCGCGCACGTTGAGGTTCATCACCTTGTCCCAGGCCGGCACCGGGTGGTCTTCGGCCGGCGCGCCCCAGCTGGCGCCGGCGTTATTGACCAGGATGTCGATCGCGCCGAGTTTGGCCAGGGTCTGGTCGGCGAGGCGACGCGTCTCGTCTTCCTTCGAGCAGTCGGCCGCGATCCACTGCGCGTCGATGCCAGCGGCCCTCAGCTCGGCCGCGGCCTGCTCCAGGTCTTCGGCCTTGCGCGAGCTCAGCATCAGCTTCGCGCCGGCTTCGCCGAGCGCGTGCGCCATCTGCAGGCCCAGGCCGCGCGAGCCGCCGGTGATCAGGGCGGTCTGGCCGCTCAGGTCGAAGAGTTTCTTGATCGATGTGCTCATGGTGCTCCTTGGTGGTTGGTGCCTGTGCTCAGGCTTCGTCTTTCGCGCGTGAGCGCACCCAGATCAACACGACGCCGAGCGCGTCGAGCACGATGCCGGCGACGGTGATGCCCCAGCCCAGCGTGGCATCGCTGCGCTGCACCGACATGCCGATGCCGATCAGGATCAGGCCGAGGTAGACCAGTATCCAGACCCAGCCTTCGACACGTTGGGTGTTCATCAGAACCAGGCCTCGTCCATCGTGCGGCAGGTCGCGTCTCGCGTCTCGACGACCTTGAGCCACGCCCCGATGCGCGGCAATTCGTAGTGGAAGAAGTACGTGCAGGCGGCGAGCTTGCCGCGCAGCAAGTCGGTGTCCGCACCGGCGTGCTCAAGACTCACCTGCGCGCACAGCGCCACGTCGAGCCACACCCACGCCAGCACGGTGTGGCCGAAGGCCTGCAGGTAAGGCGTGGCGTTGGCGAGCGCTTCGTCGGGGTTGCCGGTGGCCCACGCGGCCTTCGTCGCGGCACCAAGTTCGGCGAGCGCGCCGGCCAGCGCGCCCGCGTGCGCAGCGAGCACCGGGACGGCCTTCGCGCGTTCGATGGTCGCACCCACCTTGCAGGCCAGCAGCGCCAGGCCAGCCCCTTCCTGCATCACGACCTTGCGGCCCAGCAAATCGAGCCCCTGAATGCCGTGCGTGCCTTCGTGGATCATGTTCAGGCGGTTGTCGCGCCAGTACTGCTCGACGGGGAAGTCGCGCGTGTAGCCATAGCCGCCGTGCACCTGGATCGCCAGGCTGTTCGCTTCCAGGCACCACTCGCTCGGCCAGCTCTTCGCGATCGGCGTGAGCATCTCCAGCAGCAGCGCCGCTTCGGCCGAACTCTCGGTCGACCCCGTGTGCTGCTCGTCGACGAGCTTGGCGCAATACAACTCCAGCGCGAGCGCCCCTTCGCAATAACTCTTCTGCGCCAGCAGCATGCGTTTGATGTCGGCGTGCTGAATGATGGGCACCTGCGGCTTCGCGGCGTCCTTGCCGCCCACGCCCATCGGCCGGCCTTGCGGCCGGTTCTTCGCGTAGTCGAGCGAAGCCTGGTAACCCGCGTAGCCCAGCATCGTCGCGCCCATGCCGACCGCGATGCGTGCTTCGTTCATCATGTGGAACATGCAGCGCAGGCCTTCGTGGGGCTGGCCGACCAGGTAGCCGATGGCCCCCGACCCGCCGCGCACCGGGAACTTGCCCTCGCCGAAGTTCAGCAGCGTGTTCGGGATGCCGCGGTTGCCGAGCTTGTGGTTCAGGCCGGCCAGCGCCACGTCGTTGCGCTCGCCGGTCAGCTCGCCGTCGGGGCCGACCAGCTTCTTCGGCACGATGAAGAGCGAGATGCCCTTGGTGCCCGGGATCAGCTTGCCGTCGGGCCCGGGGATCTTCGCGAGCACGAGGTGGATGATGTTCTCGGTCAGCTCGTGCTCGCCGTTGCTGATCCACATCTTGTTGCCGCGCAGGCGGTAGCGCGCGCCCAGCGGGTCGGCCTCGAAGCCGGCGCCGTCGGGCGTGGCGCGTGTGATCACGTCGGACAGGCTGGAGCCGGCCTGCGGCTCGCTCAGGCACATCGTGCCGGAAAAGCGGCCGGCGAATTCCTGCTTCGCGAACACCGTCTGCTGCAGCTTTGTTCCGTGCACCATCAACAGGTTGGCGTTGCCGCTCGTGAGCATGCCGCCGCCAGCAACGTTGCCGCCGGCGAGCGCGAAGAAGCCGTTGGCAGCCATCTGCACGACACAGGGCAACTGCATGCCGCCGATCTCGTAGTCTTGCGCCGCGGCGAGCATGCCGGTTTCGGCATAAGCCGCCGCGGCATCGTGGCTGGCCTGCGGCAGGTGCACACGCTCACCGTCGAAATGCGGCTCCTCGGTGTCGGCCTGGCGGTTGAAGGGCGCGAACTTCTCGCGCGCCAGCCGCTCGCAGGTGTCGAGCACCGAAGCGAAGGTCTCGCGCGAGTGGTCGGCAAACCGGGGCCGGGTCTGCAGTGAATCGACGGCGAGCCAGTCATTCAGCAGGAAATCGAGGGTCGGTCGGTAGCTCATGGGGTCTCGCTCTTGTCGGGCAGCCTGGCGATCGTGCCCTGTGCGATCGCACAGAGCTTCTCTTCGGTGCCGGTCAGCGCGCGGTTTGGCTGTTACTCGCTGGCGACGACCGGCACGCGCATCGCGTCAAAGCACTTCGAACACGCCCGCCGCGCCCATGCCGCCGCCGATGCACATCGTGACGACGACACGCTTGGCGCCGCGGCGTTTGCCTTCGATCAGCGCGTGGCCGGTCAGGCGTTGGCCACTCACGCCGTACGGGTGGCCGACGGCGATCGCGCCGCCGTTGACGTTGAGCCTGTCCATCGGAATGCCCAGCGTGTCGGCACAGTACAGCACCTGCACCGCGAAGGCTTCGTTGAGTTCCCACAGGTCGATGTCGGCCACGGTCAGGCCGAGTTTCTTCAGCACCTTGGGCACCGCGAAGACCGGGCCGATGCCCATTTCGTCGGGCTCGCAGCCGGCGACGGCGAAGCCGAGGAAGCGGCCGAGCGGCTTCAGGTTGCGTTTGCTCGCGAGCGCTTCGTTCATCAATACGCAAGCGCCGCCGCCGTCACTGAACTGGCTCGCGTTGCCGGCCGAGATCAGGCCGCCGGGCAAGGCCGAGCGCAGGTCCTTGATGCCGTCGTAGGTCGTGCCGGCGCGGATGCCTTCGTCGTGTTTGATCGTCACTTCCTTGGTGCGCAAACCCATCGTCGCGTCGGCCACGCCGGCCATCACGGTGCAGGCGACGATCTCGTCGGTGAACTTGCCGGCTTCGAGCGCGGCGGCGGCTTTCTGCTGGCTGCCCGCGCCGTACTGGTCCATGCGCTCGCGGCCTATTCCGTAGCGCTTGGCCACCTGCTCGGCCGTCTGCAGCATGTTCCAGTAGATCTCGGGCTTGTGCTCCACCAGCCACGGGTCGGCGCCCATGTGGCGGTTGGCTTCGTTCTGCACGCACGAGATGCTCTCGACGCCGCCGGCCACGAGCACGTCGGACTCGCCGGCGATGATGCGCTGCGCCGCCATCGCGATGGTCTGCAGGCCGCTGGAGCAGAAGCGGTTCACGGTCATGCCGCTGGTGGTGATGGGCAGGCCGGCGCGCAGCGCGATCTGGCGCGCGATGTTGCTGCCGGTCGCGCCTTCGGGTGTGGCGCAGCCCATGATCACGTCGTCGACTTCCGAGCCTTCGATGCCGGCGCGTTCGACCGCGGCGCGCACGGCAAAACCGCCGAGCGTGGCGCCGTGCGTCATGTTGAAAGCGCCCTTCCAGCTCTTGGCGAGGGGGGTGCGGGCGGTGGAAACGATCACGGCGCTGGTCATAACTTTCTCCTGAGGGTCAAGCGGTGGCGGCTGCGTTGCCGGAAACGGCGGTCGAAGCCTTGTAGATGCTGTTCTTCGGCTGGGCGAACACACGCCGCACCATCGGTTCGAACTCGCTCATCGGCAGCGTCTCAGCCTTCGCATCGAAAGCCGGGTTGTCGTAGAGGTCGCAGAACTCGGCCGTGCGCTCGAAGTGCGCGTGGCCGCGGAACTGCTCGCGCAGATGGCGGTCGAGGCCGATGTGGTGGAAGAAGTAGTAGCCCTGGAAGATGCCGTGGTTCTGCACCATCCACAGGTTCTCTTCGCTGACGAAGGGCTTCAAGATCGCCGCGGCGATGTCGAAGTGGTTGTAGGTGCCGAGCGTGTCGCCGATGTCGTGGAACAGCGCGCAGACCACGTACTCTTCGTCGCGGCCGGCGCGCAGTGCGTTGGTCGCGGTCTGCAAGGAGTGCGTGTAACGGTCGATCGGGAAACCGCCGTAATCGCCTTCGAGCACTTTCAGGTGCGCCATCAGGCGGTCGGGCAGCGCCCGCGCGAAGGGCATGAACTCGCCGCCGATCTTTTGCCAGTCGGCCTGGGTGCTCATCTCCATGCGGGTGAAGGTGGCGCGGTCGTTCATGGGGTGTCTCCTGCGGAAGTGCTGACGGGCGATCTCACTGTGCGGCCTGCGCGACCAGCCGGTGGTAGAAGCGGATCAGGTCGGCCAGGTTGGCGGTGGTGATGCGCTCGTTGGTGCCGTGGAAACGTGGCAGGTCTTCGGCCTTGGCGCGCACCGGCGAGAACTTGTAGATGTGGTCGGCCACGATCTCGAAGTGCTGCGAATCGGTGCCGCCGATCATCAGGCCGGGGGCGACGACCGTGCCCGGGAACAGCTCGCGCACGGTGCGCTCGATCAGGCGGTACGACGCGCTGTCGGTCGGCGCCACTTTCGACGGCTCGGTCGCACCCGGCAGCATCTTCAACTCGACACGGTCGTTCGCGACCGCCTGCTTCACGTGCGCCATCACGCTCTCGCGCGTGTCGCCCGGCAGCAGGCGGAAATTGACGGTCGCCTCGGCACGGCCCGGCAACACGTTTTCCTTGTTGCCGGCGTTCACGATCGTCAGCGCCGTGGTGGTGTGCAGCATCGCGTTGGTGCTGGCGCCGGCTTCGAGCTGCTTGCGCACGACGGGGCCGAACAGCCACAGGTTCGACAGCGCGACGCGCCCGAAGCCGCTCATCTCGGGCGCCACGGTTTCGAACATCTCGCGCGCCACGCCCTGGATGCGGGGCGGGAACTGCTTGTCTTCGATCTGGCTCAGCGCCGCGCTCATCACCGCGATGGCGCTGGTGCCGGAAGGCGGTGGCATCGACGAATGCCCGGGTGTCGCCGGCACACCGATCGCCACCGACATGTAGCCCTTCTCGGCGATGCCGACGATCGCGGCCGGCGCCTTCAGGCCGGGCAGCACGCCTTCGGTGATCAGCAGGCCCTCGTCGATGACGAAGTCGAGCTTGACCTGGCGGTCGGCGAGCAGCTTGGCGATCGCCTTCGCGCCGCGCAGGCCACCCGCTTCTTCGTCGGCGCCGAACGCGAGGTAGACGGTACGTTTCGGCTTGAAGCCGGAAGCCACGAGCATCTCGATGGCTTCCATCTGCGAAACCAGGTTGGCCTTGTTGTCCCAGGCGCCACGGCCCCAGACAAAACCGTCGCGGATCGTTCCGGCGAAGGGCTCGGCCTGCCAGTTCTTTTCGGTTCCCGGCGCGACCGGCACCACGTCCTGGTGCGCCATCAGCAGGATCGGCTTGGCAGCAGGGTCGCTGCCGGGCCAGGTGTAGAGCAGGCTCAGGCCCGCCACCACCTCGCGCTTCAATGCCGCATGCAGCTTCGGGTAACGCGCCTGCAGGTGGGCGTGCAGCGCCTCGAACTGGTCGGCGTTGAGCGCGGCGTCGGTGGCCGACGAGATCGTCTTCGCGCGCACCGCCGCCGCCAGCGACTCGCCGGCCGCTTTCTCGTCGACGGCGATCGGCGCGAGCGCCGGCACGTCGATCTGGCGCGAGCCCTGGCGCCAGGTGTTGGCGGCGACAGTCAGCACCAGCACGGCGAGCAGTGCCAGCAAACCGATCAGTACACGCTTGAGCACGGCAGCGTCGCGTCGATCAGCTGAACGTCTTGCCTTCGCTGGCCAGCTTCGCCAGCAGCGGCGCCGGCGTCCAGAAGCCGGCGTCGTCGAGCGGGTTGGCCGCGAACCGTTTCATCGCGCCGACCACGTTGAACAGACCGACCGTGTCGGCGTAGTTCATCGGCCCGCCGCGGTGCAGCGGGAACCCGTAGCCGGTGAGGTAGACCATGTCGATGTCGGACGCGCGCATCGCGATGCCCTCTTCGACGATCTTCGCGCCCTCGTTGACCAGCGCGAAGACGAGGCGGTGCACGATCTCGTCGTCGCTGATCTTGCGCGGCGTCAGCCCCAAGTCGGCACGGTGTTTTTCGATCATGTCGGTGACGAGCTTGGCGGGAATAGCATCACGCTTGCCCGGCACGTAGTCGTACCAACCGGCCCCCGTCTTCTGGCCGAAGCGGCCCAGCTCGCACAACAGGTCGGCGGTCTTGCTGTAGCGCATGTTCGGCTTTTCGAGGTAACGGCGCTTGCGGATGAACCAGCCCACGTCGTTGCCGGCCAGGTCGCCCATGCGGAACGGGCCCATCGCCATGCCGAACTTTTCCATCGCCTTGTCGACCTGCGCCGGCGTGCAGCCTTCTTCGAGCAGGAAGCCGGCCTGGCGCGAATACTGTTCGATCATGCGGTTGCCGATGAAGCCGTCGCACACGCCCGAGACCACGCAGGTCTTCTTGATCTTCTTGCCCAGCGCCATCACGGTGGCGAGCACGTCTTTCGCGGTCGCCTTGCCGCGGATCACTTCGAGCAGCTTCATCACGTTGGCGGGGCTGAAGAAGTGCGTGCCGATCACGTCCTGCGGGCGCTTGGTGAAGGCGGCTATTCTGTCGACGTCGAGCGTGCTGGTGTTGCTGGCCAGGATCGCGCCGGGCTTCATCACCTCGTCGAGCGTCTTGAAGACCTTCTCTTTGACGGCCATGTCTTCGAACACGGCTTCGATCACCATGTCGGCGTCTTTCAGGTCGGCGTAGTTCAGCGTGGTGCTGAGCAGCGCCATCCGGGCGTCGAGCTTGTCCTGCTTCAGCTTGCCCTTCTTGACCTGGGCTTCATAGTTCTTCCTGATGATGCCCACGCCCTTGTCGAGCGCTTCCTGTTTCATCTCGAGCATCACTACGGGCAAGCCGGCGTTGAGGAAGTTCATCGCGATGCCACCACCCATCGTGCCGGCACCGATCACGGCGAGCTTTTTCACCTCGCGAATCGGCGTGTCGGCCGGCACATCGGGGATCTTCGTGGTGGCGCGCTCGGCCATGAAGGCGTGGCGCAGCGCCTTGCATTCGGGCGTGACCATCAGGCCGAGGAACAGCTCGCGTTCGAGCTTCATGCCGTCGTCGAACTTCAGCTTGAGCGAACCCGCGACCGCCTCGACGCACTTCAGCGGCGCAGGGAAGTTCTTCGACATGCCGCCGACCATGTTCTTGACGAACTGCACGTAGGCATCGGCGTTCGGGTGGCTGACCTTCAGCTCGCGGACCAAGGGCAGCGGGCGCACATCAGCCATCTCAGTGGCGTAGGCCAGCGCGCCCGTCATCAGGTCGCCTTCGATGATCTTCTGGAACAGCTTCTGGCCGGGCGCCATCGCGAGCATTTCGCTTTTCACCGGCTCGCCGCTGACGATCATGTTCATCGCGTTCTCGACGCCGAGCACACGCGGCAGACGCTGCGTGCCCCCGGCACCGGGGATCAGGCCGATCTTCACTTCGGGCAGCGCGACCAGCGTGCCGGGCGAGGCGACGCGGTAATGGCAGCCGAGCGCCAGCTCCAGGCCGCCGCCCATCGCGACGCTGTGCACGGCGGCGACGATCGGCTTCGTGCTGGCTTCGAGCGCCAGGATCACGCTGATCAGGTTCGGTTCCGCCAGCGCCTTGGGTGATCCGAACTCGCGGATGTCGGCGCCGCCCGAGAACGCCTTGCCGGCGCCGGTGATCACGATCGCCTTCACCGCCGTATCGGCCAGTGCGCGCTCAAGACCGGTGGTGATGCCGAGGCGGGTTTCGTGACCCAGGCCGTTGACCGGCGGGTTGTTCATCGTGATGACTGCGACATTGCCGCGAATCTCAAAGGTGGCGCTCATGCGTTT
>Ga0209883_1000191_pt1 | contig 13800 bp, 13 predicted proteins | sample GWRWT4_21May14_FD_187196 | JGI IMG/M metagenome (GOLD analysis project Ga0209883, IMG submission 187196) | Sand microcosm microbial communities from a hyporheic zone in Columbia River, Washington, USA - GW-RW T4_21-May-14 (SPAdes) (version 2) | ecosystem: Engineered > Artificial ecosystem > Sand...
ACAGAAGACGGGCCTCGAACCGATGTGCCGGATGTCCAGATACGCAGCTTCAATACACAGGGTTTTCTCACGCAAGTGGAGCGGCGGGTCTCCAGTCAGCTGGCCTTGATTACGCAGATTACACAGCACACAGCGGAAGGCCTGCCGCAACGCATCGTGGATGAAAATGGCGTGGTGACCCTATTGACTTACACCCCGCGCAAGTGGCTTGACACCCGCACAGTGAACACCCGCAATGGCAATGCTGTCACTCGGTATTTTTATGATAAAGCGGGACAGGTTACCAAGATTCAGCTGCCCAATGGCGTGGAGGTCAATTATAACTACGACGGCGCCCATCGCCTCGAAACTGTCTACACCAACAACAACGAACGCCTTGAATACGAGTTTGATGCTTTTGGCAACAAACAGGTTGAACGTGCTCTAAGCGCCAGCGGACAGATTCGCAAGCTACAGTACAGCGAATTTGACGACCTGGGCCGCTTGTGGAAAGTCATCGGCACTGAGGGCCAGGAGCTGTTGAAGCATGACTATGACGAAAACAACAACCTGGTGGGTGTTACCGACAACAATCAGCGAACGCTGACACAGGCTTTTGATGGCCTGAACCGGCTCAAATCCACCATGGATCGGGAGAATGGCCTTGCGGAATATACCTACAACGGCCAAGACCAAGTGGTCAGTGTCAAAGACCAAAACGGCCTGGAAACCACTTATGTGGTAGATGGCTTTGGACGCCGCATCCAGCAGAGCAGTCCGGATACCGGAGTCACCGTTTACCAATACGATTTGGCGGACAATCTGCTTCAAATGAAAGATGCCCGAAATATACTAAGCACCTACGCCTATGACGGTCTGAATCGGATGATCAGCACCGAATATCCTGCCAGCTCTGCGGAAAACATCACTTATCGTTACGATGAGACCAGCACCGACGGTGCACAAAACTATGGCCTTGGCCGCATGACCGGCATTACTGAAGCCAATGGCAACCGTATCGACTGGGTATTCGATCAGCAGGGGAAAATCATACAAGATCTTCGCACGATCAGCAGCCAGACTTATTCCACCCGCTATAATCGCGATTTGGCCGGTGCCCTCACAACCATTACCTACCCTGGCGGGCGGGAAGTGAATTATCAGTTCGACAGTAACGGCCGTATCAGTGTTATGCGCACCCGAAAAACAGCCAGTGCCGCCTGGTCAAATCTGGCCGGCACGATTGAGTATGAACCGTTTGGTCCGCTGAAGTCCTTTGTCTATGGTAATGGTATGAGCCAAAGCAATACCTATGACCTGCACTACCGCCCGATCTCTTACCAGTCGCTTGATGGCGTGATGTCTGTGCAGGGGCTCCAATATGGATTCAACCTCAACAACGAGCTTGAATCCATTACCAATTTGGCGCAGTCCACCCGCAACCAGACCTTCCTGTACGACGGCAATAGCCGCTTGGAACGGGCGGCCGGCGGCTATGGCGTTTTCGACTTTGAATACGACGGCGTGGGTAATCGCCTGAATCTGGCAGGAGATACCTTTAGCGAAACCTATACCTACCCCGTCGACAGCCATCGACTGGATAGTGTTTCAGCGACGGGCAGCAGCGGCCAGAGCCGCAACTTCACCTACAGTGATACCGGCAATCTGAGCGGTGATGGCACGTTCACATATCAGTACAACCACCGCAACCGTCTGGTTGGCGTCAAACAGGACGCTGCCTCTGTTGCAGACTACGGACTGAATGCCCTAGGTCAGCGTGTGAGCAAAACTGTACATGGCGTCACCACGCATTTCCACTATGGCCTGGATAACAAACTGTTGGCGGAGTCCAGCGGTGCGGGCGTTATCAGCCGCAGTTATCTGTATCTGAATGATTGATGCAACCCAAGGCGTTGATGACATCCAAGAAGAAATTAACAAAATGCTTGCGTGTTCACCCGTTGAGGATTCAGAAGAATACGCCATTCACGATTACGAAGGCTTTGGCAGTTATCCGCTTGGCGAGTATGAGGGACTGGAATCTGCCCACGAAGTCGCGTGTTTTATCGAAGAGCATAGCGAGCTTGGCGCGGAATTGCTGGCACATTTCAGCAGCATTGACGAAGCACGGCAAGCCATCGAAGATAATTATTGCGGCTGTTATTCATCACTTGCTGATTATGCGCAGGAGCTGACCGAGCAAACCACAACCATTCCCGAAAATTTAAGTTACTACATCGATTACGAACGCATGGCGCGTGATATGGAGATGAGCGGCGATATTTTCTCAATCGAAACCGCGCATGATGAAATGCATATTTTCTGGAACCACTAAACTGACACGGAAAGTTAGCCGCCGGAAATTCCGGCGGCAAATTTTTACGCCTGTCTATCTCTTGTGTGCTGCAAAAATTCGCGCCGCCAAGCGCGGCTTGGCGGCAGGGATTCTGATGTCAGGTTTTTAGCACTAAAAACCTGACTTTTTTGAGTTAGAAAAGCCCCGCGCGGTTGCTCGACAGCGCGGTTTAATGTTCAAACGCGAAGGGGTTTAAGGCTTTTTCTCCAGCCATTTATTGAGCTGGGCTTCTGTAATGCCCAGGCCAATAATAGCGCCCGCATGAAGCGTGCTTAAATCGGCCAGCGTCATGGCCGTAAATTTTGCAGCGTCCTTTATATCGTGCTGTTGGCAAAAATCTTCAATCAAGTCTTCTGCTTTCTTGCCGTGCAAGCATTTCTTGACCACCAGTCCCATGACTTCTTTTCGTTGCTGTCTGTATTGAATGCGGAACGCATCAATTTCGCCCAGGGATTTTTTGACGACACCATATTGCTCACAGGAGCGCAGATATGCCCAAGAAAAAAGTTCCAGCATGGGCTCAATGTTGTTTTTCTCATAAACAGTCAGCAGTGCCGCTGTGTAATCGTCCCGCGAAACATCGGTAAAACTGAGCGGGCATAAATTTTCTTTGATAAAGGGAATATTACAGCTCAGGCGTGAAGTGCGTTTGTTCACGTCCTCAAAGGCCTGCAAGTAGGAAAGATGTACCAGTAAAAAGAGGCTCTGCTCGAACGGGTCTTCGATTTTTCGCGCCTTGAATAAAATCAGCTCGAATAGCTCCTTGAGCTGATGGAAATTGTTCAGCGGCTTGTAGGTCGATTGTCCAATATCAAGCTCAATGGTTCGGATATTGCCGCAGGCCTCAGGGTTTGCCAGTAAATCCTGCGCAAGCAAATGGTGCAGGTTGCGGATAGTCAGGCTGTTTAGTTCAATCTCTTGCGCGTTTTCCACCAGGAACAAGATGGCTTCCTTGTGGTTCATAATCATCACGGTTTCTTCATGGACTTTCCCTTCTGCCGTAATGCCTTCCTCGACCAGCTTTTGCGTGTCGAGCCGCGAGTAGGTGTTGCCCTCCAGGCGGCTGGAGTTATAGGACAGGTCTATGAGTAGCCGCTGGCAGATTTGCCGTGCGTAGATTCCCGCCGCCAACGCCTTATCGAAGCGTTTTCCTTCCTCGAATAGTTTCTTTCGTACGTTCTTAGGGACATACGCTGTCTTATTTGGGGCATAACTGTCCAAAAAGTCGCGGTTATAGGACATTTTTTCGCGTGCATGGAGAGGCGTGTCCAAAAATTTAAGGACATTTTGGCTTTTTTGGTTAAAAATCTCATGCGCCTTGTCCCTTATTTGTCCCTTATTTTCTTTTTGGAACACTTTGGCCGGATAATACTTTGTGGCTTTTCTGTCACCCTTTTTCAGTATGACTCCAGCATCTGCAAGGCTAGAAAGACGGCGTTGTAACGTCTTTGAATTTATAGAAAAACTTATATTTTCCGAAATTTTTCCACGGGACAATCCTTCTGGATTCTTCTCCAGAATGGCGATGATTTCATCTATTTCCTTTTGTGCGTCTGGCGTCATGGCTGTCTCTTAATGTGTCCCTTAAATAACCTTATATGATTTCAGAGACACAATCAAACAGTTTATGGGACATTGACGGAGTTAAGAGACATTATGGCTCTGGCTCGTATCCACGATTATGCCTTTGAGCCCGCTGGTAAGGCGTTTTGCTCGTTCATTGGTTTCGGTTTCCCAGCGCTCTTTTTGCTTTTGTTCAAGCGCCGCGCGTTCGGAGCGCTGGCTGTCCACCAGCTCCTTGTGTTTGAATTCAAAAAATGTCGGCCAGTCCGGCTGGCATCTTCCATTCATGTTCCAGGTAAAGCTCGCGGGAGAGGTCTTTGAGCTTTAGCTTGAAGTGGGGCAGGTTGATGGCCTTCATTTCATCCGTATCAATCCGCGACCAGACCACTTTGGCATGGTGGCGGCCTTCCTTCTCATGAAAAACGACGGCTCTTGGCTGACTGTCCAGCCCCAGCTTGTGTTCGGCCTGTTCAATGGCGGCCTCGAAGGTGTCGATGGATACCCGTTCAGCAGGAGTTCGAAGTTTCTCCTTCGAAGCGCAGCATTTCAATTTCCCTCTCTGAAACCCTTTCAAAATTCAGACGTATAACTCAAACCCAAGTCACTTCATCCATTCAATCGCATTGGTCGCAGCATCACGAACGTCTTGATCAAGATCTTTTTCAGCGACATTTAACAGAATACTCCCTGTATTTTCGTCTTTTAATTTAGCCAAGGCCCAGACAGTAGCCACTCGAACCCTAACGTTATTATGATTTAACATGCTCACCAATTCTTTATTAACATCTTTCACCCTAATTTCACCCAAGGCCCAAATGCTGTTTTCGACGAGCTCCGTATTTGTCTTGGATTGCATCGCTTCCAGCAATACAGGAATGCTTCTCGCATCTTTCAGCTTTCCCAACGCGGTCGCTGCATCTTTACGGACAATTTTATTTTCTTTGCTATCTTGAACGGCCTTGATGGCAGCGTTAGTTGCAATTTGCACCGCTTTTTCTGATTTCAAGCCACCTAAGGTATAGATAGAAAGCGCCCTTAAATTTTCAGAATTACGCTCATCTTTAAATGCTGCTTCTAATTCAGGGATGGCAGGTTCACCAATCAAGGTCAGTGCTTTACTACTGACCTCTCGTATAGTTGAATTTTCGTCCTCAAGCAGTGCTATCAAGGCCGGAACGGCGCTTTCTCCGTAAAGTGACAGTGTAATGGCACTAAATTTTCGCTCATTGTCATTCTCAGATCCAAGCTTTGGAATCAGGTCTGAAATTTCTTTAATTCGAGTAATTTCCATTTGAGACACCGCTTGTTTCTGAGCAATCTCAAGCTGCTGCTGGTTATACTTGAGAGTGACAACAATACTTGCTGACGCGAGAATTACAGAAGAAAAAAATGTTGAAAATGCCTTAAAGACTTCCATGCGTGAGGGTTCATCATTGCTTGACATAACGTACTCCTTTAAATAAGACACATAACAAGACTGCAGAAAAACCCGCAAATATCCGGGTTAATCCAACGACTGAGATAACTCAATGCTTATTGATGCAGTCTGCCCTGTTTTTTTATTATCGCAAGTGCCTTTTCACGCGATGTTTACCCTGTGCGCAAAATACCATTGCGTGCTTCCATGATTTTTCAAACAAGCAACGGCAAGCCTTTGGCTTGAAAAGCAGTCAAGTCTCTCCTTACGTTGACGCTAACATGAGGCCATTAAAGAAATAGAACCAAGCAGCGCCATGCGCCGTTAAATCCAGCCCAGCAGATCGTGAAGAATAAATCCCATGACTTCGAAAGTGATCAAACCAATAATCACCCATTCCAGAGTGGCCGAGTGCCGGTGTTTTTGTTCGTCTGCCAGCATGCCAAACAGCTCATGAATCGATTGCAGCCGTTTTTCCAGAATTCTCAGGCGATTGTTTACCTCAAGATAACGCGCAATGGTGAGGTAACTTGGATCAAGCTCGGGATATTCCCAAAAAAATTCCGGGGTATCCAATAAATTCACATTTTGGGTAATGGCGCTGCTGACCAAAAATAAACGGCCACGCATTTTTGAAATTTGCATACGGGTTAATTGCGAACTGCCGCTCGCGGCAATACGCTCGGGAATTTCTTTGGTGCGTTGAATGGCTTCATCTACGTAATTTTCAAACTCGGCCAATTTCACCGACTGTGCCAGCCCATAACTGACAGCGAGTTTTTCCAGCGCCTCATCACTTTCGAGGGTGATGTGATCGTCGCGTACGGCTGTTTTACGGTGATTAACGTCAAAGGTGAAGGCATCTTCAATGGGTGAAGAAAATTCTTCAGCAAGATAGGGTTTAATATTTTCCAGAATCTTTTTAGTCTGGTCGTGATCCATGCCCCAGAGAACAAGCACACCAAAATCAAATATAAAGGCCTCCCCGTCCCATTTTTGCACATGCAGCACGCCACGATAGGCCACCGCACGCTCTTTGGCGCTGAAATCGTCTTTTAAGGCACTGAAGTGAAACCCTTTAGCCAGACAATAGGCTCTGCATTCCTGTTTCATAACCAAACACTCGTTCTGTATTTATGGCAACAGTATAACAGCCAGAGCGGCGGCTGTTTGTTTGCAGCGCATTAGCCTTTATCAAGCTCACAAAGTCCAAAAAACAGACTTCTCTTTTGCGTGCTCTTTTTATTTATTGCTATGCGACTCACGACATACTTAAAAAATGAATTTTAAAACGCTTAAATACAAGTTCAACCCAACTTATAACCTGATTATCAAATATGTAAAAAATTTAGCGATTCCATATCCAGCTTAATACCGAGTTAAAACCGGATTAAAAGATAAAAGATTTGAACGATACCAATAAGCATTGGAGACAAGACCATTAATAATGGAGTACACACCAATAAATATGCAGTTTTAATATGCCCAACACCAAGCAATTTATTGGAATATCGAGGTGCCAAAAGCAGTAAGATAGGAATAGACCAGATTAATATAAAGAATAACCAGTTATCTAATTTATTATCAGCACTTGGTGAATCGAAGATCATGAAACTTGCGAGCAGCATGGGCGTATTAAATAAAATACTGAAATAGCATAAATAACCTAGAATTTTAATACGTGAATAGTGCATATAAATTTCCATACTGTTGCAGCCCTAAAGTAATATGAATACGCTAGGTATTTTAGATATCAGGATTACATTGTTGTATTAATTATGCTATCCCTCTTTCGGCGTTTTTCAAGCGAGTTGTCGCCTCAAATTAAAATTTATGCCGCCTTGTCCTCTTCTCTTTCTGTCCTTTGCCTTTCCGAATTAAGAGTAAGCTCTTTTATCGGATCCCGTTTCTAATGCCGCCACTCCAGCGTAACGGATTTGCTGACCTGGCTTTTAGATAGACCTGCTCTCGGTTGGCCAGTATTTGACTGTCTTCACTCGCGTGACGCTGCGCTGGTGTGACAAATTTAATGGCGCTATGCCGATGTTCATGGTTGTACCAGTCAACCATCCTTCGGTTTTGACGGACTGCGCACAAAAAAATCTATCCGCATTTCGTTGATGCCGGGCCAGATCAAATAACTACTCGCTTGGCCGCATTTACAGCGGGGCATGAATTATCCCGAATAATTATTCAGGCGCAGTTTTGAAAGGGAGTGCAGCGCAGGCTTGTTGTTGATAGCGCTTCACTGCGGCGCGTTCTTCGTGCAGAAAATTTTGAATCGCCTCGCGAAAACCTGTATGTGCGAGCCAGTGTTGTGAATAGGTAAAAATGGGGCGAAAGCCGCGGGCAATTTTGTGTTCGCCTTGTGCACCTGGATCAAAACGTTTTATTCCTTGTTCTATACAAAATTCGATACCCTGATAATAACAGGCCTCAAAATGCAAAAACTCCACCTCCGTAATAGCTCCCCAGTAACGCCCGTATAAAGTGTCAGCAGAAAAAAAATTTAGCGCTCCAGCAATAGCGATATTGTCGACATCGTAAGCCATGACTAGCAGTAAGCTGTTGCGCATTTTGTCATGCAAGTGCACAAAAAAATCAGCGGTGAGGTAGCCGCCGTGGCCGTTGTATTTCAGATTGGTCAGTTGATAAAACTGATAAAACCGCTGCCAATGTTCATGGGTAATATTGTCGCCAGTCAGGCGTTCTAGGCGCACGCCCTGTTCCATTACTTTACGACGCTCGCGCTTGAGTTCCTTGCGCTTTCTGCTGGCGAACGTTGCCAAATAGTCATCAAATGATTGATAGTCTTGATTGAACCAGTGGTACTGGCAGCCGAGCCGGGTATCGCTACCTGCTTGCTGCCATAGTGGCAGTGACGACTCTTCTGGAAACAGGACATGCCAGCTGGAGGCACCAATCTCCGTGCATTTTTGTTGCAGTGCTTGCGCAAGCGTTTGTATAAGCACAGTCTGATCACAGGCAATAAAAGCCAGTCTCGGGCCACAGGCTGGCGTGAACGGAATGGCGCTGACCAGTTTGGGATAATAGTTGAGACCATGGCGCTGGTAGGCTTCTGCCCAAGCACGATCAAACACGTATTCACCCATGGAATGCTGTTTGATATACAGCGGCAACACAGCAATCAAGCGCTTATCATGTTCAATCAATAAATGTTGTGGCTGCCAGCCCCGTGTCGCGCAAGCACTTTTACTGGCTTCCAGTGCCCATAAAAATTCGTGGCGTAAAAAAGGATAATTTTCGCCGGCAATCGTATTCCACGCGTCTGCAGCAATATCTGCAATCTGGGAAATAAAGCGGTAATGCATCAGATTTTTTGACTGACGATAGCCAGCCACGGCTGTTCGGCTTGTGGTTTGCCGGCGGGACGGTAGTAATGATTCAGCAGGCTAAAGCCAGCTTGTTGCAGATAACCTTGGCTAGTGTCTAATTCCATCCAGTGGCCATAACGTGATCCGGACCAACCTTCGGCGTTGCCGCGCGGGTTGGAGCTGAATAATATACCGCCGGGGCGTAATGCTGCGTGTAATTCTTGCAAGACCCGCAGTAGTTGACTACTGGGAACATGAAAAAGTGACGCGTTGGCAAAAATGCCATCAAATGAGCTTGGCAATAAATTCAGTGTGAGAAACTGCTGCTGTAATACCTCACAGTTGCTGTAATCACGTGCCATCTGGCAAAAGCTGGCACAACCATCCAGCCCAATGGGTCGGTGACCTAACGACTTGAAATAGTGCAAATCACGACCAGGCCCGCAGCCTAGGTCAAGAATATCCAGTGCAGCGTCCTCTGTTTTGTTTTGTAGGCAGGCACTGAGAAAGGCTTGATAATTTTGTGAAACGTCGTGATCTTTTGTGCCCTGCCAGAAGTCAGTTGCAGCGTTATGGTAGTGGGCAAGCGTGTGCTTTTCTATCAATTTTAAATCGTCATCAGGCATGGTTACAGCGGCGTCTTTGTTTAATCAGTTAGTAGTAGCCTGGACGGCATGTTGCAGAAGCACTATATTTTCAACGCCTATAGCCCTATAGTTTGCTTGGCAGAGCTGGAATGCAAATTAATCTGCGCGTTATAAGCGGCCTGCACTTGATATTTGTTACCCGCATTATCGTCTTGATTTTCATTACATCACCACAGCATGAATCGGAGCAAAGTATGACTTCATTTTGGGATAAGTTCAAAAAAATTAACCTACCCGCAGGCATGAGCGACGCAGAATATCAACGGATACAAGCAACAAGCCCAGCCAGCACAAACAAACTTACTCAGCAGGATAGCGGTTTATTAATACATCCGAGAACAAACAAAGAATGCATATCCGACCCGCGCCTAAGCAAAAATTTCTTTACCCTTGTCCTCTTTTTGGCGATAACGACCTGCGGGCTGGCCACAAACAGTGCCCTCGCTAATGACAAAAATGCAGCGCAATTTACCCGTAGCAATGGCGTTAATACCGATGTTTCTTGGTCTCCAGTCTCGTCGACGGTGACGATCGGCGGCGGCGCGCTTGCCGAGTTCTCGCAGACCTCGGCAGACGGCTGCGTGATCACCTTCGGCTCGATCGCTGCGGTACAAGCACGGCGCGGTGACGAACTCGCCGACGGACTCTACGTCACCGGCATGCAGGAAGACGTTTGCGCCGGCACCGGCAACGGCTTCGCGGGCTTCGAGCCACTGTCGGTCGCTGTACACGGTCTGGCTTCTGCCCACGTCCAGGGCACCGTGGTCGCGCCGTCGTACTCGGGCGGAGCCCCGGCCACCTTCGAACTCGACCTGCACTTCACCGGCTATGACGCAATCACGCGACAGCGCGGCTTCTACCACGACGGCTCAACGATCGCCTTCAGCTTCAACCGCTCACGCGCCGCGCAAATCTCAGGAACCTTCACGCTCAACGGCGAAGGTATGACCGTGACGTCGGCGTCGCTCGTCCAGGAAACCAGCGGCACGATCCAGCACTGAGGTGATGGTTGGGATTACAGCACTCCACCTCGCCTCACAGAAGTAACGTTAAGAGCAGCAAGAAGGCGGAAATTTTTTTAATCAACTATCCTTCGGTTTTGACGGACTGCGCACAAAAAAATCAATCAGCGTTTCGTTGATGCCGGGCCAGGTCAGATGACTGCCGCCCTGCCCTTCGCAATACAGGGTTTCAACACCTTGCGCGCAGTTGGTGTAACGCACACAGTTTTTTTCTGCACCGGCTTGAGGGGTAGAGTCGCAGTGATTGCACTGGGCCCACCACGCGGCCGTTTGCGCACCAAAACCGGGGAAATGCGTGTCTCCTGCATTGTGCATCACCATTACCGACAGCGGTGAGGGGCAGGCGTATTGTTTTAATTCCTCACCCGTAATACCCGCCGCGCTGGGGGCAATGGCGGTGGGGTGAAAAGGTGAATCGGGCAAAAAGGCCAGCGCAGATGACAGCGTACCGCCATCGGAATGGCCGGTAAAAAAAACACGTTGCGTGTCGATACACCAGTTTTTAATGATTTCGCCGGGAATCTGGCCCATTTCCTTGATAGTTGCCATGTTCAAACGTTGCCCGTCGACATAGGCAATAATAAACCCTGCGGCGGTCGCTGCCCGGGTGAGGCCGGTATATTTTTCCATGATGCGGCCACTGACACTGGGGGTGAACACCATCAGCAGCGGATGCGCATACGTAGAGTTGTAATTGTTCGGTGTTCTCACATGAAACGCAAAACCCTTGGCCGTGTGCTGGTTATTGCTCACCCCGCCCGCACCGGTTTTTTGGCCGGCGCACTGTGATGCCGGTTGCGCTGGATAACTGTAATCCGCCAGCGTTAAGGTTTCATCAGGGTAAGTGTGCTGTTGATAAAGAACATAAGCCGCCACCGGCAGGCCGATCAGAATCAGGGCAAAAAACAGGTACATAAAATACAGCAGGAGTTTGGCGCGCTGGGTGATATCCATAAAACTCGGTCCGTCACATTCACATTATTGTTATAGACAGCGTCTTATGGTAGCCCAGCCGCTTTTAGTTATTCAAGCGCTTACGGATATTATTCAGTGCACATGCGCGACGGCGCGATTACGCATTAAACCCTTTGATAGTTTTGAATGGCATCAATAAGAATATTGATCTGTTGTTCAATAGTATCGAAATCGTCAACAATTTCATCGAGACTTTTTTGTAATTCACTGGAGATGCTTTGCAAGATTTCCGTGTGTTCTTCATCCAGATCCAGTTTTAACTCAAGACCAAATAATTCTTGTTTAATATCTTCAACAATCGTTTCAACACGCTCTCTGGAAAGCGTGGCTGTGGCATCAATATTGGCCACAATTTGTTGGGTGTGATGTCGCAACTCATCAATAAAAGTCTTTTGCAATTCCTGCTGTTGATTCTTGGCAGATAAAAAATTCAAATGCTGATGACTTGTGTCATGAATCAGCGCCAGGCAATAGCAGTCTAAAGTCAGAAGAAGAGCACCCCGTGCCATAGGCTTTTTGAATCGCGTTATGCAGGGATTCAACATCCTCTGGATGTACGCGCTCAAACGCTTTCTCCAATGAAAGTTTTTCACCGGCATCAAGAGCAAAAATTTCCAAGGCCTGTTGTGACCACGTGACTTTCTTGCTGTTTTTAGTCAGGACCCAATCACCGATTTTTCCAATGCGCTGCGCTTCCAGCAAGCGTTGTTTTTCTTTTTGAAGGGCGATTTCGGTTTCTTTCTTTTCGGTAATATCGCGCACCACACCCAACATGCGTAAGGGTTCGCCATCGTCAGAACGTTCAACATCACCGCACTCGTGCATCCAGCGGATGGTGCCATCAGGCCATAATACCCTGTGCTCAATGTTGTATTTTTTTTCTTCGTGAATGCATGCGCTAATTGCACGCTCTACCAGGTTTTTATCGTCGGGGTGAACGCGCTTAATAAAGTTCTCGTAGGTGGTTTCGGGTATTTCTTTATCATATCCGAAAAGTGGGCCAATACGGTTCGACCAGAAAAGTTCGCCGGTTTGGATATTCCAATCCCAGGTACCGATGTTGGCATAGATTTGACTGCAATTTAAACGGCGTTCATTTAACCTCAGATCGGTAATGTCTGTACGAATGGACACATATTTATAAGGCCGGCCGGCCGTGTCTAAAAACGGAACGATGGTCGATTCTACCCAATACAACTTGCCGTTTTTCTTTTTATTACATATTTTTCCATGCCAGATTTCACCGCTTGAAATGCTGTCCCACATATTTTTATAGAACGCTTTAGAATGGTAAGCGGATTTAAGAATACGATGATTTTTTCCTAACAACTCCGATTCATTGTATCCACTGACTTCACAAAATTTTCTATTGATAGAAGTGATTCTGCCACTAATATCCGTTGCGCTCGAAATGGCGTGCTCATTAAGGGCAACATTTTGAAACTCCAGCTCTCTTAATGAATAATTGAGATAACGCTTCGCATGTGAGGTGGTGCGGGCCTGAAGTGTTTTTTGTTTAATAACAAAAAGCAAATGAGAAAAATCTACAGGCTGCAGAAGTAAGGCATCCGCCCCACATTCTATCGCGACATTTTGTTGTTCTGTATCCGAATGGTCCGTGAGCACAATAAGGCTGCTCGCTTTTGCTCGCCTTTACCAGATCCTCCAGATCGAAAAAATGCCGCACCAGAAAGTTGTTATTTTCAAGACGTGCGGATAATTGCGCAGTATTTTCTTCGCTATTTCCATATAAAAAAACAAGCTGCTCTGTAAACCCCATGTTTTTACAATACTCCGAATATTATTCAACTATGTGTTTAAGCCAGCTTCTATTATAGTATATAGCCATACAAATAATATGGATATTATCTAATGCGTGGATTTTTGCAGAACCTTCTTGTGTTGCTCTCGGATAAGGTCTACGAGAATATTAAAAGGGATGGGTTTGGAATAAATTGTCACTCTTGCTGGCAATCCTCCTCGTTGATCTATTTCCCACTGATCCAGACTGCTTACGGCAACAATGCAACAATTTTGTAACTCAGGAACATCTTCCAGCGCTCTGACCAATTCAAAACCATCCATGTCGGGCATCTTTAGATCCGTGATAATAATGTCCGGCGCAAAACGTCCAATCTGAATCAAGGCCTCAAAGCCGTTGTTAGTGAAAATCAGTTTTATGGGCAATGAACGGGCAAAAAGATGTTGCTGGTAGATTTTTCGTTGTGCCGCTTCGTCTTCCACCACCAAAACACTGATCTCATAGCTGGAGTGGCCTTGTTTTTCTTCCGCAGATAAATCTCTACGATCAATGATGTCCTGAACCGAACTTCTCGCTATGCGTCTATGGCCGCCTTCGGTCATCCAGAGCTTAAGCAAGCCTTTATCAGCCCACAGCTGAACAGTTTTGAGTGAAACATTCAGAATTTTTGCGGCCTGCCGTGTTGTGACAAAAAGTTTTTGAGCGGTTTGCATGTTTTTTAAGCACTTTTCTCTAAAAAGGGGG
>Ga0209883_1000193_pt1 | contig 13655 bp, 11 predicted proteins | sample GWRWT4_21May14_FD_187196 | JGI IMG/M metagenome (GOLD analysis project Ga0209883, IMG submission 187196) | Sand microcosm microbial communities from a hyporheic zone in Columbia River, Washington, USA - GW-RW T4_21-May-14 (SPAdes) (version 2) | ecosystem: Engineered > Artificial ecosystem > Sand...
CAGGATTTGTGCTTTACCGAGACCGTCCTCCAGCAAAATTAGCGTTGCCATCGCACTGGGGCTCGCTTGATGTGCGGGATCATTCTCGCTGGCGTAACTGTTGGCCAGATCATAGTTGAGATGTTCCGCAGCCAGAAAAGCTTGAACGGTAGTAGATAAGGACATTTTTCTCTCCATGGCAGACATAAACGTTTGCAAACGTCTTTGTTTGTTTGCGCGTATTTAACTTACTTTGATTAAGTATAGGAAAGATCTGCTGATCCGGGTTTGAATGGTCGATCTTTTGCCTGAATTAAACGGCTCAGACTTGGGCGTACAACACGCCTTGTGGCAGCCAGCGCTCAATCAACGCATCAATAATCCCGGATTCGGTGTTCTGAAATAAGGTTTGCGCGGCATGGTGTGCTTGTTCGACGAGCTGGTTATGGTGTTGTAAATCGGCGATTTTGAACCTGAGTTCACCGGTTTGGCGCGTGCCCAATACTTCGCCCGGGCCGCGCAAGGCCAAATCATGTTCGGCGATGGCGAAGCCGTCATTCGATTCACGCAGGATAGCCAGCCTTGCCTGACCCTGCAGCGATAAGGGTGGGTGATACAGCAGTAAGCAGAAACTTTCTATGGCACCGCGCCCGACCCGACCTCTGAGCTGGTGAAGTTGCGCCAAGCCCAAACGTTCCGGATTTTCGATGATCATCAGGCTGGCATTGGGTACGTTGACCCCGACTTCTATCACGGTGGTTGCGACCAGAATATCTATTAATCCGGCTTTAAACTGCGCCATGATGGCCGTTTTTTCCTGATTGCCTAGTCGGCCGTGCAGTAAACCAATGCGTGCATCAGGAATGGTTTGTTTAAGTTCTTCGGCGCTGTTTTCGGCGGCCTGACATTGCAGCTGTTCGGATTCTTCGATGAGCGTGCACACCCAGTAAATCTGTTTCTTGTCGCGACAGGCGTGACGGATGCGATCAATGACATCGTTGCGGCGTGTATCGGGTAAAACAAGAGTTTTGACTGGCGTGCGTCCTGGCGGCAATTCATCAATGACGGAACTGTCCAGTTCGCCATAGGCACACATGGCCAATGAGCGCGGGATGGGCGTGGCGGTCATGATCAGTTGGTGGCAGCTTAAGGCATGCGAGTCACTTTTTTGTTTGAGGGCCAGGCGCTGATGGACGCCAAAGCGGTGCTGCTCGTCGATAATGATGGCACCGAGGCGGGCAAAAGCCACATCGTCTTGAAACAGAGCATGGGTACCGATGAGCAGCTGAATTTCACCGTTGGCCAGTGCCGCCAGGGTTTGTTGACGGAGTTTGCCTTTGGTTTTGCCGCTGAGCCAGCCGATTTTAATCTGTAAAGGTGCCAGCCACGACATAAACGTCAGGTAATGCTGCTCGGCCAGAATTTCAGTGGGCGCCATGATGGCTGCTTGATAGCCATTTGCGATGGCACATACGGCCACAAGGCCCGCGATAACCGTTTTTCCCGAACCTACATCGCCCTGGAGCAAACGCAGCATGGGTTGGGTTTGATCCAGATCCAGAGCGATTTCCTGCCATACGCGTTGTTGCGCGGACGTCAGTTTAAAGTTTAATTGTGCCAGAAACTCTGTGATCAGCGCATATGCTGGTGCCAAACGCGGCGCAGGATGCTGGCGTAATTGTTGCCGCACTCTGAGTGAGCTCAGGCTGTGCGCCACGAGTTCTTCAAAGGCCAGACGTAATTGGCAGGGGTGTTGTTTGGCTGAAATAGCTTGAAGACGTGCGTTGGGCGGGGGTTGATGCAAATACTCAAGAGCGGTTTTGAGTGTTGGTAATTGGTAAGACTGACACAGAGAACGCGGCAGATAGTCGGGCAAGGGATCGTTGACTGAGTCGAGTTTAAGTTGAGTAAGCGCCAAGCGAATGACTTTCTGCATGCGCTGTTGTGTGATGCCCTCCGTCGCTGGGTAAATCGGCGTCAGGGTGGTAGGAAGTGGCGCATTCTCCTGCGAAATGATTTCATAGTCGGGATGATACATTTCGGGGCCGCTGCTTCCCAGGCGGATTTCGCCAAAACAGCGCAGCGTAACACCAGGTGCGAGCAGGTTTTTCTGCGCCAGAGTGAAATGATAGAAACGCAAGCACATGCTACCGGTGTTATCCTGAATTCGACATAACAGGCTGCGGCGGCGCCCCAGCACAATTTGAGACTGGATGATTTGCCCTTGGATAAGCGCTGGAACGTGAGGCGTGAGCACGCCGATAGGGGTCAGCGTCGTTCGATCTTCGTAACGCAGAGGCAGATGAAAAAGCAGATCCTGAATCGTATGAATATTCAGTTTTGAAAACGTTTGGGCCAGGCTCGGGCCTATGCCCTTCAAGACAGTTAAGGGTTGGGTGAATGCTGACACGGGCGATTTTGACACGGGACAGCTCCCGGTTTAAGAAGCAAGTAAGCCGATTACAGGCTCACCATGATGGCATCCATTTCAACTGCAGCACCTTTGGGCAGGGCCGCAACACCCACAGCGGCGCGTGCTGGGTAGGGTTCTTTGAAATACCGGGACATCACGTCATTAACCAGCGCAAAGTGGCTTAGATCGGTCAGATAGATATTTAATTTAACGATATCGCTCAGGCTGCCGCCCGCCGCCGCCGTGACGGCTTTCAGATTCTCAAAGACCTGGATGATCTGAGCTTCCATGTCACCGGGTACGAGTGCCATGGTGCGTGGGTCAAGCGGGATCTGTCCCGATAGATAGCTTGTGCCCTGCACTTTGATGGCTTGGGAGTAAGTGCCTATCGCTTGGGGCGCGGCCGTTGTTGAAATAACTTGTTTGCTATTGATGCTCATGCGGCTCCTGCTGGGCTTCAGTGATGTTGGTTAGGTGATTGATGAATTATGCTTTTGATCGGGTGATTTTGGCCACAGTTTTAATGCCCCGGAGTCGTTTAATGATACGAGCGAGGTGAACGCGGTTATGCACGGAAATAAGTAATCTGATCACACTGTAGTTGGCGTTTTTCTCTTCCATATTAATGGATTCAACGTTGGCATTGGAGTCGGTGATTGACGTGGCTACCACGGCCAGCGCGCCGCGTTGATTTTCGAGCTCCACCCGGATTTCGACCATAAATTCCCCTTCAACCTTGTCTGACCACACAACGGGAATATATTTTTCCGGTTTTAACTCATACGTGCTGACGTTATGGCAGTAATCTGTGTGAACCACAATGCCGCGTCCTGAGCTGAGATGGCCGATGATGGCGTCGCCCGGGATGGGGCGGCAACATTTGGCAAAGCTGACGACCATGCCTTCGGTGCCTCTGATGGCCAAAGGACCGGGTGCGGATTGTTGGCCGTCATTATCGTCACTTGCTTGCTCCTCTTGAATAAATTGACGGGAAATAATTTGGGCCATGCGATTACCCAGACCAATATTTTCAAGCAATTCGTCGAGTGTATTAAGTCCATTTTCCTTTAGAACACGCTGAATGTTTTCTTCAGAAAGTGTTTCCAGGGTGTTTGATGATTGTCCGAGGGCCGTGTTCAGCAAACGCTTGCCCAGAGATACGGATTCTGAGTGATGTCTTTGTTTAAGGTAGTGACGAATATTGCTACGTGCTTTGCTGGTAATAACGAAATTTAACCACGAGGGATTCGGTTGTGCCCCTGGTGTGGTAATGATCTGTAAGGTTTGCCCACTTTTTAACACAGTGCTGAGCGGGGCAAGCCGTTGGTCAATTTTGGCGGCAACACAGCGGTTGCCGATATCTGTATGAACGGCATAAGCAAAATCAACTGGCGTGGCACCGGCGGGTAATTCGAGGATATTGCCTTTGGGTGTAAAGATATAAACCTCGTCCGGGAAAAGATCTATTTTGACATTTTCGATAAATTCCAGGGAGCTGCCCGCTTTTTGCTGTATTTCGAGCAAACTTTTCATCCATTCCCGTGCACGCGACTGTGCGTGACTGGGCGCCGTATCATCCGCATTTTTATAGAGCCAATGGGCAGCGATACCATTGTTGGCCATGGCTTCCATTTCTTCGGTGCGGATTTGAACTTCAATAGGCACCCCGTTTAAACCCTTGACTGTGGTGTGAAGGGATTGATAACCATTGGCTTTAGGGATGGCAATATAATCTTTGAAACGACCTGGAATAGGGGTGTAGAGATTATGCATGATGCCTAATGCACGGTAACAGGCATCAACGTCTTGGGTGATAATTCGAAAACCAAATACATCCATGATTTCGTTAAAGGGTTTGCGGTTATCCCGCATTTTGTTGTAGATGCTGTATAGATGTTTTTGTCGGCTGATGACGCGGGCATCAAGACGCTCTTCGGCAATCCGTTTGCCTATCGTTTGACTTAAGTGGGACAGAATTTCCTTACGATTGCCTACAGCGGTTTGAACGGCCTGTTTGATGAGTTGAGCGCGCAGTGGATAAAGAGCGGCAAAACCGAGGTCTTCAAATTCGATGCGCAGGCTGTTCATGCCGAGACGGTTGGCAATAGGCGCATAAATTTCGAGTGTTTCAGTGGCGATACGGCGCCGTTTTTTGGGTTGGAGCACATCAAGGGTGCGCATGTTGTGCAAGCGATCAGCAAGTTTGACCAGAATCACGCGAATGTCCTGGGTCATCGCGAGAATCATTTTACGAAAATTTTCTGCCTGTGCAATTGCACGTGATTCAAAATTAATTTGTGATATTTTACTGACCCCATCGACCAGATCGGCCACGACTACGCCGAACTTCCGGGTAACATCGTCCTTGGTGGCTTCGGTATCTTCTATGGTGTCGTGAAGGATGGCAGCCATCAGGCTTTGATGGTCTATATGCATTTCAGAAAGAATGTAGGCCACGGCCAGTGGATGGGTAATATAGGGGTCGCCACTGCGGCGAAATTGCCCTTGGTGGTAATGTTGGGCGAAGTGATAGGCCTCTTTGACTTGTTCGATTTGATCTTTTTCAAGATAAGTCGACAGGCGATCGCAGAGATCGTCTATGGTTTGCAACAAGCGCTTCCCCAAATTTTTCTGATGTTGATAAGGTGTGGCTATTTCAATTGTGCAAATTTAAGACTAATGGGATTGGGTGTGCTTGTCTATCCCTGGAAGGCGGCAATCATCAGGACTTGCCTCTGACAGTTGGCGCCTGCGTTGAGTAAACGGATGCCAGGGAAGAGAAAGTGGTGCGCTGAGGGGAGGGTCGTGCTTATAAATGCACGGGGGGGAAACCATCATTTTTGTTTGATCGTTCAAAGGAATCTATGTTACTGGGTGTAATTAATTCCTGGGCAATTTCACGTAGTGCCACAACAGTGGCTTTGTCATTTCCCCATTCCACCAGAGAGGGGCGTCCGCCGGTGGAGATCTGGCGGGCACGTTTGCTGGCAAGCAAAACGAGTTCAAAGCGGTTTTCTACGTGTTTCAGGCAATCTTCAACGGTTACTCGTGCCACTTTATGCGCTCCTTTACGGTTTGGTGATCGATGATTCTACTTTATTGTTTTGATGGGTCACAAGGATTATTAAGTAAGCGTTCGAGAAAGGGCGCCTGTGCAATCTGTTGTTTAGTTAGAGTCAGACGGTGGCAGGTGATGATGGCTTTTAGTTGTGCGAGCGCCTCATCAAATTGATCGTTAATGACTAGATAATCGTACTCGACAAAATGTGACATTTCTTCTTCGGCTTGTGCCATGCGTCGGGCTATAACGTCCGGGCTGTCCTGCGCACGGTCTTTGAGGCGCTGGTAAAGAGTCTCTTTTGACGGTGGCAGAATGAACACTGACGTAGCATCGGATCGCCGTCTGCGGACTTGTTCTGCGCCCTGCCAGTCTATTTCCAGAATAACGTCAATCCCCTTTTGCAATTGTTCATTGACCCAGGCTTCATGAGTGCCGTAGTAGTTTCCAAAAACCTGCGCATGCTCCAGAAACGCACCGGCTGAGGCCATGTCATGAAACGCATCAATTGAAATAAAGTGGTAGTTAATGCCGTCCTGTTCGCCGGGTCGTTGCGGGCGAGAGGTGTGCGAAATTGAGGTGCACAGGTTGGATTGGGATTTGACCAAAGCGGAAACCAAACTGGTTTTTCCAGCACCTGAGGGCGCTGAAATGATATACAGTGTACCTATCATAAGGGTGCTCATTGTAGTGGGACAAATGTTTATTCGATATTCTGGATTTGTTCTCGCATCTGTTCAATCAGGACTTTAAGTTCGACCGCAGCGCGGGTGTTATCGATATGATTGGATTTTGAGGCGAGTGTATTGGCTTCACGATTCAGCTCTTGCATTAAAAAATCGAGGCGCCTACCCGCAGCACCACCCGTGTTAAGTATACGTTCAATTTCGTCACTGTGACTGCTGATGCGATCTAGTTCTTCAGTAATATCGATTTTTTGGGCCACGATGACCAGCTCTTGTTCTATGCGTTCACTGCGTACGTCCAGTTCAAGTTCTGCAAGACGCTCAAGCAGTTTGTGGCGATAGGCCCGAGCGAGTTCGGGCATTCGGCTATGAATGTGTTCGATGTGTGTACGGATGGGTTGGATTTTATCAAGCAGACATTGTTGGAGTGCCGCGCCTTCACGCGCTCTGGTAGCGCAGAGCTCGTTCAAAGTGAAATCAAACAGTTGTAATACTTGATCCTGGAGATCACGATCCTCTGGGACACAAGTGTTGATGACGCCTGGCCAGCGTAAAATGTCGAGAGCCGAAAGAGGCGCTGGGTTTGGCAAGGATTGATTGATTGAGGCGCATTGTTTCAGCAGCGTATCAATGAGGGCCGTGTTGAGACTTAATTCTTTGCGGCTTGTTTCTGTCTCGATCAGTTTTACGGTGCAGTCAATTTTGCCGCGTTGAATTCTGGTTTTGAGCTGATTGCGAAGTTGAGTTTCGAGGCTGTACAGGTTTTCGGGGAGACGTAGAGCAAGCTCCAGATAACGGTGATTAACGGAGCGAATTTCTATAATCAGTTGTACATCATTTACCAAAGAGCGCTGTTGGCGGGCAAAGCCGGTCATACTGCTGATCATCTTTTCTCCTTACCACAGCCGAAAGCGTCAGCGATTGTTTCGGCTATTGGGTGCTATTGAAGCGTACAAAAAGTTATACTAGCCGGCCGCATAAGCGGCGGTCTGCCGTTTGTGTCAGTGCTTAATATTGAGCGTTCGGGAGCAAATAAAAAAGTCCATGTGCTATTCATTTGGCAATAACATGTTGCGTGGTGAAGGTGGCAGCAGTCTACACGGCTGCAACGAGTCGTGGTTTTTCTAGTTAACAGTTTATAGGAATCAGAACGTATGCGTCCCAGTGGTCGAATGTCCGATCAGTTAAGAGAAGTGAAAATAACCCGGGAATTTACCCGTCATGCTGAAGGTTCAGTGTTGGTGGAGTTTGGTAATACTCAGGTCATCTGTACTGCTTCGGTAGAACAAGGCGTGCCTCGTTTCATGAAGGGGATGGGTAAGGGGTGGGTGACGGCCGAATATGGCATGTTGCCACGTTCGACGCATTCCAGAATGCAGCGTGAGTCCGCACAAGGCAAACAGGGCGGCCGGACGATGGAAATTCAACGTTTGATTGGTCGATCACTACGGGCGGCGACGAATCTCAAAGCCATGGGTGAAAACACCATTATCATCGATTGTGACGTTATTCAGGCCGATGGCGGCACCCGTACCGCGGCAATTACCGGGGCGAGTGTGGCGCTGGTGGATGCTTTTACCTATATGCTGAATAAAAACATACTCAAACAGGACCCCTTGATTGGTTTGGTCGCGTCGGTGTCAGTGGGCTTGTACAAGGGGCAGGCGGTACTGGATCTGGATTATGTCGAAGATTCGAATGCCGACACCGATATGAATGTGGTGATGACACAACAGGGTGGTTTTGTCGAAATACAGGGTACAGCAGAGGGCACTATCTTTACCCGTGAACAAAATGATCTCTTGCTGAATTTGGCTGAAAAAGGCATTCGTGAGCTGATCACCGCACAACAACGTGCCTTGAGATGGTAAGCAGGAGCTTGAATGCAAGTCTATCAACAGGCCTTTATCCAGTTTGCTATTGAGCATGATGCCCTGCGTTTTGGGCAGTTCACCTTGAAGTCGGGCCGTAACAGCCCTTATTTTTTTAATGCGGGCCGTTTTAATAGCGGACAGTCTATTGCCAGACTCGGGCGTTTTTATGCTGAGGCGGTCATAAATGCCGGTATCGATTACGACGTGATCTTTGGTCCCGCGTACAAAGGCATTCCCATTGCGACCAGTTTGGCCGTTGCGCTGGCTGATCAGTTTGGCGTTGACAAGCCTTTTGCCTATAACCGCAAGGAGGCAAAAAAACACGGTGAAGGGGGTGTTATCGTAGGTGCCGAATTGCGGGGCAAGGTCTTGATTGTTGATGATGTGATTACCGCAGGAACGGCCATACGTGAAGTCATGACACTGTTGGCGGCGCAAAACGTGCTGCCGGCGGCTGTGGTGGTGGCACTGGATCGTCAGGAGCGCGGAGAGGGTTCTTTGTCGGCAATTCAGGAAGTTGAGCAACAGTACGGCATTCCCGTGCTCAGTATTGTTACGCTGGACACTTTGGTGGAACATTTGCAACAGAATCCCGCTTATCAGCAGCAGTGGAAGGCCATGCAAGCGTATCGCGCTCAATACGGGATCAGTCAGGAAGCGAAGGGATAAGCTAGGCTTAAAATGGCAGACAGTTTTGGAGGTGTGTCTAACATGGTCTTTAAAAAGGATAGCTATTATCTGGCAGGTGGCTTGTTGATGCTGCTCCTTGTTTCGGTCGACGTAATGGCGGGACGACTTTATCGTTATGAAGATGAAAATGGCAAAATGGTGCTGAGTGATCAGGTTCCAACAAAGGCAGTTTCCAAGGGATATTCCGTTTTGAATGATCATGGTTATGTTGTCGAGGTGGTTGCTCCGGCGCTGACCAGTGAACAACGAGCGGCGCTTGAGCGTGAAAAAGTGCAGGCCCTCGAACGAGAAAAGCTTCTTAAAACGTATTCCGGTCCTGAAGATGCGGAGTTGGCACGAGACCGTCAGTTGCTATTATTGGATGATCAAATTGGCGTTAAGAAGGGCATCATTGTACGTCTTACATCCGAGAAAAAACGGCAAAATGAAGCCGCAGCGGCGCTAGAAAGACAGGGTAAAAAGGTGTATGAGCCTATTTTGCAAAAAATAGACAGTCTTGAGCGTGAAATCGCCCGTACAGAAGAAGAAATAAAACTCCGTGAGCAGGAAAAAATTGCCACGCGAAACCGTTTCGATAAAGACATTCAACAGCTAAGAGAAATGCAGTCCACAGCACCAAAAAAAGTTTCAAAGCAAGTGCCGTAAAGGATTCTTTTATTGCGTAGAAGCCGTCTTGCCGGGCGCCAATAGCAGCAGTGACAAGTGTTGCCATTGCTGCTGCCAATGTGTTGTGGGCATTTTCTGAAAGCCACTGCGCACAAACTGACTGATACGGCCCTCAATGGTGGAGAAAATAAGATTGGCTGTGGTGTTGGCCGACATGGCCGGAATTAATTCCTGAAGTTGTTCTGCTGTGCTGATAGTGTGGCTGAGCCATGCTTCAAGTTTTTCATTAACTTTATGTGCTTTGTTACGCAGGTCTTCAGATTCGCCTATCAATGCCTCACCTGAAAGAATCCGGCTCATGCCCGGGTTGTTTTCTGAGAAATACAAAATGGTGGAGAGCATGCGTTCACAATAATCCAGGGTATTGACGGCTTCGGTGCGTAGATCCGTCAATCGGTTGAAAAGAGTGTTTTCTACGGTATCAATCAAACCTTCAAACATTTTGCTTTTGCTGGGAAAGTGGCGATAAAGAGCCGATTCTGACAAACCCAATTCTTGCGCAATTCTGGTCGTAGTAATTCTCACGCCGGGTGTTTTGTCGAGCATCAGCGTAAAGGAGTTGAGTATTTGTTGTCGCTTGCAAATTTTTGTACGGCCAGGCATAAATTTATCTCTTATGGAGCTGTGTAAATACGTGTTGCCTTACGGAAGTTGATTGCTGATAAGCGTGCCAACGCCCGTGTCAGTAAACACTTCCAATAACAGCGCATTAGCAACGCGACCGTCGATAATATGCGCACTTACTGCGCCATTTTTTACCGCTTCAAGGGCGCAGTGAACTTTGGGTAACATGCCGCCATAGATGGTGCCGTCAGCAATCAATGCGTCGATCTGGTCTGTATTCAAACCCGTGAGCACGTTTCCGGACTTATCCAGCAAACCGGCGACATTGGTCAAGAGTAATAGTTTTTCTGCCTTTAATACTTGTGCAATTTTTCCCGCGACGAGGTCAGCGTTGATGTTGTATGAAACACCTTGCTCATCAACGCCAATGGGCGCAATAACGGGGATAAAATTACTTTGCACGAGCATATTGATGACGCTGGTGTCTATTGAACAGACCTCGCCCACATGACCAATGTCAATAATTTCTGGCACCAGCAAATCAGCGCTTGGTTTGGTGATGTGTAGTTTGCGGGCGCGAATCAAGGGGCCATCCTTGCCGCTTAATCCAATCGCCCGCCCGCCGTTTTGATTGATCAGATTGACAATATCCTTGTTAACCAGGCCACCCAAAACCATTTCTACGACATCCATGGTTTCACTGTCGGTGACGCGCATGCCATCAATAAAGTGGCTCTCTTTGCCAATTTTACGCAGCAGTTCGCCTATTTGAGGGCCTCCACCGTGGACCACAACCGGGTTAATGCCTACCAGTTTCATCAGCACAATGTTTTTCGCGAAACTGGTTTTGAGTTTGTCATCAATCATGGCGTTACCGCCGTATTTGATGACAATGGTTTTACCACTGAATTTTCGAATATAAGGCAAGGCTTCGGTTAATACCTGCGCCGTAATGTCGGGGCTTGGGTTGTTTGGTGTTTGTTGTTGGGGCATCGGGAGGCGGGCTCTGTAAAAGATGTTATAGGCGCCACAGGGTTGAAGAGATCTAACGGTTCCTGCGTCCAGTAGCGCGTGGATACCGCCGATATTACCTAATAACGGGTGAATATTCGAGTTGTGTTGTGGATTGCTCCCGTGTGAATGCATCAATGCCGGTTTACGCAGCACTGCGCGCCTGATCAGATCAGGCGCGCAGTGCTGGGAGAGGGTCGGCGCAATAAACTATTTATTTTATGGAGGGTAGTTGGAGCTTGCTATCAATGGCGAGTAACTGCTTTTGGAAAAGAGCCTGAATTTGTTCGAGGGCTTCTTCATTTTGTGCTTCAAAACGTGCCGTCAGAGCCGGGGTGGTGTTAGAGGCGCGCACCAAACCCCATGCTTTGGGGAAGTCAACACGAATGCCGTCAAGGGTGTTTATTTTGCCGCTGCCGAACTGACCTTTTGCTTGGAGCTCCTGAATTATGTTGAACTTTCTGTCTTCCGGTACAGGAATGAGTATTTCGGGTGTGGCCAGACTTTCGGGTAATGCAGCGAAAATAGTTTCCGGGCTGTCGCCTTCTGTTGAGAGTATTTCAAGCAGACGCGCGCCACAATACAGCGCATCATCAAAACCAAACCAGCGATCATTGAAAAATATATGGCCACTCATTTCGCCAGCCAGCGCGGCATTGATTTCTTTGAGTTTGCTTTTAATAAGCGAATGTCCGGTTTTCCACATCAACGGACGTCCGCCTAAACTGGTAATCAGCTCAGGAAGACGACGGCTGCATTTAACGTCAAAGATAATGTCAGCGCCGGGATTACGCACGAGCAAGTCTTTGGCATAGAGCATCATGAGTCGATCCGGCCAGATCACTTTGCCGGATGGGGTGACTACACCGATACGATCACCATCACCGTCAAACGCCAACCCCAGGTCGGCGTTGTTGTCTATGATCGCTTGTTTTAATGAGGTCAGATTCTTTTCCTGACTCGGGTCAGGGTGATGGTTCGGGAAATTGCCGTCAATGTCGCAAAATAGGGGGATTGTTTTGCATCCCAGTTCGTTAAATAGTTTCAGCGCCAGCGGACCGGTTGCACCATTAGCACTGTCGATGACGATGGTCATGGGAGCGGCTAGAATCACATCTTCGGCGATATGTTGAATGTATTGATCATTGATATCCAGGCGACTTTCTTGCCCCTTGCCGCGTCTGATTGATTGGCGTAACAGACGGTTTCTTAGGTTAATAATTTGCCCCTCCGATAAGGTTTCGCCTGCGATCATGATTTTGAGCCCGTTGTAATCAGCGGGATTATGACTGCCGGTGACCATGACGCCTGAACGGCTTTCCTGTGTGTGGCAGGCGAACCATAAAACCGGCGTGGGAATTACGCCCAAATGAATGACATCAATGCCTGTGTCAAGCAAACCTTCAATCAGTGCGCCTGAAAGTTCGGGGCCGGATAAACGACCGTCGTGTCCTACGAAAATACTTCGTTCACCTTTGTCCAGGGCCTCGCTGCCAATTGATTGGCCAAGCAGGCGGACGGTTTCTACTGAAAGTTCCTTGTAGGCAATGCCACGGATGTCATAGGCCCGGAAAATGTGTTCGGGTAAGTGTGGCAATGACAGCTGATCATCAACAGTGGCAGAGGGCAGTTTGTTCGGGGGGAATATCTTGTCCTGCTTGGTGTTTGTTTCGGGTTTTTTTGATTCTTCGGCGAGAGCAGGGCTTTCCTGATCTGGTGTTGTGTTTGTGTCTAATTGAGGCGAGCTGTTTGTCATCTGAGCTTTGTTTGATAAATTCTGACCAATTGAATTGAGCTGCGTGCTTGCGTCTCCTTCATCATCAGCAAAAATGCGCTCTAATGTGTAATTCATTGTTTCCATAAACAGCAAGTTAAATAATGGGTGTCTTGAGTATTGTCCAAACTTGAGTTCTTCAATATGCAATAGCAGAGTCGCCCCATCGGCGCGCAAATGTTTTTCTAAAATGCGCAAAGTCAGGAAGGTGATGCCCAAACCAAATAAAAACAATAAGACGGGTAAAAATAAATAGTCTAATAAGTTGCTGCTCAAAGAAAGCGGAGCTTGGCTGTAGCTTAAAGTCCACTTTGGATTGTGGCTCACTTGTTCACTGTGCAAAGAGCTATTCTTTAGATCAGCATTGCCCTGGCTAAAGATGATTTGGGGTGTGCCTTTGTCAAATTGCTGTACGAGTTGAATTAGAGTGTCTTGTGTCGGGACTGGTGCCAATTGAGTGGTTAGTTCATTAAAATCAAGAAAAACAAACAAAGTACCAATGATTTGCTTGTTTTCTTGTTTGATTGGATAAGCCCAGTTGAGCACATTTTTGTTTGCTGCAACTTGTACCTCGGGCTGGACGAGGTGCCCTTCTTCGATTTTCTGGATGGAATCAATGGCCGCAAAGGTCAGAGGAGGGAAACTGTCACGGTCAACTTTTGCTGTTCCGTTGGCAATGATAAGGACTTTTAAGTGATAGGGGAGCAGCTTGCCAAAGCGCGTTTCAAGGGTATTAATATGTTCGAAATCCTGCTGAGTCAGTGCTTCTACCAGTTCGGAATCGGACGCTAGGTTTGCGATAGTGTGATCAAGTAGATTTAATGTTTGATTGAGCTGCCTTACGCTAAGTAAGGCGCTGTGTTCAAGCGTGTTTTGTTGTTCCATTTGTTGACGATGGCTGGCATATACACCCAAATAGACAAGAGACGCCGCGCCACTG
>Ga0209883_1000197_pt1 | contig 13252 bp, 10 predicted proteins | sample GWRWT4_21May14_FD_187196 | JGI IMG/M metagenome (GOLD analysis project Ga0209883, IMG submission 187196) | Sand microcosm microbial communities from a hyporheic zone in Columbia River, Washington, USA - GW-RW T4_21-May-14 (SPAdes) (version 2) | ecosystem: Engineered > Artificial ecosystem > Sand...
GCGGTGTGACTACGCCGGTCAGCACGGGGGAATAGACCACCGGGTCAGCACACTGAATCGGCAGGCCCCAGGCCTGCACCGCGGCGCGCACGGCTGCGGCCCAGCGCTGGTGGCGCGCGAACACGTTCGGCAGGCCTTCGGCGCGCAGCATGTCGAGCGCTTCGTTCAGGCCGTAGAGCAGGTTGGTGTTCGGCGTGGACGGCCAGTAGCCGTCCTTGTTCATCTCGACCATCTCGTCCCAGGCCCAGAAGGCGCGTGGCAGCCGGGCGGTCTGGTTGACTTCGAGGGCGCGCGGCGAGAGCGCGTTGAAGCTGATGCCGGGCGGCAGCATCAGGCCCTTCTGCGAGCCGCTGATCGACACGTCGACACCCCACTCGTCGTGGCGGTAGTCGGCGCTGGCCAGGCCGGAGATCGTGTCGACCATCAGCAAGGCCGGGTGGCGCGCGGCGTCGAGCGCCTGGCGCACTGCGAGGATGTTCGAGGTGGCGCCGGTCGAGGTTTCGTTGTGCACCACGCAAACCGCCTTGATGCGATGGTCCTTGTCTTGCCGCAGGCGCGCTTCGATCAGGTCGGCCTGCACACCGCGGCGCCAGCTCGGCGCGTTCGGCAAGACCGGGTCGGCGCCGGCCCAGGCGAGCACTTCGGTCGACAAACCCAGGCGCTTGGCGAGCTTGGCCCACAGGCTCGCGAAGTGCCCGGTCTCGTACATCAGCACGTGGTCGCCGGGGCTGAGTGTGTTGACGAGCGCCGCTTCCCAGGCGCCGGTGCCCGAGGCCGGGTAGATCATCACCGGGTGTTTGGTCTGGAAGACTTCGCGGATGCCGGCGAGCACTTGCCGCCCGAGCGCGCCGAACTCGGGGCCGCGGTGGTCGATGGTGGGCAGGCTCATCGCGCGCAGGATGCGGTCGGGCACCGGGCTCGGGCCGGGGATCTGCAGGAAATGGCGGCCGGTGGGGTGGTAGTCGAGTTGCAGCATGGAGCACCTTTCGTGGCGAAGTTTTGCATGCAAATGTACTTCGAGCCTCATCGTATTCCCTCAATACCCATGATTGTCGTCCACACAAAATGCATGCAAAATGCAGTGACAAGGGAGTTTGCATGGCCGAAGTGATCGAAATTTCCCGCCTCGCGCTGCACGACCAGGTGGTCTCGCGCCTGCGCACGATGCTGGTCGAAGGGCGCATCGCGCCGGGCGCGAAGCTGAACGAACGCGAGCTCGCGGAACAGTTGCGTGTCTCGCGCACGCCGCTGCGCGAAGCGATCAAGTTGCTCGCTGCCGAAGGCCTGGTCGACCTGCTGCCGAACCGCGGCGCGGTGGCGGTGAAGCTCACCGAAGCCGACGTGCTGAACACCTTCGAGCTGCTCGGCATGTTGGAAGGCATGTCGGGCGAACTCGCCGCGCAGCGCATCACCGAGCCCGAGCTGGCCGAGCTGCGTGCGCTGCACTACGAGATGCTCGCGTGTTTTTCGCGGCGTGACCTGTCGGGCTACTACCGGCTGAACGCACGCATCCACGCCGGCATCAACGAAGCAGCGAAGAACCCGTTGCTGACCAGCACCTACCGCTCGGTCAACGCACGCGTGCAGTCGCTGCGCTTTCGCACCAACCAGGACGAAACAAAGTGGAAACGCGCCGTCGCCGAACACGAAGCGATGCTCAAAGCGCTGGAAGCGCACGACGCCGTGGCCTTGCGCACCGTGCTGATGGCGCACCTGGTGAACAAGCGCGACCGTGTGCTCGCGCTGATGCGTGCCGGCGAGGTCTACCCGCAGGCCGCGCAGCCTTGAGGCGAACACGATGCTGATCGACACGCCCCAACGCCTGGCCCCGCTCGGCACCGAGCTGCCGCACAACGACGTGAGCGACGCGCTGGCACGGCGCCTGCGCAGCGACACCGAAGGCACGGTCTTGTTCGACGCCGCGTCGCGTGGGCGTTATGCCACCGACGCCTCGATCTACCAGATCATGCCGGTGGGCGTGTTCGTACCGACGAACGAGCGTGACATCGCCACCGCGATCCAGATCGCGCGCGAGCTGAAGGTGCCGGTGCTGGCGCGCGGCGGCGGCACCAGCCAGTGCGGGCAGACGACGGGTGCGGCGCTGGTCGTCGACAACAGCAAACATTTTCGGCGCGTGCTCGACGTGAACGTGGACCAGCGCACCGCGACTGTCGAACCGGGTCTGGTGCTCGACCACCTCAACGCGCAGCTGAAGGCGCATGGCCTGTGGTTCCCGGTCGACGTGTCGACCAGCGCGCAGGCCACGCTGGGCGGCATGGCGGGCAACAATTCCTGCGGCTCGCGCTCGATCGCCTACGGCAACATGGTTCACAACGTGCTCGGCGCGAGCGCGTGGTTGTCGAGCGGCGAGCTGCTCGACTTCGGGCCGGTCGCGGCGCTGAGTGGCCGCGCAGCCGGCATCGCGTCGTTCGTGCGCGGCCTCGCCTTGCAACACGCGGCCGGCATCGAAGGCCGCTGGCCGAAGGTGATGCGGCGTGTCGCTGGCTACAACCTCGACATCTTCCAGAACCAGAGCGAGCGGCCGTACACGAGTGATGGCAGCGTCAACCTCGCGCACCTGCTGATCGGCGCCGAAGGCACGCTGGCGTACACGAAGAGCCTGACGCTGCAACTGGCCGAGCTGCCACGCGCCAAGGTGCTGGGCGTCGTGAACTTCCCGACCTTCCACGCGGCGATGGACGCGGCGCAGCACATCGTCAAGCTGGGGCCGACAGCGGTCGAACTGGTCGACCGCACGATGATCGAGCTGAGCCTGGCGAACCCGGCGTTCCGGCCGACCGTCGAGACGGCGTTGCTCGGCAAACCGGCGGCGATCCTGCTGGTCGAGTTCTCGGGCAACGACAAGTCGGCACTCTTGCCGAAGCTGCGCGACCTGGTCGCCTTGATGGGCGACCTGGGCCTGCCCGGCAGCGTGGTCGAGATGGCCGAGGCCGCGCCGCAGAAAGCGCTATGGGACGTGCGCAAGGCGGGCCTGAACATCATGATGAGCCTGAAGGGCGACGGCAAGCCGGTGAGCTTCATCGAAGACTGCGCCGTGCCGCTCGAACACCTGGCCGAGTACACCGACGCGCTGACCGAAGTGTTCGCGCGCCACGGCAGCCGCGGCACCTGGTACGCGCACGCCTCGGTCGGCACACTGCACGTGCGGCCGATCCTCGACATGCGGCGCGGTGGCGCTTTGAAAATGCGCGCGATCGCCGAAGAGGCCGCGGCACTGGTGCGCAAGTACAAGGGCGCCTACAGTGGCGAACACGGCGACGGCCTGTGCCGCGGCGAGTGGATCGAGTGGCAGTTCGGCAGCGCGATCAACGAGGCCTTCCGCGCGATCAAGACCGAGCTCGACCCGATCGGCCTGTTCAACCCCGGCAAGATCATCGACACGCCGAAGATGGACGACGGCGCCTTGTTCCGCTTCGCCCCGCCCGAAGCGCCGCGCCCGTACCGCACGATCACGCTGAAGCCTGCGCTCGACTGGTCGGCCTGGAACGTGCAGAACGACCCGGTGACCGAAGCGACCACCGCGCCCGGCAGCGGCGGCGACACGACCGGTGGCTTCGCGAAAGCCGTCGAGATGTGCAACAACAACGGCCACTGCCGCCAGTTCGACGCCGGCACCATGTGCCCGAGCTACCGCGTCACGCGCGACGAGCAGCATTTGACGCGCGGCCGGGCCAACACGCTGCGCCTGGCGCTCTCGGGCCAGCTCGGCGCCGACGCGTTCACGAGCGAAGCGATGGCCGAGACGATGGACCTGTGCGTCGGCTGCAAGGGCTGCAAGCGCGACTGCCCGACCGGCGTCGACATGGCGCGCATGAAGGTCGAGTTCCTGTCGCACTACAAGGCGCGCCACGGTTTCCACTTGCGCGACCGGCTGGTCGCGGGCCTTCCCGACTACGCCACGCTCGCCAGCCGCATGCCGTGGTTGATGAACCTGCGTGACAGCGTGCCCGGCGCCGCGTGGTTGAGCGAAAGGTGGCTCGGACTGTCGGCGAAGCGTTCGCTGCCGCGCTGGCGCTCCGACACCTTCTGGCGTTCGCCCGAGCTGTCGTCGTTCAGCAGCCTCGAGGCGACGCTCGCTGCCGCAACGGCGGGCGGAAAAACCGCCGTGCTGTTCGTCGACACCTTCAACGGCCACTTCGAAACCGAGAACGCGCTGGCCGCCGCACGGGTGCTGAAAGCCGCGGGCTACACGCTGCACACCGTGTCGAAGCCCGGCGCGCCGCACTGCTGCGGGCGCACCTACCTCGCGAGCGGCCGGGTCGACGAAGCGAAGGCCAAGGCGCGCGCCTTGATCGACGCCTTGCTGCCACTCGCCCGCGCCGGCATCGCCATCGTCGGCCTGGAGCCGTCGTGCCTGCTGACGCTGCGCGACGAAACGCTGGTGATGGGCCTGGGCGAGGGCGCCGAGATCGTGTCGAAACAGGCGCTGATGTTCGAGGAGTTCATCGCCCGCGAAGCGAAGGCTGGGCGGTTTGCGTTGAAGCTGAAGGCCGCCGACGCGCCGATCCTGCTGCATGGCCACTGCCACCAGAAAGCCTTCGGCGCCGTGAGCCCGATCCTCGACGTGTTGCGGCTCATTCCTGGCGCGCAGCCGGAGCTGATCGAAAGCTCGTGCTGCGGCATGGCCGGCAGTTTCGGCTACGAGGCGAAACACTACGACGTGTCGATGCAGATGGCCGAGCTGAGCCTGCTGCCCGCGGTGCGGCGTGCGCCCGATGCGATCGTCGTGGCCGATGGCACCAGCTGCCGCCACCAGATCAAGGATGGCGCGCAGCGTCAGGCGGTGCATGTGGCGGTGCTGCTCGACCGCTTGCGCGCATGAACGTGGTGTTCGACTTCGGTGGTGTGTTGTTCGACTGGCAGCCGCACGTGTTCCTGACGCGCCTGTTGCCCGAACTGACGCCCACGCCGGAAGCTGCGCATTCGCTGGCCGTCAATTTGTTCGAAGGCTACGGCGGCGACTGGGCCGCGTTCGACCGCGGCACCATCGAACCTGAAGCGCTGGCGCAGACGATCGCGCGCCGCACCGGCCTGGCCGTGCACGACACGCGCAAGGTGATTCACGGCGTGCCGCACGAGCTGCGGCCGGTCGCCGGCACGGTGGCCTTGCTGCGGCGCCTGCACGCCGCCGGGCACGGGCTCTTTTACCTCTCGAACATGCCCGAGCCCTACGCGCAGCACCTGCAGGCGAACCACGAGTTTCTGGGGCTGTTCCGCGGCGGCGTGTTCTCGGCCCGTGTGAACCTCATCAAGCCCGAACCGGAAATCTACGCGCACGCATTGGCGGTCTTCGGCATCGACGCCGAACACACGCTGTTCATCGACGACGTGGCCCACAACGCCGAGGCCGCGCGCGCGGCCGGCTGGCAGGCCGTGCACTTCCAGGACCCGGCGCAGTGCGAGCGTGAACTGGTCGAGCGCGGGCTGCTGGCGGCAACAGCCTGAGAAGGCTCAGGGCGCTGCCAAACCCCGCAGCGCGCCGTGGGCCGCGTCGACGGCCTGTTCGACGATGCGCTGTTTCCACGCGTCGGTGTCGGTGTAGAACGCGTCGCGCACCGTCTGCTTGATCTGCGCGCGTTTTTCTTCGGGCGCGTCGGGGTGCATCTCGAGCCACTGGTCGGCGCGCAGCGAGTTCATCACGTCCATCACCGGCACCGTGCCGTATTCGAGTGCCATGCCGGTGTACTCGGCCTGCGGGCATTCCTGGTAGGCCGACATCCACATCAGCCCGGTGAGCGGCGCCGACGACGAACTGCCGTCGTAGATGCTCGTGATCTTGTCGCCCCACCACGCCTTGGCGCGTGCGAGTGCTTCGGCATCGTCGCGGCAGGCGAAGATGCGCTCGCCCACACCGTTGGGCCCGAGGCCGGTGTGCAGGTCGATCCAGCCGAGCTTGGCGCAGCGGGAGCCATGCTCCTGCAGCACGTGGCGCAGCGTGACCTGGCTCCAGGTCGGGTTGCGCCCGCCGTAGAACAGGCCTTCCGGGTGGCTGTGCTGACCGCCCGAAATCGCGGCCTGGAAGGCGGGCAGGCCCCGCTCGGTGATGAACTTCTGGACGATGGCATTGGCCTCGTCCGACGGCGGCCAGGTCGGCGGCACCAGCACCGAAGCCAGCTCTTCGTAACCCTTGTTCACCGGCAGCGGCTGGCTGAAATCATGGAAGTTGCGGTTCAGGTCGACGTTCTCGTGCGTGACCCGGCGCCACCACGAAAAACCGTAGGGGTTGAGCGCGTGGATGTAGACCACGGCCACGCCGGCCTCACGGGCTGCGCGCCGCCAGGCCGCATCGCCGAGCAGCGCGACCTGCACGCCCGAGCCGCAATAACCTTCGACGCCGTGGCAGGCGCTGCTGATGACGAGCACCTTGCTCGCGTCCATCGGGCCGTCGCGCACCACGTCCATTGCCAGCGGCTCGCCGTCGCGGCCGAGCATCGGGTGGGGGTGGCTCTGCACGTCGAGGCCGGCGGCGTCGGTGGCGGCCAGGAACTTGCCGCGCGCTTCCTGGTAGCTCTGCGAAAAATGGCTGCTCACGTTCGGGGTGCTCATGGTGTCAGCGTGCCTTCGCGAGCCACTGCTCGGCCATGTTGACCCACAGCGTGGCGCCGAGGGGGATCAGCTCGTCGTTGAAGTCGTAGCTCGGGTTGTGCAGCATGCACGGGCCCATGCCGTGGCCACTGACGCGGTGGCTGCCGTCGCCGTTGCCGATCAGGAAATAACAGCCCGGCTTCTCGAGCAGGAAGTAGCTGAAGTCTTCGGCGCCCATCGTCGGCTCGAATTCCTGCACGTTCTGTGCGCCGACCAATTGCGCCATCACGCCGCGCGCGAATTCGGTCTCGGCGGGGTGGTTGATCGTGGGTGGGTAGTTGCGCGTGAACTCGAACTCGCAGGTGGTGTCGAAGGCCGCACAGGTGTGTTCGCTGATCTCCTTCATCCGCTTTTCGATCAGGTCGAGCACCTCGAGCGTGAAGGTGCGCACCGTGCCCTGGATCTCGCAGCTGTCGGGCACCACGTTGGTGGCTTCGCCGGTGTGGATCATCGTCACCGAGATCACGCCGGCGTCGATCGGGCGCTTGTTGCGGCTGATGATGGTCTGGAAGGCCTGCACGAGCTGGCAGGCCACCGGCACCGGGTCGACGCCCAGGTGCGGCATCGCGGCGTGCGAGCCCTTGCCGCGGATGACAATCTTGAACTCGTTGCTGCTCGCAAAACACGGCCCGTTCTTCAGCGCGAACTGGCCCACCGCCATGCCGGGCCAGTTGTGCGCACCGAACATCGCTTCCATCGGGAACTTCTCGAACAGGCCGTCCTTGATCATCTCGCGCGCGCCGCCGCCGCCTTCTTCGGCGGGCTGGAACACCAGGTAGACGGTGCCGTCGTAGTGGCGGTGCTTGCTCAGGTGCTTGGCCGCGGCGAGCAGCATCGCGGTGTGGCCGTCGTGGCCGCAGGAGTGCATCTTGCCGGGGTGCTGGCTGGCGTGCGCGAAGGTGTTGTGCTCGGTCATCGGCAGCGCGTCGATGTCGGCGCGCAGGCCCACGGCGCGGTCGCTGGTGCCATTCTTCAGGATCGCCACGACGCCGGTCGTGCCCAAGCCGCGGTGGATCGGAATGCCCCAGTCGGTGAGCTGTTTGGCGATCACGTCGGACGTGCGCTTCTCTTCGAAACACAGCTCGGGGTGGGCGTGGATGTCACGTCGCACGGCGGCGATCGCCGCGGCGTCGGCGAGGATGGATTCGATCAAACGCATGGCGGGCTTCCTTCGTGGGGGGCGTGCTGGGTTGATTTCAGTTTACCCGCGGGCCGCCGGCCGCGTGGGGCCTGCGGGCTTGCAGCATTCATGTCGCAGAATGCGGCGGATGAAAACCCCCGGCCGCGGCTTTACCTTGATCGAGATCATCGTGGTGCTGGCCGTCGTGGCGATCCTCGCCACGATCGCGGTGCCGAGCATCCAGGGCAGGCTCGTGCGCGAGCAGATCGTCGAAGCGATGAAGATCACCGACATCGCCAAGCCGAAGGTCGCGGCGATGTGGGCCCAGACGCACCAGCTCCCGGCCGACAACGCCGCCGCGGGCCTGCCGGTGGCCGACAAGATCGTCGGCAACTTCGTCAGTTCGGTCAGTGTCGAGGCCGGTGCCATCCATGTCACCTTCGGCAACCGCGCCAACACCGCGCTGCAGGGCAAGGTGTTGACGCTGCGCGCGGCCGTCGTCGAAGACGCGCCCGTGGTGCCACTGGCCTGGGTGTGCGGCCATGCTGAAGCGGTCGAGAAAATGACGGCGAAGGGCACCGACCGAACCAGCGTGCCGGACAAGTTCCTGCCGCTCAATTGCCTTGCAAAGAAGAAGTAAGGCGTGGTGTGGTGCGCACCGCGAAAGCCGGTGCGCCGATGTAGGAGACAATCACGCCCCCACCCATTCGAAATCGACAATGACCTTGACCACCAGCCACCCCAATCTGCCCCAGGGCTATGTGCAACTCACCGAAGGCCGCGTTCGCACGACCGACCTGGTCTTCGGCAAGGCTTCCAGCGAATGGAGCCAACCGCATGCCTTCGTGGTCGGCAGCTCGGTCGGCGAAGACGGCACCAAGGTGGCACGCCGCAGCACCGAACCCAAGGGCGCACGCGTTCGTTCGTGAAAGACAAGGCGGCCGGCTCGCGTGATGCGCGCCGGCCGCCAGGGCCGCGTGAGCCGGCCCGCGGCCGTCAGCGCCTGACCTTGCCGTCTTCGGTCAGCATCGACAGGTCGACATAGCGCGATGCCACGTGTTCCTTCGGACCGAAGTTCACGCTGAAGCCACCGAAGTTCGCGTTCTGGATCGACTCCAGCCCGTTGATCAGCCCGTCGCGCGACGGGTTGCGCCCGGCACGTTTCAGGCCCTCGGCGATCACCTTGGCGGCCAGATAACCTTCCATGCTCGAATAGTTCGGCGTCGCGTCGCCGCCGGCCTTGCGCACCGCGTCGAGGTATTCGCGCGAGATCGCGGTCGTGGTCGAGAACGGGAACGGCATCACCTGGCTGACCATGATGCCGCGGCCTTCCTTGCCGAGCTCGTCGGCCAGCGCCTGCGTGCCGACGAACGACACGTTGAAGAAGGTGCCGCCATAGCCGGCCTTGCGCGCTTCGCGGATGAACGCGGCGCAGGACTTGTAGGCGCTGATCTGCACGACCGCGTCGGGCGTGGCGGCGGCGATGTCCTTCACCGCCTGCGCCACCGCCACGGTGTTGCGCTCGACCGTGCCGAGCGCCACCGGCTCGAGGTTCAGTGCTTTCAGCGCGCGCTTCACGCCTTCGAGGCCGGCCTTGCCGTAAGCGTCGTTCTGGTAGAAGACCGCGATTTTCTTGAGGCCCAGCGACGTGAGCTGCTTGACGATCAGGCCGGTCTCGTCGTAGTACGAAGCACGCAGGTGGAACACCGACTTGTTGAACGGCTCGCGCAGCGCCTCGGCGCCGGTGAACGGGCCGAAGAACGGTGTCTTCGAGTCGACCACCAGCGGCAGTGCCGCCAGGCAGGTGGGCGTGCCGACGTAGCCGAACAGGCCGAACACGTCGTCCTTGATGAACTTCTCGGTGTTGGCCTTGCAGCGGTCGGGCTCGTAGCCGTCGTCGAGCGTGCGCAGCTCGATGTTCGCGCCGTTCACGCCGCCAGCGGCGTTGATGGCGTTGAAGGCGATGCGCGCGCCCATGTTCATCTGGATCCCGAGCTGCGCCGCCGGGCCGCTGAACGCGGCCGACTGGCCGAGCACGATGCGGTTGTTCTGAGCCAGGGCTGGCAGGGCCAGCACAGCGCCCGAAGCGGCGAAGCGCTTGATGATGTCGCGACGATTCATGGTGTTTCCCAACGAGTTTGCAGGTCGATTCGGGTGCATGCATGCACCCACGATGGGCACTCCGGCCCGTGGTCTCTTGAACCACTTTTTGACCCGTGAGCAGGATAAGGGCCAGGGTTCACCCGAGGGCGCCCAACGCAGGCCGCGCATGCGATGCAGGCGCGGCGGCTGTGCAATAGTTCACCCATGAGCACAGTCATCAGCCGTGGCGCCTGCCCTCACGATTGCCCCGACACCTGCGCGTTGCGTGTCACCGTGCAGGACGGGCGCGCGATCAAGGTGCAGGGCGACCCCGATCACCCGCCCACGCACGGCGCCTTGTGCACCAAGGTCTCGCGTTACCCCGAGCGCACCTACCACCCCGAGCGGGTGCTGTTCCCGATGCGGCGCGTCGGCCCCAAAGGGCTGGGCCGTTTCGAGCGCGTGGGCTGGGACGAAGCGCTGGCCGACATCGCCGGCCGTCTCGCCGCGATCGCCGCACGCGACCCGCAGGCCATCGTTCCCTACAGCTACGCCGGCACGATGGGGCTGGTGCAAGGCGAGAGCATGGCGGCGCGTTTTTTCAACCGGCTCGGCGCGTCGCTGCTCGACCGCACGATCTGCTCGAGCGCCGGAGGTGAAGCGCTCGCCGCCACCTATGGCGGCAAGGTCGGCATGCACCTCGAGTATTACGCCGAGAGCCGGCTGATCGTCATCTGGGGCAGCAACTCGATCGCCTCGAACCTGCACTTCTGGACCTTCGCGCAGGCCGCCAAGCGGAGCGGCGCGAAGCTGATCTGCATCGACCCGCGCAAGACCGAAACCGCCGACAAGTGCCACCAGCACATCGCGCTGCTGCCCGGCACCGACGGTGCGCTCGCGCTCGGCCTGATGCACGAGCTGATCACGCACGACTGGCTAGCCCACGACTACATCGCCCGGCACACCGAAGGCTGGCCGGCGCTGCGCGAACGTGCGCTTGAGTGGCCGCCCGAGCGCGTGGCGCAGGTCTGCGGGATCACGGCCGATGAAGTGCGGGAACTGGCGCAGGCCTACGGCACGACCAAGCCTGCGGCGATCCGTCTCAACTACGGCATGCAGCGCGTGCGCGGTGGTGGCAACGCGGCGCGGCTGATCGCGATCCTGCCGTGTCTGGTGGGCGCGTGGCGGCACCGCGGCGGCGGCTTGCTGCTGTCGAGCTCGGGTTGGTTCAAGGGCGTGCGCAACGACGCGGCGCTGCAGCGGCCCGACCTGCTGGCCGGCCGCCGGCCGCGCACCATCAACATGAGCACGATCGGCGACGACCTGCTGCGCGACGCGTCGCCCACGTTCGGGCCGAAGATCGAAGCGCTCGTCGTCTACAACAGCAACCCGGTCGCGGTGGCGCCCGAGTCCGGCAAGGTCGCGCGCGGCTTCGCACGTGAAGAGCTGTTCACGGTCGTGCTCGAACACTTCATGACCGACACCGCCGACCACGCCGACTACGTGCTGCCCGCCACCACGCAGCTCGAACACCTCGACGTGCACACGAGCTACGGCCACACGTATGTGATGTTCAACGAAGCGGCCGTGGCGCCGATCGGCGAAGCCAAGGCGAACACGCAGATCTTTCGCGAACTCGCGGCGCACATGGGCTTCACCGAGCCGTGTTTTGCCGACAGCGACGAAACCCTCGCGCGCACCGCGTTCAACGACCAGGTGGACTTCGACTCGTTCCGTGCGCAAGGCTGGTTCAAGCTGCCCCTGCCCGATGCGCCGTTTGCCAGCGGCGCGTTCCCGAGCCCGAACGGCAAGTGCCAGATCGACTCGGCCGCCTATGGCGTGCCCGACCACGTGCCGAACTACGAATCGATAGCGAGTGCGCCCGAGCTCGCGCAGCGTTATCCGCTCGCGATGATCTCGCCGCCGGCGCGCAACTTCCTCAACTCCAGCTTCGTCAACGTCAAGAGCCTGCGTGACATCGAAGGCGAGCCCATCGTCGAGATCGAAGCCGGCGATGCGAGCGCGCGCGGCCTCGTGAGCGGCCAGATGGTGCGCGTGTTCAACGACCGTGGCAGTTATCTGTGCAAGGCGGTGGTCAGCCCGCGTGCGCGGCGCGGCGTGGTTAACGGCCTGGGCGTGTGGTGGCGCAAGCTCGGGGCAGACGGCACCAACGTCAACGAGCTCACGCACCAGCAGCTCACCGACCTCGGCCGCGCGCCGAGCTTCTACGACTGCCTGGTCGAAGTGGGCCACGCCAGCGCACCGGCGCCGTGAGCCGCGGGCTGCTGATGGCGAGCCTGGGACTGGTGGGGGTGGTGGTGCTGGCCGCGGCCAGCGTGTGTTTCACGTCGGGCTGCAGCACGATCGGCTACTACGCCCAGTCGGTCGGCGGCCACCTGGCGCTGCTGCGCGCGGCCAAGCCGGTGCCCGAGTGGCTGGACGACGAGGCCACGCCGCCGGTGTTGAAAGAACGCCTGGCGCTGAGCCAGCGCATCCGCGATTTCGCGGTCAGCGAACTGAAGGAACCCGACAACGCGAGCTACCGGCGTTATGCCGACCTGAAACGCGGCGCCGCGGTCTGGAACGTGGTGGCCGCGCCCGAGCTGAGCCTGAAGCTGACGACCTGGTGTTTCCCGGTCGTCGGCTGCGTCGGCTACCGCGGTTATTTCGACCGGGCCGAGGCCGACGCGTTCGCCGAAGGCCTGCGTGCCCAAGGGCTCGAAGCCAGCGTCTACGGCGTGCCCGCGTATTCCACGCTGGGCAAGCTGCCCGGCGACACGTTCGCCGACCCGCTGCTCAACACCTTCATCCACTACCCCGAAGGCGAACTCGCGCGCCTGATCTTTCACGAGCTGGCGCACCAGGTGGTCTATGCCAAGGGCGACACGCTGTTCAACGAGTCGTTCGCCACGGCCGTCGAGCGCCTCGGCGGTGCGCGCTGGCTGGCCGAGCACGGCAGCGAGAAGGCGCGCGACGACTACCGTGTGTACGACGCGCGGCGCCAGGACTTTCGCGCGCTGACGATGGCCTACCGCCAGCGTTTCGAGGCGCTCTACACCGGCGCCGACAGCGACGCCGCCAAACGTGCCGGCAAGGCCACGCTGATGGCGCAGCTGCGTGCCGGTTACGAGGCGATGAAAGCCGAACGCTGGGGCGGGTATTCCGGGTATGACGGCTGGTTCGCCCGCGCCAACAATGCGTCGTTCGGCGTGCTCGCGGCCTACAACGAGCTGGTGCCGAATTTCGAGCGCCTGTTCGAACGCGAAGGGCGTGACTTCAGCGCCTTCTACGCGCAAGTGAAACGAATTTCTGCGCTGCCGCTGGCCGAGCGGCGCGCCGCATTGCCCTAGTACATCAACACGCAAGTTTAGGAACGTAATGGCGACTGAGCTTGTGATCTGCGTCCTGTCGAGTGAACTTCCACTCGATGGTTCGCTGCAGCGC
>Ga0209883_1000201_pt1 | contig 12999 bp, 10 predicted proteins | sample GWRWT4_21May14_FD_187196 | JGI IMG/M metagenome (GOLD analysis project Ga0209883, IMG submission 187196) | Sand microcosm microbial communities from a hyporheic zone in Columbia River, Washington, USA - GW-RW T4_21-May-14 (SPAdes) (version 2) | ecosystem: Engineered > Artificial ecosystem > Sand...
GACACGCTGGCCCCGTTCCCAGGCCCGTCGCACCGTTGTCGTGCGGCACACGTTGCTGACCTGTTCGATCACGTTGAGCTCGCACAGGCGTGAAGCCCGATGGCCAAGGTCGCCAATGTCGTCAAGTCGGTTGGCATGTTTGCGTGCCACGTCCTCCAGGTGCCGCAGCCAGTTCTCGGCCAGGCCCGTGCGGCGCTGCTCGACCACCGCCTGCACCCCACCGCAGCCGTAGTGCCCGACCACGAGCACGTGCTCGACCTTCAGCACCTCGACGGCGTAGTGCAGCACGGTCAGGCAATTGAGGTCGGAGTGCACCACCAGATTGCCGACATTGCGGTGCACGAAGACCTCGCCCGGGCGCAACCCGACGATCTCGTTGGCCGGCACGCGGCTGTCGGAGCAGCCGATCCAAAGATACCGGGGTGCTTGCTGCCGGGCAAGCCGCGCAAAGTATTCGGGGTCCCGCGCCGCGCAGCTTGCCGACCAGGCGCGGTTGTTTTCGAACAGGGGGTCCAGGCTGCACATGTTGCTTCTCTCAGGCCTTGTTGTCCGCGGCCAGCTTCGCGCGCAGTTCGACGACCGTTTCCGGATTGACGAGCGACGACAGGTCTCCCGGGCTGTCACCGCGATACACCGAGCGCACCACGCGCCGCATGATCTTCATGTTGCGCGTCTTCGGCAGATCGCTGACGAGCAGCACCTGCCGCGGCCGGTACGACGTGCCCATGCCGCGCACGACCGCGGCAGACAGTTCCTGCTCCAGCGCCGCGTCGGCCGGCACGCCCGGCATCGGCACGCAGACGCAGACGATGGCCGAGCCCTTGATCTCGTCGGGCACGCCGATCACCGCGGCCTCGGACACCTTGCCGGTCCCGGTCAGCAGCGTCTCGATCTCGGACGGCCCGGTGCGCTTGCCCGAAACCTTGATCGTGTCGTCGCTGCGGCCGAGGATGTAGTACAGGCCATCGGCGTCGCGCATCGCGAAGTCGCCGTGGACCCAGGTGCCGGGCAGGGTGCGCCAGTAGCTGTCGAGATAGCGTTCGTCGTCGCGCCACAGGCTCTTCGTGAAGCCGATGTTCGGATTGCGCAGCACGAGTTCACCGACCTGCCCATCGGCCACCGGCCGGCCGGCGTCGTCGACGATGTCGGCCCCCACGCCGAGCCCGCCCATGCCGAACGAGCCCGGCCGCAGCGGGTGGTGCACGGTGCCGGTGAAGTTGCAGCCGCCGACTTCGGTGCCGCCAACGATGTTCAGGAACGGCAGCCTGTTCTTGCACACGTGCTCGAAGAACCAGCGCCAGGGCGCTTCGGTCCAGGCCTCGCCGCCCGACACGGCGACGCGCAACGCGGACAGGTCGAAGCCGTCGACCTCAGCGTCGCCGTAGCGCATCAGGCCGCGGATCAGGGTCGGTGCAACGCCGACGTAGGTGACCCGGTGGTCCTGCAGCAGCCGCCAGAAGCGGCCGGTGTCCGGAAAGTCGGGCGTGCCTTCCGCGACCAGCAGGCTGCCGCCGAAGTAGCTCGGGATGCACGCGCACATCGCGCCCACCATCCAGCCCATGTCGCTCATGAAGAAGAAGCGGTCGCTCGATTTGAAGTCGGCGCAGATGTGCATGTCGCGCGTGACCATCGAACCGAGGAAGCTCACGTGTGTCCAGACGCAGCCCTTGGGCTTGCCGGTGGTGCCCGAGGTGTAAAGCAGCACGGCGGGGTCGTCGGCGGCCATCTCCATCGTCGGCAAAGCGGCGGGCTGGATCGCGACGGCAGCGGCCCAGTCGTGATCGCGGTCGGGCGTCATCGGGCAATCCAGCGCGTCGCCGAGATGGCGCAGCACCAGCACGTCGCGCACGCTGGGCACGTCGCGCAGCGCCTCGTCGAGCACCGACTTGCATGCGCCCGGCGTGCCGCGGCGCCAGGTGCCGTCGACCGTCAGCACGACCTTGGCTTCGCCGTCGTTCAGGCGCGAGACCAGCGGCTGCGGGCCGAAGCCCGAGAACAAGGGCATGACGACGGCGCCGATCTTCATCACCGCGAAGAACGCGATGAAGGTTTCCGGCAGGTTCGGCATGTACAGCCCGACGCGGTCGCCTGGCTGTACGTCGAGTGCATGCAACGCGCCGGCCAGCCGGCAGACTTCGGCGTCGAATTCGCGGTAGCTCAGGCTGCGCTGGGCGCGTCGGTCCTCACCCTCCCAGACCAGAAAGGGCCGGTCCCAGACCGGCGTGTCGCGATGCCGATCGATGCAGTTGAGCACGATGTTCGTCGTGCCGCCGACGCACCAGCGTGCCCACTCGATGCCACGCGAGGCGTCGAGCATCTGCTCGTAAGGCTTGTAGAAGCGGAAGTCGCAGAACTCGAACACCTGCTGCATCAGCCAGGCCGGGTCGGCGTCGGCGCGGCGTGACAGGGCCTGCAAGTCGGGCTCGCCGGTGCGGCGGATGAAGGCACCGAGATTCGAGTGCGCGAGGGTCTCGGGCGTCGGCAGCCAGTCGAACGGTCGTTTGGTAGAATCCATGTCGCTAGAGTAGCCGAAGCCACCAGCGCCGTCCAGCGGTGACGCCTGGATCGGGCTCCGCGATCTGCAATCATGACCCCGGAGAAGCCCCATGCATGTTGACGAAGCGATCCGCAGCCGCAAATCGGTCCGCCGGTTCCTGCCCACCCCGGTGCCTACGGCGGTGGTGAGCCACATCCTGAGCGTGGCCGCGCGGGCGCCGAGTGGCAACAACGTGCAGCCCTGGCGCGTGTACGTGCTCGCCGGCGAGCGCCGCGACAAGCTTTGCGACGCCATCGTCGAAGCCGCCAGCGGCGACCCGGACCGCCATCAGCCGGAGTACGCCTACTACCCGACGAGCTGGTTCGAGCCCTATCTGGAGCGCCGCCGCCGCTGTGGCTTCGGCCTGTATGCCACGTTGGACATCGCCCGCGACGACAAGGTCGCGCGCGAGCGCCAGATGCTGCGCAACTACACGTTCTTCGGCGCGCCGGTCGGGCTGATCGTCACGCTCGACCGGCGCCTGAACACCGGCAGCTTCATGGACGTGGGCATGTTCCTCCAGAACATCCTGGTGGCGGCGCGCGCCCAGGGGCTGCACACCTGCGCCCAGGCCGCGTTCGCCTGGTTTCACAAGATCGCTCGCGAGCATCTTCCGATGGGCGACAACGAGATTCTGTTGTGCGGCATCGCGCTCGGGCACGAAGACGTGGACGCACCGGAGAACGCCTTCATCACCGAACGTGCCGGCCTCAGCGAGTTTGTCAGCTTCCATGGGTTCGAGGTGAGCGTGTGAACACGGCACCTTCGTGCGGCCTGAATCGATGAACGTGTGACCAAGCCGCGAAGGTCGCTGCTCATCGTGTACCACACGATGACCGGCGGCACGCTGCAGATGGCGCAGGCGGCCGCGGTCGGGGCGCGAAGCGACGGCACGGTCGCCGTGCGTTTGCTGCAGGCGCGCGATGCCGGGCCCGACGATGTCCTAGCAGCCGACGGCCTGATCTTCGCCACGCCCGAGAATCTGGCCGCGATGTCGGGCATGCTGAAGGATTTCTTCGACCGCAGCTATTACGCGGTACTCGATCGCATCAATGGCCGTCCCTACGCGATCATGGTCTGCGCCGGCAGCGACGGCAGCAACGCCGTCCGTCAGATCGAGCGCATCGCCACCGGATGGCGGCTCAAGCCCATCGCCAGGCCGCTGATCGTCTGCACCCACGCCCAGGCGCCGACTGACATCCAGCGCGAGAAGACCATCGGGTCATCCGACATCGAGAGTTGCAAGGATCTGGGCGCTGCCTTCTCGGCGGGATTGGCCATGGGCATCTGGTGATGTCGCCCCGACCTCGGCCTGGCGAACTTCTTCTGCCGCGCCCGAATTGTCTAACTGTTGGCAGTTTGTTGCCACCTTTCAGCGAAAGATCGAGGGCAAGGGGTCGATAAGGCTGGGGTGGGCGACGGAGCGGGCCTGCTTCAAATGCCCGCTGGCGACGCCACCACCCATTGAAACCACTGACGGAGAAACCTCGTGAACCCACTTAACCGACGCAACCTGATGCTGGCCGCGACCATGCTCGCCCTGTCTCTGACCGTGAATGCCGCCGACCGCGCTACCAAAGACGAGGCCAAGGCCATGGCCAAGAAGGCCGCGGATCTTTTCAAGGAGAAGGGCAAGGATGCCTTTGCCGTTCTCAACAACAAGCAGGGCCCATTCGTCGACCGCGACCTGTACGTTGCCGTCCTCGACGCCAATGGCAACGTGTTGGCTCACGGCGCGAACGAGAAGCTCGTGGGCAAGTCGCTGGCCCAGCTGAAGGATGCCGACGGCAAACCCTTCGTGCAGAACATCATGACCCATGTGACCGCGAACAAGCCGGGCTGGATCGAGTACCGCTGGGTCAACCCGGTCAGCAAGGAGATCGAGGCCAAGTCTTCCTACGTCGAGGTCCAGGGCGGCTACGGCTTCATGGTCGGCGCCTACAGCAAGTAAGTGACGCAGTCCTCACATGCACGCGCGCAACGAGCAGGAGACATCACGGTGAAAAGAATGCTGAGACTGAGCGTCGCGCAGCGGCTGGCAATGGGCTTCGGATTGGTCGCCTGCCTGTTGGGAGTCGTGTGCGCTGTCGGATTCGGGAACGCATGGCGTTCCGAGAGCCTCATTCGCGAGACGCTCGGCCCGGCGCAGGCTCGATTCGAATCGGCCGCCACCCTGCTCAATCTCGTGCAACAGCAGGATGTCGCCATCCGCAACATCGGCCTGTTCTCGGACCCGGAGGCCATGCAGCAGCAGGCCGCTGTCGTCAAGAAGCTCGACGCTCAAGTGCGTGCCATGCTGCAGCAGCTTGCTGCTTCGTCGGTCGATTCACAGGATCGCACCGACATCAAGAAGGTGCAGTCCATCGCCGTGAACACGGCGCCTCACTACGACAAGGCGATCGCGCTGGCGCTGGCATTCCAGCCTGAAGACGCCGTGAAGATCCTGACGGGGCAGATTGATGCGCCGTCGGCGCAACGCGCGTCGACGCTTGTGCAGTTCGCCGAACGTCAGCGTGCCCGCGCGTCAGAGGCCGCCGCCAGCATTGCCTCGTCGGGTGAAACCGCACGCCTGGTGCTGGCCGGGAGCGGCGGCATCGGACTCGTCGCCGCCGTGCTCTGCGGTTGGCTTGTCACGCGCTCGGTGACCGTGCCATTGGTGGCGGCGGTTCGCCAGGCCGATCGCGTTGCCGCCGGTGACCTGAGCCACGACGCCTCTCAGGATGCCCGCCAGGAGCACGCCGCGTTCGACGAGATCGGCAAGCTGCTCGTTGCGCTCGACCGCATGTCTGGACGCCTGCGTATCAGCATCGGAGCGATCCGCACGTCGTCGAGTTCGATTCTGCTGGCCTCCAGCGAAATCGCGGCCGGCAACCAGGATCTGTCGACACGCACCGAACAACAGGCCGCGTCGCTGCAGCACACGGTTTCCACGCTGCAGCAACTGACGACCACAGTGAGCCAGAACGCGGAGTCGTCGCGCGAGGCAGCGGGCGTCGCGGAGCAGGCCACGGTGGCCGCGAGCGACGGCGGCAAGCGCCTGAACAAGATGGTGGCGACGATGGCTGAGATCACCATGTCGTCGCGCAAGATGTCGGAAATCGTCGGCGTCATCGACAGCATCGCGTTCCAGACCAACATCCTGGCGCTCAATGCCAGTGTCGAGGCAGCGCGCGCTGGCGAGCAGGGGCGCGGGTTCGCGGTCGTCGCGTCTGAAGTTCGCTCGCTCGCCCAGCGCTCGACCACCGCCGCCGCCGAGATCAAGGCCCTGATTTCGGCCAACGTGCATGCGGTGACTTCGGGTGTTCAGGTGGCCGACGAGACGCAGGGCGCGATGTCGGACATCGTCAAATCCAGCGAGCGCCTGTCGATACTGCTGGGGCAGATCAGTGCCTCGACGCAGCAGCAGGCGAGCGGCATTCAAGATGCCAGCGAAGCCGCTTCACGGATCGACGAGGCGGTCCAGCACAACGCCGCCCTGGTGGAGGAATCCGCCGCCGCTGCCGAGAGCCTGCGCGAGCAGACCCACGGCCTCAATGAAGCAGTGGCAATGTTCAACCTGGAAGAACAAGCGCAGTCTGTCTGAGAACGCTGCGGGCCGTTGATCAAGGCGCAGTCGTGATCCTTGGCGGACCTGCGGGTCGTGGCTCAGAAGCGAAAGATGCCGTAGCTCGGCTCGGCGATCGGGGCGTGCGACGCCGCCGACAGCGCCATGCCCAGCGCATTGCGCGTGTCGGTCGGCGCGAGCAGGCCGTCGTCCCACAGCCGCGAGGTCGCGAAATAGGCGTTCGACTCGCGCTCGGCCTTCTCATAGACGCGATCGCGCAAGACCTGCATCGCAGCCTCGTCGGGCGCGTGGCCGTGGCGCCGCAACTGCGCGATCTTCACGTCGGCGAGCGTGTTGGCCGCCTGCTCGGGGCCCATCACGCCCATGTGGATATTGGGCCAGGCCCATATGAAACGGGGGTCCCAGGCGCGCCCGCACATGCCGTAGTAGCCGGCGCCGAAGGCCGCGCTGGTGATCACGGTGAACTTGGGCACCTCGCTGCCGGCCTGCGCCATCAGCATCTTGGCACCGTCCTTGGTGATGCCTTCCATCTCGTAGTTGCGGCCGATCATGTAGCCGGTGGTGTTCTGCAGGAACACCAGCGGCGTGCGATTCTGGTTGCACAGCGCGATGAAGTGCGCCGCCTTCTTGGAACTGTCGGAGAACAGCACGCCGTTGTTCGCCAGAATGCCGATGCGGTAGCCCCACAGGTAGGCATAGCCGCAGACCAACGTCGTGCCGTAGGCCGGCTGGTATTCGTGGAAGCGGCTGCCATCGACCATGCGTGCGATCAGCTCGCGCTGATCGAACTGCACCTTGTGGTCGGGGCTGACGATGCCGTGCATCTCGCCCGGGTCGTAGTAGGGGGCCTCGGGCTCGTGCTCGGGCACGAAGCTGCGCGTGGCGGGCCTGAGCTGGGCCACGAGTTCGCGGCAGATCTCGATCGCGTGGGCTTCGCTGTCGGCGGGGTAGTCGACCGTGCCCGAGATCTGCGTGTGCAGATCGGCGCCGCCGATCTCGTCGGCGATGTGCTCCTCGCCGGTGGCCGCTTTCACCAGCGGCGGGCCGCCGAGGAACACGCCGCCGGCACCGCGCACGATGATGCTGTAGTCGCACAGCGCCGGGATGTAGGCGCCGCCGGCGGTGCAGTGGCCGAACACCATCGCGATCTGCGGCACGTGGGCCTTTGACAGCAGGCACTGGTTGCGGAACACGCGCCCGCCCTCGATGTAGACGCCCGACAGCTCTTCGAGGAAGGCACCGGCGCTGTCGCACAGGTGCAGCACCGGCAGCCGGTTCTCGAGCGCGATGTCGAGCAGCCTGGTAATCTTGCGAGGCGTCAGCGTGTACCAGGCGCCGCCCTTGATGCCGGAGTTGTCGCAATGGATCAGCACCTCGCGGCCGCTGACAACCCCCAGTCCGGTGATCACGTTGGCGCCCGGGACCTCGTCGTCGTACTGGCCGCAGGCGGCCAGCGACGAGAACTCGAGGAAGGGCGTGCCGGGATCGAGCAGCAGATCGAGCCGCTCGCGCGGCAGCAGCTTGTTCTGCGAACGCAGGCGCTTCAGGTCGCGCGGCGGGCACAGGTGGCGCGCCTGTTCCTGGCGGGTGCGGAATTCGTCGACGATGGCGCTGATCGCGGCGTGGTTGCGCTTGTAGGCCTCGGACGCGGTGTCGATGCGGGACTCGATGCGCTTCATGGCTCAGACGTCTTCGAGCGTGATCAGCGCGGCCTTCAGCGCGAAGCTCGCGCCGGCCGCGTGGTGCACGGTCTTCACACGCGCATCGCGCGGCGCGAGCAGGGTGGTTTCGAGCTTCATGCTCTCGATTACCATCAGCGCGTGGCCGGCGCGCACCACGTCGCCCGCAGCGGCATGCACGGCGATCACGACGCCGGGCATCGGCGCGCTGAGCAGGTCGGAGCCGCCGCCGGCCGCGCCGCCGGTGGCGTGCGTCAATTGCTGGCGTTCGACCTCGACCGCGCCCATGCCTTCGGCATGCACGAACACCGCGTCGGCTCCCGCGGCGAGTTGAACGACGTGCACCCGATCGCCGACGCGCAGGCGCCAGCGCCCGTCGGGCAGCGCTTCGCGGCTGACGACCAGCGTGCGGTCGCCACGGCGCAGCTCCACGCTGCCGTGCGGGCCGCGGGTCGTGACGACGTCATGCGTGGCACTGTCGATGAGGTAGCGCGCGTGCATTCGGTTCAGTTCCTCCAGCCGCCCATTGCGGCGTGCATCGCCGGCACCGCGTGAACGCGGTGCATCAGCGCGCGATCGGACAGCACCGCAGCGGCCAGCAGCAGGTCGACCTCGGGCTCGGACAGCGCCGATCGGAGGTCGTCGGCGCAACGCGCCAGCATGCCGGTGTCGGCCTCGCCCGCGCTGAATTCGGGATGCTGCAACACGCGCGCGAGGTAGGTCGCATTGCTGGTGACGCCGAGCAGCACGGTGTCCTGCAGCGCGCGCACCGAGCGCGCGACGGCCTGCGCGCGCGTCGCACCGTGGCAGATGATCTTGGCGATCATCGGGTCGAACGCGGCCGTGACGGCGCCACCCTCGCGCACACCGGCATCAACGCGCACGCCCGGGCCGGAAGGTGGCTTCCAGGCCAGGATGGCGCCGGTGGCGGGCCGGAAGTCGTGCGCCGGATCCTCGGCGTAGAGCCGGCATTCGATCGCGTGGCCTTGCTGCACGATGTCGGCCTGCACCAGGCCGAGTGGCTCGCCGCGGGCCAGCCGCACCTGCTCGCGCACCAGGTCCAGGCCGCAGACCATCTCGGTGACCGGGTGCTCGACCTGCAGCCGCGTGTTCATCTCCAGAAAGTAGAACTCGCCACCGGCGCCGTAGATGAACTCGACCGTCCCGGCGCCGAGGTAGCCGCAAGCCCGCGCGATGCCGGCCGCGGATTCGCAGACATCGCGCCGCTGCGCCGGCGTCAGACCGGGTGACGGGGTTTCCTCGATGATCTTCTGGAAGCGCCGCTGCACCGAGCATTCGCGCTCCCAGACGTGCACCACCTGGCCGTGGGCGTCGCCGAGCACCTGGACCTCGATGTGGCGTGGTCGCTCGACGTAGCGTTCGACGAACAGGCGGCCGTCGCCGAAGTAGCGCTCGCCTTCGCGCCGCGCGGTGGCGATCTCGGCCTCGAGCAGCGCCAGGTCGCGCACGATGCGCATGCCCTTGCCGCCCCCGCCTGCCGAGGGTTTGATCAGCAGTGGCGTGCCCAGCGCGCGGGCGCGCGCGACGAAGCTCGCCGGGTCGTCGTCTTCGATCGCGCTCGGCGCCACCGGAAAGCCGCGCTCGGCGACGAAGCGGCGCGCGCGCACCTTGTCGCCCATCAACTCGATGGTCTCGGCGCGCGGGCCGATGAAGGTGACGCCGACGGCATCGAGCGCGCGCGCGAACGCAGCGTTCTCCGACAGGAACCCGTAGCCCGGGTGCAGCGCCTGCGCGCCGGTCTGGCGGCAGGCGGCGACGATCTGGGCAATGTCGAGGTAGGCGGCCACCGGGGTCGGCCCATGCAGTTCGACCGCTGCATCGGCTTCGAGCACCGCGGGGCTGTCGGCGTCCACCGCGTGGTGCGCGACCGCCACGCGCAGGCCGAGGGTTTTGAGCGTGCGCAGGATGCGCAGCGCAATCTCGCCACGGTTGGCGATCAGCACCGTGTCGAAGTGCCGCAGCGGCGAGTGCGTGCCCGTACGGGCGTCGGTGCCTGGAACCACGGTCAGTCGGCGATCGGAATCGGATCGGAGACGCGGTCGAACTTGGAGGCCTTCGCGTCTGACTTCAGGATCAGCACGCTGCTCGGCGAGTGGCGCACCGTCGGCGAGAAGCTGATCGGCGAGGTCAGGCCGTCGGTGCCGAAGTTCTTCATCGCCTCGAGCTTGTCGACCACGCAGGCACGGGTCAGATCCTTGCCGCAGCGGCGGATCGCGTCTTCCATCACCAGCGCACCGACGTAGGCGGTGATCGAGTAGCGGTTCATCGTCTTGAGTTCGTCGGGGCTCAGGTACTTCTGCGCCAGGCCCATGAACTTGGCCATGCCGGGAACGCTCAGGTCGGTCAGGGGCGGCACGTAGTCGGCAACGAAGTAGCCGTCGCCAGCAGCACCGGCGAGCGCCTGCACCGGCGTCAAATGGGCCGAATGCACGGCGAGAATGGTCAACGGCATCTGGTTCTTCGCCGCCTCCTTCATGAGCATCGAATGTTCGGCGACGACGCCGCCCGACATCAGGAAGGTCGTGCCGACTTGCTTGAGGCTCAGAACTTCGGCCGAGAAGTCCTTGGTGCCGCGCTTGAAGACGATCTCCGAGACGTTGTTCAAGCCCAGGTCCTTGACCGCCTTCAGATAGCCGCAGCGCACGTCGCTGCCGAACTCGTCGTCCTGGTAGACGAGCGCGAACTTCTCCTTCTGAAGATTTTTGGTCTTCACCATCTGCGCCATCGCGGCGCTGACTTCCTGGCAGTAGGTCGGGCCGATCACGAACACGGTCTTGTTGGGTGGCGTGAAGTGGGCCGCCGCCACGGCCATCGCGTTGATGGTGGGGATCTTCTGCTCGTTGATGTACGGCAGCATGGCCTGCAGCGCGGCCGAGCCCGAGGTGCCGATCAGGGCGAAGATGTTTTCCGTTTCGTTGAGGCGCTTGACGCCCTGCAGTGCGCGCTGCGGCACGTAGCCGTCGTCGTCGGGCCGGATCTCGACCTTGCGGCCGTTGATGCCGCCGCGCGCGTTCACGTCTTGCTCCCAGACCTTGAGCGCCGCCATGTGGGCCTTGCCGAGCAGGCTGGGCGGCCCGCTCACCGGCGTGACCGAACCGAGCACGATCTTGGTGTCGGTCACGCCCGGTTCGGCACGCGCCGCTGCGGTGTGGCTCGCGATGCCGACGCAGGCGGCCAGCGACAGGAATAGATGCAGGAAGTTCGATTTCACAGGCGGACCTTCGAAGGCTGGGTGGGTGGTGAACCGGCCGACTTACTTGTCGCCGAGAAACTCCGATGCGCGCTCGAACTTGCCGGCGGCCGCGTTGGCCTTGAGCAGGATGGGTCGGGTTCCGGACTGGCGGATGTTCGGACCGAAGGTCAGCGGCGCCATCACGCCGTCGCTGGTGAAGTTCTTCGTCTGCTCCAGTTTCTGGACGAGACAGGCGCGGCTGAGGTTGCGCCCGCACGCCGTCAGCGCGGATTCGATCAGCTGGGCACCGACGAACGCGGTCAGCGAATAGCGGTTCATGGTCTTCACGTCGTCGGCGCTGAGGTACTTGTAGGTCAGCGCATTCAGCCTGCCGATGCCTTGCGTCTCGGTGTCGGTGATCGGCGGCACGTAGTCGGCGACATAGAGGCCGTCGGCAGCCGTGCCGGCCAGGGCCAGGACCGGACCCAGATGCGACGGGTGCGGAGCCAGGCGAACGACGTTCATCTGGTTCTTCTGGATCTCCTTGAGCATCGCCGCGGTCTCGGTGATGATGCCGCCGGTCAGCACGAAGGTCGCACCGGCCCGTTGCACCGCCAGGATCTCGGCCGAGAAGTCCTTTGCGCCGCGCTTGTACGGGATCTCGATCGTGCTGGTCAGGCCGAGCGACTTCAGCGCGGCGTCGTAGCCGCACTTGACGTCGGCACCGTAGTCGTCTTCCTGGTACACGATTGCGAACTTGCCACCTTGCAGCTTCTGCTGGGTGATCAGGTGTTTCATGACGCCGGTGATCTCCTGGCAATAGGTGGCGCCGATGTTGAACACCGTCTTGCGGGGGGGCGTGAAGTGGGGGCTGGCGACGGCGCCGAAGTTCAGCGCCGGAAGCTGCTGCTCGTCGATCGTCGGCAGCATCGCGACCAGGTGCGACGACCCCGACGTGCCGACGAGGGCAAAGATCTTGTCCACGTCGATCAGCTTCTTCAGCGACTGCACCGAGCGCTGCGGCACGTAGCCGTCGTCCTCGACCCGCAGGTCGATCTTGCGCCCGTGGATGCCGCCGCGGGCGTTGACGTCCTTCTCCCAGACGCGCAGCGCAGTCACCACCGCCTTGCCGATCAGGCTGGGTGGCCCGCTGAGCGGGAACACCACGCCGAGCACGATGCGGTCGTCGGTGATGCCGGGGTCGGCCGCCAGCGCCGGTGCGCCGAGGCAGGCGAGCAGGCCGACGCCGAGCAGCGTGCGGAAGCAGCGAAATGTCTGACGCATGAGGAACTCCTGGGGTGGTGGTGGAGGGGGCTGGTGGGGCTCAGAACCGGAACGGCCAGTTCGTCCAGTAGTGCCTGATGTCGCGCCAGCGGCCGATCAGGCCGTCGGGCTCGAAGCGCAGGAACAGCACGATGGCCAGTCCGTAGACGATGCCCTTGATCTCGAAGAAGGAGGTCGTGGTCGCGCCCGAACCGATGGCGCTGAACAGCAGCCCCAGGCCTTCGTTCAGGCCGAAGATGAAGACCGTGCCGAGCAGCGCGCCGGCCACCGAGCCGAGCCCGCCGACGATCAGCATCGACAGCGCTTCGATCGAGATCAGCAGGCTGAAACTGTCGACGTTGAGGTAGCGCGTGTAGTAGGCCAGCAGGCCCCCGGCGATGCCGGTGTAGAAGGCGCTGACCATGAACGCCAGCAACTTGTAGCGGACCAGGTTGACGCCCATGGCCTTGGCTGCGATGTCGTGCTCCCGAATCGCCAGGAACGCCCGGCCAACGCGGCTGCGCAGGATGTTCAGGGTGATGAAGGTGAACACCACCAAAAAGGCCAGCACCACGTAATAGTAGCCGCGCTCGGCGCCCAGTGCCTGACCGAACAGGGAGGGCTGCGGCACCGTCAGGCCTTCCGAGCCACCGGTGAGACTGCCGCCGTTGAGGATCAGGTGGTTGATGATCACGGCGAACGCCATCGTCGTGATGGCGAGATACAGGCCCTTGAGGCGCAGTGACGGTATGCCCACGATGAT